>Ga0055584_100003973_pt1 | contig 14490 bp, 11 predicted proteins | sample OSDHelmetaG_FD_58716 | JGI IMG/M metagenome (GOLD analysis project Ga0055584, IMG submission 58716) | Pelagic marine sediment microbial communities from the LTER site Helgoland, North Sea, for post-phytoplankton bloom and carbon turnover... | ecosystem: Environmental > Aquatic > Marine >... | reverse complement strand
CAAGGCCTTTGGACACCTAGGGCCCCCGGAGCGACAGCGCGACGTTTGGCCACACGCCAACGCTGTTGCCAACGCTAGCCCGCTAGCGATAGCTTCCATGAGTGCCGGAGTGACGCCACTTCCGACCCGGAGGCTGACGATGGAAACGGCGGAGAAGGTCCTCTACGTGCGTATGCCAGAGCCGCTGCACCGGCGCCTTCGCGTCGCCGCGGCAGAGCGTGGTCGGCCCGTATCCGAGATCGCTCGAGAAGCGGTCGAGCGGTACATCGAGCGCGCGGAGGCCCGCGATGGCTAAAGCGCCCGGCACCATCCGGCAGAGGGGCAACAGCTGGAACGTCATTATCCGGATGGACGGCGAGCGCCACGAGTTCGGCCCCCGCTCCGAGACCTTCCTCGGCACCGCCAAGACCCGGAAGGAGGTCGAGGAGTGGACCTGGCGGAAACATGCTGAGCTACGTGAGGCCGCAGACCGCTACGCTCGGCGCGACGCACTCGGCGAGCCCGAGTCAGTTCGGTTCTCCGAGCTCGTCGCCCGCTTCCGCGCGGAGAAGATGCCCACGCTGACCAAGGGCACACAGGCCGCCTACGAAGACACCCTCCGCCCTGCTCGCGACTTCTTCGTCGACCGGCTCGGGGACCCACTGCTCGAGGGCATCCGGAAGCGCCACATCGGGGACTTCCTCTCATGGCGGCGGGTCAACCGTCGCGGCCCGGGTGACGAGCCCCTATCCAATCGCACACTCGAGAAGGATCGGGCGGTGCTCCATCGGATCTTCGACCAGGCCGACGAGTGGGAGCTGCGTGAGGGCAACCCGGTCGCTCGGGTGGCCCGACCGAAGTCCGACTCGCACGACCCCGTCATTCTCGACGACGCGCACTACGAGCGGCTCCTCGAGGCTTGCCGGGAGGGTGGGCCCATGCTCCACCTCTACGCCCTCGTCCTGGGCGAAGCCGGCCTCCGAGCCTACTCCGAGGCCCTCCACCTCCGCTGGGAGGACGTCGACCTCGAGGAAGGGTTCCTGCGGGTCGTAACAGGCCGTGAGGGACACCGGACCAAGAGCGGGCGGTCACGCTGGGTTCCGATGACCTCTCGCCTCCGGACGGCCATGCGGGAGCACTTCGCGGCGTATCGGTTTGCAGCCTACGGGGCCCGGCGCTCCGAATGGGTGTTCCACCACGAGGTGAGCCGGAAGGGGGTCTACCGGGCCGGCGACCGCGTGAAGGACTTCCGAACGAGCTTCGACAAGGCCGCTGAGGACGCGAAGCTCCCCTCAGGGTTTCGCCGCCATGACCTTCGGCACCGACGGGTGACCGTGTGGCTCGGCCACGGAAAGTCCGCCGCGCTCGTCCAGGAGGTGATGGGGCACTCGGACCTGCGGACGACGATGGGGTACAAGCATTTGACCAAAACCCACCTCAAGGCGCTCGTGGACGAGCCGGCGGTCGAGGCCGACATCGGGCGGGACGCCGGGTAGACCCGTGTGGAGGTGTCAGCGATCAACTCACGCCCCACTACGCTCAATCGGCGGCGGGAGGTAGGCTGTCGTCCGGGCTGGTCACCGCCCCGTGAGCCTCTGGCGCATTCCGGCCCGGGATATCCCCACATGGGATTGGTGGCTGCGTCGTCTCCACGCGCTCAGAGCGCCCCTTCCTGGAGGACTGAGGTGACGCGGGACTGCTGAATGGAGCGCTTCGGGTCTGAGATCCAGTAGTGCCCGACTGTGCCGGCCGAGAAGACGTGTCGCTTCGTAGGCTGGTTGACTTCGATGACGAGAGTCGAGCACTCGAGCGCGGCCAGTCGCTCGCGGATGTCTCGGTGCACCGGTGCCGGGGCCGACGCCAACCATTGCCCTGGCGCCACGGTGTGCACATCGACCAAGAGGAACACCAGGAGCCCCACGCAATGAAACCCTAGCGTGGAGAGGCCTCGGACCTGCCTTTCTGCATGCGCGAGCTTTCCAGCACCGCTGATGTTCCCGGTCAAGAACGTGTTCTCCGAGACCTTGAGTCTCTTCGCTTCGAGCGCGTAGCCTCGCTCGGGGGCCGTTGAGTGCCAGGCGACGATGTCGATGTCGCCCGGCAGGTGACCCGCCCGAACGAGGGGCTCTTGGACGCCCGTTCGGACCTGCGCGTTTCTTTCGAGTCCTAGTCCGGCCAGCAGAGCCCGTCTCGCCGGCGAACATGGCGCGAGCCACTCCAGGAGCTGCTCCTCCGGGACCTGTGACGCGTTCATCGGGACGACTCTCACGAGCCTAGCTGGCAGCCGAACGCCCTCGCGGGGGCGACCAGTAGGAGAAGCTCAGGTCATCCGCCCAGCGGTCCGGCGCCGGCACAACCGGCAGCGCGAACTCGAGGACACCGCGGACCCAGGAATCATCGGGTACGGCCGGGCCGATCACTGTGAGCCTCGACTCGGCCGCGATGCAGTGGTTCAGGCGGGATACCTCGGCGTCGTCCACCGCCACAGGAATGGCGAAGTCCGGCGGGGTCGTCGAGGACGTTGTGCCCGGGCCTGCCACGAAGCACCTATCGGGAGACAGTGGGTAGACCAATCGCCAGTTTCCGTTCGATTCGGAGCCGACGACTACTGCCGGATTGTCTCCCCGGACGAAGTGCTTGCCCGGTGGCGGAGAGAGCAGCCGCCATTCCCTCCTGCACAGCATCCGGTAGAGGTGGGCGAACAAGTCGTTGTTCGTGAAGAGGGTCTCGTGAGCCAGGCGCAGCGAAGCGACGTCGGTCGGGAAGTCGAGCTCGCGGCGCCTAATCAAGGCCCGCAGACCGGCCAGGTTTCGGACAATCATCGAGGGCGTTCGAAAGAGCTGGACCGTGAGGAACGCCACCCAACAGCGACGATCCTGTTCGGATAGGGGCTCTGCAGTGAGCAGCTTCCGGTAGGGGCCCGCGGCGTCGCCCTCGACAAGGCCAAAGTACCGCTCAAGTCCCTGCGAGTAGAGGAACGGCTCCCAAGCCCAGCTCCCGTACCCGACATCGCGGAACGTGAGGAGATGATCGACTCCACGGCGGTAGACCCGTAGAAGCCCGTCCTCGTTCGCCCAGCGGCGATTGGCGAATCGCGGCGAGTAGTGATGACGCCTGCTCCCCGGGGCAGACACCCTCCTCGGCACGAGCTTCGTCGGCCGCGCGCGCTGGTCATCGATGAACGGATAGCGCCGTCGCCATTCTCTCACCAAGGGGATCCAGATCCCATTGGCACATATCGTAGCCGTGTTCTCGATGCACTCCGAAGCCTCAGGACTGCCCGCCCAGGCAGCTTCAGCCTCAGGATCGATCTCGTCGAGTCGGCACCCCGCTAGCTTGCGCTCGACGATCCGCTGTTCGAGCCAAAGCTGGAGCTCCGCAAGCTCGCGGAGCGCCGCGTGGCGGCACTCCTCAGGGAGTACTGGGCCGACAGAGTCTCGAGCAAGGGCGAGCATGCCCGAGACGACGCGGTCGACCTCGTCTGTCCACAGTGCAGCCAATGCTCGGACGTGATCGGCCTCCGACTCAGGCGCCATGGACACAAGGAGTGTGTGCATGCGATGGAATGTAGCGGCGCTCAACGCCGGCGGCCGGACGATGCGGAGGAAGAGCAGCAACCAGAACGCGACCACCGACTTCAGTCTCTTGGACGCTGCTCTCGTCTCCACTCTTGGCTCTGCAGCGAGGATCCGTCGGTGTAGTAGATCCCGGCTAGGGACTGCCGTCCGTGGAAGTCACTTCTGAAACCTCGTCCGTAGAGTCCTTTCTCACCCACCACCCACCACACGAGTGAGAGGTCCAGTGCGTCGAGCATGCGGGCCATTGGCTGGTGTGCCACGAGCGTCGCAGACGGTCCGTCCTCGTCCGCTGCAGGATCCACGAAGACGACCGAACCATCACCTGCGCGAAAAGTCACACCCCGTCCGCCGCTCCACCTCAGATCCAGATGCTTGCGCAGTTCCGATCCGGGAAGACGTAGGTCGATTCGGGCCTCGACCGACTGATCCCTGCCGGATTCGCAGACATACTCGACCGTCGGCACCCAGTACGGGACGGGGAGGGGGTCGAACGGTTGCGGGTCAGCTGCCCCCGGCCTCCACTCCGAGAGCTCGGGACTAGCGACCGGGTACCACGGGTGCTCTCCAAGAAAAGCGTAGTAGTCAAGACTGTTGTGGAAGATCCTCGAATCAACGCGCTCGTCGTCTGCCAAGGCTCGTATGACGTCTGGGACATGAGATCGCCGGACGAGGAAGGCCTGGACGCTCACCCAGGTGTCCCACCTGGGCCGCGGGTCTCCAGCGTCTTCGCGATCCGGCCACGTGGCATAGGTGTCCAGCACGTACCAGCTCTCACCGTGAGGATCGTTCACCTCGAGCATTCGCCGGACGTCGGGAAACCCTTCGTCGCTCCAGAGGCGAGCGACTCGCTCCGCTGTCGTATCGTCGGCATAGACGATCCGCTCGGGCTGCCACCAGACCGGCTTCGAGGATCCTGACTCGGCATCTCGGGCTTCGGCATGCACCAGCAGTGAAGGGTCGACGTCCCGGGCCGACAGCTGCCACGGCCCCTGGTAGGCGGTCCCCTCCGTTTCACGCCACGTGGTTCCGATGAAGAAGAGGTGGTCCGACAGCCGCGCTTGCAGCTCGTGCCAGGCGATCCACTGGTACTTCTTCCCAATCCGCTCGACGGCACGCGGACGTCGGGTGCCTGTGAGGGGGCGCTCGAACCACTCGAACTTGTCAGCGGACCAGCCAAGCGCGTGGGCCCGCCTCCAAACCCATCTGCGTTCGGCCTTGATGTCGAAGCGCACCGGTCCGTCTGCGAGGTGGTGAAGACTTCCCCATTCCACGTAGGGTCGGATCTCGCGCCGGTAGTACTCCCGCTCTGCTTCGGGTAGGGCCGCGAGGAACGCCGTCTCTTGCGCGTCCACTGCTTTGGCGAGCCCCTCCGCTTCCTCGCGCCCTGGCATGTCCGTCAGGGCAGCGTCATCGGCCACCCGTTGAACGAGTCGGAGGAAGGCCGCCCCGCCGGGAGCCGCGTCGCTTGCCGCCTTCCCGATCTCACCGAGGGCGTCGAAAGCCTCCCGGACCGCGGGGTTGGGACCATCGGTCAACCGACGGCGGAAGGCATCGACTCGATCGCGGTGGGTTTCGGGACGGCCTGCGGTAAGCGGCGTGACGCTCCAAGGCGACGAGTCTCCCATGATGTAGCGCCCAAAATCGCCCAAGGATGAGACGGATGAGCGAATCGAATCGTAGTCGCTGTCCTCAACATCCTGCGCACTCGGGAAAGCGAGAGGCCATGGGTCGCTGCTGTAGGGAGGAACGACTCGCTCGAGATCGACGTGGCTCGCTAGGCAGCCCCGGTGGCGGGCGTACTCGATCGTGCCCCGAGCGTAGTCACGCAGAAGGATGTGGGGGGGTGGTGATCCCGACTCGAAGACCCTTCGGTAGACCTCGGACGCGATCTGGCGGAGGGCGTCGGCTTCCATGCCTTGGAGGGCTGCTCCGTAGACGCTTCCGTACAAGCGCTCCGAAACGTATGGATCGTCGACGCCCCCGAACGCCTCCATCAGTTCGAGCGCCAGGGCCGGCTTCTGGTCGATGAGCGATACAAGCGCCTTCGTAGCCCGATCGCGCACGACGCGGCTGCTGGTCGTGAGAAACCAGGTAAGCGCGATTGCAGCGAGCCTGGCCGTGTCGAAGTCGGCTCCGGATGCATCGCGGGCCCAGGCCCACTCTACGAGTGTTCGAGCGATGCTCTCGGGGACACCCTCGTCGGCGGCCCAGAAGCGCTGGGCAAGGTAGATGGACCAAGAAGCATCCCGGTCGGGCAGGTCCATGGCCATCAATGTTCGATGGAGTCGATCAGCGTTGAAGGGATGGTCCGCCTCAGCGGTCACCTGTAGGAGGGTGTTCCAGAGGCCATCTCCTCCGTGGCGCGCCTGGACCTTGTTAAGCCATTCCGCGGTCTCCTCGGTGCATAGCTCTGGCTCCCGCCAGATGATGCTCTGCAGGAAACCGTCCGCTAGGTCGAAGTACGCCGGGGCCCCGTCGAGTAGCGCGATCAATTCGCGTCCATAGCGCTCCGGTACTTGGATCGCCAAGGCATCGACCACTCCTCGCAGGTGCCAGTTCCCTCGATCTCGGAGGAGCGTGCCCAAGGGACCATCCTCGGCCAGAGCAATCTCGACGTCCTCCCCGCCAAAGTCGTCGAGTAGCCGCTCAGCGACGAAGTGATCACTGAACCGCTCGAACGTGAAGCGTATCACGTCGACTGGATCGTGCGCGGCGTCTGGTGGGTACTCGAGGTCCTCCGCGAGCGCACCCTCCCCAACCAGATGGTAAAGTAGACTACGGCTGTAAGAGGCGCTCGGATGCAACTCCTCCAGCAGCGCTGCTGCGTCCTCCCGGGGTACCACTCCGCGGGCCGAGTCCGCCATACGTGTAGCCAGACGTCGGAGGGCCTTATCGACCGTCGCGGCATGGGGGTCGAGGTCGAGTCGATCAGCTAGCGTGGCGTCGAGGGACTCGACGTAGAGGCGGAAGACACTCTGGATCCCTCTGACTCCCTTCGGAAAGGCCGTCTTCCCCTGGCGATTCAGCGCCTCGCAGCAAGTCTTTAGGAAGAGCGGGTTTCCGAACTCTGGTGCAAGCAAAGGGGTGGTTGGCCGAGCGATACCGTATCGATCCAGGTAGATAGCAGCCGCTCTAGACTCGTGCCCCTCGAACCCCCGGTGAGCGGTCCGCACGGCCGAGTCCTTCGAGGGACCGTCACCGAAGATGCTCCGGACGTACGTGGTCCGGCATGTGAGGCACACCGCGACGTGGGGGAAACGCTTAGCCTGCGACAAGAACCCTGCGACATGGTCGCGCCAAACGCCACGGCCTCCACCTTCGTTGATCGCATCAACGAGAAGAAGAGACCGGACGCCGGACGCCTGCCCGGCTGCGTCCAAGGCCCCAAGGACCTGCTCGACGGAGTGCGACCTCAGGTCCAAGTCCGAGAGGAACGCGTCCCAGGGGTTCCCCTGGCTTACGTGCTGCCCCAGGAGGAGCAGCGTCGGCCACCCCTGGGTGAGTCGCACCCGGGCGATATCGGCCAGAAGGTGAGACTTGCCCATGCCCGCATCCCCGTCCACAAGAAGTGCGGGCACATTCGCAGAGGCCATCGCCGTTGATCGCGTGAACCGCGCAAGGTCGAGCAACTCCCGAACTAGCCGGTCTGCGAAGTAACGTGTATCTCGGCCGGGCCCACTTCCTCGAGGAGTGCCGTCGCCCTCGGTTGAAGCCGCCCAGTCGTCGACAGATCGCTCCAGCGCCTCCAGCTGATCGACCGCGAAGAGGGCCTCCTCAGCCATCCGAGCCGCGGGGATTTCTTCCCAAGTCGTTAGCGAGGCGATGTCCAACAACTGGTCGAGACGTCCGAGGGCTTCCTCGAGGGGCGAGCGGTCGAACACGAACCTCTCTTGGCCATCTAGTTCCCGTGCCGAGGAGGCAAATCGACCGACCGCCTTGCGGATCTGACCTCGAGCGGCGCGCACCGCCGCCCTGAAGGCCGGCGTGCGGGAAAGTCCGTCGAAGGCGTCCTGGATCGGCAGGTCTACGTTGGCTTCCGGTGTGTATCGTGCCCCAAGATTGTGCCTGGCCTGTTCGAACCTCCGCTGAAACCAATCTGAGGTCATCGAGCGCGTGCCGAACCAATACAGCGTGCGGCCGGACCAATGGGCATCGTCGCGACTCAGTCGCTCCGCCAGTTCAGAGCTGCCCCAATAGACGAACTCCACCTCCATATCGTTGGCTTTCGCCCAGCCATGCCACTTCGCGAGACGCTCCGACCAGTGGTCGCGCTGTGACTGCTCGTCGTCCCTGCGTCGATCGGTCAGGTCACGAGGCAGACTAATGACATAGCGAGTGAGGGTCGGATGCTTCTCCAGCGCAGTGCGCACGGAGTCGTCCACTTGACGCCATTGGGTAGACCCGAGCTCATCGCAGAAGTACTTGCTCTGAAGCCCGTGAACCTGGCCGTCGTTCAGAGTCCACACGCACTCGACACCCGCGTCGCCGCCGGCCCCCTCCTTCCTGAAGAACCGAGAACCCGGTGCGGGAGGCTCGAGCGAGAAGAGCTGACAACACAGTTCCTCGAATCCGGAGTGACGCGATCCACGCCAGGGCCGAATCCTCGTGAAGTCGATGTCAGGCAGGGTCATGTGTCGGAGGGTTGGTGTGCCCGCATTCCGGATCCCAGATCGCCGGGTTGGTTGTTCGCATCGTACGAATAGTGGCCACCCGTACTGGAGCCTGGAAGTCTCCGAGGACACGTCGAGGCGCTGGGGAGTCGAGAGGGTCCTGCCCGCCTCCGAGGTCCGCTGGTGCGCCCCCAACAGCCTCATCCGCACGCGCTCCGCAATTTCGCAGCCCCCCGCTTACCCTCCGTCGCGGGCCTGCAGACGCTCCATCAGCGCCACGATCTCCTCGGCGGTTGGTGCCTCGCTGGGCGATGGATCGAGCAGAACGACGTGCAAGTCCAGCTCAATCTCCTCCGGCAGCTCGTCCGCTAGGACCGAAGCCTTGATCCCGAACGACCGCGGATCGTCCATGAACTCTACCCAGATGGGATCGATCCTTGCGGTCGTCGTTTGAGCGACCTTCCTGATCCGCACATGTGCGGACCACTCACCGCTCGGTCGTGGACCGATAGTCACCGGCGAGACGTTGGTTCCTACCCACGCTCCGTACGGCATGCCAGCAAGGGCGCGGTAGGGTCTGGGTCGAGACAGCTGCCGCCGTTCACTTGGCGGATCCGGAGGGGACGGAGGCTCTCGCACGGTCGCTCGCGTGTGGAGGTGAAGTCCACTCGGGAAGTCGAGCCGTACCGCCACGTCGGTCGCCGGCGATGAGCCCTTGTTGCCAACGTCGATGTCGAGGCGCCAGAGGTCATGGGTGTCACGCAGGTAGCGGCCGAGGTCGAGGACCCACCGTCGCACCTCCTTCCAGTAGCGCTCAACGACACGGTCTTGTTCGCTGATGTCGCCCGGGATCGTAGAGGGATCGACGTTCCGGTAGGCGCTCGAGGGCAGTGGACAGCTGGGGCGGACCAGAGTGGCGACCGCGTCAGCCAGACTCTCGTTGAGCACGATCGGCTGCGCCGCCCGTTCAAGCTCAATCTTCGGGACACCATCGAAGCCCAGGGACAGCTTCGGACGCCGTGACCGCTCCTTGGCCAGCTGTGCGTCGAGCTCGCGGATCCGGCGGGTACGGGGGTCCTCCGACGCGGGGAGCAACCAGCCTGCCGGCATGTCGAACGCGGGCACTCCCAAGAGCTCCGCCACGATTCGGGGCGTGGTATCGTGCGTGACGAGTCCAACCTCGAGTCCCTCTTCGTTCCGAACCCGAAGCGCCGTCACCACTAGGCGGTGATCAGGATTTGTCGCGTCCAGTTCCAGCGAATCGAAGTTGGCGACCGGCTGCAACCTACAGAAGCCGAGCAACTCAAGCCTTGGCGCCGCGCTACCCGACGTCGCTCGATGCACGCTCTCGAGGAGACTCAGCACTCGTCTTGCTCGGTCGCGGCGACTCGAGCTTGGGTGATTGTCCTTCAACCGATCCAGCTCGTGGAGATTCACCCAGCTGAGCAGCACGCGCTCGACCGGCTCGCCTACGATCGACGGCCAATCCGCCTGCTCGAAGTCGTAGTGCAGCAGTACGTTGGTGTCGAGGAACAGAACCATGGGTGTTAGCGAATGGAGCGTTGACGCCGTTCCAAGATGGCGGGAGTGCCGATCCGACGCGAAGCGTCCCACGGGAGGTCGGCAAGAGGGTCCGCCCCAGCACCAGTCTCGAGACCGACCACACTCAGCGCGTCAGACCGCATCGGACCCATGCAGGCGCAGGCCGCCTCGACGGACGGAGCCACCCACAACGATCTCCTCGCGGTCGCGAAGCCACAGGCGCACCTCGCCCACAACGAACACTAGCTGCCCGTCGAGCTTCCTATGCGGGATGCGGTGAGTCGCTGCCTCGCCGGTGTGGCGGTAGAGCCAGGAGAGGGGGCGGCCAACCGCCTCGAGCATTTCGTCGCGGCCAATGCGCGTTTCCGGGTCGACCGTCCAAAGCAGTAGGCGCCATGACACGTTGGCGGAACGCTCCGGAGCAACCGGCGCGGGCTGGGCCGGCTCGCCTATGTCAAGGTCGGCCAGTAGCCCAGCGAGCTCGGCTGCCGGGATCATGGTCCCGGATGGCGCTGCGTCCACCCACGCACGAAGGTCAGCGAGGTCGTTCATCGCTCCTCGTCCGTTGGCAGGCCCGTTGGCAGGTCTTCCAACGCCGATGTGGGATGCGGGCTCTGAGCTGTCCTCCGGTCATGCAAACCGGTGCGCGCGACGGGTGAGCGGACGGCTGTCTCGCGGCTCAAGAGCTCACCCAGCTTCCGGAATGCGTCGGAGTGGGAGCCCGAAGGCCGCTCCCGAGGGGCGTCGAGCCGTCGTAGCTGGACTCCGAGCGTGTTGGGACGCTGCCGGAGGAAGTACTCCCTTCGAGCAGCCTCGCGGTTCTCCGGGCGCTTCGCCCACTGCAGGGATCGGCGTTCTCCATCCCAACCCAGGGCTGATGGAGCCTCCACGATCAGCCAGCGGACGAACGACTCGTCACCCTCCTCGTGCAGGAGGTCGTCTACCGCGAGATACTCCGCGCCCATCCCGAACCTCGTGCCTCCGACCCGGATGTCGGTCGCCCCCTTGTGCCACACACCCAAGACAGCCGCGCGGAGTTCCCGAGCCCAGAGCCGGCGAACTGCTGGGTGCCTCTTGCGCGCCCTACCCGACGGCAACTTCACGCTCCTGCCCCATTGGCCCTCGTGGGTCGGGCCCGCTGGGAGTGGCTACCCATGGAGGCAGGAGGGTTTGTGGAGAGTTCTAGACGTCTGGGTCTCTGAGCCTCTGAGAATGGCAACTCGGCTCGCACCCGTTCGCGCGGTGGGGTCGCAGCTGCGGGCGGACCTACGGGCGGACCTGCGATCGCATCCGCGGGGGCAGGACCGCCACCATGTCGCGCCTCGGCCGCCGCCTTGGCGCTCTGCCTCCGCCCTTGAGCGCTGTTGCGTTCCCGCTCGAGCTTCCTGTTGACGAGATTTCCCTCAGGATTCACGTCGAAGCACGCACGCACGACAGGCCACGCAGCGCGCATCTCGTCCGGAGCGGCCCCGACCACACGCCACAGCTTGTCCGGATCGTCGGGCAGCGGCCCTTCCTGCCACGAGTGGCACAGCAGTTTCATCAGGATCCCGCACTCCGCCGGGCTCATTGCGCTCACCTTCCCAGACCCCATGAAGTCCGACGGATAGAACTTGAACCACGGCAGCTTCGAGTCCATCAGGCTTCGGCTCCCTCTCTCGGAACGCGTCCGAGAGGCGTTTCGGCAAGAGCGGGGCTGGGCTCGTCCTCGAGGCGCCGGGCCAACTCACTCGCAATCGATCGGATGATATCCGGGTCCTCGGTCGCTACGATCGGACGCGCGGTTCGTGCGTCATCGCCTTCCAGGATCGACAACCATCGGCGTGCCATTCCACTCCCTCCGTTACCGTTGAAGGTCCACCGCCTTTCGGTGGGCTCTACTAGTCAACGGAGCGAGTGAGGCCCGCGTGTTTACATCAGCTGTCCCGACGTGCGTCGCGGGCCTTCTCGCGAAGCCTGGCCAGCTGGACGCGAAGGGTGACCGGTGCAATTCCCAGGTCCTCCGCTGCTCTCTTCCGAATCAGACTGGCGTCCGACTGCTCCGGTGTCGCCGTGTCGGCTAGGTCAACGAGATCGATCACCGCCGCCTCCATCGCCTCGATGATCCGACGTTGAGCGGGAGAGCCCAGCTCCATCAGCTCCGCAACGACCTCTTGAGCCTCACTTCGCCTCGATAGGGTTTCCAGCAACGGAGCCCGATCTTCGTCGGACTCCGCCTGAAGCTCGCGCTCTTCATGGAGTGGGTCAGCAACGCCGGAACGGCTGCGGTGACGAGAATCACGCTCCAGTTCCCCCTCTGCCCTTCGGCTGCCACTGAGGAGAAGGTCTGCTTCGGTACGCCACAGTCGTCCGCCGAGCCCGGCAAGGGTGCCCCGGATGACCTCTCGTTTCATGTCAGTCAGGGAGACACCCCGTTCCCGAGCCTGCTCGGAGAGCTCACGTCTCACCCTGCCGCGAGGACGCCATGCAGCGACCAGGCGCCCCACGAGCAGAGAATAGAGCCGCCCTCGGCCCGCTTCCTCGAGTTCGTGTCCTCGAAGCACGTAGAATACCCGGAACCGGGGGTCGAGTAGTAGCCCAGGGCTCGAGTCATGGAGAGCGCTAACGAGTGTCAGATGTCGAGTCAGCGTGTCAGCGACCCGACCGACCGCCAAGGCCTGCGTCCCGGCCTCCAGACAGAAGCCAGAGATCGAACGCCAGAGATGCACAGCCGCCGCCCGCGTGGGCCCATCCATCCCGCCAAGCGCGGCGAGCGCGGGGGTCGACTCGATCCCGTCAGCGATCATTCGACCAAGCTCGGCCATCTCGTCGAGTGCCGGCCGCGCCACATCTCGGAGGAGAGGCTTCTCCAGCGACCAGCTGAGGGTGTTCCGGCCGATGTGCCTGGCCCGCCCGAGCGCCGGTGGAAGGCCCTGGGGGCCTCCCGCCAGCACATCGCCGGCGATCACACCGAGTGCGACCGCCTCAAGAAGCACCCTACGCGGACCACGTTCGAGGACGTCCGCGCCCGTGGCCTGCATCGGGTCCTTGTCGCCTTCCCCGGGGAGCGGGGCGTTCCCTGCGGTGGTAGTCATCCGCCTTCTGGCCGCTGATGCCTCCAACACCGATCGCTGTCCCCTCGCCGCCAATTTCGACAGAGCCGGGTCCCCAGACGCTTCGAGCAGCGCCTCTCCTTCGGAGGGCGACCAGCTCCACCCTCAACGGCGCCCACCCAGCCACACCACCACTCGAGCGGTCCGCGATCTCCACCGAAGTTCTCTGGGTGGAGGTCGGGCCACCGACGTCGTTTCGCCTTGCGCCGGCGCTCGCGGTTGCGCGCCCCGAGCTCCTCGCTGAGCGGCTCCAAGGCACGCTCTCGAAAGCGTTGAACCCGCCGCCGCAGGGTCCGTTCAGAAACCATCGATGCAGTGTCCGCTAGAGAGGCTCCATGAGGTACCGTCGATGATGATGAGACCCGACACTGCCAGACCCCAGTAACTGCGGGCCGGTTCCGTCCGCCTGGGCTGTGTATCCCCCCTCGTACACGTGAAGAACGGGCCCGATGCACGCAGCGGGGCCTCGCAGTCAGGCCTTGGGCGCGAGCCACCATCACGGATCTTTGTCCGCTACGGTGTCGAGAAGACAGTAGCCGCCGCAGCGCTCGAGGGGGGCGATGAGGGTGCCCGAGTGATCGGCTGCCAGAGGACCGCAGCGGGTGTCCGGCACGACCGGGCCATCGGCTCTTTCCATCCGCGCAGGATCTTTCCGAGCGGAAAGGTGCGGTCGCGGGACGCTGTCGGCCGATCCGTCGCTTCCGCATGTCGTTCCCAGGGTGCTTGAGTCTTTCCGAGCGGAAACCCGCCGAGTCGGGAGGAAGTGCCGCTTTCATGGGCCATCTCGATGGGTAGTACCACCCCCATCTCTCTTTCGTTCAAGGACTTATCACGGATCACACAACAGCTCGGGAGCGGCAGAAGTGGCACCTCTCTGAGGTGTCCGGTTCGCTGGTTGCCACGCAGGCGTTCGCGAAGCCGCGAGACCTCGTCGCCCGAAGGGAGGGGAGAACCCCACCCCTCCGGCTCCTTCAGCTCACCAAGGAGGGGAGCCTACCTGCCTTGGCTGTAGATGACCTGCCCAGGATCAACGTCGCCGGCCAACGATTTGGAATGCTGCTGCGCGGCCCCTCCGGACACCAGCGCAGCGTATCTACCAGCCTAGCCCCGACCGCAGCAATTCCATCTTGGGCGGCACCTGCTGGTTCGACCTGCGCGAGGTCACCTCGACACCTAACCGGCCAGGTTCCAGAGCGAATGCCCTGCAGGAGGAAGCTCCGGTGCCGGAGTGCGCCGGAAGAAGCCCAACCAGAACCGCTCTGTCTTCTCGTATGACGCACAGGTTTGGCGGTAACTGTCGCTGAGGCCGCTGAGTAACGACATGAGCAGCACAACGCTCTCGCTAGGATCCGCAAACGCCTCCCGCTCCGTCAGCGGCGGTGAAGCGCCGACCTCAAGCAGGTCAAGCGCTGCGCCCGTAACCTCTTGGAGGGCCCTTCGATACCACCTCGCACGCGGCGCAAGTAGCACGCCGTGCGTGATCTCGAAGGTCGGCGGACACTTTAGGAATCCGGTCAGATCGTCTCGGACGTCGGTGACATCATCCAAGCGTGCGACAACGGTCAGCCACACCTCCGTGCCCCGATCCTCCACATGGTGCGTCGTGCCAGGACTACACAGCCAACCACTTGCTCTGACGGCCGGAGAGACGAGCAGGTCCACCAGCTCCCGGGCCGACTCATACGGCCA
>Ga0055584_100003970_pt1 | contig 14493 bp, 13 predicted proteins | sample OSDHelmetaG_FD_58716 | JGI IMG/M metagenome (GOLD analysis project Ga0055584, IMG submission 58716) | Pelagic marine sediment microbial communities from the LTER site Helgoland, North Sea, for post-phytoplankton bloom and carbon turnover... | ecosystem: Environmental > Aquatic > Marine >... | reverse complement strand
GACCTCCCCGCCGCCGCCGGGCGTGGCCACGAACCCGGCGCCCGCCGACGGCGCGACCGGAGTCTCGGTGGACCAGGACCTCTCCTGGACCGCCGCGACCGGCGCCGTGAGTTACGACGTCTACCTCGGGACGGACCCGGCCCTGGGCCTCTTCCTGGGTGACTTCCAGGGCAACCAGAGCGGGACCACCCGGGACGTCGGGACCCTGCAGTACTCGACCACGTACTACTGGCGCCTCGACTCCATCAACGGCGGGGGCATCACCGTCGGGACGGTGTGGTCGTTCACCACCGAGGACCCGCCGCCGCCCACGGAGACCCTGCTCTTCCGCGACGGCTTCGGCCGCGGCAGCGTCGGGCCCTGGTGGAGCGCGCCGGACCTCCGGAAGATCCGCATTCGCACCGGCACCCCCATCGACGGCTTCTACGCCAGGATCCGCCGGGCCCTCTACATGGAGGTCACCGTGGACGCGTCCGCCTACACCGGGCTGCGACTCGAGTCGGCGCGGCGAGCGCGGAATTACGAGGCGGGTGAGTCCTTCCAGATCCTCGTCAATGGGACCCCGGTGGAGACCCTTACGGGCAGCACCGGCTGGGTGACCTCCGACATCGACCTGGCGGCCTTCGCAGGGCAGCCCTCGGTGACCATCCGATTCAAGTCCAACGGCAACCGGCTGAGCGAGTCGGGTGACATTGACATGATCAGGATCATCGGCCTGAACTGACCGCCGTCCCGGCGCCGGCGCCGGGCGCGGCCTTGCAGGTGACCCCCACCCAGCCGATCGTCGATCGGCGGGCGGGGGTCATCTTCAATGGAGGGCACGGACCGGGCGGGCTTACACTCTCCGCCATGGATCCGATCACCCAGGTCGCCCTCGGCGCCGTCGCCGCCCAGGCGGTCACAGGCCCCGGCGCCCAGCGCCGCGCTGCCATCGCCGGTGGCCTCGGCGGGCTCCTGCCGGACGCGGACGTGTTCATCCGCTCCGCGTCCGACCCCCTGCTCTTCCTGGAGTACCACCGCCACTTCACCCACGCCCTCGCCTTCATCCCGCTCGGTGGCCTCCTGGCCGCCGCCGTCGCCTGGCTCGTGGGCCGAGGGCGCTGGCCCCTCTCCACCCTCGTCCTGCCGGCCGCGGTGGGCTGGGCGACCCACGGCCCCCTGGACGCCTGTACGAGCTATGGCACCCACCTGGGATGGCCGTTCACGGACGCCCGGGTGGCGTGGAACCTGATCTCCATCGTCGACCCGATCTTCACCGGACTGCTGCTCGTCGGCCTCTGGAGAGCGCTGCGGCGGAACGCGCCGGCCCCCTCCAGGCGCTGGCTGATCGCTGCGGCGATCTACATGGGCGTCTGCGCCCTCCAGGTCGGACGGGCCCGCGCGGCCTACGGGATCGTGATCGCCGAGCGGGGACACGCTCCCGCCTCCTTCGAGGTGCGGCCCTCCATCGGCAACAACATCCTCTACCGCGGGTTCTACGAGCTGGACGGCGAGTACCACGTGGATGCCATCCGCGCGCCGTGGACCGGCCCGGCGGCCATCCTCTCGGGCCACCGCCACCCGGCCCTCGACGCCGACTCCTTCGCCACGCGCTACGGCCTGACCCCGTCGCAGCGAGAGGACCTGGCCCGCTTTCGCTTCTTCAGCGCGGGCTTCCTGATCGAGGATCGCCGCTTCCCCGGGGTGGTGAGCGACTTCCGCTACGCGGCCGTCCCCGACTCCGTGGCGCCCCTGTGGGGCATCGACTTCGACGGCCTGGAACCCGCTCAGCACGCCCGGTACCGGACGTTCAACCGAATCGAACCCGCGCAGCGGGCCCGCTTCTTCAAGATGCTCCTGGGGAACGAGGACGACTGACTCGCCCCAGCCCGCCGCGCCCTGCCGGCCTCGCGCACCTATCCCTGGCCGACGACCCCATGACGCCCATATCCCTGCTCCGCATCGCGCTCATCCTCTCGCTCACCCTCCTCGGCGCCCGCGAGGCGCAGGCGCAGCGCCAGAAGCCAGAGGTCCCCGACCTCACCGCCGGCGAGTCCCGGGACGACAAGCACGACTGGAACCTCGGTCCCACAGGCGCCCGGGGCTGGATCTGGGGCTGGAAGCTCGAGACCACCGACGCCCGACAGGTGCTGATCACCGAGGTCGCCGAGGGCTCCCCGGCCGAGGGCCACCTCGAGGTCGGAGACGTGCTTCTGGGGGTGGGCGGCGACGCGTTCGATGCCGACCCCCGGGTGCTCCTCGGCCGAGCCATCGGGGCGGCGGAGTCGAAGAAGGGCAGGGGCCGGCTGGACCTCCGCCGCTGGCGGCAGGGAGAGACCAAGACGGTCCGGCTGCAGCTCCCTGTCCTCGGGGCCTACGCCGAAACCGCGCCCTTCGACTGCCCCAGGTCCAAGCGGATCCTCGACGCCGCCTGCGACCACATGGCTGCGAACATGAAGGGCGGCATCGACGGGATGATCAACGCCCTCGCCCTCCTCGCGAACGGTGATCGTCGGCACGCGGCCGCCGTTCGCGAGCTCGCCCGCGACGTCGGGCGCCCGGATGTGCAGCTGTCCCTGGAGGGCCGGACCTCGGGCCTCATGGCGTGGCAGTGGGGCTACCGGGCTGTTTTCCTCTGCGAGTACTACCTGGCCACCAAGGACCGCCAGGTCCTGCCAGCCATCGCCGAGTACGCGGGGACCATCGCACGGGGTCAGAGCCGGGTTGGCACCTGGGGCCACGGCATGGCATGGCCCGACCTCAACGACGGTCAGCTCCACGGGTCCCTGGGAGGCTACGGCGCGGTCAATCAGTCGGGGCTCGTATGCCACCTCGCCCTCGTCCTCGCCGAGGAGTGCGGGGTGAAGGACCGCGAGATCACCGAGGCCATCGCGAGGGCGAATCGCTTCGCGTCCTTCTACACAGGCAAGGGCGCTATCCCCTACGGCGACCACCGACCGGGATGGGACAGCCACGACGACAACGGCAAGAACGCCCTCGCCGCCCTGATCTTCGACCTGCAGGGAATGCGGGAGGACGCGGCCTTCTTCGGACGCATGGCCACCGCTTCATACGACGAGCGCGAGCAGGGACACACGGGGAACTACTTCAGCTTCCTGTGGGGCCCCGTCGGGGTGAATCGGCTCGGCGATGAGGCCGTGAGCGCCTTCATGCGGGAGCAGCGCTGGTACTACGACCTCGCCCGGGCCCATGACGGGAGCTTCCCGTACCAGGGGGGCGCCGGCATGTCTGGCGGCGAGCACAAGTACGCCAGCTGGGACTGCACCGGGGCGTTCGTCCTCGCCAACACCTTCCACAAGGAGGCGCTCTTCATCACGGGCCGCGGGAGGGAGAAGCGCAACCGGCTCGGTGGAGCCGACCTCGAGGCCACCATCGAGGCGGGCCGCGGATACGACTCGTGGTCCAAGGGCGCCGAGCACTACGCGTCGAAGCGGAGGACCCAGCTCCTGCGGGACCTGAAGAGCTGGTCGCCAGCGGTCCGCTCCCGCGCCGCCGCGGCCCTCGCCAAGGGCGCCGACGCCCCTGTGCTGGAGCTGCGGGGCATGCTCAAGTCCAAGGAGCTCGACGCACGCTACGGCGCGTGCCAGGCCATCTCGGAGCTAGGCGCCAAGGCCGCTGGCGCGCTGCCCGAGCTACGGCGCTGCCTCCAATCCGACGACGTCTGGCTCCGCATCCAGGCGGCCTACGCCCTCGCCTCCATCGGGGACCGCGCCAGGGCCGCCGTCCCGGACCTGCTCGAGCTCGCGCTCCTCGAGGACGAGGAGGACCCGCGCCAGATCACCCAGCGCTACCTGGCCTTCTGCCTCTTCTATCCTGGCGGCGCCCTGCGCATGCGCGGCCTGCTGTCGAAGAGCGTCGGGGACACCGACCCCGAGGACCTGCATCCCGTCATCGAGCGGCTCCTCCTCAACGACGACGGCCGGGCTCGAGGCGCGCTGGGGACGGTCTTCAAGCTCATGACCCTGGAGGAGCTACGCCCCCTCCTCCCACAGATCGTCGAGGCGGTGCGGACCCCATCCCCGAGCGGCGTCATGTTCTCGAACGGCATCCGCCTCGCCGGCCTGGACTTCCTCGCGGCCCACCGCATCACCGAGGGGATGGAGCTCTGCATCCTCGTGACGGAGATCGACAAGTGGGGAAAGCAGGATCGAATCCTGCGCTGCATGAAGGCGCTCCAGCAATACGGCGGAGCCGCCCGAACCGTCCTCCCGCAGCTACGGGACCTCGAGGGCCGCCTCCGCGCACACCGCGAGGCTCGCAACCTCGCGAAACAGATCCAGGCTTGTGTGGACACCATCGAGGCCATCGAGGGCGCGCGGACCTCCCCGGAGGTCCGGACCGTGGCGGAGGTCATGGGATCGAAGCCGAGGCGCTGAGCCGAATCGGGACCGAACCGCGCCCAGGGAGCCCCCCGCGCAGCCCCCTGCCGAATTCTTCGCTGGATTCCGCTGGCCGCTGCTTTCGAGTCGATCTAAACCAGGAACCAGTCCAGGCGCGCCGCGTGCGTCCCTGCCGCGCTCCCAACTTGCAGAACCTCAGAGCCCTACTCCTGCTGATCCTGGCGCTGCCGGGGTTGATCCTCGCGCCGGGTTCGGCGTTCGTGATCTGCCTCTGCGGCGCAGGCGCGGTGGAGCCGGCCCCGGCGGGTTGCTGCCACGCATCGACCGATGAGGCCAGCGCGCCCGACTGCGACGGGCCCGGGACCGGCTTTGGCCACTGCGGCAACCCCGGGGACTGCGACGGCTGCCTGGAGATCGACCTGGATGAGGTCCTCCTCGCCACCGTCGACGGACCCGAGCTCGTGATCGCGCCTTCACTCTTGGTCGCGGTGGCTCTGGGGCCCTGTCAGCCGGTGACGATCAGTGTCCCGCAGGGCGGCTCCTTCATCCGGCCCCCACCGCCGCACGAGCCCCCCAACGCCGGGCTTCTCCCCGGCGTCCTTCCGCTACGAATTTGAGGCTCGGGATCCGCGCGCATCGCCCTGGTGCGTGCCACCTCACAGGTGTCCCGATGTTTCAACCCGTAGCCAGATGACCCACCCGAAACTTGTGGGCTTGTGGGCGGCGCTCAGCGCGCTCGCCTGCGCAAGTCCAGACCACGTGATCCTCGACGAGGTGACCGCCCGCGCAGCGCTCGATGCCCGCGCGGACGCGCAGCCCTCGCTCGAGAGCTCGCTCGCCGCCGATCTCCCGGACAGCCGACTCACGACCCCGGTCCCCGAGGCGTGCGCCAGGCCCGATCAATCCGGCTATTGGTACCTTCGCACCGCCGCATGGGCGCCCGGCGTCCGGGCCAGTCGGCGGGAGCTCGCGGCCGCCCGGGGCGAGGAGAGGAGCGCCGGCGCCCCCAAACCTGTGGCCGTCCAGGTCATCGATCAGGACCTCAGCGGTGACTCCGAGCTCGTGAACGCACTCGCGGCCTTCGACCTCATCGGGCTCCTCGGGGTCGGCCCGTCAGGGGCCGAGAAGGGGGTTGCCCGGGCCCGGATCGAGGCCGCCCGCGCCTCCCTCGAGAACGCGGTGTGGCTCTCCTGGATCGAGGCCGAGCGGGCCCTGGTCCAGTGGCGCGCGGCCGCCCGCCGGATGGAGCGCCTGGCGGAGCTGAACCACCTTGCAGACCTCGACCTGGGTCGAGTGGAACTGCTGGTCAGCACCGGACGCCTGGGCCGGAGCCCCGCCGAGTCCGCCGAAGGAGCCGCCGCGGAGCTCGTGCGGCGACTCTCCCTCGCTCTCGACCAGACCTCCCGCGCCAGGGCACGCCTCGCCGCGGTCGCCGGCCTCGACCCGGAGCTGGACCTGCGCGGCAAGGCGCCGGCGACCCCTTCGCCCGTGGCCCTAGGGCCCACCAACCCAGGCCCCTGGTTCGATGACGTCGAGCACCTCAGGGGCCACCCCGGCCTCCGGATGGCACAGCGGCGGTTCGAACTGCGCGAGAGTCAGGTCCGGGAAGCGGCGTCGCGGGCATGGCCTGGGGTCGCCCTCGGCCCTCGCCTCGGGTTCGTCGACCCGACCCAGGTCGGCGGAGTGCTCCGGATCACCGTCCCCTTCCCGTCGAGCTGGGAGGGGCGCCTCGCCGCCGCCATCGAGCGGCGCGATGCCGCCGTGGAAGCCTACGAGGACCAGCTGCACCTCCTCCTCACCGCGGAGACCGACGCCCTCCTCCGGGTCCGGGCTGCGGAGGCGCGCGCCGCTGGATCATCCGACGAGGTCGTGCAGTCTCTGATCGAAGAGTGGGAGGCCGCGCGGGTGGGCATCCGCGTCCAGCGGAGCCCCATCGGAGAGTGGACAGGCTCCCTGAGGCGACTCTCCATGCGCGGCACCTGGGACATCGATGACGTGGAGCGCAGGGACCTCGCGATCCTCGACCTCGTGGCCGCTCGCGGCCCGATGGCCGCCCCCCTCTTCACTGGAGGCGACCGTTGAGCAGCGTCGACCAGCACGTGGACCTCAGCGGACTCTCCCGCGGCGAGCCCTCCCTCGAGCCGCCCCGGCGAAGCTGGCTGCGGACCGTGGTGCCCCTCGCGCTGCTGGGCACGTTCGCGTTCATCCTCCGCGATGCCATCGCCGAGATGCTCCTCCAGCGCATCCCGGTGACCCTGACCCGCCCTGTTCTCCTCACGGACTCGGCCGCCTCGACCCCAACCCAGCGGACCCTCCTCACCCAGGCCGCAGGCTGGGTCGAGCCCGACCCCTTCCCTGTGCATGCACCCGCACTGGCAGGCGGCGTGGTACTCGAGGTGCTGGTGCAGGAGTCCGACCACGTGAAGGCCGGTCAACCCATCGCGCGCCTCATCGACGATGACGCGAGGATCGATCGGGACCGCGCGCAGGGGAAGCTCGCGGTGGCCGAGGCCGAGGTGGCGCTGGCTGCCTCAGAGCATCGAATCGCCGAGGCGAGCTACGAGGCAGCCATCGAGGTCACCGCGGCGCGTGACGCGGCGCAGGCCCGTCACGCCGGCCGTGTGGCCGCCGCCGCCCACGCCGCAGCGGCCGTCCGCGGAGGCGTCGCCGCGGTCTCCCTGGCCGAGAGCGAGGTCGTCGTCCAACGGGCCCTGGAAGAGGCCGGGACCTCGGGACCCCGGCAGGTCGAGGTCGCGGAGGCGGACCTGGAGCTGGCGGCCAGCAGCCTCGCGACCCTGCGCGCCGCCGAGGCCCTCGCCGTGGCGGCGGTGGGTGAAGCGGCCGCCGAGCTCGCGCGAGCCGAGCAGCACCTCGAGCTTCGCTACGAGGAGCAGCGAACCGTGGAGGTCAGCCTGGCGCGCCTCGCCCGGGCCCAGGGAGCCATGGAGGAAGCCGCGGCCCTCCTGGCCGCAGCCGAGCTCACCCTGGATCGAATGGTGGTCCTGGCCCCCCGCGACGGTGTGGTCCTCGAGCGACTCGCGGTCGCGGGTGACGAGCTGCCAAGGGGCGCACCGATCTGCTCCACCTATGACCCGACCACCCTCCGCGTCAGGGTCGACGTCCCGCAGCCCGACGTCGGCGCCCTGGCCATGGGGCAAGAGGCCGAGATCCTCGCGGACTCCAGGCCGGGACAGCCCTATGGGGGCCAGGTGCTCAGGGTCGTCCAGCTGGCAGACATCCAGAAGGTCACCCTGGAGGTCCAGGTCCGGGTGCTCGACGCGGACGACTTCCTCCGCCCTGACATGCTCGCCCAGGTCCGGTTCTACTCCAGCGAAGACGGCGCGCCAGGCGCCGACGCGGCCCGGGTGAGCCGCCGCCTGGCGGTCCCCGCGTCCCTCGTGCGGGACGGGACCATCTGGGTCCACGAGCCCGACGGCGACCTCGCTGTCCTGCGGAGGATCCAGCTCGGCGCGGAGCGCCTCGGCCCCGACGGTCAGCGGCTGGTCGAGGTCCTCGAGGGACTGGATTGGACCGTGGAGCTCATCGCCAGCGGCCGGGAGCAGCTCCCTGCAGAGGCACCCCCTGAGGGGGTCCCGGTCGCGATCGACAGCCGATCCGACGACACCGGCCGAGGAGACCAGCCATGACCTTCATCGAACTCCGCGGCGTGACTCGCCGCTACATGAAGGGCGGTCACGCCGTGACGCCCCTCGACGACGTGGACCTCGACGTTGCGCCGGGAGACTTCCTCGTGCTCCTGGGCCCGTCGGGGTCAGGAAAGACGACGCTCCTCAACCTCCTCGCCGGCATCGACCGGCCGGACGAGGGCAGCGTGAGCGTGGGAGACCAGGACGTGGGCGGCACCCGGGCCTCCAAGCTCGCGCGGTGGCGGGCGCGCACCGTGGGCTACATCTTCCAGCGCGCCCACCTTGTGCCCGTGCTGACCGCCTACGAGAACGTGGAGCTCCCCCTCTGGCTCCAGAAGCTCTCCCGGACGGACCGGCATCGGCGGGTGGAGCTGGCCCTGGCCGCGGTGGGACTCACAGACCGCGCGACCCACCTCCCCAAGCAGCTCTCCGGGGGCCAGGAGCAGCGCGTCGCCATCGCCCGGGCCCTCGTTGCAGACCCGGAGCTGCTGGTCGCGGACGAGCCCACCGGCAGCCTCGACGCTGAGTCCGCCGAGGGCATCCTCCACCTCCTCAAGCGCCTCAACCAGGAGCAGGGCAAGACCATCGTCATGGTCACCCACGACGAAAAGGCCGCGCGCGTTGGCTCCCGCGTCTATCGACTGGAGCGCGGCAAGCTGGTCCTGGCCAGTGAACCGCAGGAGCTGGCCCCGTGAAGGTGTTGCTCCTGATCATCCGCAACATGCGGCGCCGCATGGGCCGCACCGCCCTGACGGTCGCGGGCGTGGCGAGCGCACTCGCCCTCCTCGTCCTGGTGGAGAGCCTGGGAACGGGCCTGTCCAGGGCCATGGACGCCACCGACGCGGCCCGGACCCTGGTGGTCTTCAGGGACAACAGGTACTGCCCCCAGACGTCCTTCCTGCCGGAGTCCTACACCCGTCGCATCGAGAACGTGGACGGCGTGGAGCGCGTCCTCCCGGTGAAGATCTTCCTGAACAACTGCCGCGCGAGCCTGGACCTGGTGACCTTCCAGGGCGCCCCGGCAGGGGACCTCCTGGCCCAGCGCGACCTCGCGACTGTCGAGGGCGACCTGAGCACCTTCGAGCGGGAGAAGGACGCGGCGCTGGTTGGGCAGGCCTTCGCCGCCAAGAAGGGTCTTTCCGTCGGCGACCGGTTTCGCTTCGGAGAGATTGACGTCAAGGTCGCCGCCATCGTGGCGTCCTCCGACTCGACGCAGGAGTCCCTGATCCTGACGCACCTCGAGTACCTCCAGCGCGCGGGTCCGGTGAACCGGCTCGGCACCGTGACCCAGTTCGAGGTCCTGGTGGAGGAGGCCGCTGACCCCGCCGTCGTCGGCGCCGAGATCGACGAGGGCTTCGCGACGGCCGAGTCGCCCACCGACACTCGGCCCCGAATCGCCTACCTCGAGAGCGCCACCCGCGACCTGCGTGAGATCCTGCGCTTCGGTCGCCTCCTCGGCCTCGCCTGCATCATCGTCGTCCTCTCCCTGGTGGCAAACACCGTGATCATCGCGGCCCAGGAGCGCGTCCGCGAGACGGCCGTGCTACGCGCCATCGGCTTCCGGGAGAGCCACATCGCTAGCCTCGTCCTCGGCGAGGCCCTGGCCCTCTCCCTCACGGGCGCGGCCCTGGGAGTCGGCGGTGCCATGCTCCTCCTCACCACGGTCCACCCGAGCATCGGGAGCGAGGGCGTCTCCGTGGAGTTCCTCGTGACGCCCGGCCTCATCGGCAATGGCTTCCTGCTGGCGCTGGGTACAGGCATCGCCGCGGGCCTCCTGCCGGCCATCCGCAGCGCTCGTGCAGGCATCGTAGAGTCCCTGGTGAGCTGACATGGGCCTCCCCCTCGACCACTCCATCCGAAACCTCGGCCGGCGCCCGACCCGGACGCTCCTGGCCGGCCTCTCCAGCGCCATGGTGGCGGCGCTCCTGGTCGCCACCGTCGCGTTCGCCCGCGGGCTCGAGGGCACCTTCTCGGGCGCCGCCGACCCGCGCACCGCGCTCCTGCTCTCCTCGGTGGCCGAGCGCGATGTCGTCCGGTCCACCGCCCAGGCCGGGCTCGGGGCCCTCGTCCAGGCCAGCGTCCCCGGGATCCTCGCCGCCTCCGACGAGATTCACATGGGCACCTCCGTGCTCCTCCCCGGCGACGACACCGCGTACTCCGGCTTCGTCCGCGGCGTGACGGACTCCGCCTACGAGGTTCACCAGGCCATGACCCTCACCGCCGGTCGGCTCCCGGGCCCAGGCGAGGTCATGGTCGGTCGCCTGGTCGCCGGCCAGACGGGCCTCGCGCCCGAGGTGCTCGCCATCGGACGCTCTCTCATCCTCGAGGGGGCAAAGCACGCCATCGTGGGTCACTTCGCCGCTCCGGGCACGACCCTGGAGGCGGAGATCTGGACCCCCCTGGAGCCACTCCGCGGCCTCTCTCAGCGCGATGACTCCTCGTGCGTGTTCGTCCTCCTCGAGGATCAGCGCGCCGGACAGCTCCTGGACCTCTTCTGTAACCGGCGGCTCGACCTCGAGCTCGAGATGGTCTCGAGCGAGGAGTACTACGCGGAGCTGGCCGACTACATGCGTCCCATCCGCAGCATGGCCTGGGCGCTCTCGCTCCTCATCGGGATCGCCGCCCTGCTCGGTGGCGCGAACACGTCGATCGCATCCGTGCAGGACCGCATCCGGGAGCTCGCCGCTCTCCGGGCCCTCGGCTTCAACTCCTGGTCCATCGCCTGGTCCCTGCTGGTGGAGGCGGTGGTCATCGCCGCCGCTGGAGCCCTTGTCGGCCTGGCCCTCGGGCGTCTGGTCCTCTCCGGCGCCTCCGTGAGCCTGGCCATGAGCGCCTTCGAACTCCGCGCCGACGCGGTCGCGGTACTGGTGGCCTTCGGCGCGGCGATCCTGATCGCCGTCCTCGGCGTCCTCCCCGCCGCCCTCCGCGTCGTCCGCCTCCCCATCGCCACCGCGCTGGTGGAGGACTGAACAGGGCCGCGACCCCCCGGTCGCCACTCTGTCACCCACTCCTCCTCTCCCGTCTCATCCACCCCGTCTGAAACCGCCCCCACCGGGCTTCACTCCCAAGACCCCATGAACCTCCCCAGAGCCACCGCCGCCCTCGCCCTCCTCCTTGCCAGCGCGAGCTGTTCCTCCGACACCCCCCCTGCCGCCAGCGAGGCCGCCGCAATGCCCGAGTCCCTCTGGGCCGCGGCGCCGATGGTCGACGCCGTGGAGGTGTTGGTGGCCAAGAAGGCAGCCAGCGGCGACCTGGTCGTCGTGCAGGGGCAGGTCCAGGACTTCGGGGACCTCGCGACCTTCCGCCTGGTGGACAGCTCCCTGCCCCCCTGCACGGACCAGTGCGCCACCCCATGGGACTTCTGCTGCGAGGACCCCGCGGATATCCTGGCCGCGACCATCAACGTGGAGTTCCTCGATGGCGACCTCCCGGCGTCCTGGAGCCTCAAGGGCGCCAAGGGTCTCGACCACCTCACCAAGGTTTGTGTGACGGGGACCCTGCACACCGACGAGGCCGGCAACGCCCGCATCTCCGCGACCTCCATCGCCAAGCTCTGAGGCACGGTCCCGGCGGTCAGCGCTCGGACGGAGTCTGGAAGTCCTTCGAGGGAACGTGGGCCCGGTCCATGAGCAGCGCGGCCTCCTCGAGCCGCGCGGCCTGCCCCTGCTCCCCGGCCAGGTCAACGGTCTCGCCGGGGTCTGCCTCGAGGTCGTAGAGCCGGACGGTGCCGGTTTGCATCGGAGAGCGGATCGCCTTCCATCGCCCGAAGCGCACCGCCTCCGCGGACCCCCCCTCGTGGAACTCCCAATAGAGGGGCGCCGCGGGAGGGGCGCTGGCCCCCATGAGCGTGGGCAGGAGGTCGCGTGAGTCGAGCCCCTCCGGGACCTCGGCACCAGCCAGGGCCCCGGCGGTGGCGAAGAGGTCCTGGAAGTGCACCGGCGCCTGCTCCACCGTGTCCGCCGGGACCACGCCGGGCCACCATGCGATGAAGGGGACGCGGATCCCCCCCTCGGTCAGCGAGCGCTTGATCCCCCGGAACGGCCCGTTGGAATCGGCAAAGTCCGGGTCGTTGCCGCCCTCTCGGTGGGGCCCGTTGTCGGAGAGGAAGAGCACCAATGTGTCCCCCGCCCGTCCCAGCGCCGCGAGCGTGTCCAGCAGTTCACCGACCTGACCGTCGAGGGCGGAGACCATGGCGGCATGTTCGCGCTGCCGCTCCGGCCAGGGGCGGTCGGCGTAGAGGCCCTCGCCTGGCACCTCCATCCCATCCGCACCCGCCTCGTTGTTGGCGTGGGGAATGGTGCTGGCGAGGTATAGGAAGAGGGGCTCATCGTCGGGCACCGCGCGGAGCCAGCCCATGGCCTCCCGGTGGATCCGGTCCGGCGCCCAGTCGTGACGCTCGCTGGCCTTGCCCTGGCCCCACCTGCCCTCCCCCGGCACCACGTTGGAGAGCTCCACCCGCTCCTCCCCTTCCCACAGGTGGGTGGGGTACGAGTTGTGGGCGTGCACCTGGTCCGAGTAGCCGAAGAAGCGCTCGAACCCCTGGCGCACGGGGTTCCCGCTGCTCCCCGCGTTGCCGAGCCCCCACTTTCCGAAGAGCGCCGTCCGATAGCCCTCTGCGCGGAGCAGCTCCGCGACGGTCAGGTCCTCATCCCTCAGGGGGACCCGGCGGTTGCCCCGGACCCGTGTGTGTCCGGCGTGCAGCCCGGTCATCAGCACGGAGCGGCTCGGCGCGCAGACCGTCGAACCCGCGTAGCCCGCCGAGAAGCGCATGCCCTCCGCGGCCATGCGGTCGATCCGCGGGGTCAGGATCTTCTCCTGCCCCTGGCACCCGACATCCCCCCAGCCGAGGTCATCGGCGAGGATCACCACGAGGCTGGGCGGACGGTCACCTTCGACCTGCGCTCGCTCGCCCGCGAGGAGGGGGGCCGTGGAGGAAGCGGCCGACTGTGGGCATGGCACCGCCGCGAGGAAGGCCAGCAAGGTCACGTTGATCATTCCACCAGCCTAACCGCGGCCGTGAACGGGGCCCCTCGCCCTCGCCCAGCGCGGGCGAGGGGGGGTGGCGCTCTACGCCCGTCGCCGATCAGCGCCTGAAGGAAACGGCGTAGGCCTCGAGCTCCGCTTCGATCGCCGCCACGTCCGCGGCCTCCAGCCGGATCGCGCTGCGCCGGATCATCTCCGTGAACCAAGCCACCTCCTCTGGCTGAACCGGGCAGCCGATGTTCCCCGTGGGCGCGTCGCTGCTCACGAGCTCCTTGCCCTCCGCGTCGAGGATGACCATCCAGGGGATCCCCCCGCGACGTTCACCCCGCAGACGCTTGGCCACGGCCTCGCCGCTGGCGTCGCGCTCCACGTCGATCTTGACCGTGACGTAGTCCCGATCCATGGGGCCCTTGACCCCCTTGCGCACGAGGAACTCCTCGAGCTTGAAGCACCAGCTTCACCAGGGCGCGCCGAGGTGCACCAGGACCCGCTTCTTTTCCTTGGTCGCCTGGGCCAGCGCGCCTGCGAGGATGGCCTCCGCGTCCCCAGGGGCCACCTTGTGCTCTCGCGCGAACGCCCAGAGCCGCTCCCTGTCCAGGCCCACAATGGCGATCGAGCCCAGGGGGGCGCCGCCGGCATCGAGGGCGATCGCGGTGGGCTCCGTCGCGGTCAGGCCCAGGGCCACCGCGAGGGAGCCACCCAGGGGCGCGGGGACCGTCTCGTACTCGTTGCTGAGCTCCCGGCGCAGGGCTCGGTCGAGGCGGGAGAGCTTGTTGAACGCCGCTCGGTCATCGTCCGTGCCGAGGAGCACGAGCAGCCGCTTGTCCTTGCGGGTGGCGCGCTCGGATGCCTCGGCCAGCTCCGCCGGGAGCGCGGCCGGTACCGGCTCCGCCAGGAGCGCCTGGACGGTCGCTTCGAGCGCCCTGTTCGGGAGGTCCGCCACCCGGACGTTCCCCGCCCGGTCCACGATGTAGTAGTCCGGGAAGGAGTCCACCGCGAAGGCGCTCACCGTGGGCTTGCCCGCCCGATCGATGGCCACGGGGTAGTCGATGCCCTGCTCCTTGACGAAGCTGGCCATCTTCTCGCCACCGTTCGCCGAGTGCACACCGATGAGGACCAGACCCTGGTCCCCGTAGCGCGCTGCCAGGTCCTTGAGACCCGGCACCGCGCCACGACAGGGGCCTCACCAGGTGCCCCAGAAGTCGAGCACCACCACCTTCCCCTTGAGGGAGGCCCAGTCCATGGGCGCACCGCCTGTGTTCATCCAGCCGTCGACCTGGAGTTCAGGCGGCGCCTTGCCCTCGAGGGCGGCCTTGGCGGGGTTCGGCTTCTCTCGGGGGAAGTCTCCGCTCGCGAGGAGCGGGGGCGCCGAGGCCAGCAAGAGCGCAGCGAGGAGCGTCGTTCGTTTCATGGGAAGGGCGTCGCAGCGCGACGGTCGCGGAACATGAAGAGGCTGGTCGAGCCTACTCGGACTCAAACGACAGGGCACAGGATTCGGAGCGAGCCCGCCCGGACGCCAACGG
>Ga0055584_100003969_pt1 | contig 14505 bp, 6 predicted proteins | sample OSDHelmetaG_FD_58716 | JGI IMG/M metagenome (GOLD analysis project Ga0055584, IMG submission 58716) | Pelagic marine sediment microbial communities from the LTER site Helgoland, North Sea, for post-phytoplankton bloom and carbon turnover... | ecosystem: Environmental > Aquatic > Marine >... | reverse complement strand
ACCACGTCGCCGCCTGGGTCCGCGACCGCACCGACCTCCCCACCACACCAGCCCCACCAGGCGTCCGGAGCGACGCCACCACCACCCCGGCGGCCCCGGCCGTGGTCCGGGGCGACTTCGACGCCGTCGACGCGCTCCCCCGACGTGTCCCGGTGCCGTCGCTCCGACCCGGCATCGCATCCTGCCTCCCGACAGGCGTCGAACTGGCCGGAGCTCGCGTTCTCGTCATGCTCGACGAGGGCGGCGTCGGCGAGGCGCTCGTCAAACTGCTCGGCAAGGCCGGTGCCACCACCCTCACCCTGTCGCCCGGCATCAGCACCGACGACCTCCTGACCGAAGTCAGCGCCTGGCACGACGAGGCGCCGATCACCGGCGTCTTCTGGCTCGCCGCCCTCGACGGTGACGGTGACCTCTCCGACTACGACCTCGATCGCTGGCGCGAGGCGCTCAGGCGGCGCGTGAAGAACCTGTACGCGACGATGCGCCACCTGTACGACGCGAGCCCGTTCCTCGTGTCGGCGACCCGACTCGGCGGCTCCCACGGATACGACGATGCCGGCGCCACGAATCCGCTCGGTGGGCCGGTCGTCGGATTCACCAAGTCCTACAAGAAGGAGCGGCCCGACACCCTCGTCAAGGCCGTCGACCTCGCCGAGAGCCGCAAGACCAAGGCGATCGCCGAGCAAATCATCGACGAGACCCTGCACGACCCCGGATGCGTGGAGATCGGTCGGGTCGACGACCTGCGGTTCGGGGTGGCGTTCGTCGAGTCGCCGTTCCCCACACGTGACGACGAGACCCCGGGCCCCCTGCTCGGGTCCGACTCGGTGTTCCTGGTCACCGGTGCCGCAGGCAGCATCGTGTCGGCGATCACCGCCGACCTCGCAGCGGCGTCGGGTGGCACGTTCCACCTGCTCGACCTCACGCCGGCACCCGACCGGGACGACCCCGACCTCGAGGCGTTCCGCGACGACCGCAACGGCCTCAAGGTCACGATCGCCGAACGGATGAGGGCTGCCGGAGAGCATCCGACCCCGGTCGCCATCGAGCGAGAACTCGCCCGGTTCGAGCGGCTCGACGCCGCACTGACGGCGATCCGAGCCGTCGAGGCGGCAGGCGGTACCGTCCACTACCACTCCGTCGACCTGACCGACGCCGACGCCGTCGCCCACGTCATGACCGACGTCCGCGAGCTGAGCGACCGCATCGACGTGCTGCTGCATGCCGCCGGCCTCGAGATCAGCCGCAACCTCCCCGACAAGGAGCCACGCGAGTACGACCTCGTCTTCGACGTGAAGAGCGACGGCTGGTTCAACGTCTTCCACGCCACCCAGGACCTCCCGATCGGCTCCGCCGTCGTCTTCTCGTCCGTGGCGGGCCGGTTCGGCAATCAGGGCCAGACCGACTACTCGGCGGCCAACGATCTGCTCTGCAAGGTGATGAGCAGCTTCCGCCGCTCCCGTCCCGAGACCCGCGGCCTGGCGCTCGACTGGACGGCGTGGGGCGGCATCGGCATGGCGACCCGTGGCTCGATCCCGAAGATCATGGAGATGGCCGGCGTGCAGATGCTCCCGCCCGAAGCCGGGGTCGCGTGGATCCGGCGCGAGCTCACCGCCGGCACCACGGACGGCGAGGTGATCGTCGCCGGCACCCTCGGGATGATGGCGGCCGAGTACGACGATCGAGGTGGTGTCGATCCCGGGCTGCTGCTCGGCGACGATGCGGCCACGGGACCGATGGTCGGTGACGCCCGGATGAGCGTGCACGACGGGATCGTCGTCGAGACGACGCTCGACCCGCGACGACAGCCCTTCCTGGACGACCACCGGATCGACGGCACCCCGGTGCTGCCGGGCGTGATGGGGATGGAGGCGTTCGCCGAAACGGCGCAGCTCCTCGCCCCGGACCGCCATGTCATCGCCGTCGAGGACGTCGCGTTCGCTGCCCCACTGAAGTTCTACCGGGACGAGCCACGCACCCTGACCGTCCAGGCGCTGGTGCGACCCGACGGCGACGATCTGGTCGCCGACTGCCGGCTCTCCGCCGAACGGCTCCTGCCGGGCAGGGACACACCCCAGCGCACCGTCCACTTCACCGGACGGGTCCGCCTGGGCGTGTCCGCGGCCCCGGTGGAACAGGGCGTCCCGGCACCCGCCGCGGACGGACCGACGTTGGGGGCCGCTCGGGTCTACTCGTTCTACTTCCACGGACCCGCTTACCAGGTGGTGGGTTCGGCATGGACCGGTGACGGAGTCTCGATCGCCGCCCTGGCCCCGGATCTACCACCCAATCACGATCCCGACGACCTGCCGCTGATCACGGCGCCTCGGCTCGTCGAACTGTGCTTCCAGACGGCCGGACTCTGGCAGGCCGGACGCGAGGACCGACTCGCCCTCCCGATGCAGGTGGGGAGTGCCCGGGTCGTCAGCGAGCCGTCGACCTCCGCCGGCGGACTCCAGGCGCGAGCGACCGAGACCGAACCAGGCGTGTTCGACTGCATCGTGACCGACGCCGAGGGCGTGGTCGTCGTCCGTCTCGACGGATACCGGACGGTACCGCTCCCGGCGCCGATCCCCGACGATGTGGCCGCCGACCTGCACGCGACCTACCAAGCCTGACGGAATGAGCGAGTCGGGGACGAACGGCATGCGGACGATCGATGCGCACACATCCACCGGCGTCCGACGACTCGGCGTGTTCGACCGGGGCGAGTCGGCGGTGCGGGTGTTGCACGCCGTGGGAGGCTTGAACTCGGTGGGCGACGCACCGGAGATCACGACGGTGCTGTTGCACAGCGAGCCCGCCGACCCGACGCCCTGGGACGGCCGGGAAGCCGACGAAGTCCGCCTCGTCGCGGCCGACCACACCCCCGAAGAGTTCGTGGCGGCGCTCTCGCAGGCACAGATCGACACGCTCTGGCTCGGCACCCGCGTGGACGGTGACCGTGCCGACGTCGTCGCAGCCTGTGAAGCGGCCGGGATGACGGTGGTGGGACCCGACTCGGCGACCATCCGCCGGCTCGGCGACCCGGCCGAGCTGCGCGCGCTGCCGGGCGGCGACGGCGCGCTCGATCCCGATCTGCCCGCACGACGTGTCGAGATCGACGTCCTCGCCGACGACCACGGCACCGTGTGGCCGCTCGACACCAGGGCGAGCATCCGCCGCGACGGGAGGTCGCTGATCGCCGAGGCCCCGTGCACGTCGATCGGCAACGACGTGTGTGCACGACTACGGGCGTCCGCAGTCGAGCTCGCCCGGGTCGTCGGGTACCAGGGCGCCGCCACGGTCGTCTACCTCTCGGACGGCACCGACTTCGTGCTCACCGACGTGGACTGCGTCGCGGCGCCGGTCCACGCGACCACCGAGGAGCGCACCGGAGCGAGCATCATCGGCTGGCGGCTGCGGATCGAGCGCGGCGAGTCACTCCCGCCGGAGCAACCCCCCGACGACGGCGTCGCGGTCGAGGCGCGCCTGCTCGCCGAGGACGCCGATGCAGGGTTCGACATCGCGCCGGGACGACTCACACTGCTCTCGTTCCCGGTGGGGACCGGCGTCCGCATCGACGCCAACCGTCGTGTCGGCGACATGGTCGATCCCGACGACCCGCTCGTCGCAGTGTTCACGGCATGGGGGCCCGACCGGAACGTGGCGCTCGAGCGCGTCCGGCGGGCGCTCGCACGCAGCGCCGTCGTGATCGACGGTGGGACCACGAACCGGACGTTCCTGCTGCAACTACTCGGCGACGACACCTTCACCGGCGGGACGGCCGACGACGCCTGGCTGGAGGGCCTGGCCAACGACCGCCCTCGACCGGAGCCGCAGCCGGTCGCGCTGCTCGCAGCTGCGGCGGCCGCCTACGAGGACGACCGGATCCACGCGCAGGCAGCGTTCTACGGATCGGCCGAGCGCGGGCGACCGCAGCATCCGGCCCAGGTCGGGAACGGCATCGAACTCGGCTACGACGGCATCAGCTACCGGCTCGACGTGGATCGCGTCGGCCCGCAGCGGTACTCGATCCGCGCCGGGTCGGCCGTCGCCGACATCACCGTGGACGAACTCGACGATTTCGAACGTCGGGTCACGTGCGGTGGGAGACGGCACCGGCTCGTCGTCACTCCGACTCCATCGGGCTTCCGGGTCGAGCTCGGAGCCGACACACATTCGATCGTACGCGAGGACGGCGTCGCGCTCCGCGCCGGCTGGCCGGCCCTCGTGGTCAGCGCGCTCGTCGCTCCGGGCGACACGGTCGCGGCCGGCGACCCGGTCGTGGTCCTCGAATCGATGAAGATGGAGACCACCGTCACCGCGCCGGTCGCGGGCGAGGTCGTCGCCGTCTCGGTCATGCCGAACGTCCAGGTCGAGCGGGGGGCTCCCCTCGTCCGTCTGCGCGTCCACGCCGGCGAATCGACGTCCGACGACCGGGACGCGACCGGCATCGACCTGTCGGGCCTCGAGGCCCGGGTCGACCCCACCCGCAAGCCATGCGACCAGGTGTACGTGCCGTTGGGCGACTACCTGCTCGGCTACGACCTGTCGCCCAAGGCGCTCCGCAGGCTGCTCACGAAACAGCGGCGCCTCGCCGAGATCGCTGCGCCCGACGACCCCGCGCTGCTCGAGTGCGAGGACGGCCTGCTCGACATCTATGCGGAACTCGGCGCGCTCTATCGGCCGCAGACCGAGGGCGAGCTCGACGAATCGGCACCGACCGAGCACACCCAGGAGTTCCTGCTGTCGTTCCTACAGTGGCTCGACCCCGACCGCGCCGGCTTGCCGGAGGGATATCGGGCCCGTCTCGAACGAGCCCTCGGCCGGTACGGCGTCGACGGCCTCCGACGGACGCCGACGCTGGAATCCGCCCTGATGTGGTTGTTCCGCTCGTTCGCCCGGCTGGGCGAGCTGAACCCGGTCGTGATCGCCATCCTGGAGCGTCGCCTGACACATCGCCGTGCCCTCGCCGGTCGGGCCGATCTCGCGATGCGGGCACGGCTCGACCGGCTCGCGGCGGCCACCCAAGGCCGCCAACAAGCCATCGCCGACCTGGCGCGCGACCTGCGGTTCCACGCCTTCGACGAGCCGCCGATGGAGGTGGCGGCCGCTGCACTCGTCGACGAGATGGCCGCTCACATCGCCCATCTGGAAGCACACCCCGCCGCCAACGACCGGGGCGAACGAATCGATCGTCTGGTCTGGTGCCCCGTGCCGCTGCGGGCCCTGATGCTCGACACCTGGGGGCCCGGTGAGGACGCCTCGGACGCCGCCCGTCGCATCGTGCTCGAGGTCCACATCCGGCGCTTCTACCGCATCCGCGACTTCGGAGCGATCTCGTTCCACGAACAGGGCGGCTCGCTCATCGCGTCGACCTCGTACCGCGACGGCGACACCGACGTGGTGGTCATCGTCGGCTACCTCCCGCTCGAATCGTTGCCCGGCTGGTCGGCCGGGACGGCGGCGTTGCTCGGCACGATCGACGACGAGGCCGACGTCGTCGTCGACGTCGTCACCTGGCGCCCAGGGGCGGGCCGCGACATCGCCACGACCGCATCCGACGTGGCCGAGCTGGCCGACGAGTGCCGATTCGGGCGGCGACTCCACCGGCTCGACGTCACGGTCAGTTCGTCGACCGGGGCGTCGGAGCAACGGGCGCGCTCGCAGCACGTGACGTACGACCAGGCCGACGACGGGACCTTCATCGAGGACCCGCTGTTCCGCAATCTGCACCCGATGCTCGCCGAACGCCTCGAGCTGTGGCGCCTGTCGAACTTCGATCTCGCGCGACGGCCCTCACCCGAGGACGTGTACGTCTTCGACGGTGTTGCGAAGGAGAATCCCCGGGACCACCGGCTGTTCGCCCTCGGCGAGGTCCGGGACCTCACGTCGGCCGAGGACCCCGTCACCGGCGAGACCACCTACCCGCGTCTCGAACGGGTCGCTCTGCTCGCCTTCGCCGCGATGCGATCCGAACTCGCACGCTTCGCCGCGCGTGACCGCCCGGTCGCGAACCGGCTCGTACTCGACGTGCGCGCCCCGTGGACGTTGACGACCGGCGAGACCGAACAGCTCGCGCACCGGTTCGCGCCGATGGCAGGACGCGTCGGCCTCGAGAAGGTCGTGCTCAAGATCCGACTCCCTGACGACCGCTCGCCGGCAGGGACCCGCAACGCCGTGCTCCACATCGAGCAGGCCGGGCACCAGATCCTGGTCCGTGAGGACCGAGCGGGCGACCAGCCCGTCCGGCCGCTCAGCACCTACCAGCAGAAGATCCTCACCGCGGCACGGTTCGGCTCGCCCTACCCCCACGAGATCGTCCGGCTGTTCACCGAGCGGCCGCAGCCCGACGGCACGCCCGCCGACTCGTTCCAGGAGCTCGAGCTCGATGCCGACGATCAGCTGGTGCCGGTGCACCGGGAGCCGGGCACCAACACCGCCCATCTCGTGGTCGGCATCATGACCAACCACAGCAAGGTCGTCCCCGAGGGCGTTCGTCGCGTGAGCATCCTGTCCGACCCGACGCAGGGGCTGGGCAACCTCGCCGAACCCGAGTGCCGCCGAGTGAACGCGGCGCTCGGCTACGCGCTCGAACACCGGCTCCCCGTCGAGTGGTTCGCCGTGTCGAGCGGGGCACTGATCGCGATGGACTCCGGCACCGAGAACATGGACTGGATCGCACTCACCCTTCGTCGGCTGATCGAGTTCACCCAGGCGGGCGGCGAGATCAACATCGTCGTCACGGGCATCAACGTGGGCGGCCAGCCCTACTGGAACGCCGAGGCGACGATGCTGACCCACACCAAGGGCATCCTGGTGATGACCCCGGCGTCGGCGATGGTGCTCACAGGCAAGCAGGCACTCGACTTCTCGGGTGCGGTGAGTGCCGACGACAACTTCGGCATCGGCGGCTACCACCGCGTGATGGGGCCGAACGGGCAGGCGCAGTACTGGGCGCCCTCGTTCCCGGAGGCCTGTGCGCTGCTGCTCCGCCACTACGACCTCACCTACGTCGTGCCGGGCGAACGGTTCCCGCGGCGGCGCCCCACCGCTGATCCGACCGACCGCGACGTGCGCTCCAGCCCGCACGCCGAACTGGCGGCATCGCCGTTCCGGTCCGTCGGTGACGTCTTCTCGGCCGAGCTGAACGCCGAACGCAAGCAGCCGTTCGACATGCGGTCGGTGATGCGAGCCGTCGCCGACGCCGACTCGGAGCCCCTCGAACGCTGGAAGGACCTCCGTGACGGCGACACGTCGATCGTCTGGGACACGACGATCGGCGGTTGGCCGGTCTGTCTGCTCGGGCTGGAGTCGCACACCGTCGGTCGCAAGGGTTTCGTGCCCGCCGACGGTCCGCCTGCCTGGACGTCGGGCACGTTGTTCCCACACTCGTCCCGCAAGACGGCGCGCTCGATCAACGCGGCGAGCGGGAACCGACCGCTCGTCGTGCTCGCCAATCTCTCGGGTTTCGACGGGTCACCCGAGTCGATGCGCCGGCGCCAGCTCGAGTTCGGCGCCGAGATCGGCCGTGCCGTCACCAACTTCGACGGACCGATCGTGTTCGTGGTCGTATCGCGGTACCACGGCGGTGCGTTCGTCGTCTTCTCGAAGGCACTCAACGAATCGATGGAGATCGCCGCGGTCGAGGGCTCCTACGCCTCGGTCATCGGTGGCGCACCGGCGGCGGCCACCGTGTTCGCGCGGGACGTCAAGAAGCGCACCGAGGCCGACCACCGGGTGCGGGAGGCCCGGGAGGCGATCGCCGAGGCAGAGGGCGCCGACGCGACCCGCCTCCGCGGCGCACTCACCGTGATCACCGAGGAGGTCAGGTCGGAGAAACTCGGCGAGGTCGCCACCGAGTTCGACTCCATCCACACGATCGAGCGAGCGCTCCGCGTCGGCTCGGTCGACCGGATCATCGCGGCTGCCGAGATCCGCCCCTACGTGGTGGACGCCCTGGAGCGGGGCATCGCCCGCCACGCGTGACGGTCAGCAGGTCGGCGACTCGACCCACGGGTGCTGCGGCGTCGCCGTGTCCAGATCGCCCGCTGTCGGGAGCAGCTGCGGCGGTTCACCCGGCTCCGCGAACGCGATCGTGAGCAGGAACACCCCGAAACGACGCCACCACCCGGGCATCGGGCCGTCACCGCCCGTCACCGTCATCGCCGACCACCCGTCGACCTCGCGATCTCCGTGGAGGTGCACATCGACGGTCCGGGTGTCCACACGGAGTCCGACCTGCTGGACCTTCAGCGCCGCCTCCTTCGCCGACCAGATCAGGTTCGCGATCTCGTCGTGGCGGTCGGCGGGCACACCTGCGATGTACTCCCGTTCGCTCGCCGTGAAGTAGTCGGCCACGAACCCTGCCGTGCGCGGTTCGACGACCTCCAGGTCGACGCCGACCGTTCCCGTCGCCATCGTGCCCGTCCCGCCCACGAGACAGACCGCCCACCCCGAGCGGTCACTCATCGACACCTCGACACTGGTCGGCCGACCGTCGAGTTGCACATAGGGCGCACCGCTCGGTCGGTGGCGGACCTCGATCCGGGCCAGCCGATCCGGTTCACGGTCGAGGTCGAGCACGTCGGCGATCGCCTGCTTCGTCGTCCATCGGCGTGTGACGTACTCGTCGCGACGTTTGGTGAACCGGATCGCGCGCAGGTGTTCCAGTTCGTGCGAAGACAGCCAGTCGGTCGACGCGGGTACGTCCTGTTGTCCGTGGGCCAGCCACCACATGGGTTCAGTGTGCCATCACGGCGACGGTGCCGGCAGGGCCCGTTCGGAGCCTCAGTCGGAGCGCAGTGAGATCGGCTGACGGTCGAAGTGACGGCTCGTGTAGCTGGCGAGGTTGCCGATGTAGTTGGCCCGCTCGAAGCCGGCCGGATCGGCCGCGGCCTCGCTGCGCACCGCGCCGCGCATCTGCGCCACCGATTCGTACTCGTGTTCCTCCATCCAGTCGCGTAGCTGGGCTTCGATCGTGGCGAGGTGTGACGGCCCGTTGCGGAGCAGCGCGGAGGTCGTCATGGCCACGTCGGCGCCGACGAGCACGAGTTTGGCGACGTCGTACCCCGAGTGGACCCCGGTCGTGCACGCGATCGACATCGCCAGGTACTCACGCATGATGCCGGTCCAGCGCAGCGGGAGCCGGAGTTCTTCGGGTGAGCTCAGCGAGAGACGCGACTGGACCCCGAGGGTCTCGAGATCCAGATCGGGTTGGTAGAAGCGGTTGAACAGCACGGCACCGGACGCGCCTGCCTCCTGGACCGCGACCAGGAATGCAGCCAACGACGAGTAGTACGGCGAGATCTTCACGGCGAGCGGGACGTCCAGCTCGCCTGCGAGCACGGCGATCAGCTCGAGCTGTTCTGACTCCAGCTCGGTCGCCGGGACCATCGGGTCGGCGGCCACCGTGTAGAGGTTGATCTCGACCGCATCGGCACCGGCGTCCTCGAGCAGGCCCCCGTACCGGAGCCATCCCCCGATGCTCGCGCCGTTCAGACTCGCGATGACCGGGACGTCCACCGCTGCCTTCGCGGTCTCGACGAGTTCGAGGTACCGGTCGACGCCTGAGTCGTACTCGTCGATGTCGGGGAAGAACGTCGTCGCCTCGCCGAAGCTGTCCGCGTTGATCGACATGAGCCGGTCGACCTCGTTGGCCTCGTGCTCGATCTGCTCCTCGAACAATGAGGGCAGCACGATCGCTCCGGCTCCGTAGCGCTCCAGTTCGACGATCGTTCCGACCTCCCCGGTCAGGGGGCCCGGCGACGCGACGATCGGCGACTTGAGCGGGATGCCGAGATAGGTGCAGTGGAGATCGGTCATTCGGAATCAGCTCCCTCGGTGGCACCGTCGGCCCGCGTCGTCAGCTCGACCTCGACGAGCTCGTCGTGATGGTCGATGCTCGGCACCCGCCGTTCGACGTCGGCGAGTTGCTCGTAGTACCGCCATCGTTCGTCGATGGCGTCCTGGGCAAGGTCGAGCAGCATCTCCGATCGGGCGGGATCCGATCGGGCGAGCATCGCGTAACGCGCCTCCTGCAGCGCGAACTCGCGCAGCGGGATGGTCGGTGCCGCCGAGTCGAGCTGGAACGGGTGCTCGTGGTCGTCGCTGGTGGGCCGGTACCGGTACAGCGGCCAGTAGCCGGCCCTGACCGCCTGCTTCTGGTGGGCCATCGACGTCGTCATGTCGATGCCGTGGGCGATGCAGGTCGAGTACGCGATCACCAGCGACGGGCCGTCCCAAGCGTCGGCCTCCATCAGCGCCTTGACCGTCTGGATCTCGCTGCCACCGAGGGCGACCTGGGCCACGTACACGTCGCCGTACCGTCGGGCGACGGCACCGAGGTCCTTCTTGCCCGTGTTCTTGCCGGCGGTGGCGAACTTGGCGATCGCTCCGAGTGGCGTCGCCTTGGATGCCTGCCCGCCGGTGTTGGAGTAGACCTCGGTGTCGAGCACGAGCAGGTTGACGTTGCGGCCGCTCGACAACACCTGGTCGACACCACCGAAGCCGATGTCGTACGCCCACCCGTCGCCACCGACGATCCACGTGCTCGACGCAGCAAGTTCGTCGGCGATCACATCGAGGCGGCCGGCACGTGCGTCGACGACGCCGTCGAGCTGCGCACGCAGGGCGGTGATCCTGTCGTGCTGTTCGTCGACGCCGCGCTCGGTCGCGTGGGTGTTGGCCAGCAGTTGCCCTGCGAGCTCCTCGCCGATCACATCGGACAGCTCCGAGACGAGGCGACGCGCCTCGTCCTGGTGGTGTTCGATGCCGAGACGCATGCCGAGTCCGAACTCGGCGTTGTCCTCGAAGAGCGAGTTGGACCACGCCGGACCCCGTCCGTCGGCGTTCTTCGACCACGGTGTCGTCGGCAGGTTGCCCCCGAAGATCGAGGAGCAGCCCGTTGCGTTCGCGACCACCAGCCGGTCGCCGAACAGCTGCGTCAGCAGCTTCAGGTACGGCGTCTCGCCGCACCCCGAACACGCGCCCGAGAACTCGAAGAGCGGCTCGAGGAGCTGGGAATTCTTCACGGAGTCGTGGGTGATCGAGTTCCGGTCGAGTTCGGGGATCTCGAGGAAGAAGTCCCAGCGGGGCCGCTCGACGTCGCGGTGTTCGTCGGCGGGACGCATGTTGATCGCCTTGCGCCGGATCTCGGTCTTGTCCTTGGCCGGGCAGACGTCGACGCAGATGCCGCAGCCGGTGCAGTCGTCCGGGGCGACCTGCACGGTCAGTTGGTGGTCGACGAGTTCTCGCGACCGGAACGATTTGCTGAGGAAGCCATCAGGGGCACCCGCCAGGTCGTCGGCGGGGAACGCCTTCATCCGGATCGTCGCGTGTGGGCAGACGACCGCACATTTGCCGCAGTCGATGCACAGATCGGGCTCCCAGATCGGCAACTCGGCCGCCAACTTGCGCTTCTCCAGCTTCGTGGTGCCGGTTGGGAAGGTGCCGTCCACGGGTAGAGCGGAGACGGGCAGGAGGTCGCCCTCCCCTGCGATCAGCCGGGTGGTCACGCGATCGACGAAGTCGGATGCGGCGTGCTCGGCGCCGACGGCCAGCACATCGGACCTGACGTCACCGGAGACCCCGGGCTCTGCGGGGACATCGACCTCGGCCAGCTCGGCCAACGCGCGTGTGACCGCCTGCTGGTTGCGCTCGACGATCGTCTGCCCGCGACGACCGTAGGTGTCGCTGATCGACTGGTTGATCGCCGCGATCGCATCGTCGAGCGGCACCATGTCGGTCAGCGCGAAGTAGCACGGCTGCATCACCGTGTTGATCCGTCCCGGCATCTTGAGATCCGCAGCGATCCGCGCCGCATCGACGGTGTAGACACGAAGGCTCTTGTCGACGATCGCCTGCCGCGTGGCCGCCGGTAGGTGCCGCCACAGTTCGGACGCCGGGTACGGCGCGTTCAGGAGGAGGAGGCCGCCGGGCCGGGCAGTGGCCGTGACATCGAAACGGTCGAGCAGACCGAACTGGTGACAGGCGACCACGTCGGCCTCGTCGACCAGATAGGTCGAGCGGATCGGCCCGGACCCGAAACGCAGATGTGACACCGTCATCGAGCCGGACTTCTTGGAGTCGTACACGAAGTAGCCCTGCGCCGAGAGGTCCGTGTGCGACCCGATGATCTTGACCGTCGCCTTGTTGGCACCGACCGTGCCGTCACTGCCGAGCGCGTAGAACACGGCCGAGCGATCCCCGGTGTCGACCCGGAACGACTCGTCGACGGCGAGACTGGAACCGCTCACGTCGTCGATGATGCCGACCGTGAACCGGCGCTTGGGTGTGCCCGAGGCCAACTCGGCGAACACCGCGGCGACCATCGCGGGCGTGAACTCCTTCGAACCGAGCCCGTACCGACCACCGATCACGGCGACGTCTCGACGATCGGAATCGGCGAGAGTGGTCACGACGTCCTGGAACAGCGGCTCACCCACCGAGCCCGGTTCCTTCGTCCGGTCGAGCACGGCGATGCTCCGCACCGACGCAGGCAGTGCCGCCAGTAGCTCCTCCGTCGGGAACGGACGGAACAACCGGACCGTGGCGACACCGACTCGCTCACCGTCCGCGGTGAGCTGCTCGACCGTCTCACGGCACGCGCCGGCACCCGAGCCCATGATCACGATCACACGTTCCGCGTCGTCGGCTCCGTCGTAGTCGACGAGCCCGTACCGGCGACCCGTCGTCGCGGCGAGCTCGTCGAAGACGTCGGAGACCACGCCGGGGACCGAGGCGTGGTACGGCGTCGCCGCCTCACGCGCCTGGAAGAACACGTCGGGGTTCTGGGCCGTGCCGCGAACGACGGGCGCGGTCGGCCGGAGTCGTCGCGACTTGTGCGCGGCGATGTCGTCGTCGTGGACGAGCCCGGCGAGCACGTCGTCGGCGATGAGTTCGATGCGGTTGATCTCGTGCGACGTTCGGAACCCGTCGAAGAAGTGCAGGAACGGCACCCGCGAACGCAACGAGGCGGTGTGCGACACGGCGGCGAAGTCGTGGGCCTCCTGGACCGAGCTGGCACAGAGCATCGCGAAGCCGGTCGTGCGCGCCGCCATGACGTCGCTGTGATCACCGAAGATCGACAGTGCGTGGGTCGCCACCGACCGCGCCGCGACGTGGATCACCGTGGGTGTCAGCTCGCCGGCGATCTTGAACATGTTGGGCAGCATCAGCAGCAACCCCTGCGACGCTGTGAACGTCGTCGCGAGAGCTCCGGTCTGGAGCGCTCCGTGGAGCACCCCGGCGGCGCCTGCCTCCGACTGCATCTCGACCACCTCGGGAACACTCCCCCATCGATTGGGACGGTCACCGGATGCCCAGGCATCGGCGAGTTCCCCCATCGGTGACGCCGGGGTGATCGGGTAGATCGCGACGACCTCCGACAGCGCATACGCGATGCGCGCAGCGGCCTCGTTTCCATCCAGGCAGGCGGTGGGCATCGGTTCATCATGGCCCGATCGAGTGACGATCGGCGACGGCCGAAAGTCCCGAACTTGGGCCTCGCATGACCTTGTGCCCTGTTCCGGTAGCGGGGTTTCACCGAAGGTGAGAACGACCGTGTCGAGGAGGAACCGCATGACACCACCGTCCGAGCAAGCATCGGGTGTCCACGACCCCGTTGAGCTGTGCCTGTCGCCGCCCGTGGCGGACCAGTTCGCCTACCACGTGCGCATGACGGCAGTGTTCGCCGTGGCCGGCCAGACGGAGCAGAGTGCGTCCGAGGCCGTGCTGGCATGGGCGATCCTGATGTCGCAGTGGCCGGGCGCCGAGACGAGCGCGGCCGAGACCGGCGCCGAGCTGATCGACCAGCGGGTCGCGTCCCTGTCGGACCGTGCGCGTCTCACGGCGCTCAATCGTGCCCGCGGGCTGGCGCTCGACATCGAGGCCCACTTCGTCATGGTCGGCCGGCAGGAGGAGGCGTCGATGTACGCCGAGGTCGCCGACCAGCTGAGCGGAGCCGTCGACGCGCTCGTGCCGAAGCCCTGATCTCCCGGCCGACGCGGCCCGAGCCCCCGGTCGCACCCGGACGCGGCGGCGACCTGGGGGATCGGTACGAGGACATGTCGGACGCGCGCGAGCCGATGTTCGGCAGCGACGGATCCAGCGATGTCACGTCGCGTTGCTCGGAGGGGCCTGGAGCGGCTCCAAGGGGCTCGCCACCGATGTCGGCTGCGGGCGGCACCCGCCGGCCACCTCGTCAACATCATCGCCGGCATCGACGACTCGCTCGACCGGCTCCAGCCCTTCTCACCGCTCTCCTGGGCGACCGCTGACTCACCGGTCACGGGCACACTGCCGACGACGTACCTTGCGCTGGTCGCCGCGTGCATCGTGCTGACCGCGGGGACGGCGACCGTGTTCGACCACCACGATCTCAGCTGACACCCGTGGCCGAGATCGCACCCGTTCGGGCTACTTCGTGCCGCGCGTGCGACTGTCCTTGCCCGCCTGGGCGCGCTCGTCGGCGTCCGGGGTGGCACCCTTCCGGGCCGGCTCGACGATCGGCGCCCTCCGCTT
>Ga0055584_100003968_pt1 | contig 14508 bp, 13 predicted proteins | sample OSDHelmetaG_FD_58716 | JGI IMG/M metagenome (GOLD analysis project Ga0055584, IMG submission 58716) | Pelagic marine sediment microbial communities from the LTER site Helgoland, North Sea, for post-phytoplankton bloom and carbon turnover... | ecosystem: Environmental > Aquatic > Marine >... | reverse complement strand
GTTGTATTAAAGCGACAAGTAAAGTTATTAACGGATAAAGGTTGGACACTTAACACAGGGTTAGAGCCAGAGTTTTCATTATTCGAAAGAAATATGGATGGTGGTTTAAAGCCGATTGATGAAAGTGACACATTAGAAAAGCCTTGTTATGACTATAAAGCACTATCACGCTCTAGGGAATTTCTTGAAACTTTAGTTGAATCATTACAGGCGGTTGATTTTGATGTGTATCAAATTGACCATGAAGACGCGAATGGTCAATTTGAAATTAACTATACTTATGGTAATGCACTTGAATCCGCTGATCGCTTCACATTCGTTCGAATGGGTGCAGGCGAAATAGCCCATGATTTAGGTATGGTTTGTTCATTTATGCCAAAACCTTTTTCTAATCGTGCGGGTAATGGTATGCATTTCCATCTGTCAATTGCAGATGAAAATGGTACTAACCTTTTCAATGATGATAGTGACGTGAATGGCATGGGCCTTTCTAAAATGGCGTATCACTTTATTGCGGGTTTACTGCATCATGCAAAAGCATTATGTGCATTCTCAGCACCAACGGTTAACTCTTATAAACGCTTAGTCGTGACTGGCTCTGCTTCAGGTGCAACATGGGCGCCATCATTAATTGCTTATGGTGATAATAATCGCTCAGCTTTGGTACGTATTCCTTATGGCCGCCTTGAGTTTAGACTCCCTGATGCAAGTTGTAATCCTTACCTCGTTCATGCAGCAATTATTGCAGCGGGTTTAGATGGAATTGAACGTGAACTTGATCCAGGTGAACCAAAAAATATTAACCTTTACTCTCTATCTGACGATGAACGTAAAGCACAAGGTATTGATATTTTGCCGCAAAACCTTAATGAAGCGCTTAATGCATTAGAAGCCGATAGTGTATTAACTGAACGCATGGGTAAAGAAGTAGTAGCAGAGTTTATCAAAGTTAAACGTAACGAATGGATTGATTATAGTCGCCATGTTTCTGATTGGGAATTAAAGCGCTATACCGAGTTTTATTAAGAAAAGTTAAGTATGTAAATGCAATAGCGTTAAGCCTATTGAATTGATTAATTGAAATTGAACGGAATAATTTAAGAGGACGTTATCTATGTGTGGAATTGTAGGTCTTTATTTGAAAAATCCAGCATTGGAATCACGTATTGGGGAGCTTTTTGCGCCTATGCTGATAGCGATGACTGATCGTGGTCCTGATAGTGCAGGTTTTGCCATTTATGGTGATGAAGTCGGTGAGGGTTGGGTAAAGCTAACATTACGTCATCCTGAAAAAAATTATGATTGGGAAGGTTTAGCTAAGTTATTTAAAGATCAACTTGCTGTTGAACTTGAGTGGTTTCAAAACAGTAATGTCGCTATTTTCAAAATCCATATGGCTGATGAAACCGCGGAAGCTTTCATTGCAGCAAATGCACCTGAAGTTCTAATTTTAAGTGCAGGACAGTCAATAGAAATATTAAAAGAAGTTGGTTTGCCAGAACAAATTGTTGAAACCTTTAATCTTAAAAAGATGAAAGGCAGTCATATTATTGGTCATACACGTATGGCAACTGAATCGGCTGTTACGATGGAAGGTAGTCATCCATTTTCTACGGGCATGGATTTATGTTTGGTTCATAACGGCTCATTATCAAACCATAATCGTTTACGTAAAGAGCTTCAACGTGAAGGTGTGAAGTTTGAAACTGACAATGATTCAGAAGTCGCCGCAGGGTATTTAACCTATCGATTACAACAAGGGGACAGCTTAAATGAAGCCCTTGAAAATGCGTTAAAAGATCTTGATGGATTCTTCACTTTTACCATTGGTACCCGTGATGGTTTTGCTGTAGTTCGTGATCCTATTGCTTGTAAACCAGCGGTTATGGCTGAAACGGAAGATTATGTTGCGATAGCGTCAGAATATCAGGCATTAACAACATTGCCAGGCATAGAAAATGCGCGAGTTTGGGAACCTGAGCCAGCAACCATTTACGTTTGGGAACGCAATAGCGAAGAAGGAAAATAGTATGAAAACAATCAATTTAGAAACGCAAACAGTTCGCGATCTTAATCAAGCGCTTCATCTTCAAGCTCAATCGTGTACAGAGGCAGAGTGGGAAGTACTTGAGCCTAAAGGACAGCACAATATTGCTTGTGGTTTAGACCAAAAGATAAAGGTCGAAATTAAAGGGCATGCAGGATACTACTGCGCAGGTATGAATAAAGAAGCACATGTGATTGTTCATGGCAACGTCGGTCAAGGTGTGGCTGAAAACATGATGTCAGGTATTGTACATGTTAAAGGAGATGCTTCTCAAGCTGCTGGTGCAACGGGGCATGGTGGGTTGTTAATTATTGAAGGTAATGCCGGTGCTCGTTGCGGTATTTCTATGAAAGGTTTAGATATTGTTGTTAAAGGTAATATCGGTCATATGAGCTGTTTTATGGGACAAGCTGGTTCACTCGTCGTTTGTGGTGATGCTGGTGAAGCATTAGGCGACTCACTGTATGAAACGCATATTTATGTAAAAGGTGAAGTGAAATCATTAGGCGCTGATTGCATCAAAAAAGACATGCGTGATGAGCATATAGAAGAATTGGCAGAATTGTTAAATCGAGCAGGCATTAATGAAGACCCTAAAGCATTTAAACGCTACGGCTCTGCACGCCAGTTATATAACTTTAAAGTAGACAACGCATCTGCGTATTAAGGTCGAATAGAGCGAGGATGAACAAATGAGTGAATGTAATGATGTAAAACCAGGTTTACGTGAATCAGCAACTTTTGATCGTAATACCATGACTGAAATTCGTCGAGCGGCAGATACTGGAATTTATGATATTCGAGGCTTTGGCGCTAAACGTAAGTTGCCACACTTTGACGACCTATTGTTTTTGGGTGCAAGTATGTCACGTTACCCTTTAGAAGGTTACCGCGAAAAGTGTAACACTTCGGTAATGTTAGGCACACGTTTTGCGAAAAAGCCTATTAAATTAGATATTCCCGTCACTATTGCGGGTATGAGCTTCGGCGCGTTGTCTGCTAATGCTAAAGAAGCGTTAGGGCGAGGTGCTTCTATTATGGGGACTTCAACCACCACAGGTGACGGTGGTATGACACCAGAAGAGCGTGGCCAATCAAGTAAGTTAGTTTACCAGTATTTACCATCACGTTACGGCATGAATCCAGATGATTTACGCAAAGCTGACGCAATTGAAATTGTATTAGGTCAAGGTGCAAAACCTGGCGGCGGCGGTATGCTCTTAGGACAAAAAATCACGGAACGTGTTGCAGGTATGCGTACATTACCAATGGGTGTTGATCAACGTTCTGCGTGTCGTCATCCTGATTGGACTGGACCTGATGATTTAGCGATTAAAATCCTTGAATTACGAGAAATTACAGATTGGCAGGTACCTATCTATATCAAAATTGGTGCTACTCGTACTTACTATGATGTCAAGCTAGCGGTTAAAGCAGGCGCTGATGTTATTGTTGTTGATGGTATGCAAGGGGGTACTGCCGCAACACAAGATGTGTTTATTGAGCATGTGGGTATTCCTACTTTAGCAGCTGTACCTCAAGCAGTACAAGCGCTTCAAGAAATGGGAATGCACCGAAAAGTTCAGTTGATTGTTTCAGGTGGTATTCGCAATGGTGCTGATGTTGCTAAATGTATGGCGTTAGGTGCTGATGCAGTTGCCATTGGTACAGCCGCTCTTGTGGCACTAGGTTGTAACCATCCTAAATATGATGAAGAGTTTAAAAATATTGGCTCTGCAGCAGGATTTTATGATGATTACCATGAAGGTAAAGACCCTGCAGGTATTTCAACACAAGATCCTGAATTAGCAAAACGCCTTGACCCTGTTGATGCTGGACGCCGTCTAGCTAACTACTTAAATGTATTAGTACTTGAAGCACAAACCTTAGCACGTGCTTGTGGCAAAAATGATCTTCGTAACCTTGAGCCAGAAGATTTAGTTGCCCTAACGGTAGAGTCAGCTGCAATGGCGAGAGTGCCATTAGCGGGTACAAGTTGGGTGCCAGGTCAAAGCTTTTAAATTCAAACAATGAATACATTTAATTAATGCTATCAGGGTGATGAATCACCCTGATATGGGCTCTTTTTGCCTAATAATAGACATTTTAACTTTAGACATTATAAAAATTATGGAGACGGTATGATGAATAAACAAAAAGAACGCAATGAATTTGTACTTAAAGCAACGTGTGTAGCAGATAGCGGCATTGTTTCAGTGGTAACAACTTTTTTAGCAGAAAGAGGTTGTTATATTAGTGAGTTAGCACAGTTTGATGAAGAAGAAAGTGGTAATTTTTTTATGCGTGCACGTTTTCATATTGAAAATGAAACTCATGAGTTAGCTGATTTAAAGGCACAATTTCCAGAAGTCGCTGAGCAATTTAAAATGCAATGGGAAATGGTCACCGTGAGTGCGCCAATGAAAGCGTTGATTATGGTCAGTAAATTTGATCACTGTCTTGCCGATTTACTTTACCGTTTACAAAAAGGTGAGTTAAATATGGAGATCACGGCAGTCGTTTCAAATCATAAAGATCTAAGACCTATGATTGAGCGTGAAGGTATCCGATTTATCTATTTGCCTGTGACGAAAGAAAATAAGTTGAGCCAAGAAGAAGCATTACTCGATATTGTTGAAGAAACAGGCGCAGAACTCGTTGTACTTGCCCGCTACATGCAAATTCTTAGTGATGGTTTATGTCAGAAGCTTAGCGGTAGAGCGATTAATATTCATCACTCTTTCTTGCCTGGATTTAAAGGCGCCAAACCTTATCATCAAGCGCATACTCGAGGGGTAAAACTCATCGGGGCAACAGCACATTATGTTACTTCAGATCTTGATGAAGGCCCTATTATTGAACAGTCTGTACAGCCAGTTGATCATACTTACGATGCTAATAAGCTTGTTGCAGTAGGTCGAGACACAGAGACCGTTGCATTAGCAAACGCAGTTAAGTTACATACCGAGCATCGTGTTTTTCTCGATGGTAACAAGACAATTATTTTTAAATAGGTATAGGCATGGCTCATTTAATTGATGGTAAAAAAATAGCAGCAAGTTTAGTTGAACAAGTTGCACAAGAAACAATTGCGTTTAAAGAAACATTTAATATACAACCAGGTCTTGCTGTTGTTTTAGTAGGCGATGACCCAGCAAGTCAGGTGTACGTTCGCAATAAAGGTCGTCGGGCAACAGAATCTGGGTTTAACTCAATAGAGCACAAATTACCCGTTGATACTTCGCAAGAAACATTAAATGCTTTAGTCGATGAGTTGAATAATGATGCCGCTGTACATGGTATTTTGGTTCAGCTGCCTTTGCCTTCGCAGTTGAATGAAGATGAAATTATCGCGTTAATTTCGCCCGAAAAAGATGTTGATGGATTTCACCCGCTAAACGTTGGGGCGCTTGCGTCAGGGCAAGACGCTTTAGTGCCTTGTACACCGTTAGGCTGCATGATCATGTTGCAAGCACAAAAAAGTGATCTTTCAGGTTTACATGCAGTGGTTATCGGACGATCTAATATTGTCGGTAAACCTATCGCAGCATTACTTTTAAAAGCTAATTGTACTGTCACCATAGTACATTCAAGAAGTCGTGATATTGAATCTATTTGTCGAAATGCTGACATTTTAGTGGCCGCAGTAGGGCGACCTGAAATGGTTAAAGCCAATTGGGTTAAGCCAGGCGCGATTGTCATTGATGTGGGTATTAATGCGGTTGAACGTGAAGGAAAGCGCAAGTTAGTCGGCGATGTTGACTTTGTTGATGTTGAAAGTGTTGCTTCTGCGATCACACCAGTACCTGGCGGTGTTGGTCCAATGACAATTGCTTGTTTAATGAAAAATACGCTTACAGCTGCCAAGCATCAAATGGCGAAAGTAAAGTCTGTTGACGCTAGTTAATATAATTAATGGAGGTAAGGTTTATGCCTTTCACACTACTAAAATATGGTTTAAATAAAGATTATCCGTTTGAAAAGCATCCAGATTTACCATTGCCTACTGAATTAAAGTCTAGTTATGATGTAGTGATTATTGGTGGCGGTGGTCATGGTGTTGCAACGGCGTATTACCTCGCTAAGTATCATGGTATTACCAATGTAGCAATATTAGAAAAGGGCTATTTAGGCGGTGGTAACACGGCTCGAAATACTGCGGTAATTCGTTCTAACTACCTTACCTCAGAAGGCGTACGTTTTTACAGTGAATCTGTCAAAATGTTTAAAGATCTTTCAAACGAATTTGACTTTAATATTATGTATTCTCAGCGCGGTCAGCTCACGTTAGCGCATACCGATGCGGCGATACGAGGTTTTAGACAGCGGGCAGAAATTAATAAACACTTTGGTGGTAAAACTGAGCTAATCGATCCACAACAAATTCGAGAATTAGTGCCTAGTTTAAATATGAATCCTGGGCATCTTCCTGTCTTAGGTGGCTTATGGCATATGGATGGCGCTACAGCAAGACACGACGCAGTAGCATGGGGTTATGCGAAAGGCGCTACTGAGCGTGGAGTAGAACTTCATCAGTTAACTGAAGTGAGTGATGTGATTGTCGAAAATGGCAAAGTTACGGGGGTTAATACCAACCGAGGAAAAATTAATTGCGGTTGTGCTATTCAAGCTGTATCAGGTCATAGTTCATTATTAGCAGCGAAAGCTGGCTTTAAATTACCGATTACTACTTATCCCTTACAGGCAATGGTTACCCAACCAGTTAAGCCTTTTTTAAATCCGTTAGTAAGTTCACCTTCCTTACATTGTTACGTTCAGCAAACGGGGCGTGGGGAGTTAGTTTTTGGTGGTGGTTCAGATCCTTACCCATTATATAGCACACGTTCCACTATGGATCTTAAGGAAAGTTTACTTGCGAATGCCGTTGAACTGTTTCCATTTATGGCAAATATTCGATTAATGCGTCAATGGGCAGGATTAACGGATATGACTTCTGATTACAGTCCTGTCATGGGGTTAAGTCCGGTTGATAACTATTACCTTGATGCTGGTTGGGGTACTTGGGGTTTTAAAGCGACACCAATTTGTGGAAAAACGATGGCTGATCTAGTGGCCAGTGGTGGAAAGGTGCCTGATTTAATTAAACCATTTTCAATGGATCGTTTTAATTCGTTCCGCCAAGTTAATGAAATGGGTGCTACGGCAGCCAGCCACTAAGGAGCATTATTATGAAAATTATGAATTGCCCACTTAATGGGCCGAGAAATATTAGTGAATTTGTTCACGGCGGCGAAGTTCGTGAGATGCCAGAGCCGAATACTTGTAGCGATCATGAGTGGGCACAATACGTTTTTTACTCTGATAATTTAATCGAAGTAGTCACTGAATGGTGGTTACATGCTCCGTCAGGTTATTGGTTTATTGCCGAGCGACATACCGCCTCGGATGAAGTATTAAGAACTTATGATCCATCAGAGATATTTAATAAAAGAGTTGAGTTTGCAGTGAAAATCGAAGAGGCAGCCAAATGAATATTACATCACAATCGAAGTCTCGTTTAAAAGCGCCAATGGGCTTATTGGTAGATTGTAGTAAGCCAATACACTTCAACTTTGAGGGCGTTACTTATAAAGGTTTTGAAGGCGACACTATTGCAAGCGCCTTAATTGGCAACGACCGTTGGTTAATGTCTCGATCATTTAAGTATCATCGTCCACGCGCGCCGCTTACGATGGCAGGTCAAGATGCGAATAGTTTAGTGCAATTAGGTGGCGAGCCAAATGTGCTTGCTGATCGTCAAAATTTATCCGCTGAAATGCAAGTAGAAGGTCAAAACTATAATGGGACGCTGGACAATGACCGAGATTCAATTTTAGGTTTATTTGGGCGTTTTATGCCGGTTGGCTTTTATTATCGAGCCTTTTTTAAACCATTAGGTAGTTGGGACAAATGGGAAAACTTCCTTCGTAAGAAAGCAGGTCTTGGGAAGCTTGATCTAAATTTTACCCCTGAATATTACGATAAAAAATATTTATTCCATGATGTTGTGGTTGTTGGTTCAGGACCTGCCGGCTTAGCCGCAGCATTGAAGGCTGCTAATGCGGGAGCCAAAGTACTACTGGTTGAAGAGCAAACCATCTTAGGTGGTGCTTTAACTTATAACCGATTTGACATTGAAGGGGTTGAAGCTGATACGCTCCGCGCCGATCTTATTGCGAAAATTGAAGTTAATAATAATATTGAAGTACTGCTAAGTGCGGTATGTAATGCATGGTTCACTGATAATTACTTACCTGTGATACAAGGTAAACGCATGTATAAAGTGCGTGCTAAAGAGTGCATTGTTGCTTCCGGCGCATACGAGCAACATGTCGTCTTTAGAAATAACGATTTACCCGGCATTATGATGTGTAGTGCTGTTGGGCGTTTAATGAAATTGTATGCGGTAAATCCAGGTCGCCGCGCAGTTATTTTAACGGGTAATGACGACGGTTATTTCACAGCATTAACGATGGCTGAACAAGGTGTTAATGTCGTGTCAGTTATTGATATGCGATTAACAGGCGCATCACCAGAATTAAAACGAGCGTTACTAGATAAAGGTGTCGATATTAAGTTTGGATATACCGTTTATGAAGCACTTGCCACTAAGGGCAATAAACATATTCGTGGTATTGATGTTAGAGCGATAACAGCGCGTGGTGAAGTATCGTCGACACCAGAAATAATTGATTGTGATTTACTCTGTATGTCAGCGGGTTACATGCCTGCTTATCCATTAATATGTCAAGCAGGCGGTCAATTACGTTATGACGATGAGGCGGCCGAATTTAGCTTGTCGAATATTCCTGAACATTTACATATTGCTGGCTCTGTTAATGGTATTCATACCTTAGCAGCGGTAATGGTTGATGGTGAAAATGCTGCGATAAAGGCACTTAACAATCTAGGGTTGAGCGATGAACTAACCGCAGTGGTTAATTGTAACTGTGAGCCTAATCATCCATGGCCTATATTTAGTCACCCTAAAGGGAAAGACTTTGTTGATTTTGATGAAGATTTACAAGCAAAAGATATTATTAATGCGACACGCCTTGGCTATCGAGATGTTCAATTAGTAAAACGTTTCTCAACGGTTGGTATGGGGCCTTCACAGGGTCGTCATTCAGCATTACCAACAGCCAGATTAGTTGCTAAATCAACTAATAGAACGGTTACCGAAACCGGTGTTACCACCGCAAGACCACCTTTTGCACCAGAAAAACTAGCACATCTTGCTGGTCGTATGTTTGACCCTTATCGTCGTACTACTATGCATCATCGTCATCTTGCCTTAGGCGCAAAAATGGTTCCTGCAGGTAATTGGCAGCGCCCTGGATTTTATGGTGTTGATGGTGAACGAGAACGGTGTATTCAACGTGAATCTGAGCATGTGCGTAATAAAGTGGGTGTGATCGATGTCAGCACTTTGGGCGGTATCGAAATACGTGGCAGTGATGCTGCAGAATTTATGAACCGTATCTATACCTTCGCTTTTCTTAAACAGCCTGTTGGAAAAACACGTTATGCCGTTCTTACCAATGAGCATGGTGTGGTTATTGACGATGGTGTTGCTTGTCGCATTAGTGATGATCATTTTTATGTTACTGCGACCACCAGTGGTGTTGATGCTGTATACCGCGAGATGATGAAATGGAATGCGCAGTGGCGCTTGGATATTGATATAGCCAATGTTACTTCAGCATTTTCAGCAGTTAACTTAGCAGGGCCTGATAGTCGAAAAGTGCTGGAAACCTTAATAAATGATGTTGATATAAGTAGTGACGCTTTTCCTTATCTTGCTTATCGTGAAGGTCATATTGATGGTATTCCTGCACGTTTATTGCGGGTTGGATTTGTGGGTGAACTTGGTTACGAGATACATGTTCCTTCGCGCTACGGTGAAGCGCTATGGGATAAAATTATGGCAGCGGGTAAGGCATTTAATATCAAACCCTTTGGTGTTGATACCCAACGTCTATTAAGGCTTGAAAAAGGTCACATTATCGTCAGTCAAGACACCGACGGAATGAGTCATCCAGGTGAGCTATCGTTAACGTGGGCTGTGAACCGTAAAAAGCCTTTTTTTGTTGGCTGTCGTTCTGTTGATATTGTGATGGCACAAAAACAAACACGTAAATTAGTTGGGTTTACCTTACCTACTAGCAGCGCAAAGCCTGAAGAAGGACATCTGGTCATTAAAGGCGAAAATGTTACGGGGAATGTGACGTCTTGCGAGTATTCATCAACGATAGGCGCAATTATCGGGATGGCTTTTGCCGGTATTGGTGAAAGTGAACCAGGTAATATACTGTCGATTCGTGTTGATGGTGAAATAGTGAATGCCACCGTTGTTGAATTACCTTTTTTTGATCCGAAGAATAAACGCCAGGAGTTATAGGTTATGAATATTATTATGCCAGAAAGCTTTAATAAGCGCAGTTTAGCCTATCGTCAATTAACGGATGCTGAATATGTAGAGCGCTCACAAGGCGCTGTTGTTTATCGTATTAAAGCAGATACATCAAATTATCCATCGTTACTTGACCTTTCGTTAGTATCACGTACAGGTTTACGAGGCGCTAACGCAGAAGAACATTTGCAACAAATGGGTCTTCCTATACCGGTTAAACCAAATCAAAGCAGTGTTGGCGATAATGGCGAGTTGATACTAAGACTGAGCCAAAAAGAATTTTGGCTCTTAGATGGTCTCACAAACGAAGAGGATTCTATCGATAAGTTTAATCAACATGAACGCCCAGCAGACAATTGTTATTCACTATTTTGTCAGGATAGCCATGCTTGGTTTATGCTCACAGGTCCCTATTTAGCAGACATTATGGCCAAACTTTGTGGTGTGGATCTTCGTGATACTGCCTTTCCGTTAGGTGCAATTGCGCAAACATCTATAGCACGTATCAACGCTATTATCGTGAGTCATGAAATTAATTCGACGCCAGTCTTTAGTATTTTAAGTGATTCAGCTTCGGCTGAATACTTGTGGTGTGCGTTATTGGATGCGATACAAGAATTCGGAGGCTCTGTTGGCGGGTTAAGTAAGCTTTATTCAATCACTTAATTTTTAATACACATCATTACGTTAGAAAAAATCATGATGTGTAAATATTTTTAGAGAGTCATTGTTATATAAATCAGCATATTAAGGTGGCTGATTTCATTAATAAATACGTTCACAAGTAAATTTATTAGTTATTAATTCAATTGATTTTAGGAGGATACCGCATGAATATTGAACAAGAAATTGATATATCGAACCGTCCAATTTATCCCTCAGTGGAGATAAATAAAGGCTCTGCATATCAGTTGTTTATTGGTGAAACATTGTCTGACGAATTAAATCGACTGTATCAGTCTTGTTCCGACCATGACAAAAAAAAACTGTGCATTAGCGGTGTTAATGCGTTAACGATCAAAGAGATTAATGCAGATATAACGTCGTTTCTGTCAACAGCGCCATTGAACTCAACGGTTTATATTGCTGGCTCTGAGCCGTTTATTTGGAAAATAGCAAAAATAGTTAGAACCATTGGGCTAATGGACGAGCAAATAAAAATGCTTAAGCCTGAGAGTAAACAACGTGACCTTTTTTGTGTGCACTGTTTCACTATTACGCCAGGGATTATGCAAACGCCAGCACAATGCAGTGAATGTAAACGTTATTTATCGGTAACTGATCATTTTTCTAAGCTTCATTCCGCGTATTTGGGATATCAAGTTAATGCGGAAGTCGCAAATGAAATACCTGAAAGACAGGAGTTGAACTAATGCTAGCTAATAAAATAAGTGTCAAGGTGTCTGCTGTTGAACAAGTCGCACCGAGTATCCGTGAATATACTTTTACTGCGGCTGATCAAAAGCTTTCTTCTTTTTCTCCTGGCGCACATGTTGTTGTAGAAATGGCCAGTAATGATAAAACTTATCGTAATGCCTATTCTTTATTAAGTGACCCGCTTGATACGTCAAACTACCGTATTGCTGTTCGCTTACAAGATAAGTCACGTGGTGGTTCGGCGTTTATGCATGAACAAGTAAAGGTTGGTGATGAAATGAGAATTTCTCCACCGTCAAACTTATTCGCGCCTGACTGGAGGGCTAAAAAGCATTTATTGCTTGCTGGTGGAGTAGGTATTACACCGTTTATGTCCTATTTACCTGAAATGCAGCGTCGTGGATGTAATTTAGAGCTTCATTATATGTTTCATGGAGAGCAAACCGGTGCTTATAAAGAATTACTTAAAAAAGAGTTAGGAAATCGTTTTGTTAGCTACGATTCAGATTTAAAACAACGCTGTGAACTTAAGAGCCTGATTAAGAATCAGCCACTAGGAACGCATATTTACATTTGTGGACCTGCGGCGTTAATTGAAGCGACTAAAGCGATAGGGCAAGAATTATCAATTCCCTCGAGCATGATTCATTATGAAGAGTTTGCAACCCCTAAACCGGGTAAACCATTTTTAGTTGATATTCAATCAAGTGGTAAAACTGTTTCAGTGGGAGGTGAAGAAAGTCTACTAGAAGCATTAGAACAAGCAGATGTATTTGTGCCTAATATGTGTCGGGGAGGTGTTTGTGGCCAGTGTGTGTGTACTGTTATAGAAGGTGATATTGAACATCGGGATAACTTTTTATCTGAGGATGAAAAGGTAAGCGGTAAATTTATCATGCCTTGTGTTTCAAGAGCGCACACTGATCGAATTGTTTTAGACATTTAGGAGTAAATAATTATGCGTATTGCACCAAAAGATGTACAAAGTTTTCGGGATGACTTCACCTATACTAATAGTCCTGAAGCAATTAGACGTTTTCCCTTTCCGTTTATTGATGATGAATATCGTTATAGCGTGAATCTAGAAGCTCATCAACCTAAAGATGGAGAAGGCTCGGTTTATGAAAAATTTCTCGATATAGATGAACATTATCTTTCTGAAATGGCTGAACGGGCAAAAGTACTAGAAGCAATGCCATCGCGTTGTTTAGCTATGCCACATATGGATATTGCCTGTTGGGATTTAGTCGAACGGATAATGAAGTCGTTTGTTCAAGATTACCCACAATATTTTAGTTTAACCACGAATGGTGATAAATGGTTGTGGGAAAATAAACTCTTATCGATTAAAGATGAGTTTATTTTTGGCGATAGTACATCATTACCTATGTCTCCGTTAGAGTATATTGGCCGTCAAGTGCAAGGGGATTTTTCTATTCTTGATCAACGTAATGGCGACCTTTTTATGGATGCAGGCATTATAACCTGTCCTGCTGACTGGTCTTTAGCATTTGATGCGGGTATGAGTTTTTCTGAATGGCATGGCCCTGTGCCAATGGCACATAGCGAAGGGATTTTCGACAGAGCATTAAAATATCTAACAATGTTGCAAGTTGGTAGTCCAGTAAGACGCTTAAACTGGACGTTAACGGTGAATGCTCGTATGGATACGTCACCAGAAACCTATAGCGAATGGGGGCATGAACGAGCATCTATTACACCAGAAAATGTTGGCGAAAAAATATATTTAAGAGTTGAATTACAGGTCATTGATCGTTTACCTCGAAGTAATGCGCTTAGCTTTAACATTCGTACTTACCTTATTAGCCTAGAAGATTTAGTGACTAATCCTGCTTGGGCAAAACGAATGCATCGAACAATGAAAACGCTACCTCCTCAACTTGTTGACTACAAAGGACTCACGCGTTTTCACCCTATGGTGATTGACTACTTATCTCAATATGATCCAATTAAGTAAGCTTGAATATCCTAGTAAGTGGTTGAATGATAGCAACGGGATTAAATCATCCTATTACTATTAAGTGTAATAAATAAGGCGATGCAATTAGGAGTTAAGAAATGGGTTGGTTTTATCTTGTTGTAGCAGGTCTGATTGAATGCTGTTGGGCGCTTGGACTTAAGCAAAGCGATGGTTTTACAAAGTTTTGGCCTTCGGTTATCAGCGCTATTCTTATTGTTGTTAGTTTAGGGTTATTGTCGTTATCAATGCGCACAATTCCTATCGGAACTGCGTATGCTGTGTGGAGTGGTATAGGAGCATCAATTTTAGCTATTTACGGTATTATTTATATGGGCGAGTCGAATAATTTAATGAGAATTACCTGTATTTTCATGATAGTTGCAGGAGTCTCAGGTCTTAAATTTTTTGAGTAGGCTCTAGATAACGAAAGGCAATATCAGGTTAAGTATTTAAGCAGTAACGATTCGTTTTAGGAATCGTTACTGCTTTTTTATTTTAAGGCTTAATAGCTAATAGCACGTAATATCTCAATAAACGCGTTTACTATCCATACACCTCTTTTGGTGTTCATTTGCTCAAATAATCATAGTGATGCCTTTAGTGTTGATGCTTATAAAACGTGCAAGATTAACGCGCTTTGAACCACAATAAAGCATTTTTTTAATAATTTTCCCTGTATGAAAGTTTTAA
>Ga0055584_100003964_pt1 | contig 14519 bp, 11 predicted proteins | sample OSDHelmetaG_FD_58716 | JGI IMG/M metagenome (GOLD analysis project Ga0055584, IMG submission 58716) | Pelagic marine sediment microbial communities from the LTER site Helgoland, North Sea, for post-phytoplankton bloom and carbon turnover... | ecosystem: Environmental > Aquatic > Marine >... | reverse complement strand
AAATGATTACTTGGTTTATCCTTTCAAAGGAATCAATTTAGCTCTTGATTCGCATTAGTAGGATTTCTAATCCTTTCCAAGGATAAAGTTTAAGTGCTGCGCAAAAGGCGTAGCCGACTTTACACACTCACAAATAGTCACCACAACATATTTGTATTATAACAAAAGTATTGGGCGAGCAGCTCAATAACCCAAGGGCAATTCTATGCCTAAACTTTTAACTCGGCAAGGTATTTTTTTGCCTAAGGAACGTTCAAAAAATAAAATGAACGTTTTACAGCATATTTTTGGTCTGAAAATTTCAAAAAAAATGGACATGTAGCCCGTTATACTACTCCTTTTTTAAAACTTTCCTTCTGACTGGTTTACTTTATTTATTTCTCATTCCTAAATAATTCTAAACATTATGAATACATTATTAGCGACGTCAACTCTAGTTTTAAGTGGGGGGCAAGTTCTATTGGGCTTTGCTGCGGTCGGAGTAGCGATCTACTTAGGCATCTTTGCTACCAAAACGTATATGAATCAGCAAACGCTGAAAATTAAATTAGATGGAGGACAAAATGATTCTCCTTTGTTACGAAAATATGCTGCGGTAGATATTCATCAGCATACTAAAAATATAAAATTAACAGGCTTTGCCTCAGCATTAGCCGTTGTTTTAATCGCTTTTGCGTGGACACAATTTACGAATGAGCAAGTTTTAGCGGAGTTTCTTCCTGAATTAGAGGAAATTGAAATGGATATTCCTCCAACTTCGCAAGCAGAAAAAAAGCTACCTCCTGCATTGCCACCTCCTCCGCCTGCTGTAGAAACGAACCGAATAGATATTGTAGATGAGCCTGAACCAGACAAGCCAGAGCCAGAAGAACCCATTATAAATATTAGTAAAACACCTAGCACGTACACAGGAAAAACAGACCCTAATGCCCTTTATTTTCCGCCAACGATTGCCATTGAACCCGTACTAGAAGAGCCGAAAGAAGATCTGAATGAAATTATCATTTTCGCAGAGCAAATGCCAAGATTCCCTGGTTGTGAAGCACAAGGAGGAACCAACCAAACTAAAAAAGCTTGTGCCGACCAGAAATTATTGAGCTTTATTTATGCCAATATCAAATATCCTGTGATGGCACTCGAAAACCAAATTGAAGGAACTGTTATTGTCAGTTTTGTTATTAATAAAGATGGCTCTGTTGTAGACATTAAAGTGCTGAGAGATCCTGGTGGAGGCTGTGGAAAAGAGACGACTAGAATCGTTAAAATGATGAATAAAATGTCTAAAAAATGGACGCCAGGAAAACAACGAGGTAAGTCGGTAAGAGTTCGGTATAATTTACCTGTAAGATTCAAAATAAATGGTTAATATTTATAATCTATTCTATTGATTGCTAGATGGAAGTTATGAATAAAATGGAGTCGCAGCTTGAGTAACTGCGGCTCTTTTTATGTTTTATTCTGAGGCTGAATGGCCTTGATAAACAGCGCCATTGATCGTATCTTTTTGAGCTCCTGTAATTGTTTTTAGGCTATTCGGGACTTTTTCCATTCTCATAACGCCTAGCAAAGCCATTAAAATCGCTTCTTTGAAATTAATAATAGAAGGATCTGGCAAGAACAATTCAATCTTCTGATTTTGGTTAGAATAGGCTTGAATACTTTCCATTAGGTAGTCATTAAAAGCCCCTCCGCCTGTAACAAGGACTTTGTATTGTTCCTTTTGAAAGGCTTCTTTTTGGAGTATTTGTTGAATAGAAGTAGAAATTTCAATCGCAATATGCTCACAAGCTGTCGCCAGCTTATCTTCCCAAGAAGAAGGAGCGGCTAAATAAAGCGGCAAAATGTGTTGGCGAATCCATTCATTGCCCAAGGACTTTGGATAGGGAGCAGTATAAAAATCAAAATCAGCAGCTTGCTCCAATAGAGTTTGGTCAACGCTGCCTTGGCTTGCCCAAATACCTTTGTTGTCATATTCTGCTCCTAATTCTTGTGCCAAGGTATTTAAAACCTGATTGGCAGGGCAACAATCCATTGCGACCCAGCGATTATTAATATTGGCGGACAAGTTCGCAATGCCTCCTAGGTTCAAATAAAAGTCATAGCCTTCAAATAAATATTGATCGGCTAAGGGAGCCAAAGGAGCACCTTCGCCGTCCAAGGCAATATCTTGTGTTCTGAAATTACAAATTGTGGTAATGCCTGTTTTTGCAGCGAGTGCCGCCCCATCTCCAATTTGAATAGAGATGCGTTGGTCGGGATTATGAAAAATAGTATGCCCATGAGACGCAATAAAATCGACGGCATGTATAGCGTGTTTCTTGAGGAAGGTTTGTGCCAAATCTGCCATGTAATGCCCGAAATAAGTGTGCGTTTTAGCAAAAATTAACCCGTTCTGACTAGGCAAATTGCTCAATCTACTCTTCCACATATCCGAGAATTCTAGTGTTTCTCCTTTTATTAATGTCCAAGATTTTACTTGATTGTTTTGCCAATCAATAGAGCAGTAAGCAATGTCCAAGCCATCTAAAGAGCTTCCTGACATGAGCCCAAGTACGTTATAAATCATAATATCCTTTTGTGTTAGAGTCCCAAAGTACAACTTATTACCTCTAAAGTTGATAGAATAGCGCTTGTTTTAAGGCAAAGAAGTTCGGAAGTCAAAGCAGCGATTATTTTAACTCGTTTTTTTTGGACTTATAAATAATATCTAAGGGATTGCTAGTTAACTAGGTTCTCTTTATTATTAGAATAAGTATTTAATTTTTAACTTTTTGTTAACAATTGTAAATTTAAACTAAAAAAGAAGTATATTAATTTATGAGACAAAAAATAGGATCAGGAACAAGTTGGGAAAAAACGCTTGGATATAGCCGAGCGATTCGAGTAGGAAACAGGATAGAGGTTGCTGGAACAACGGCGATGGATGGAGATCAATTAATTGGTCAAGAGGATGCTTACGCTCAAACGAAATTTATTTTTGAAAAAATTGAACGAGCACTAAAGGACTTAGGAGCATCGCTTGAAGACGTTGTTCGAACAAGAATGTATGTGACCAATATAGAAGAGTGGGAAGAAATAGGTCGAGCACACGGTGATTTTTTTAAAAATATACAACCCGTAGCGACAATGGTTGAAGTGAGCCGACTAATCAAGCCCCACCTTAAAGTAGAAATAGAAGTTTCTGCCATATTAATGTCAGAATAGTGACTTCGAAGCTTAAATAAATATTCAAATTAAGATTCGACTGTAGAATCGAAAAGAATTTTGTATATTTTGGAAGAGAAGCATTCTTGTTGATTAGAATAAATTTAAATAAGGTTTGCTTCTATCGAACTGACATAAAAATGACAAGGTAAATGCATATTTTCTTGTACTTTTATGTTCTGTAGATATGCAAAACCACCAAAATAAAAGTTAACAGCCGCACTTTACGACATACATGGACACACTAAGTAGTTATAAGATATTAACTATCACACATAAGAGTACATCGCTTAAAAACATAGGTAACTTTGTATTGCCTAATTTAGATAGTGAATATGCCCTTCAAGAAAAATTGAAAACCATTCAAGCAGCACTTGAGATGGACGAATTGTTATATCTAGCTACTTGTAATCGTGTTTTGTTTTTCTTCTCTTCTAAACAAGCGCTAAGCGATTGTTTTCTAGAAAAATTTGAATCGGTTGTTTATCCTAATTTAGAAACGGGTGTAACCTTGAAAGGTTCTGCTAGTGTTTATTCTGGTAAAGCGGCGATTACACATTTATTGGAAGTAGCGTCTTCTGTAGATTCTTTAGTAATTGGGGAGCGAGAAATTTTAAGACAATTAAGAGAAGCCTATCACCGTTGTAGCAAAGTTGGAGCAACAGGAGATTCTATTCGTATGGCAGTTCAATTGGCGGTAGAGTCTGCTAAAAAGGTCTACTCTACAACTCGAATTGGTCAAAAAGCAGTTTCGGTCGTTTCTTTGGCAGTTCGACAATTATTAGCTAAAAATCCTCCTCGTGATGCTCGTGTTTTGATTGTTGGAGCAGGGCAAACCAATACTTTAGTTGGTAAATTTTTGTTGAAATATGGGTTTCAAAACTGTACCGTATTTAATCGTTCTGAACCGAATGCGGTTGCTTTGGCAGCAATGTTAGGAAAAGGGGCGGCCTATACGCTAGATAAGTTGCCTACCTACGATAAGGGATTTGATATTCTAATTGCTTGTACAGGAGCAACAGAAGCAATTATTACCCCTGAATTATACCAACAAATACTACAAGGTGAAACGGATGAAAAAATTCTGATTGATTTGTCAATTCCTAATAATATTGATGCGTCGATTGCCGAAAATTACAACACTACTTATATTGAAATTGATGGCTTAAAAGAGTTGGTTAGTGAAAATTTAGCTTTTAGAGAAAAAGAAGTGATTAATGTTCAAGCAATTATAACAGAACGAGTTACTGAATTTAGAAAAATATACAAAGGGAGACAAGTAGAATTGGCTTTGAGAGAAGTGCCAATGCAAATTAAAGCAATTCGCCAACATGCCTTAACCTCTGTTTTTAAGAACGAAGTTTCTTCCTTGGACGATGAGGTGCAAGAGTTGATTGATCGAATGATGATGTATATGGAAAAGCGTTGTATTGCAATTCCAATCCAAGCGGCAAAAGAGCACTTAGCAGGAGTGGTTTCTACTAAAAAATAAGATAGATTTTAAATAGTCTTCCAAGAAAAATAAAAGGGCAAATTTCAATTGAAATTTGCCCTTTTTATCATTTTCCTTGTTTATAAATACGTTTTATTCCCACTCAATAGTAGCAGGAGGCTTAGATGTGATGTCATAAACAATGCGATTCACATGATCTACTTCATTTACAATACGAGTAGAAATAGCTTCCAAAGTTGGATAAGGGATTCTAGCCCAATCGGCTGTCATTCCATCCAAACTAGTAACCCCACGCAAACCAATCGTGTAGCTGTAGGTTCGTTCGTCACCCATAACGCCCACGGTTCTAATTCCTGTTAGAACGGCAAAGTATTGCCAAATTTCTTTTGCCAAACCCGCTTTTCTGATTTCTTCTCTGTAAATCCAATCCGCTTCTCGCAAGATGCTCAATTTATCTTCGGTAATATCTCCAATAATCCGAATGGCTAAACCAGGACCAGGAAAAGGTTGGCGATCGACCACGTGGTCTGGCAAGCCTAATTCTCGACCCACTTCCCGTACTTCATCCTTAAACAAATCACGCAAAGGCTCAATAATTCCAGTGAAAGACATATCTTCAGGAAGCCCACCGACATTGTGATGGCTTTTGATAACCGCAGCATGTTCGCTACCACTTTCAATGACATCAGGATAAATCGTTCCTTGTACTAATAATTCAACACCATTTAACTTTTCTGCCTCTTCTTCAAAGACACGGATAAACGTTTCCCCAATGTTTTTACGTTTGGCTTCTGGATCTGTTACGCCTGCTAATTTGCCCAAAAATAATTCCTGCGCATTGACACGAATCAAGTTCAAATCAAATTGTTCCGTAAATACCTTTTCAACTAGATCACCTTCATCCTTGCGCAACAAACCGTTATCAACAAAAATACAAGTCAACTGATGCCCAACAGCTTTGTGTACCAACATGGCTGCTACCGAAGAATCAACGCCTCCAGATAAAGCACAAAGAACCTTGCGATCTCCAATTTCATCTTTTAGTTTTTGGATGGCATGTTCTACAAAATCACTCATGATCCAATCCCCTTTACAAGCACAGATTTCAAACAAAAAGTTCTGTAACATTTGAATGCCTTCAGTCGTATGGACTACTTCAGGGTGGTATTGAAAACCATAAATTTTATCGACATCATTGGCAAAAGCAGCAATCGGACAATGATTGGTTTGAGCAATTATTTTATAATTGTCATTAGGCAATTTAGCAATTTGATACGTGTGACTCATCCAACAAACAGTACTTTGATTTACCTCTTTGTAGATCGGATGTGCGCTGGCAACGTTTAACTCTTTTTTTCCATATTCCCGATGTTCTGCCGCTTCTAAGGTTCCACCCAAAAGATGGGCCGTTAATTGTGCGCCATAACAAATTCCTAAAATAGGAATCCCCAACTCAAATATTTTCGGATCGACCGAAGGTGCATCGGCTTCATAAGCAATACTAGGACCACCTGTGAAAATAATTCCTTTAGGATTTTTAGCAATAATTGTCGCTAAATCAGCACTGTGAGGAAGGACTTCACAATACACTTTTGAATCTCGGACACGTCTAGCAATCAATTGATTGTATTGTCCACCAAAATCTAAGACCAGAATTAATTCGTGGTTATTCATTTTTTTATAATTATGACAATGACTTGTTGAAATAGCAACAAATTCAAGAGTATGAATAAAAGAAATTTTAACAATACTTATAAACAAAAACTATCGAACACTGTAGTTCGGGGCTTCTTTCGTAATGTAAATATCATGCGGATGGCTTTCTTTCAAACCAGCGCCTGTAATGCGTATAAAACGAGCCGTTTCGTGCAATGCTTCGATGTCTTTTGCACCACAATAGCCCATGCCTTGTTGTACGCCACCAACCAATTGGAACAAGGTATCGGCTACTTCTCCTTTGTAAGCAACACGACCTTCTACTCCTTCTGGAACCAATTTTTTAGCTTCGGTTTTTCCTTCTTGAAAATAACGATCTTTGCTCCCTTTTTGCATCGCACCAATAGAGCCCATCCCACGATAGACCTTAAATTTACGACCTTGGTACAATTCCATCGCACCGGGGCTTTCTTTACAACCAGCTAACATGCTGCCCATCATACAAGTATGCGCCCCAACTGCTAACGCTTTAATCACGTCACCAGAGTATTTTAAACCACCATCCGCAATCACAGGAACTCCGTAAGGTTTTGCTGCTTCGGCACAATCTGCAATCGCTGTAATTTGAGGTACGCCGACTCCTGCAACGATGCGAGTCGTACAAATAGACCCTGGACCAATTCCAATTTTAACCGCATCGGCACCCGCTTCAATTAAAGCAACGGTTGCTTCGGGCGTGGCAACATTACCAGCAATAATATCCACCTCTGGATAGGCTGTTTTGATGTTTTTTAAATGGTCAATTACGCCTTTAGAATGTCCATGAGCCGTATCAACAACCAAAACATCTACGCCCGCTTGAACCAATGCTTGCACTCGTTCAAGGGTGTCTTTGGACGTGCCAATAGCCGCAGCGACCAATAGACGACCTTTTTCATCTTTGGCTGCGTCAGGGAATTGAATCGCCTTTTCAATATCTTTGATGGTAATTAAACCACCTAGTTTGAAATCAGCATCGACCAAAGGTAATTTTTCAATACGGTGTTTTTGTAAAATAGCCTTAGAAGCTTCTAGCGTCGTGCCTACGGGAGCGGTTACTAAACCCTCTCTAGTCATCACTTCGTCTATTTTACGATTGTGGTTGGTTTCAAAACGGAGGTCTCTATTGGTTAAAATGCCAACTAAAGTACCGTCTTCATTGGTAATGGGAACGCCAGAAATTCTGTACTTGGTCATCAATGCTTCTGCCTCATAAACATAATGATCGGCAGATAAATAGATTGGTTTTGAAATAACAAAATTTTGAGAACGTTTGACTTTAATCACCTCTTCTGCTTGTTCCTTTATGGACATATTCTTGTGAATAACGCCAATTCCACCATTTCTTGCCATTGCGATCGCCATTTCGGCTTCTGTCACTGTGTCCATACCAGCACTAATCAGGGGCATATTGAGCCATAGATTCTTGGTTAAACGGGTGCGCAAAGATGTTTCATGTGGTAAAACTTCGGAATAGTTGGGGATGAGTAGAACGTCATCGAAGGTGAGTCCTTCTTTTAGCAACTTTTTCATCTTGGAAAGTTAAATGGTTTGGAAAAAATTGCGAGCAAATCTACACGCTTATTTTGTTAATCCCAAATCTATACGCTTTAAAGTGATAATAAATGCAAATTAAAATTAAGAATAGAATCCTAGAGGAATGTTTTAATGAAATAAATAAAAGTTTAAGTGCCTTTATTTATTTGTTAATCAGTAATTTATATTTTTTTAAAAGAACTTTAACCCGCAATAAAAATATTTATTTTTGGCGATAATTTGTTTTAATTATAAAAATGCTAACTTTGCACTTCAATTCAGGGAGTTCAAAAAAAAAGAGTTAGGCAGAGCCTATAATTTCAACCATTTCACTTTTTGTCAAAACATTAATAAAATGTCCAATCAAAAAAAAAGTGGCCTCGATATCAACCTTGGAAACCTTTGTTCCAAAGATGCATTCAACTGGGCTAAAAAGACCTTCCCCAATAGAACTAACAAGGCAGGAGCTGCCGCACTAAAAGTAGACGGTGTTTTTTCAAACATGCTTCAATTTGCTGATCAACGTATTGGCATTGCCTCAGACGGTATTGGTACTAAAATAGAACTAGCAGAACGAACTGGTATCTATGATACTTTAGGATTTGATTTAGTCGCTATGGTTGCCGATGATTTGGCGACCGCTGGATTTGAGCCGACCAATATTTCGAATATTATAGATGTTAACAAACTCGATAGAGCAATCATCAATAGTTTGATGAAAGGGCTTGCAGAAGCTTGCGACTATTGTGGTATGAGCATTTCTGGTGGCGAAATTGCCGAGCTAGGCAACCGAATTAGCGGATATGGTGCAGGAATGCACTTTAATTGGTGCTCTACAGCCATTGGAATCTTGCCAACCGAACTAGAAAAACCTTTTGACGGTACTGCTGTACAGCCAGGCGATAAAGTCATTGCGCTGAAGGCAGATGGCTTTCGTAGCAACGGATTTTCTTTGGTTCGCAGAGTGGTGGAAGCGAGTTTTGGAGATACTTGGCACAACGAAATTTACGAAGGAGACCAAACTTGGGGTGAAGTTCTCTTGACACCTTCTCTAATTTATACGCCTGTTATTACCAAAATGATTCATTCAGGAGTTCAACTTTCGGGAGTCGCACACATTACAGGAGGTGGTCTTATTGATAATTTCCAACGTGTCTTGAAGGCAAATAGTGTAGGAGCAAATTTAGATAATTTGTTTGAACCCTTGCCTGTCATGAAACGATTGATGGCTTTGGGCAATGTGGCAGCTGAGGATGCTTATTTGTACTGGAATATGGGCAATGGAATGTTGCTCGTTGCAAAAGAGAACCAAGTCGATCAAATTATAGAAATAACCAAAGCACTAGGTTATCAAGCACAGGTGGCGGGAACAATTACCGCAGAACGAAAAGTAACCCTAAAAACGGCCAGTGCCGAATTAGAAGGAACATATTAAACTAAGAAAGAAGACTGTCTACAAAAGACAGTCTTTTTTTTTGATATAGCAAGACTTATAAAACGATCTTTCGGTCAGTTTTAGGAGGTTTGGGCAGTCGATAGTTTGATAACCAGTTTGGTATAAATTGTTTGTTAACACGATCTAGGAATAGCATTGCTCCTCCACCAAGTTACAAATTACATCTACTTGAATAGAAAAAGGAACCTTATTTTATCCTAGATAAGGAACCTTAATTATTATTAAAATAGTATATTTGTAACTTTAAAGCTGCTGAAATTCCAAAAGGAGCATTTGAATGCGACCACAGGTTTTTTTTAGTAGAATATTTTTAGTAGAAACTAAAAAAAGAATAGTTTCTCAAAACAGCGCTGAGTTGATTGATATCCCCACTAGTTAATTTTTAGGAAGAAATAGATTGTTTTTATCTTAGATGAAAATTTTCGTCTAGCAATGAAATTTACTTTAAATAATAAAATTTATAGTGGTAACATAAAATAAAAACGTCTTAAGAGGGCAACTAAAAAATTACAATCAATTAGGTAAGATAATAAAAAAGAATTCATGAAAAGATATAGTTCAAGAATTATAGGGAGTGGATCAGTATTGCCAACAGTCAAAAAAGCAAACAATGCGTTTTGGAACAATACTTTTTTTAATAAAGATCACGAAAAAATGACCAAAACAAACGAAGCGATTACGGCTAAGTTTGAAGAAGTCGCTGGTATTGTGGAGCGTCGTGTAGCAGAAAAAGGAGTCAAAGCGTCTGATCTTGGAGCTGAGGCAGGTAGATTGGCGATAGAATCCTCGGGAATTGATCCTGAAACATTGGAATATATTATTGTCGCACATAATTTTGGCGACGTTACACATGGAACGGTTCAATCCGATTTGTTGCCTAATTTAGCAGCAAAAGTAAAGCACAAATTAGGGGTTAAAAACTCTTATTGTATTGCGTATGATGTCTTGTTTGGTTGCCCAAGCTGGGTACAAGCATTGATTCAAGCAAATTATTATATCAAATCAGGTGATGTAAAACGAGTAATGGTCGTTGGTGCTGATACTGTGTCTAGAATGACCGATCCGCATGATATTGACGGTATGTTATTCGCTGATGGTGGTGGTGCGGTTATTTTGGAAGCCGTTGAATATGAAGATGGAGAAGAACCAGCAGGTATTTTGTCGCATCTAACGGTTTCAGATTGTCTTGGAGAAGCTGAGTATTTGAAAATGGGCGATTCTCTACGGACAGAAACCGAAGGTCAATTTATCCGTATGTATGGAAAAGGTGTTTTTCGGTATGCGGTTACAAAGGTGCCTATGGCGATGAACGACTGTTTGAAAAAAGCAGGACTGAAGCTAGAAGATGTCGATAAGTTTGTCATGCATCAAGCTAATATGAAGATGAATAAAATCATCTTGAAACGCTTGTATGAAATGAATGGACACAAAGATTATCCAGATGAAATGATGCCTTTGGTTGTTGATAAATTAGGAAATAGTTCTGCGGCAACGGTTCCGACGGTTCTAGACCTTATTATGAAAGGGGCTATTGATGATCAAAGCATCGAAAAAGGAGATATTATTGTTTTTGCGTCAGTAGGCGCAGGGATGCATGCGAATTGCGTCGTGTATAAACATTCTTAATGTTTGTAAGTGATGCTGTTATAGTTACCTAAGGAGATTATTAAACTCAATAACAGAACATAAACAATGACTGCTTCTATTCAAGTTTTATTGAAACCACACATCATTGATGTAAAAGGTAAAAAGGTTGAAGAGAAATGCCTAAAACAATTAGGAATTACAACAGGAAAAGTAAAAAGTGCCAAGCTTTTTTCTATTGATTATAATGTCAGTCCAGTAGCCTTACAAGACTATGCGACTCGTTGTATCAAAGATGTTGTAACGGATGAAATTTTGGTAAATGAATTGTACAAACCAATAGATTATCAATCTTGTATCGCTATTGCTCAATTACCAGGAGTGACAGACGACGAAGGAACTTCTGCTCAAATGGCTTGGGTAGATTTCTTCAACATAGAAGCAGATGTTAAGACACAGCAGATTTTTACGCAGGTGGTGTATTATTTTGAGCACAAACTTTCTACAAAAGAATTGACCTTGATTGCCAAGCGTTTGTTGGGCAATCCCTTAATCAATCACTTTACGTATGCGTTCCAAGAGGACGCAGAGCCTTTAAGTTTTACGCCTTATGTGCCTCAAGTAAAAATGACAACGGACGCAAAAACGGAGACGATCAATTTGGATTTGAGTGATGCCGATTTGCTACAATTGTCTAAGACAAAAGTCTTGGCTTTGAATTTGGCAGAGATGCAAGCGATTGTTGCTTATTATAAAAATAAGGAAACAAAAGAAGCTCGTCTAGCGGTTGGTTTGCCAAGCGACCCAACGGATTGCGAACTAGAAATACTAGGGCAAACGTGGTCGGAGCATTGCAAACACAAGGAGTTTAATGCGGTTATTCATTATAAAAATACAGAAACAGGAGAAGAGAAAACAATCAACTCGCTGTTTAAAACGTACATAAAAGGAACGACTTCGGCGGTTCAAGAAAGCTTAGAGGCCAACGATAATCAATGGTTGGTCAAAGTTTTTTCTGATAATGCTGGTGTGGTCAAAGCAACGGACGACCAATTGTTTGTCTGGAAGGTAGAAACGCATAATTCGCCATCGGCTTTAGATCCTTATGGTGGGGCGATTACTGGAATTCTGGGCAACAATCGGGACCCAATGGCAACGGGCGTTGGTGGAGCAAAATTATTGTTCAATACCAATGTGCTTTGTTTTGGTAATCCAGATTATGACAAACCTTTGCTGACAGGTCAATTGCATCCTCGCCAAATTATGGAAGGCGTAATTGCTGGAATTGAAGATGGTGGAAATAAATCGGGCGTGCCGACCGTCAATGGTTCGGTGGTGTTTGATGATCGTTATAGTGGTAAACCCTTGGTTTATTGCGGAACAGGTGCTTTGATGCCTTATGATTATAAAGGAAAACCTTCTTGGGAAAAACCAATTGGCGCTGGTGATAGAATTGTGGTTGCTGGTGGACGTGTTGGGAAAGATGGGATTCATGGCGCAACGTTTTCTTCGATAGAAATTGACGAAAATTCGCCCTCTTCTGCCGTGCAGATTGGTAGCCCTATTACACAGAAAAAAGTAGCGGACTTCTTGGTCAAAGCTTGCTTGGCTGGACTCGTCAAATGTAGTACCGATAATGGTGCTGGCGGTTTGTCTTCTTCGGTGGGAGAATTGGCAACCATTTCTGGCGGTGCGGTCGTTGACTTAGAAAAAGTGCCTTTAAAATATGCAGGATTGAAGCCTTGGGAAATTTTCGTTTCGGAATCTCAAGAACGGATGTCTTTGGTGATCGAAGAAGCTCAAATAGTGCCTTTGTTTGCAATGGCAAAAGCAATGGAAGTCGAATTGACGGATATTGGCTATTTTACAAGCGATGGATTTTTGGATATTCGTTATAACAATGAAAAAGTAGCTTACCTAGATATGACTTTCCTTCACGAAGGCGATCCACAAAAAATAATGTATGCACAATGGGATAAACCTTTGTTGCAAGAACCTAACTTACCACCCGTAAGTAACTTCAATGAAGTCTTGGTTCGTTTAATGGGCAGCTTGAACATTTGTTCTAGAGAGTCCATCATTCGCCAATACGACCATGAAGTAAAAGGAAAAACGATTCTCAAACCCTTGATGGGACCCAAAGGAAAAGCGCCACAAGATGCGGCCATTATGCGTTTTGGTTTTAATAGCTTTGAAGGCGTTGCCATTTCCAATGGTATTCTGCCTCGTTATGGCGATATTGATGCGTATGAAATGTCGGCAGGTGCGTTTGATGAAGCTATTCGTCAGATTATTTCAGCAGGTGGAAGTTTACCGAATACAAATGCAAACGATGGTGTTTTTTGGTCGGTGAATGATAATTTCTGTGTGCCAGACTCGGAGTACCACGAACTTAGTAATCCTGACGGAAAGTTGAAATTGGCAAAATTGGTTCAAATGTGTGAAGCCTTGTATGAAATGGCGACCTATTTTGATATTCCATTAACGTCGGGAAAAGATAGCATGAAGAATGATTTTAAAGCCGATGGTGTTAAAATCTCTGTCCCTCCAACAATCCTATATTCGATGACGGCTAAGATGGACGATGTTCGTCAATCGGTCACTTCTGATTTTAAAGCGGCTGGTGATTTAATTTATCAATTAGGAACAACTTACGATGAGTTGGGGGCTTCGGAATTTTATACTTTGTACGATGAATTAGGCGCAAATGTTCCTAAAGTTCGCAAAGAAGCAGCCAAAGCTTTGTACTTAAAGGTGATGAAAGCAAATAGCGAAAGATTGATCGAATCTAGCCATGATTTATCGGATGGTGGCTTGGCGGTAAGTTTGGTAGAATCGGCTTTTGGGGGCGAATTTGGTTTAGAAGCCAATTTAGATGCCTTGGGCGATTTGTCGGATGTGGTGAAGTTGTTTTCGGAATCTCATTCTCGTTTTGTCGTCTCGATTCGCCCAGAAAATAAAGTTGCTTTTGAAGCAATTTTTGAAGATAAAGCCTTTTTATTAGGGAGGGTGATGGCTGAAAAGAATATTAATATTACTTCTAATCATAATAACTTGATTGACCTACCAACAGATGCTTTGTTAGAAGCTTGGGCAGGAGGATTGGTTTTGTAGTAAATTATCTTAATTGTGTAACAATTTTGATGGTATCAAAGAACCATTATTTTAGGCATTTCAAATTGAAATAAAATGACAGCAGTAAAATCTTTAGTAATCACAGGTTTCGGGATTAATTGTGAGGAAGAAATGGCGGCTGCTTATCAATTGGCAGGAGCGACGGCAGAAATTGTACATTTGAACGAAATTCTGTTGGGCGAAGTTTCCATTCATCAGTACGATATTTTAAATTTCCCAGGAGGTTTTTCTTTTGGAGACGATTTGGCATCGGGCAAGGTCGTTTCTAATAAAATAAAATTTAAAAAATTGCCTTCTGGTCAGGTCTTGTTGGATGAAATTAAACAATTCTTGGCAGATGGAAAATATATTTTAGGGGTTTGTAATGGCTTTCAAATGTTGGTTAGAATGGGCTTGTTGCCAAATACCAACCACGATTTTGAAGCAGAAGCAACGTTGAGTCAAAACAATTCAGGG
>Ga0055584_100003963_pt1 | contig 14519 bp, 10 predicted proteins | sample OSDHelmetaG_FD_58716 | JGI IMG/M metagenome (GOLD analysis project Ga0055584, IMG submission 58716) | Pelagic marine sediment microbial communities from the LTER site Helgoland, North Sea, for post-phytoplankton bloom and carbon turnover... | ecosystem: Environmental > Aquatic > Marine >... | reverse complement strand
ACTGATCTAATTACGAGGTGATATATGATCTATGCAAACCCAGGCAGTGAAGGTTCTGTCCTTTCTTTTAAACCTAAATATGAAAACTTTATCGGCGGTAAGTGGGTTGCTCCTGTGAAGGGAGATTATTTTACTAACACCACTCCAATTACAGGCCAAGAAATCTGTAAAATTCCACGTTCAAGTGCTGAAGATATTGAGCTTGCACTTGATGCAGCTCATACCGCAAAAGTTGCTTGGGGCAAAACTTCTGTCCAAGAACGTTCAAACATTTTATTAAAAATTGCTGACCGTATAGAAGCAAACCTTGAATTAATCGCGGTTGCTGACTCATGGGATAATGGTAAGCCAGTACGTGAAACTCTTGCTGCAGATATACCATTAAGTGTTGATCATTTCCGTTACTATGCTGGTTGTATCCGCGCTCAAGAAGGTACACTTTCACAAATAGACGACGACACTGTTGCTTATCATTTCCACGAACCTATTGGTGTTGTTGGTCAAATTATCCCTTGGAATTTTCCAATATTAATGGCTGCATGGAAACTTGCACCTGCGCTTGCTGCAGGTAACTGTATAATACTAAAACCTGCAGAACAAACGCCTGTTAGTATTCTAATCGTTATGGAAATTATTGCTGATTTACTTCCAGCAGGTGTTTTAAATATTGTTAACGGATACGGTAAAGAAGCTGGTGAAGCATTAGCCACAAGCACGCGTATTGGTAAAATAGCATTTACTGGCTCAACACCAGTTGGCCAACATATATTAAAATGTGCTGCTGAAAACTTAATTCCATCAACAGTTGAACTTGGTGGTAAGTCTCCAAATATATTCTTTAATGACATTACACAATTTGAAGATGATTTCCTTGAAAAATGTGCTGAAGGATTTGTTTTAGGCTTCTTCAACCAAGGTGAAATATGTACTTGCCCTTCTCGTGCATTAATCCAAGAAGATATCTTCGATGAATTCATTGAAAAAGTGATTGAAAAAGCGAATAAAATTATTCGTGGTAATCCGTTAGATACTAACACAATGGTTGGTGCTCAAGCTTCTGAAGAGCAGTTTGACAAAATAATGAGTTATTTATCTATTGGTAAAAATGAAGGTGCGAAAGTACTAACAGGTGGTGATAAAGAAACGTTAGCTAATGATCTAGGTAATGGTTATTACGTTCAACCTACCATCATGAAAGGCAATAATTCAATGCGTATTTTCCAAGAAGAAATTTTTGGACCTGTTATTGCTGTAACTACCTTTAAAGATGAAGCTGAAGCACTTGCTATAGCTAATGACAGTGCCTTTGGTTTAGGCGCAGGTGTTTGGACACGTGATGCTAACGTTGCTCATCGTATGGGACGTGGTATTGAGTCTGGACGAGTGTGGACTAACTGTTACCACTTATACCCTGCACATGCTGCTTTCGGTGGTTATAAAAAATCAGGTATTGGTCGCGAAACCCATAAAATGATGCTTGATCATTACCAACAAACTAAGAACTTATTAGTGAGTTATAGCACTAGTCCTTTAGGCTTCTTCTAAGCCTTCTGGTGTTGATTGAATGAGTGCCAACTATGGAATAATGTCACTCATTCAGCTAATAAAGATTAAACAATTTATATAGCCTTTAGTTAGCATATACATATGAAGTAAAGGTTATAACAATTTCTTTGGGTGTTAACATGCATTCTAAAAAAGTAAACCCGTTATTATTTTGGGTAACCCTGACCCTTTTTTTTATGTTATCGCCCTCTTTTCATGCTTCTGCTTTTAATCCCCAAGAAAACCCAAATGCGAGCTCCGTAGCGGATGAGATTGCTAATATTTTCCCAAGCGCTACCCGTATTGGCCCCGTAGATAAAGAAATTCCCGTTATCCCCGTATATCAACTTAATGAATTATTAGGTTATGTTTTTGAATCTGATGATTTTGTTAATTTTATTGGTTTTTCAGGTCAAACCGTAAACGTATTAATTGGTATAGATACCAAAGGTGTTTTTACTGGATTAAAAATATTAAAGCATAATGAACCGATCTTTTTACATGGTTTAGGTGAAAAGCCCATGTTTGATTTTATTGAACAATTTAAAGGGCATTCAGTTAAAGAACGTTTTATTGTTAATGCACGCAATAAAGACTCTGTTGGCGCTACCTTTATTGATGGCGTAACAAAAGCCACAGTGTCAGTATTAGTGATTAACGACACTATTACAGCGTCAGCGATTCAAGTCGCACGCGAACGTCTTTCAGGTTTTGTTGCACCATCACGAACCAATATCAACCAAGATTACTATCAACCATTAACGTTTGATGAACTCGTTAACAAAAACTTTATCAAACATTGGCAGGTGACGCACGAACAAGCCATGGATATTGCAGGGGCAACATCAGCAAACTTAACTAACGAAATTAACCGCCTAGCTCAAGAAAACAACGACTTTATTAACATGTACTTTGCCTTTGTTAATATTCCTATTATTGGTAAAAATCTTTTAGGCGAAAAAGAATACCAACGCTTACTAGACAGCTTAAAACCTGGTGAATACGCCTTAATGGTATTTGGTACCGGGGAGTATTCTTTTGTTAGTGACGAGTTTATTCCACAAACCGTACCAAGCCGTTTAAGTGCACAGCAAGCTACTCTCCCCGTTGATATTCGTGATATTGATTTTTATAGTTATTATGAACCGTCATTTGCTCAATCAATACCTGACTTTAATAAAATTAAAGTCTTAAGAGTAAAAGCACAATCAGGTTTTGAACTAAACAAAGAGTTTCTCTTAGCATTAACACTCAACTATAACCAATCATTCCTTTCAAAAAAGCAACACAGCTTTACTATAAATAACACCTTGCCTGATAGTTTATTTGTACATAAAGAGCTAGAAATAAACCCTGAAGAAAACAGACCTTTATGGTTAAAAATTTGGATAGGACGCACCACGGACATATTACTTTTAAGCGGTTACCTGATTTTTTTAACCTGGTTATTTATTAAACAAGAAAAAATCGCTAAAAATGCTAACATCACTCACAAAATAAGACTAGCTTCGTTAACCTTCGTTCTTTTTTTTATTGGGTTCTATGCGCAAGGTCAATTATCCGTCGTTAACATTTACACCTTATTATTATCAATATGGCAAGGCTTCAATATTAATGTTTTCTTATTGGACCCAATACTATTCATTTTATGGCTTTTTGTTTTTATTAGCCTATTTTTATTTGGCCGAGGATTATTCTGTGGTTGGCTATGTCCTTTTGGTGCGTTACAAGAATTTGCCGCCCTCATAGCAAGTAAATTCAAGATAAAACAAATAAAAATAAAACCCCATCACCATAAAAAAGCACAAAAAGTAAAGTATATTGTACTTATTTTATTGGTTGGCAGTTCATTTTATTCACTCTCAATAGCAGAAAAATTAGCTGAAATAGAGCCATTTAAAACCAGCATAACACTTGTTTTTGTTCGTTATTGGCCCTTTGTATTATATGTTGTTTTATTATTATTACTCAGTTTAAAAATTCATAAAGTTTACTGTCGTTATTTATGTCCTTTAGGTGCAGGCCTAGCCATTATTGGACGTTACCCTCTTTTTAAATGGCTAAGGCGCCGTAAAGAGTGTGGTACTCCATGTCAACTTTGTCGAAATAACAAATGTGGCATAGATGCCATTAATCAAGATGGTTCAATTGACTACGGTGAATGTATTCAATGTTTAGAGTGCCTTGTTACCATTGAAAGCCCACAACTATGTGTCGTGGATAAATATTCAACTAAAGATAAAGCAAAAAATAAAAAAGCACAAATATCGACACCAATAACAGTAAAATATATTGAACTATAGTCAGTAAAGAATATTATGGGTACATAACATAATTATTAAGCCATTTTATGCATACAAAAAAAACAATAACCGCTGTCAGCATTGCAACTGATCCATTTATAGCTAGCCAAGAACTTTATCACCAACTTAAACAAGAAGGTCTCTGTTTTATCCTTTTTTATTGCTCTTCTACTTATGCGCTAGATACGCTGGCACAAGCCATGGAGAGTACTTTTAAAGGTATAGATATTGTTGGCTGTACCACTGCAGGAGAAGTAACAACTCAAGGGTACGAACAGAATTCAATTGTTGCAATCGGGTTTTCAAGTCAATATTTTGCCATCAGCGCAACCTTGATTGAATCGATGGAAACATTCGATACTATTAACGCACAATCGACAATGAATGAATTAATAGAACAGTGCCAATCAAAAAACTTAACAGATATTAAAAATAATAGTTTTTTACTTACATTGCTTGATGGCCTTTCTTCAAGTGAAGAGCAATTTCTAGTCACATTAAACTCAGCAACTAGAGGAATACCGCATTTTGGTGGCTCCGCTGGGGACGATATAACCTTAGCCAAAACACATGTTTATTATCAGGGTAATTTTTATCAAAATTCTGCCATCGTAATAATGATAAATACGACCTTACCTTTTGAAGTATTTAACTGTAACCATATAGACGAACCTATAGAAAAATTAGTAGTTACAGCGGCAAATGCCGATAGTAGAACAGTGTATGAACTTAATGCTGAGCCTGCAGCACTTGAATATGCCAAATTATTAAATATGGAGTTAAAAGACCTAAGTCCTGAAGTTTTTTCACTTCACCCTTTAGCTGTAAAAGTTGGTGGTCAATATTATATTCGTTCAATTCAAAAAGTAAACGAATCTGATTTAAGCTTAACATTTTACTGTGCTGTAGATGTTGGTATTGTTTTAACTTCAGTAAAAATGGGTAATATATTTGCTCCTGTAATCGACAAATTAGATGAAATAGTACTACGTTATGGAAAACCTGAGCTTGTCTTAGCTTGTGATTGCTTTTTAAGACGCTTAGAAATAGAACAAAAAGGGTTAGAGAAACAAGTACAAACATTGAATAGTAAATATAATATTGTGGGTTTTAATACTTATGGTGAACACATCAATGGTACTCATTTAAATCAAACTTTTACTGGTGTTTACATTGCTGGAGGCATTAATGAGTAAACAAGCCTTACAAGAAGAGCTTGCTCAATTAAAAAAAGAAAATATTAAGTTAAAAAAAATTAATAGTGCTTTAATGCAACGCGTTGAAGAAAGTGGTGAAAATCAATATGCACCTTATACTGCTTTTGAACATTCTCTACATTTAGCCGAACAAGTACGAGAAAAAACACAAACATTAAATGAAACACTCGTAAAACTTGAACGTAGTAATTACGCATTAAAACAAGCGAGTAATAAAGCAAACTTATTCAAACAACGTTTTATTGATGCAATTGAAAGTATTTCTGAAGCATTTGTATTACTCGATGGTAGAGGTCGAATTATTTTACAAAATAGTAATTTTGCTAATTTTTGGAGTAACTCTGGTTTACCTATCACAGAAGGAGCAAATCTTAAAGATTTAAAAGACCTAGCAAAAACACGTGGTCTCATTAGGCGCGCATCTCCTGGTGATGCTTATGCTAGCCCTGTTTATCAATTGTCAGATGATCGCTGGTTTCAACTAAATGAACGAAGAACCAGTGAAGGTGGCTGGGTCATGATTTATACTGATATTACTGCAGTAAAAATGGCAGAAAGTGCTAGATATGAACGAGGAATGGCACAAAAGTCACTACTATTACAAAACTTAATTGATAACCTTTCACAAGGTGTTGTACTAATTAGTAACCAAAATAAAATTGAAGTATGGAATAGACGTTTTGCACAAATTAGCTCCTTATCAACTAACCTTTTAGAGCTTATACCTAGCATTGGAAATATGCAAAAATTAACCGAACTCGATTTAGCCCCAAAATTAAATACGAATAAAGATTATTACATACAAACTCTCACCAATGGCACTGTATTAGAAATTAGAGATCATCGATTAAATAACGGTAAAATAATTAAAACCTACAGTGATATTACAGAACGTCACCGATACGCAGAATCTTTAGTTAAAAGTGAGAGTTGGTTAAGGTTAATTACAGATAATGTACCAGCGATGATCGCTTATGTGGGCAAAGATTTAAAGTACCAATTTACTAATAAAGTATATGTTAATTGGTATGGAGGAACTCAAGGTGCTCTTAATGGTATAGAGTTAGAACAAAATCGTGTTCAATCTGATTATAAACAATTAAAACCCTATGTAGACCGTGCTTTAAACGGTGAAAGTGTTATTTTTGAAGTGACAGAAAAAAATCAATCTGGTGAATTAAATTATTTATTAAAATCTTATGTACCAAATCGAGACTCTAAAAACGAAGTTCAGGGGTTTTTCGTACTAATTCGTGATATCACACAACGTCGTAAAAATGCCTTAGCATTGCAAAAAGCGCATGATCAGTTAGAAGTAAGAGTACAAGAACGTACATTTCAATTACAAAGCTTGAATGACACATTGCAAATAGAAGTAGAAGAGCGTCGACAGGCAGAAACTAACTTACTAAAAGCAAAGAGCGAGGCTGAATTTGCTAACAGTTCAAAAACTAAATTTCTTGCTGCTGTGAGTCATGATCTACTTCAACCATTAAATGCAGCACAACTTTTTACTAGCTCATTAATGGATTCACCTTTAGAGGGTAAAACTCAAAAGCTACTTCACTCTGTTAGTAATTCACTTGACGACTTAGAAAATTTAATTTGTACGCTAGTGGATATTTCAAAATTAGATGCTGGCGTAGTTAAAGCTGATAAAAGTTCATTCAAATTATCAGAATTACTCGATAATTTAGTAAGTGAATATCAACACATAAGTGGACAATTTCAAGTAAAATTACATCATGTTCGCAGTGAAGTTATTGTTCATAGTGACAGTGTATTATTAGTGAGGATTTTACGTAATTTTATATCTAATGCATTTCGTTATACAGATAATGGCAAAGTATTACTGGGTTGTAGGCGACAAGGTGATTATGTATCTATTGAAGTTTGGGATAATGGTACAGGTATAGCAAAAGATCAAATTACAGAAATATTTAAAGAATTTAAACGGTTAAGTTCTTCTCATACTGCATTCCGTAACGGTCTTGGTTTAGGGCTTGCTATTGTTGATAAAATATCTAAGGTACTCGAGCATCCAATTATGGTTAATTCAACTTTAGGTAAAGGCTCTGTTTTTTCCGTAAAAGTGCCACTTGGAAAAATAACACACAGTGCACAACCAAGTGATCAATATAATTATAATCTTGATACAAGCATGCTAACAAATAGTAAAATTTGGTTAATTGATAATGATGCGAGTGTATGCGCTGGGATGTCAGAATTACTAGAGCGTTGGGGCTGTGTAGTATTAACGGCTAAATGTCTAAATCACTTAAAACAACAAGTGGATATAATAAATGATCATGCTGATATACTGATCGTTGATTATCATTTAGATGATGATATAAATGGTTTAACCGTGGCGAACGAAATAAACCAATGTCGTAATAAGTCATTACCAGTCATGATGATTACTGCAAATTACAGTAAAGAACTTAAGAACAAAGTAAATGATAGTGACATTTTATTATTAAATAAACCTGTTAAACCGATGAAATTAAAAACGTCAATGCTCTATTTATTGAAATAGCAACAGCAATACTTAAATCAACATTGGTGTATTACCGGCAAAATAATCGAACATAGAATGAATGCGTAAAGTTATACTGATCCATGATATTAACATTAATCACTTAACTATTTCATTTTTCGTCTTTTGGATTTATTAAAATGTTACAACGTTTTATTTAGGCTTTAATGCCGACACAAGCAATGCATTAGAGTTATGTCAAGTTACTGTTATATTCGCGTTTAATGTTATCTACATACAGCCTATATAAAGACATTTTCTATTGCGTTATGATTTTGACAAAAGAATAACCATTCTCTACAATCAATAACTGCCTACAAGTAAGTGCCTAGATACAAGTTATATTTTGCACGGTTAACCTGTGCCTAAGACGCTTATAATTTCAGTCTGACACTGCATTTTCAATGGCTTGAGTTTATAAAAAACTAACAATATACATATGAGAAATAATGACTAAAAATAAATTACTATTAGATAGAATTACAATTGAACCTAAAACTACTGCGACAGCTTGTGTTATCTGGTTACATGGTTTGGGGGATTCAGGTGCTGGCTTTGCGCCTGTTGTACCATTATTAAATATACCTGAAGGTCATGGTATACGCTTTATTTTTCCTAATGCACCTGAACAACCTGTTACTATTAATAATGGTTTTGTAATGCCATCTTGGTACGACATTAATAATAACAATTTACACAACAGAGCTGATATGGCAGGTGTGATGATTTCTGAAGTGTTAGTACGCGCATTAATTAACGAACAAATTAATGACAATGGCATAGATGCAAGCAACATAGTGCTAGCAGGTTTTAGCCAAGGTGGGGTAATGAGCTTATTCACGGGATTAAGATTTGAACATAAGTTAGCTGGTATAATGGCATTGTCATGTTACTTACCAATCAAAGATAAATTACCGGATGCGTTAAGCCCTGTTAATAAAGATACCCCTATATTACAAAATCATGGTGAGCAAGATAATGTAGTTCCCCTATCCTCAGGTAAAATGGCGAATGAATTATTAAAAAGCAATGGTTATAATGCACAATGGAAAACATATCATATGCCACACAGTGTGTTACCAGAGCAGCTAAATGATATAGGCCTTTGGCTAACTAAACTGTTAATTAAATAACCACTGTTTTCAGGCATATTATGTAAATTCCTTGCAACAATGATCAAGAAACATTTAAACGAATACGCAGGATAGTGTTTATAAGTTAGCAGAGTAGATATTTTTAGTGCTTAACCTGTAAACTTGTTAGCCATTAATCTTCGAGTAATCGCTGGAATGTCAGTATATGTTTCTTCTGCTGGATCCACAAAGGTTAGCTGTTCATCTAAGTAGTCTTGATCTTTAGCGTTAACGTCCACAACATTTTCTTCTTGTTGAGCGTTTGAATCTATGCCTGAAGCAACAAGTAATATTTCAATTTCTGACGTCAGGTTCGGATCTAACGTTACACCTGGAACAATGAGTACAGATTTATTCGATATTTTCTCTCTAATATGGTCAATTAAACCATTATAAGTAGATAATTTGGGCTCAGATTTACAAAATAATTGAAAAATAATCCCTTTTGCTGTGTCGATTTTCGCAATAGAAACAAGCGGATTATTTAATGCTTGATCTAATGCAGCATAAGCAAGTTCTTCAGTCTCAGCTTTCCCTACCCCTAAAATTGATTCACCTTCATAAGATAGTATACTTGCGAAATCATTCTTATCGACATTGACATAACCTGTTTCTGATAACATTTGCACTAAAGAGACAAGTAGATTTTTTAATACGTCGTTACTTTGATTAAACGCTGAGAATAGACCAACACTTTCACCTAAACCTTTTAACAATAAATCATTGGATAATGTGATGTATGCATGAATAGGCTCCTTAATTTCGCTAATTCCCTGTAATGCAAAATCCATGCGTAACTTCCCTTCTGATTCAAACGGTAAGGTAACAATAGCCAAACAATTTATCTTAAGTTCACGTGCTATCCTAGCGACTAATGGGCTCGCCCCTGTACCGGTTCCGCCACCAAATCCTGCGGTAATAATAATAATATCACTGCCTTTAATCGCATTAACTAATAGATCTTCACTTTCTTGAGCGGCTTTTAATCCAACTTCAGGATTGGAGCCTGCACCATAACCTTTCGTTAAATTTTCACCTATTAATATTTTATTTTCAACTTGTAGAGAATTAAGCGCAGCTAGATCTGTATTGATTGCGATTAAATTAACACTCGTAGATAAATTATTTTCATAAAGCATATTAATGGTATTACAGCCACAGCCACCAATACCTATAACGGTAATGAGTAGATCTGGATTGGCATGAATTAACTCTTGCATAAATATTCCTAATCAATCTTTGGTCACTATTGAAGTTTACTTCAGGGAAAATAGAAGGCAGATACATTCAATAAAAACAATAAAATTATTCTATTTTAATCGTTTAATCCCTTTGAACAAACTTCATTATAAGGATCAATATAACAATCCGCCACACTAATTATAACTCTAGCGTTATTAATTTTTAAAAATAATTCACAAGTAAATAAAACCGTATCATATAGATTTTATGAAATACTCTAAATTATAAAATCCTTTTATATATGACTTATATTCATAGTAAATATTCACCAACCCACAAAAAGAGTTATCGGGGTTACATAATAAAAACAACTTAGAGTTACTAGGGTTGCAATATCAAACAAATAAGGGGTTATTAGGGTTGCAAAAAGAGTTACAGGGGTTATAATGTTTTTTTATTGAAAATATAAAAGTGGTAACATGAAATACGCAATTTTTTTTACTAACGTTCAAAACTCAACAGAGTACCAAGTGGTTGTCCCTGACCTACCCGGCTGTACTGTTAAGGTAGAATCGATAGATATAGGATTAGAAAAAATAAGGCAAAGTATTCAATCTCATTTATCTATTTTGGCTGAGTATGGGGAAAAAATACCTTCTGCCCTTAATATAGAAAAACATAGAAATCAGTATGCGCTAGAAAACCCACACACATACACACAAGCATTTTGGGCAATTGTTGATATTGATATAACAGCATATCTAGGTAAGAGTCATAAAATTAATGTCACTCTACCTGAATTACTGATTAAGCAAATTGATGATCGGGTGAGTAAAAGCTCTGCTTATAAAACGCGTTCAGGGTTTATTGCTAGCGCTTGTTTAGTCGAATTAGAGAAGTAAATGATAAACTAGGGAGGTAAAAATAAGTTATTTGGATATATTATTAAAGAAAAATGGAATGTATATTCATTTATTTTAATTTGAAAATATTATCATCTTGTTAGTTAGGGGAATTATTTAACTTGGTAACTAAACCAGAGTATAAGCGGTAAGTCGCAGGATATATAGCGTTAGGCTCAAGATACCTTTTATAATGCTCTTTCATAGCAAACCATTTATTTTTACCCAATAGACCACGATTTTTCTTTTTCGGTAAATGATTAGCGCCTAAACCTTTGAGCTCTCTGGCTAGATGAATAACATTTTGATACTCAAGAATTACATCTCGACACTTATACTCTAATAACGTTGATATCTCTGTATTAAAATGTATTTCTAACTGAAGTTCTGTTTTAAAGTCAATTACGTGTTGATCATCGTCAATTTTTTCCCAAGAGGATTTTAGTTCATGCAATGTTCCGTCAACTAACGTAGTAAATATAATTAACCCGCCTGGCTTCAATACTCTTAACATTTCTTTAATGGCGATATCTAGCGGATCAAACCATTGAAAAACCAAATTTGAATAAATAAAATCAATGCTTTCATCCTGTAAGGGAATTTTATATGCGTCGGCTTCGAGCCAACTTATATTTTTATTTCGACTATTTTTAGCAAAATGTAACATTTTTTTAGAAAAATCTAGACCAATTACTTGCTTATATGATGTTGCTAATAAATCAGTAAAAAAACCAGTACCTGAACCTAAATCAAGTACAGTGAGTTGCTTTTCACTAGGTAACCAAGACATTAAATGCTTACCAGAAAAACGATGTAATCGAGCAGAAAGATCATAAGATTTGCTGGCAGAACCAAAACTTTCAGCTAATTTCACATGGTTTTGATGGGAGATTTTTTTGTGTTCACGTAATAGAGCGTTTTTTTTGATTGTTTTGATTTTTTGATCCAACATATTGATATTAAAAAGAATAGCAATGTAACACGTAACCAAAACAAACTAAAGTAGCGGTGAAGTTTCATATTACTAGTAGCTAAGCCCCCTATTTTTAAATTACTTATTCCCCCCAAAATACCTTATTCATCACTTATAATTATTGCATTGATTTGAAGGAGGTATTATATGTGTTCATTAAAATAATAGCGTAGATTTTTATTTTATCACGATCTCATTATTCATGTTGAATAAGATCAAGACTGTTAATTCTATCAGCTATATATATCTGTTACCATTCAAAGTGCGGGATGTCACTGGAAATTAAAATAAGCTCTGTTTTGAACAAATATTTACGCAGTAACTTTTGAACATGCCCCTTCACTTAATTCCTCATATGCCTTTTACTTGTAACGTGAATGTAATTTTTATCGCATAAATTCGAAAGCTACGCAATCTATTTTATTAGATATTTGTCTTGAAAGGCATAGCGTTAAGGGAAAGAAAACTCAATGGGCTGCATTATAAAATAAGTTTTTATGCTGTTCGTTTACAAGAGTGGTTTTTAATATATTATCTTGTAATGTACTTTTATCTGCAATAATTTCTGTATTAATACCGAGTTTTTTAAATAATTTCATGTCTTGATCGGTTTCAGGGTTCTCAGTGGTCAATAATTTACAACCGTAAAATATTGAATTAGCTCCTGCTAGAAAACATAACGACTGCATTTGTTCATTCATTTCAGAGCGGCCAGCAGATAAACGTACATGAGATTTTGGCATCATAATGCGTGCTACAGCAATGCAACGTATAAAGTCGAAACTATCTAAATCAGCTACATCTGCTAGCGGTGTACCTTCAACTTTAACCAACATATTAATGGGAACACTTTCAGGTTGTTGCGGTAGGTTTGCAAGTTGTACTAATAAAGAAGATCGATCCACTGCGCTTTCGCCTAAACCAACAATTCCACCACTACAAACTTTCATACCCGCGCTGCGTACATGATCTAAAGTGTCGAGGCGATCTTGGTAAGTACGTGTGGTAATAATTTGATTATAATGTTCGGGTGATGTGTCAAGGTTATGATTGTAGAAGTCCAAGCCTGCATCATGTAATTGTTGTGCTTGATCGACATCTAACATACCTAAAGTCATACAAGATTCTAACCCTAATGCTTTAACACCTTTGATCATATCTAATACTATCGGCATATCACGCTCTTTGGGGTTACGCCAAGCTGCGCCCATACAAAAACGAGTTGAGCCCATTGCTTTTGCTTTTTTTGCCGCTTCTAATACTTTTTCAACTTCAAGTAAGCGTTCTTTTTCTAAATCTGTTTTATTGCGAGCACTTTGCGAGCAATATTTACAGTCTTCAGGACAGGCCCCTGTTTTAATAGACAACAAAGTACTTACCTGAACTTTATTTGGATTAAAATTTTGACGATGTACGCTTTGCGCTTGAAACATTAAATCATTAAAAGGTAAAGCAAATAAAGATTGTACTTCTGCTAAAGTCCAATGATGGCGTACATTGTCATTATTTATATTTGAGGACATAGCTACTTTGGGTGACATAAAAAACTCATTTTCATCTAGTTAAATTAGCAGCTAGTCTAGCGAGCACCATTTACATGTCAATAACTGGAATAAATATTGGTTTACATCTGTTTGTAAATATAGCTATTAAGTTTTTTTAAATTATGCAAAATTGATTAGCACTTAATAAATAGTTTAAATAGAAATTTTATGCTCTATTTTATCTCAATTATCAACTTATTTAGTTTAACTACTAATGAAGTAGTAAGTATAAGTTGAAGATCAATGTTTTCTAAGTTAATCAATAATGTTAGCCGTTTTTAAAACATTATGTAATATTACTGACAACCATAATAAGTTAAAGCCAAGTAAAAAATAACCGCTATAATTTGTGTTATCGTGCCGCCTTCTACTGCGATACTTATTAATTAACATTGCTGAATAAATTCCTGCAGCACTAAACCAAATAATAAGATATAAATAACCCGTTAATGGCATAAGCCAAAACTGCCTAATTTCAATTCCATGATAACGCAAAACCCCGTAATTAGTTTCAGGCGCAACAAAATACGAAATTATTATTGCGAAGCAAAAAGCCCCCCAACTACCAGCAGTGACTAACTTGGCTATATAAACCCAAAAATCAGCCGATTTTCTTCGCTCTTTAATTGCTGATTTTCTCCTTACTTTCATCCTATTTTCAAATTTTTTCATTATTATTATTCTTTTTTACTCGATTTAACATAATAGTTAAGTAATTTAGCAAGTTTTACTTGTTAAACATAATAGTCACGGTAACATAACCCCCTTAAAAATTTCAGCATATTTGATAAAAACATAAGAGGTCATTACATGTCAGTTATAGCAATTACTGATGTATTAGCAGGACAATACCCTGTTGATAAAACTATCACAGTACATGGTTGGATTAGAACTCGCCGTGACTCAAAAGCAGGTATTTCTTTTTTAGCCGTTCATGACGGCTCATGCTTTGATGCTATTCAAGCTATCGTACCAAGTGATCTTAATAATTATCAAGAAGATATACTTAAGTTAACTACTGGCTGTGCTGTAAAAGTAATAGGAACATTAGTAGAATCACCAGGTAAAGGTCAATCATTTGAAATTCAAGCGACAGCGGTTGAAGTACTTGGGTTTGTTGAAGACCCAGATACTTACCCAATGGCAGCTAAACGCCATAGTATTGAATTTTTACGTGAACAAGC
>Ga0055584_100003962_pt1 | contig 14524 bp, 10 predicted proteins | sample OSDHelmetaG_FD_58716 | JGI IMG/M metagenome (GOLD analysis project Ga0055584, IMG submission 58716) | Pelagic marine sediment microbial communities from the LTER site Helgoland, North Sea, for post-phytoplankton bloom and carbon turnover... | ecosystem: Environmental > Aquatic > Marine >... | reverse complement strand
ACGACGCGGCTGACGACGACGACGCGGCTGACGACGACGACGCGGCCGACGACGACGACGCGACCGACGACGACGTCTGCGCCGGGGTCCCGACCACCGCCGGCACCAACGCCTCGCTCGTGCAGTTCGCCACCAACTTCACCAGCCCCGTCCACGTCACCCACGCGGGCGACGGCAGCGACCGCCTCTTCGTGGTCGAGCAAGGCGGCCGGGTCATCGAGCTGGACGGCGCGAGCCGCCGCACCTGGCTGGACATCGACTCCCAGGTCCAGTCCGGCGGGGAGCGCGGCCTGCTCAGCATCGCGTTTCACCCCGGCTTCGCCAGCAACGGCCTCGTCTACGCCTACTTCATCGACAACAGCGGCGACACCGTCGTGTCCGAGTTCACGGTCGCCAACCCCGCGACGGGCACGCCGGACGCGAACTCCGAGCGCGTCCTGGTCACCGAAGACCAGCCCGCCGGCAACCACAACGGCGGCCAGATCGCCTTCGGCCCCGACGGCTTCCTCTACGTCGGCCTGGGCGACGGCGGCGGCGCCGGCGACACCTACGACAACGGGCAGCAGCCCAACACCTTCCACTCGAAGATCCTCCGCATCGACGTCGACACCGGCGCGCCCTACGGCATCCCCGCCGACAACCCGTTCGTCGGCGACCCCAACCACCGCCCCGAGACCTGGGCCTGGGGACTGCGCAACCCCTGGCGGTTCTCGTTCGACCGGGACACGGGCGAGCTGTGGATCGCCGACGTGGGCCAGAACGCCTGGGAGGAGATCGATCTGGGCGTGGCCGGCGCCAACTACGGCTGGCCCTGGACCGAGGGCTTCGGCTGCTACACCAGCGGCTGCGACCCCGACGACTGGGACGCCCCGGTCTACGAGTACGGGCACGGGACGGGCATCTCGATCACCGGCGGCCACGTCTACCGCGGCTGCGCCTACCCGGACCTGACCGGCCTCTACTTCTTCAGCGACTACAACTACTTCAACAGCCCGCTGTGGTCCGTCGACCTGGACACCGGCGCCCAGGGCCCGGTCTGGCAGAGCGGCACCAGCAGCGTCATCTCGAGCTTCGGCGAAGACGAGCAGGGCGAGATCTACGCCTGCGACCACACCGGCGGCCGGTTGCTGCGCCTCGAGGTGAACTGAGCGCCCGGCTGGGCCTCAGCGCACGGGCACCTTCGCCGGCGCCCGCCAGCAGGCCGTCCAGACGAGGCCCGTGCGACACAGCGGCGACCGCACGCACTCGACCTCTTCGTAGAGGTTCCAGCGGGCGCCGTCGGCGCAGGTGATCTCCAGCTCGCCGGGGCCCGGGGCCTCCAGGCTGAACTCGTCGCAGCCGGCCTCGTGCCACCGCATGACCAGGGTCGCCTGTTCTTCGGGCGACAACCCGCTCGGGGCGGCGAGGTAGGGGCTGAGCTTCAGCACGCTCCCGACCAGCAGCGCCCCCAGCAGGGCGAGCGTCGCGAGGGCAGCGGGGAGCGGGACTCGGGGCATGGACGGTCGGGTCTTCCGGGCGGCGGGCGCGTTTCGGGGCTCAGTTCACCGGGCGGCGGATGAGGACGTCGTCAAAGGACGCCGCAGTCACGAAGCTGTTCCAGTCGCTGTAGGCACCGAGGAGGAGCTGCCCGGTGGTCAGCCCCGTGTTGTGGTCGCCGGAGTAGACCAGCACGCCGTCGTAGGACAGCACCAGCGTGTCGCCGCTGAGCACCATCGACACGGCGGCGGGGTCGGGCACCACGCCGGTCGGGCTGAAGTAGGGCGTGCCGGCGCCGTTGCCCACCGTCGCCCCCGACCTCCACTCGGCCACCGGCGCCCCCGTGTGCCGGACGCCGGCGTAGAACACGTCGGTCTTGGGCGTGGAGTTGGCCTGGGCCTGCACGCCGTTGCCGATGACGTAGGTGGACGTGCTGACGTCGTCGACCAGCGCGCCGAAGCTCTGCCAGTTCAGCGACGGGTTGTTGGTGGGCCGGTCGTGGGTCCAGGACACCTCGACGGGGCCGACCGTCCAGTCGATGGAGACCTCCAGCAGCCAGGCGAGCTCTTCGACCCAGCCCTGCTGACTTCCTTCGACGGACACGGAGATCTGGTCGCCGGTGTCGTCCCACACGTCGGTCAGGGGGAACGCCGTGGAGAAGCCCCACTCCGTCCAGTACAGGGGGTCCGCGCCCGTCGAGAAGTCGTCTTCGAAGATGGTGTCGTAGCCGTCGCAGTCCTGGTCGATGCCGTCGTCCCAGGTCTCCGTTGCGCCGTCGTGGATCGTGGCGTCCGCCTCGTCGCAGTCCTCGCCGAGGCAGTCGAGGAAGCCGTCGCCGTCGCCGTCGAAGCCCTCGTCGACCACGGTGTCGCAGTCGTTGTCGAGGGTGTCGCAGAGCTCCGTCGCGCCGGGGAAGATCGACGTGTCGTCGTCGGAGCAGTCGCCCGCGCACTCGGCCAGGCCATCGCCGTCGCCGTCGATTTCGGTCAGATCGGGCGAGCCGTCGCAGTCGGTGTCGATGCCGTCGCAGCCTTCGGGCGCCGCCGGGTGGATCGTCAAGTCCGTGTCGTCGCAGTCCCCGTCGCAGATGCGGGCGCCGTCGCCGTCGCCGTCCGACTCCACGGGATCCACGACGCCATCGCAGTCGGTGTCGACCCCGTCGCACGCCTCGAACGCGCCGTCGAAGACCGCCGGGGCCGCGTCGTCGCAGTCGCCGGCGCAGGTGCTCTGCCCGTCGCCGTCGGCGTCGGTGATGTTCAGCGCGGCGGAGCCGTCGTCGCACTCGGCGCACCCGATGGCGCCGTCGCCGTCGCCGTCCAGCTCGTCGGCGGGCACCCCCCCATCGCAGTCGTCGTCGACGCCGTTGCAGAGCTCGTCGAAGCCGTCGCCGATCGTCGACACGCCGTCGTCGCAGTCGCCGTCGCACTCGGTGAGGGAGTCGCCGTCGTCGTCGATCTCGTCGCCGCCGAGCGCGCCGTCGCAGTCGGTGTCGAGGCCGTCGCAGCCCTCGGCCGCCCCGGGAAAGACCGAACCGTCGCCGTCGGAGCAGTCCCCGGCGCAGGTGGTGTGGCCGTCTTCGTCGGTGTCGCTGTGGTTGAGCGCGCCCGACGCGTCGTCGCAATCGTCGTCCGCGTTGCCCTGAACGCCGTCGGCGCCGCAGGTCGTGTCCCCGTCGCCGTCCCCGTCGAAGTCTTCGTCGATGGCGTCGTCGCAGTCCTCGTCCCGGCCGTTGCAGACCTCTATGGCCGCCGGGAACGCCGTCGCGTCGGCGTCGTCGCAGTCGGGCTGGGCATCGCAGGTAGTCACCCCATCGCCGTCGGCGTCCAGCGGGTTCAGGAGCGGGTCGGCGTCGTTGCAGTCGCCCGGCGCGAGGTCGTTGCAGCAGCCGAACCCGTCGGGAAGCACCGCCCTCGGGGCAAGAGCCGTCTCCGTCCAGATCCACCGACGGCAGCGACTCGTCCGTCGCGCCGTCGCAGTCGTCGTCGCGGCAGTTGGCGACCTCGGGGGCCTGGGGGTAGATGAGCGGGTCGGTGTCGTCGCAGTCGGACTCGCTGCTGAACCCGTCGCCATCGGCGTCGGGAAACTCGTCGCCGTCGCAGTTCTCGTCGATGGCGTTGTCGGGGATCTCCTCGGCGCCCGGGTGGATGGCGGCGTCCTCGTCGTCGCAGTCCCGGATGGCCGGGGCGCCGTTGGTGGCGTAGCCGTCGCAGTCCCGGTCGATGCCGTCGCCCGCCTCGGCGGGGGCGTCGTCGGGGCAGGCGTCGCAGTCCTGATCGATGCCGTCGCCGTGAGGGTCCGATGCCCCGGGGAACTGGTCGGGGTCGCTCGGCGCGCAGTCCTGGGGGTCGTCGACGCCGTCGCCGTCGGTGTCGGGCGACTCGGTGGTGCCGGGGCAGGCGAGCAGCAGGCAGGCGAACAGCAGGAACCCTTGACGCATCGACATCTCCCCGCCCGGGAGAATACGGCGGTTGCCCCAGCGAGCGTCAGGCCCGACCGGGCCCGCCCGAGCGAGCGCCGAGGAGGGGCCGCAATCCGCGCAAGTGGCGGCGGGGTGGGCGATCGGGAACACTGGCCGGACCGTGCGCGTCCTCATGATCCATCCCCACGACATCCACTCCCCCCTGGAGCCGTGGACCATCCGCATCACCGCGCTGGCGACGTGCCTGACGAAGCTCGGGCACGAGATCCGGCTCGTGTACCACCTGGCGGATCCCAAGCAGCTGCCCGGCGACGTACGCCACCGGCAGGAGTTCCCCTTCGAGACCATCCCCATGGTCCGGCACATGGGCCTGGGCCTGAAGAAGTCGCGGGAGCTGATGAAGCTCGCCGAGTGGGCCGACCTGGTGCACGTGCAGAAGGCGCTGGGACACGGGGCGCTGCCGGCGGCGGCGGCGGCGCTTTGGAACCGGGTGCCCCTGCACTACGACTGGGACGACTGGGAGGCCGAGATCTACGCCGACGCCGTCGGCCGCGACGAGCACTGGCGGCGCATCGACCGGTTCGAGCGGGCGCTGCCCCGCATCGCCGACACCGTCAGCGTGGCGTCCGTCGCGCTGCGTGAGCAGGCCCAGGCGATGGGGGTCGCGCCCGCGGACCTCTTCGACGCGCCGGTGGGCGCCAGCCTGGAGCGCTTCGATCGGGGCGGCGACGGCGAAGCCCTGCGGGCCGAGCTGGGTTTCGAGGGGCCCATCGCCCTGTACCTGGGCCAGCTGGCCGGGGCCCACGCCGCGCCGCTCTTCCTCGACGCGGCGGCCTTGATCCTGCGGGAGCACCCGGAGTTGAATCCGGGCTTCCTGGTGGTGGGCGGTGGCCGCACCCTGGACGACCTCAAGGCCCACGCGACGCGGCTCGGCATCGGCCGCCACGTGCGCTTCACCGGGGCCGTGCCCCACAGCGACGTGGCCCGCTACCTGGAGGCCGCCGACGTGGCCGTGGCGACGTTGCCGGACACGGCGCAGGCGGCGACCAAGAGCCCGCTGAAGGTCGTTGAGTACATGGCCGCGGGCAAGGCGATCGTGGCGTCGCGAGTGGGCGAAGCGGTGCGGTTCCTGGACGACGGCCGCGTGGGCGCGCTGGTGGAGCCCGGCTCGCCGTCGGCGCTGGCGGACGCGGTGGCCGGCTTGCTTGCCGACCCGTACCGACGGTCCGAGCTGGGCGTCGCCGCCCGCGACCACCTGCGCCGCAAGCACACCTGGATGCACACCGCCCAGGAGCTTCACAAGGCGTACGAGCGCGCACGAAGCAAGCGGGGACTCCTGCCCGCGGGGCGCTCGGCCGCGCGGGGTCTGGGGCCCGAAGGCAAGGGCCTCGGCGCCGCCTCGGCGGTGCCCCAGTCGACCATCGCACCGCCGCCGCCGGAGCCGCTGACCGCCGTGCGCGTGGCTCAGCTGCTGAAGGCACCGAAGGAGGGGCTGACCGACGCGATGCGCGGGCGCCTGGACCTCGTCGGCGCCCTGCACGGCGAGCAGGCCTTCACCGGCCCCTACACGATTCAGCTCGACGTCACGAACCGCTGCAACAACGACTGCATCGCCTGCTGGCTGCACAGTCCGCTGCTGCGCAAGACCGGGCCCAACGCCGCCGATCTGCGGAGCCAGCTGCGCTTCGACCTGGTCAAGCAGATGCTCGACGACGCCGCCGCCATGGGAACGCGGGATCTGTACATGGCCGGCGGCGGCGACCCCATCGTCTACCCCTGGCTGCAGGAGACCGTCACCCACGCGAAGTCCCTGGGCATGACCGTGGCTGTGAACACGAACTTCGCGTTGGCCGACGAAGCCTGGTGCGACTGGGCGTGCGAGGTGGGACTCGACGACATCACGATCAGCGTGTGGGCCGGTGGGGAAGCGGGCTACGACGCGACGCACCCCAACAAGAAGCCCGGTGATTTCGCCAAGTTGATGAAGATGATCACCTACCTCAACCACCGCAAGCGGGAGGTGGGCCAGGGGCCGACGGTCAAGCTCTACCAGGTGGTGAGCAACCTCAACGCGTTTGAGTTCGGGCGCATGGTCGACCTGTTGGACGAGACGGGCAGCGAAGCCACCGAGTTCACCGTCGTGGACACGGTCCCAGGGCACACCGACGTGCTGCTGTTCGACGACGCCATGAGGCGCTCGCTGCTCGAGCAGTCCCGCGACCTGCAGACGCGGATGGCGGCGAAGGGCGAGGAGCACCGGCTGTTCGGCTTCGACCAGTGGGTGCGGCGGCTGGAGTGCGAAGACGTGGTGGACGGGCTGGGCGACGCCAACGTGGTGCACACCTTCCAGTGCACGATCGGCTGGACGTTCCTGCGGGTGATGCCCGACGGCAAGGTGACCTCGTGCCTCAAGTCCCACCGGATCCCCATCGGGAACCTGAACGACTCGCGGCTGCCGGAGCTGTGGAACAACGAGCAGCAGCGGCAGTTCCGCCGGAAGTCCAACGTCTACGAGAAGCGGGACCCGTGGTTCAGCAACATCGGCAACGACCCGGACGCCGGCTGCGGCTGCGAGAAGTCGTGCGACGACCTGGGGCGGAACTTCGCCATGCAGCGGCGGCTGGACGGGCTGAGCAAGCCCGAGCGGACCGTGCTGGAGTACGCGGGGAAGGTGCTGCGGCCGCTGTAGGGCGGGCGCGCTTTGGGGGACGATGCGGGGGTTGATTGCGGTCTTGTGGCTCGCGACCGGGGCGGTGGCGGCCGAATCCGGCGTGGAGTCGGCGGCGACGGGCATCGGCGCCGAGGCGGTGCCGGAGTGTCTGGCCAGCCTGGGGGCCGACGAGGTCCCCGCCAGCGGCACCGTCGCGTCCTGGTTCCGGGCCGGGGGATCCTCGGGTTGGCACTGGAAGCCGAAGCTCCCGGACGGAGCCATCGCCTGCCTGGAAGCTGCGTTCGGGGCCGGCGAGGACGGGATCACGACGGTCGATGTGTGGCGCGCGGGGAGCATCCGCCGGACGCTCAGGGCCGAGGACTCCGTGCCGCACATCGTGGCGCTGCACGAGTCGCTCGTGGCCTGCTCCGGCGCCGGGGAGCCGGGGACCTTCCGGGTTGTGCTGAGCCCGGGGGGCAAGGTCCTGGGCGGCGCCGTGGCCGAGTCGGGGCGAAGCAATCGCAGCGTGCAGTGCGTGCTCGGCCTGCTGCGCAAGCGCCGATTCCCGGCGGGGGATGGGCCGGCCGTGGCTCAGGTGGAGCTGCCGCTGGCGAACTGGCCCGCGGGCGAGCCGGTGGAACTGGGGTTGGCGGCGATGCACCGGAAGGTCAAGCAGACGCGGGTGCGCCGACCGCCGCCCCCCGGGAAGTACAAGCCCCTCTACGCCGACGGCGAGAAGCTCGAGCGCTACGAGACGGTCAAGGTCCGGGTGCGCGTCTTGATCGACGAGCGAGGGCGCGTGGTTCGAAACACGGACTCACGGTGCCGCTCCCGGGGGGGCGATCCCCCGAGCGTCGAGTCCGGCTGGGACGAGACCAGCTGCGTGCAGCTGCTCTCCTTCAGCGAGCTCATCAAGGGGCTCGAAGACCTGCAGTCGTGGGCCGGGTCCGGGGTCGTGCAGGGCTGGGGCAAACTCCGATTCAGGCCGCTGCCGGTGCCCGGCGGGGTGGCCGCCTACTGGGGACACTTCGACGTCACGACCTCGATGATTACCTTCGAAAAGGACCCCGACGTCGGTGAGCCCCTGGGGCGAGACTAAGGACCGGCAACCGCCGACCTCGTCCGCCGGGGAGGAGTAGAATCCACTCAGCGACCGCCGGCCCCTTCGGCGGCGCGGATGGGAGGCCCCCGTGGCACTCGAAACCCTCGAACGAATGAAGAAGCGAATCGCTCAGTCCGACGGCATCGCCGGCGACGACAAGGCGGCGCTGGCGGACTTGCTGGCGGAGCTCGAAGCCGAGATCGAACACCTCCCCGAGGACCACCACGACCACATGAAGACCGTGGCCGGGTTCGCGGAGCTCTCGGCGCTGGAGGCGTCGAAGACCGACACCGACGAGGACCTGCTGCACCACGCCCTCGACGGCATGCGCAAGGCCGCCGAGCGCTTCGGCGAGAACCACCCGAAGGTCGTGCGGGTGGTCTCCGACGTCGCGAAAACTGTGGGGCGCATGGGGTTCTGAGGACGCTCAGCGGCGGCCATCGCAGACGCTGGCTTCCAAGACCGTGATGTCCTGGCAACCCGTCCCCCCGGCAGCCGACTCGGCTGGGGCGGCTGGGTCGGCGTCGAGGTGTGACCTGGCGCCACCGGCGCTACCCTCGGCCTCCAGCCGCGGAGGCACGAATGGCACTCTCCCCGAAGGCACAGGAACTCCACGACCAGGTCGCGCCCGATGGCACGCCGGCTGGCACCCTCAAGAAGCTGGCGAAGGCCGTCAAGCAGGACCACGCGCTGGCCATGGAGCTGTGGGCGACGGGGAACCTCAACTGCCGCCTGACCGCGGTGCTCATCATGGACAAGGCGCGGCTCGACCAGCAGCTCGTCGACGCGCTGTGCGACGACATGCTGGAGCACCCCGACACCGGCGGGAAGACCCGGATCATGGAGTGGTTGATGGCCAACCAGCTCCTGAAGTCGGCCGGCGGCAAGCGCCTGGTCGCGTCGTGGGAACACAGTCCGGTCGCGCTGCAGCGGCGGACCTTCTGGTACCAGCAGGCCCGGCTGCGGTGGACCGGGAAGACAGCGCACGACAACACCGAGTACCTGCTCGACGGGCTCGACGCACGCATGGCCGACGAGGAGCCCGAGGTGCAGATGATGATGAACTTCACCGCTGGGTGGATCGGGGTCTTCATGCCCGAACACCGGGCCCGCTGCGCGGCGCTCGGCGAGCGGACGGGGCTGTACAAGGACGAGGTGGTCCCCCACGGCTGCACGCCCGGCTACCTGCCCGAGTTCATCCGCGTCGAGGCCGCCAAGCGCGACTGACCGCCGGCGGGCAGGCACGCCGGGCCTTCGCGCCGGCGGGCGGGCAGATGGCCGACCAGCAGTTGTCGGCGGGAGCCGACGTAGCGGTCCCAGTCCGCGGGATCGACGGTTCCGTCGTCCCGGGCCTGACCCATCCGCTCGGCCACCTCAGGCCTGGCGCCGTTCACCCAGGCCAAGTCCCGACCCGACGCCGCGCGGAAGCGGCCCCCCAGCACCGCCGCCCCGACCCTCGCAGCGACGGAAGATGGCAGCCCGACGACCCGCGCCCGCCGTCGCGGCTGCTGAGGCACACCGCCGGCCGCCCTACAGCGAGTCCACGACCAGCTCGTCCAGCTCGGTGAACCAACGGACAACGTGGTCCACGAACGCACGCACGGCGGGCCTGAGGTGGTGGCGGTCCGGGTAGACCAGGGCGCTCTGCGAGCACCGGCCCAGGACGCCCTCCAGCACCGGGACCAGGCTGCCTTCCGCCAGCCGGTCCCGCATCAGCATCTGCGGCAGGAGCCCGATGCCCATCCCCCTGAGCAGCGCCGACATGCGCAGACCCAGGTCGTTGCTCGACAGCACCCCGCGCACCCGCACCTGTCCGCCGTCGTGCAAGGGCCAATGGGTGGCGGGCCGCTCGCCCCGCGCGAAGCCGACCAGGCAGCGGTGCTCGGCCAGGTCCGCCGGCGAGGCCGGCAGGCCGTGGGCTTGCAGGTACGCCGGTGAGGCAACGCCCAGCAGGGTCGTGCGGGTGAGTGGGCGGGCGATCAGCGACGGGTCGAACTCGGTCCCCGCCCGCCAGGCCACGTCGATGTTGCGGGCGCGCAGGTCCTCGAAGGCCGTCGAGACGATGACCTCGAGTTGGACGGCGGGGTACTGCTCCAGAAAGTCGAGCAGGAGCGTGTGGAACTCGGGGCCCCGGACCGGCGGCACCGACACCCGGAGGAGCCCCCGCGGAGCGCTGTCGGGCGCGACGACCGACCGCGTGGCCAGCTCCACCGCGTCCAGGATCGCGCGGGCGTGTCGGTAGTACTCCAGACCGGCGTCCGTGGATTGCACGCGGCGGGTGGTCCGGTGCATCAGGCGGGTGTCCAGGCGGTCCTCCAGCCGGGCCAGGCGCCGGCTGATGGTGGCCCGGGGGAGCGCCAGTTCCCGCGCCGCCCCGGTGACGGACCCGGAGTCCACCACCGCCACGAAGGCCTGGAGCTCGCTGGTCTCGGGAGGGTCGATCTTCATTTGCACGGTTTTCGGTCAACAGGTGGCAACTATTGCTCGTATCGTACATGTCATCTTGCGCATACGTTCTCTTCATCAACCTTGAGGAGCACGCAATGAGCAACCCCCGCAACATCGGCTACTGGGCCACCACCGGCCTTCTCTCCTTCGCCATGCTCGGCACCGCCTTCGGCAAGCTGAGCCAGGCCCCCGAGCTGGTCGCCAACGTGGACCACCTCGGCTACCCCACCTACATCTTGACCATCCTCGGCGTCTGGGCCGCACTCGCCGTCGTCGCCCTGCTGGCGCCCGGCTTCGCCCGGGTCAAGGAGTGGGCCTACGCCGGCATCGTCTTCCAGATGACCGGCGCCTTCGCCTCGCACATCGCCGCCGGCGACCCGGTGGGCCAGTCGATCGCCCCCCTCATCCTCACGGCGATCGCGATCGCCTCGTGGACCCTGCGCCCCGAGTCGCGGCGCCTCCCTGCCCCGGCCGTCGTCCCCGCGCTGCAACCTGCCCACGCCTGAGGCGCGGCACAGCCACCGGCCCCGCGCCTCCCGCCGCGCGCACGCCGCTCAGCACCCGGAACCGCGCCTCCAACCTCTGGCGTGGGGCTGCGCACCCCGGTGCACCGCGGTGGATCCAGCTCGCCCTCGGGCTGCGCCGCCGGCCGAAGGCGGCCCGACGCGGCGCGCGACCTCGCGGCGTGCCCGGCGACGGACCCGACAACCGCTGCCTCCTGGCAACGAAGGGGCGTCGGCTCCACGGAGGAACGGTGCCGCTGGCGGGGTGCGAGTTCCTTGCCGGCGAGGTCAGCGCCGGAGCTTGATCGTCGTAGGCTCGTGCCCGTCCAGAGCCAGCCGGGCCATCACCGCGCGGATCTTCTGCGCCAGTTCGCGCTGGCCGGCGCGGGCCGCGGCCCGGGAGGCGGCGTCCAGGAACTCCGCGGCCTCGGGCCGATCTTCGATGCTCGCCGGGGCGGCGGCCAGTTCGTCGGTCCGCGAGCCGGCCGATGCCCAGTCGCCGCGCCCCACTTCGGCCCGCACGAGCAGGGCAGCGGCCAGGTTGACCGCGGGCGGGGTGTTGATCTCCGTGAACCAGTGGTGCGACTCCACCAGCAGCGCCTGGGCCTCGTCGAAGCGGCCTTGGATCAGCCTCATGCGCCCCAGGTTGGCCAGAGGGACGGCGATCCACGGGGTGCCGCTCTTCCGACACTGCACGATCGATCGCTGGTACCAGCCCTCGGCCTCGTCGAAGCGGTTCGCAGCAGCCAGCACATCGCCCAGCGTGGAGCGCGCGTCGCCGATGTCGCCCGCGTGCCCGGCCCGCCGAGCCAGTTCCAGCATCCGTCGGGCGGCTGCGAGGGACTCTTTGTGGTTGCCGCGCAGGCGGTTGGCGTGGGCCAGGTGCATCTGGAGCCGGGCTTCGGCGTGCAGCTCCAGATCCTCTCGGGACAGCGCGATCGCCTCCATCAACGCGGCCAGCGACCCGGCCGGGTCGCTCTCCTCCAGCGCGCGGCACTGCAGACGAAGCAGACGACGCCGCACGGCCCGGGCTGCCGGCGGCGGAGGCAGCAGCTGCTGTGCGCGGTCGAGCAGCGGAAGCACGGCGTCGGACCCTTCCAGTTGTTGGGCCAACTGCGCCAGCGACAGCAGCGCGTCGGCGTGCTCCACGGGGGCGTCCAGCTCCGAGAACGCGGCGATGGCGACTTCCAGCGGGCGCTCGGCGGCCAACGGCTCGCCGGTCATGCGCATGAGCACGCCCAGCAGGTGGCGGGCGCGGGCCGCCAGCAGGCTCTGGCCGGCGGCGTCGGCGCGGGCGGGCAGGCCTTCCACCACCTGGCGGGCGTCGGCAAATCGAGAGCGCAGCCGCACGCATTCGGCGCGCAGCAGCACGAGCGCCAGCTGACGGGGGTCTTCGGGGCCCGCCTGCAACCGGTCCAGGCACGCCGCGCCCAACTCCAGCAGGTCGTCGGCCGCCTCGTGCTCGCCGGCGCGGGCGGCGAGGTCGGCGCCGTCCATGCACAGGGTCAGGGCGTCCTTCGGCCGGTGGGCTTCGAGCAGCAGTCGAGCGGCGCGGCGGTGCTGCGGCGGACTCCCGCTCAACAGCGCGTCGCCGGCGGCGGAGCACAGCGCCGGCCAGCGTCCCTCGTCGCGCGCCCGCTCTTCGACTGCTTCCCGGGCGAGCGAGTGGGCGAAGGCGAACCCATCGGGCGTGGGAACTGCCAAACCGGTCTCGACCAGCGCATCGACGACGAAGACGGGCATCTCGATGCCGGCCGCCTCGCAGGCGGCCGCCCACTCCCGCAGGTCCACCGAGTCGCCCAGTGCGGCGGCCAGCTCCAGGCCGTGACGCCACGTCGGCGAGCGACCGGCCAGGGCGTTGTCAGCCCGATCCAGCCACAGACGGCGCAGGTCTGCGGGCAGGCGCCCCTCGGCCAGCGGGGTCGCGACGTAGCCATCCCGACTGGCGAGCAGCGCGCCGCGGGCCACGAGATCCGACACCAACTGCGTGGCGAACAACGGATTCCCCCCCGCGCGCTCCGCGATTCGCTCGGCCAGGTCGCCGCGCACGAAGAGAATCTCTTCGATCAGCCTCCGCGCCGCGCCGTCGTCCAGGGCGCCCACCGGCAACTGCGTGGTGGGCACCCGGTCCGCCAGCACCGACAGGCAGTTGCTGACCGCTCGCCCCGCGCGAAGCAGGTCGTCGCGCAGCGTCGCCACCAGGAGGATCGGGGCATCGGGGGGCAACTTCGAGATCACCCCGGCGGCCTGGGGCGCGAAGTGCAGATCGTCGAGCCAGATCACCAGCGGCTTCGCCTCGGCCAGGGCCGCGAGCACCGCCCTCAGCACCGCTCGCCGCTCGCTGCCCCGAGGCGGAGGGATGAGGCTTCCCGGCCGCAGCGTCTCCATGGTGAGGCCGACCTCGGCCTCGTCGGTCAACTCCAGCTTCGTCAGGGCAGCCCGCAGCCGGTGGCGCGCGGCGTCGGGCTCGCGGCCCTGGGTGCGGAACAAGCGGCCCAGCGCGGGCCCGAACCCGTGCCCCGGCCCCGCCTGCCGTGAGTGCCGGACGGTCAGCACCCGGGCGCTGCCGTGGACTTCGGCTTGCCGGCAGATCCACTGAGCCAAGCGGCTCTTGCCCGTGCCCGCCCCGCCCCTCAGCAGCACGGCTTCGGGGCAACCGTTGCGGGTCACGCGCTCCAGCGCCTCGGTCAGGGCTGTCTGCTCGGCGACCCGGCCGACCACCGCCGGTTCGCGCCGGCCGAACATGCGGGTGCTCACCACCAGCGGCGTGGTCGCCTCATTGGAGTGGAGCGTGGGCAGGGGCGCGGAGTCGAGAGCCAGCCAGGCGGCCGTGGCCTCGGCGGCGGTCGCGAAGCGCTCGTCGATGTCGCGGCGCAGCGCCCGCTGCAGCCAGGCCTCGACCCCGATCGGCATCGACACCAAGGGTTCGAACGCCGGCAACTCGCCTCGATCGTGGGCCGCCACCACCGCCGCCATCGACCGGCCTCCGTAGGGGGCCCTCTTGCAGGCCAGCGCCCAGACGGTGCAGCCCAGGGCGTACAGATCCGTCCACGGCCCTTGGTCCACGGGCAGGCCGAACATCTGCTCCGGAGGGCTGTACTTGGGGGTGCCCAGGTAGTCCTCTTCGTTCGTTGCGGCTCCGCCGGGGTCCAGCACCCGGGCGATGCCGAAGTCGGCCAGAGCGACCCGGGCCCGGGGCTCGTCGGCGGGCCGATCGAGCAGCAGGTTGCTGGGCTTCAGGTCCCGATGCAGCACGCCGCGCGCGTGCGCGTGCGCCAGCCCCGCCAGCACATCCCGCACGAACCCCCGCAGCACCCCCCAGGGAAGCCGGCCGCGCCACCGGTCCAGATCTCCGCCCGGGAAGGCGTCCAGCACGACGAACGGGCTGCCGGCCGCCAGGACTCCTGCGCTGGCCGCGGCGGCGGCGGGGTCGACGACGCCGTGGTCGTGGATTCGGATGATGTGGGGGTGCCGCAGCCCCGCGGCGGCGCGCAGCTCCCGCTGGAACGACCGCTGGGTCTCGGGGTCGAGCGCGCGCTTGGCGTGGAGCACCTTGACCGCGCACTGCACGCCGGTGGGCTCGTGCACGGCCCGGAAGACGATGCCCGAGGCGCCTCTTCCCCACGCGGGGCCGAGCTCGTATTCGCTGAGGCGCAGGGGGGGCACGGGCAAACTCTAGAGGAGCGAGGGTCCACGTTCGACGCGGCGCGTCAGCTCGTGGCGCGGCGTCTGGGCCCCGGGAACCCCGCCCCAGCTCCGGCGGCTTCCGCTCCAGCACGGGGCCCTGGGGGCTCCAGGACCTCCCGCGCGGTGCTACTACGCCGACCATGAGTACGCTGACCGATCAGACCGCCGCCTGGGATGCCACGGAGACCGCTGCGCGCATTGCCGCCGGCGAGGTCAGCGCGGCCGAGGTGGTCGCCGCC
>Ga0055584_100003961_pt1 | contig 14525 bp, 1 predicted proteins | sample OSDHelmetaG_FD_58716 | JGI IMG/M metagenome (GOLD analysis project Ga0055584, IMG submission 58716) | Pelagic marine sediment microbial communities from the LTER site Helgoland, North Sea, for post-phytoplankton bloom and carbon turnover... | ecosystem: Environmental > Aquatic > Marine >... | reverse complement strand
TTTGCATCACTTCATTAATCAATACATTTAGGCACCAACCATCCATAATAAGGTGATGAATGGTCCATATTAATTGATGTTTTTCTTGACTATGCTTGATCAACACAACACGCATCATAGGCGCTTTATCAAGTTGAATTTTCGCCTGTTCACTCTCCCGTAGCATCATCATCTCATCAGCTTTTTGCTGTATAGACATTGCTTGCCAGTCGAGTGATTGAATAGATAAACTAGCATGCTTGAAAACAACTTGGTGAGGCTCATCAACATCTTCATTGATAATCACAGTACGTAAAGCAGAATGACGTTCCACTACTGAATACCAAGCACTGCGTAATATATCGGTATGTAACATGCCTTCACAAGCAGCAATACTTTGACTAATATAAGCCTGATTATGATCTAAACAATGAAATAACATTCCTTGTTGTACAGGCGTTAATGGGTATGCATCTTCGATGTGTTTTTCTGTATATTTTTCAACTAATGTTAATGCTTGTGCATCATTTAATTTAGCAAAAGGAAAGTCTGCCGCAATCGCACCTTTTTCAATGTGTTGTACACCACAAAGTGTCTCAAGCATGACGGTTAAATGCTGAATATAATGATCAGAGAGCAGCTTAATCGTATCAGGTAAAAATGCACCTTTAGCATATTGAAAGTTAACTTTAAACTGACCTTCAGATACAAAAGCATTCACTTCTAATAGCCACACTAATGGATTACCTACATGCCGAAAACCAGTCATTTTCTCAGGTGCTTTTTGCATAAAACTACCCGATTGGTCGTTATCGAGCTGCCCTAAATAATTAAAAACAATTTGAGGCGTAAGCACATCGCTCATAAAAGGATTAACAGTACTAAAAGGCGTCTCTAGCTCAGGCAGTTCATGTAACTGCCGACGTATATTTAAAATATGTTCTCGCCATTGTGTTGAACAAGTACTAATAACCACAGGATATAAACGAGTAAACCATCCGACTGTTTGGCTTAAATCTAGATCTAACCAATCTCGACCATGCCCTTCTAAATGGAGTAAGTGATGGTCAGAGCCAGTCCAATCTGTTAATGAAAATGATAATGCAGATAAACATAACTCATCAATGCGTGCACGAAGAGATTCACCTGCTTGCTGTAATAATTGAGTTGTTTGTATCGCACTTAAAGCAATTTGATAACTCGCTTGTTCCCCAGGTAGATAATCTATTTCGATAGCATCTAGTGGTAATGTGTTTTTTATCGCCTGTTGATGCTCAGGTTTAGTCATCCATTGATGCCACTTTACAATACCTTCAGCGTCTGGTTGATATTGCTTTGCTTGTTGAGACCACTGTTTAAATGGCATCGTCTTATATCTCACTTCAGGCAGTGTTTCTTGACAATATAATCCTTGATAAAATTCACTTAATTGCGTCAATAAAATACGCCATGACACACCATCAATGATTAAATGATGCGCGATTAGCATTAAACGACAATCGGATTCACTAAAACGAATAAGTGCACTACGAAAAACGTCACCTTCTTCTAAATTCAATGACGCTTGCTCAGAAGCAGCAATTTCATCAATGATAACTTGCTTTTCAACAGCGTTATTACATGTTTTTTCATACAATGAAAACGTGTTCATTAAACCGCCATCATTGAACAAAACATCATCTTTACATAACGTTTGCTGCCACGTTTTCGTGTTCTCTTGATATGTAAAACGTGCTTTCAGCATCGGGTGATGTTGTATTAAACATTGCAATGCTTGCGCTAACTTAACATCATCAATGCGATGACTACTTGATAATAAAATAGCTTGATTAAAATGGTCAGGGTTAAGTAAAGGCTGCTCTAAATACCATTGTTGAATCGCATTTAAAGGAATATCACCAAAAACGTCCTCTGCTGTATAATCTTGGCTTTCTTCTTGTTTTGCTAACTCAGCAAGTGCTTGAATGGTTTGGTGACGAAAAATATCTTTAGGATCTAACTGCACCCCTTTATCGCGAGCACGAGCAACAACCTGTAGACTTATAATTGAATCGCCACCAATCGCAAAGAAGTTATCCTTCACCCCCACTTGTTCGATATTCAGTAAATTTTTCCATATATCAGCTAAAATAATTTCTTTAGGTGATTGAGGAGCAATAAAATCAACACTATTTAATTCCGCTAAATTAGGAGTCGGTAACGATTTTCGATCTACTTTACCATTTGCACTCAGTGGCATAGAAGCTAACTCAACAAACGCGGTTGGAATCATATAATCAGGTAAATTTTCCGCTAAATATGACTGCCATTCACCTAATTCAAGCAATGTAATACCCGCTTGCATTACTACATAAGCCACTAAGAAATCAGAAGATGTATTCTGTTGAGAAGCCTTTTCTGTACAAGCGAGCACAACCACTTCTTTGATAGAGGTATGCTCAGCAATACGCGCTTCTATTTCACCTAATTCAATACGTAAACCGCGGATTTTGACTTGGAAGTCTGCACGGCCAACATACTCTATATTGCCATCTGCACGATAACGAGCTAAATCCCCGGTTCGATAAAGTCGACTATATTGCGCATCTCCTAGCGCATTTGCCTCAGCAAAAGGATTAGGAATAAATGCTTCTGCTGTTAAATCAGGACGATTGAAATAACCTCGTGCTAATCCTACTCCAGCAAGATACAACTGCCCTTCAACGCCGATTGAAACAGGGTTAAGTTCTTCATCTAAAATCCACGTTTGTATATTGGCAATCGGCGAACCAATCGGCACTATATCTTTAATGTGTTGCTCGCGACAATTCCAATAGGTAACATCAATTGAGGCTTCTGTTGGCCCATATAAATTATGTAACTCAGCCTCTAATGTTAACAACAATTGTTGCTGTAATTGATACGGTAATGCTTCACCACTACAAAAAATTCTTTTCAATGTATGGCAATCAACTACATTTGGATTATCTAAAAAAACTTGTAACATCGCGGGTACAAAGTGCAATGTAGTCACTTGATGATCATTAATTAACTCAATTAATTTATCACTATCTTTATGTTCACCTGCCCCTGCTAATACGAGAGTTGCCCCCGTCATTAATGGCCAAAAGAATTCCCACACCGACACATCAAAGCTATAAGGTGTTTTTTGCAACACAACATCTTGTTCAGATAAACCATACTTATCTTGCATCCAATAAAGGCGATTCATTATCCCACTATGTGGTACTGCAACGCCTTTGGGTTTACCTGTAGACCCTGATGTATACAAGATATATACAAGCTGTTGAGGGTGATAGGCAGGTGTTATAAAATGATTACTTTGACCATCAAGTAAACTAAACTGGTCATCCAATACCCATACTTTATTAATCACATTGATCGGTTCAAATAACGCTTTTAGTGCGGGTATTGTTAAAATGATGGTAGGTACTGAATGTTCAAGTATGTAATTCAAGCGTTGTTTTGGATGTTCTGGATCAAGCGGAACATAAGCACAACCAGCTTTCAAGGCAGCTAACATACTCACAACCATTTGCGGTGAGCGTGTCATACAAATAGCAATTCTGTCTTCAGGTTGACAATGTTGTTCAATTAACCAATTAGCTAATTGATTTACTTTTTCATCTAGCTCTTGATACGTCCAACTCAATGACTGATAACGCAGTGCTATGTTATTTGGTGTCACTTGTCGTTGTTGCAATAACGCATCTGATAACGTGAATGGCATATCATAATCCACTAACGTTGTATTCCAATCCTGCACTTGCATTAATGCATTTTTTGAAAGTGAGCTATGTTCTGCTAATGGTTTATTATTAGCAGATATTAAATATGTTAAACTCGCTATAAATTGTGTCGCCAAATCTGACATTGTTTGTTGATCAAATAACTCAACGCGATATTGAAAAGATAAACAAAGAGATGCACTGTCATTCATTGCAAATAAAGAAAGATCAAACTTAGCACTATATTCAGGTACAGTAAGTGGTGAAATATACATGTCAGCTAATTGAATAGGTTCATTAGGTTCAGACACTAAATAATTGAACATTGTTTGCACTAAAGGCTCATGTTCCCCTTCTCTTGATGAGACTAAATCATCTACTAATTTTTCAAATGGCATCGCGGCATGTTGTTTTGCACCAGAAAAAGCTTCATTTACATGCGTTAACCATTCATTCGTTGTCAACCCGACTGACCACTCTGATTTAACCACCATCGTATTCACAAATAAGCCAAGCATATTTTCTAATGCGTGATGGGGCCTTTCAGAAACAGGGCAGGCAACGCGAATTTCACTCATACTTGAGCGTCTCGCTAATAACCATTGATAAGTAGCAAGCAACACCGTATTCAATGTTATTTTATGTTGTTTACAGAAATGTTGTAATGACAAAAAGGTGTCATTATCTAAGTCAAAATCAAATCGAGCACCTGCATGGCTCGTTTGTTGTGTTTTAGGTCTATCTGTTGGTAAAGATAAGCAATAATCATTTGTTCCTAGCGTATTACGCCAATAATCACGAAGTGTTTGGTAATGCTCACCTTCTAGTAAAGTATGTTGCCATGCAGCATAATCTAGATATTGCAGCTCGGCAGGATAAGCCGAAGAGGATGTGTTGGTTTGCAATCTTATCTGGCATTTTTGTACAAATAATGTAGTTAATAACTGCAGTGACCAGTGATCGATCACAATATGGTGAAACGTCAGTACTAAATGCGATAACGTATTGCTTAACTTCAACTGCGTTAAACGAAATAATGGGGGAGTAGCAAGATCAAAAGATTGCGTCATCGTCGATTGTAATACATTGTTATAATGCGCTGACTCAAGGTCTGCATTGATTAGTTCAATACACTCTATCTTAAAATTATTCACAACCTCTTCGGCATTAATGAGTTTAACGTCCGCTACTCCCGCTCGTCCAGAAAAGCCGGTGCGAAAAATTTCGTGCTCTTGGATCAACTCAATAAAAACAGATTGAATTAACGGTATATCAATATCACCTTTTAATGCTAGCAATGTATTGACATTGTATTGTCCACTTTCTGGCTCTAATTGCTGTAAAAACCAAAGGCGTTTCTGTGCTGAAGACATTAATAAAACCGCATCGCCTCGTTCAACAACTTTTAAATCAGGTAAATCAGACAACGATTTTTGTTCTAATAAATAGTCTAAAATGGCTTGCTTCTTACTCACTAACTCTTGTTTTAGTTCAGCAGTTAATGCACCTTTCTCTGCATCAATTTTTAATTTTTCATTTTCAAGGCTAATACGAATATTGCGTTGAAACAGTTGCGTAATATAAACGGCAATACTCATAGTTCGAAACTCTCCCACTCTTCATTTTCTTGTTCATTTGGTTCAGTTTGATGGCTTAACATATCAATGTACGCCGCTTGTTGTTCAAGCACTGACATAGCTAATACATCTTTTAGGCTGATCGTTAATGAAAAACGATCATTCACTCGGTTAACCAAACGTGTAATCAGTAATGAATGCCCCCCTAATGCAAAGAAATTATCTGTTTTGCCAACAGACTCGACACCAAGTAATACTTGCCAAAGCGCTGCTAATGTTTTTTGTGTCTCTGTTTCTGGCGGAATAAAATCATGATGCTGCCAAATAGGGGAAGGTAAAGCGTTCCGATCTAATTTACCATTAGAGGTTAACGGCATCTCTTCTAATTCAGTCACTATCGCTGGGTGCATATAATCAGGCAAGTTTTCAGATAAGAATACACGCCACATATCAAGGTCGTGCAATGTACTCGATGCATGAGAGTGAGGAACAACATAAGCAGCAAGATAATCACCTAAAGATGCATTATTTAATACAACCGTAACCACCTCTTTAACACAGGCATGTTCTGCCATACGTGTGTCTATTTCACCAAGTTCGATACGTAAACCACGAATTTTCACCTGAAAATCAGCTCTGCCTAAATATTCTATCGCACCATCATGACGATAACGAACAACGTCACCAGTACGATATAAACGCCCATACTCTCTATCACTTTCTACATTTTCAGCGATAAATGGATTAGTAATAAAAGACTTTTCAGTTAAATCATCACGCCCTAAATAGCCACGAGCTAACCCTACACCAGCAAGGTATAACTCACCTTCAACACCAATAGGTACAGGGTTTAGTGCATCATCTAACACCCATGTTTGTATATTGGCAATGGGGTAGCCAATCGGTACTACATTTTGAATATGTTGCGCTCGACAATCCCAATGAGTCACATCAATTGATGCTTCCGTTGGACCATATAGGTTATGTAATTGAGCAGGTAAAAGATCGATAGTTTGTTGTTGAAGTTGGTAAGGTAATGCTTCGCCACTGCAAAAAATACGTTTTAATGCAGTACAATGTTGCGCATCTGCATTATCTAAAAAGCTTTGTAACATCGAAGGCACAAAGTGAAGCGTAGAGACATGATAAGTATTAATCAATGTGACTAGTTTCTGACTATCTTTATGCGCTTCAGGCTCTGCTAATACTAATTTAGCACCCACCACTAACGGCCAAAAGAACTCCCATACTGACACATCAAAACTATAAGGTGTTTTTTGCAACACCGTATCATCCTCTGTTAAAGCGTATTGCTTTTGCATCCAAGCAAGTCGATTAACGATACCTGAATGTGGGATAGCAACGCCTTTCGGTTGACCAGTAGAACCAGAGGTATATAACACATAAGCTAATTGCTCAGGTGTACTAGTTATTGTAGGCGAATGTGCTGGATACGCACTCAACGACGACAGCTTATCATCAAGTATTAGGGCAGATTCACGTAATGCTGTTGGCAATGATTGATAACAATCATCGGATGTTAAAACCGTTTTAGCACACGCATTATCAGCAATGAACGCTAAACGTTGCTCTGGTTGATCTGGATCTAATGGAAGATACGCACATCCTGCTTTTAAAATACCTAATAAACCAAATACCATTTGTGGCGAACGTGTCATGCACACTGCAATCACATCATCTGGCTGACAATTAGTTTCATCCATTAAATAATGAGCTAGCTGCGATGCTTTTTCGTTTAATACTTGATAGGTATATTCTATACAACCTTTTTCTGACGGCCATATTAACGCAATTGCATTTGGGGTAAGTATCGCTTGTTGTTCTAACCAATGAGATAACGTATCAGGTGTGTCATCAAAAGCATACTCTGTGTTATTCCATAATGGCATACTGGTATGTTGTAAACGTAAACTCGCTTTATTGATTAATCCAGCACAGCTTATAGCTTCTTGTTCTTTCGATGAAATTCGTTCTTTTGCAATGTATGACAACATCGCAGAGAAATCTGTTAGTAACTCATTAGCAATAGCTTTATCGAATTGTTCAGGGTTAATTTCCATTCTCAAATCAAGCTGTTGATGGGGAACAATCACCATCGTTAATGGGTAATTATTACGCTCAATTGTTTCTCTAACAGCCAGTGTTAACGTTTGATTTAATGGTTGCTTATCACCAGGGTAATTTTCAAAAACCAGTAAATTATCAAATAACGCAGCCTGTTGATTTGTTATGCGCTGTATAGTAGATAATGGTACATGCTCATGTTCACGGCTCTCTGTCATTTGTGATTGTAACTGTTGCGCGAGTTGTGCCCAACTATCTGAACGTTGAATGCTAACGCGTATGGCGATAGTCGTGATAAACACACCGACTATTTCCTGAGCGTCCTCTAATTCATCAGGTCGACCCGAACTAGTCACACCGAAAACAAGATCATCACATCCAGTATAACGCTGTAAAGTTAATGCCCACAGTGCCTGACAAAGCGAGTTCAATGTTACTCGATAATAAGCGGCCAGTTTTTTCAAAGCTTGCGTTTCAGACTCGGAAACTGACGTTAATATTTGTTGCTGAGGCAATATGGTAATATCTTGAGAAAGCCCTGACGCTATCACTGGTTTAGGCAAACGCGCTACCTTTTCATAACCCTGTAATAGTTGTTGCCAATAAACTTCACTTTCAGTGTGATTACGTTGACCTAACCATTCAATAAAATCACGATAAGGGCGTCTGTTAATTAACTGAGGCTGCCTATTATCAGATAATGCAATATAAGCACGTTGCACATCTTGTAATATAATACTGGTACACCAACCATCTACAATAAGATGATGTCGAGTCCATATCAAACAATGATGAGCGTCGTTTAATTTAACTAACTTAAACTTCATTAATCCCGCTTTTGCAAGATCAAATCCTTGTTGAATATCCGCTTCTGCTAATGTAGATATCTGTGTATCAATATCTTCTTGCGTACTCTCTTTTTCTAACCAACTAAGCACTTTCCAATCAATATTCAGTTTGTTAACAACATATTGAACAGGATCATCAAGCTGTTGCCAAACAAATCCTGTCCGTAACATTTCATGTTGATCAACCGTCCATTGCCATGCTGCTTCTAATGCAGAAATATCTAATTCACCATGTAAATCGACCAAACTTTGATTGACATACATACCTTGATTTTCTTCGGCAAGCGTATGATAAAGCATACCGTTCTGCAAAGGAGTCACTGGATAAATATCTGTAATATTAGTCACCTTTTCAGGCACAACCTCTATTAATTTATCTAATTGATTTTGAGAAAGACCACTTAATAAAACATCCGAACAAGACAGTGTACGTTGAGCATCACAACAATGTGTTACAAGATCATTCAAATGGGTAAGGACTTGCTCAGCAAACTGAGTAATGTCTGACGTTTTATGCATATGGCAATTAAAATTCCAACGCATAATTAATTCACCATCACTGATCATTGCATTAAGATCTAACCATTGAGGACGTGTATTTTCACCGTGACGTTGATTAGGGATAATCTCATTAGCCAAGCTAATATCTGAGTCTGCGATGCCTTTATTGGTTTGACCTAAATAATTAAAGACCATGGTAGGAGTTAGTAACGTTTGCAATTCATTATGCAAATATTTCAACACACCAAAACCTTGTCCATGATCAGGTACTAAACGTAATTGATCTTTTATCTTCAAAATATGTTGACGCAATGAGTCTGGTGTTTGGTTTAAATTAGTTGCCGAGAGTAATACAGGATAACGGCTAGTAAACCAACCAACTGTTTGAGATAGATCAAGCGTATCATGGTGGCGACCATGACTTTCCATTTCGATTAAAAAGTCACCTTCACCGCGCCATTGCGCGACAGCTAACATCACAGCAGCAACCATCATTTCATCAACCTTAAGCTGATAAGAGGTAAGCGCTTCATTCATTAGTTTTTCAGTTGTCTTCGCAGAAAGACGCACTTCAATCATTTCAATATCTTGAATCAGGTTAACCGGCGGCCTCGCTAAGTCGACATTTGGTAATACTATCCACTGCTGTTGCATTTTATTATCAGTCACAGCCAGTTGATACCAATAATCTCTCGCTTTTTTTAATTTTTTTACTGGCCAATGTAACAAGTCATCAACCCAGCTTTCATAACTGTCTGACGACAATTCAGTTATTACCGGCAGTAAACTATTTGTACATAACACCTGATATGTTTGTTCAATTTGAGTTGCTAAAATCCTCCAAGACACAGCATCTATCGCTAAATGATGAGCAGTAAGTAATATACGCCCTTGCTTTTCATCTTTAAATTCAAACAGATCAACATTAATTAACGGTTTATTCTCTATGTTTAATAAAGACTGTTGAACAGCGACGTGTTGTAAAAGCTGAGATGCTTCTATCACATGCGCGTTGACCTCTACTTTATTAACCGCTAGAAATGGCTGCCAACATGATCCATCATTACCTTTAACATAATTCATATGCAATTGCGGATGAGCATTCATGACTTGTTGCACTGCTTGAACAAAATAAGGCACATTCAAAGCGTCATAGCGAAGTAAGATAGATTGATTTAAATGAGAAGGGTATTTAACATTTTGTTCAAAAAACCAATGTTGAATAGGTGATAAACGATACGGCTTTTTAGTTTGCACCTGAGTCGATGCTGTCACTGTCTTTTTTTCAGTTTCACTTTCAGCAAGTGCTTGTGCAATTCCATAAGCCGTTTGCAAAACAAATATTTGCTTAGGTGTTACTTTTATATTTTCTTTTTTCAGTCGCGCAACCAACTGTAAACTTAAAATGGAATCGCCTCCATATTCAAAAAAGCTATCTTCTTCCGTTAAATTGGGCACATCTAATAATTCCCTAAAAGCCAAGAGAATAGCCTTTAAATGAATCAACTCTACTGTGGTTGTAACGTTATTAGTTAACACATTTTCGTTAGTCACAGTTTCCACCGTCAAAGCCCTTGCGATTGCTTTTGGTGTTTGCAATTTAAACAGCATCTTAGGCGTCAATAAAAGACCGGATTTTTTGGCTTTAGCCACTAATTGAAGACTGAGTATCGAATCCCCCCCTAATTCAAAGAAGCTATCGTCAACGTGTGCTTCCCTCTCTAAAATTTCATTAAATAACACCATTAATTCATTTTCAAGTAAGCTATTAACGGCCTCTTTTTCTATTGCAGTATTAACAATGTCAGTCATCTGTGGCGTCACTTTACGCATATTAGTGAGGACAATAGGGAGATCAGGTTGTTCAGCATAGTTTGTCAATAACTGACTATATTGATTTAACATTTCAACAATAGTATGTTGATTAAAAAGCTCTTCGCTATACTCCATATCAAATCGTAGCTCATCAACCATTTCAGTTAACCGTAATGTCAAATCAAAACGAGATCGCTGAGTTTGATTAGGGATCGAAACAATATCGACATTACCAAGCTTCATTTCTTCACGCGGTACATTACGATGTACGAACAAGACTTGAAACAGTGGGCTCCACGGTTTGCCACGCGGTATGTTTAACTTATCCACTACTAGGTCAAATGGCATCGCTTGATTTTCAAATGCTTGCTGTGTTGTTTTTGATACTTGATTAATAAACGATCTAAAGCTCAAACCATCTAACATTTTATGGCGAATAACTAATGTATTAACCAAAAAACCAATCATTCTTTCAAGTTCAGGGCGTTGTCGGCTCGCAACTGAAGTACCTAAACTAATATCAGCACCAGCACCATATTGATTTAACAACAAACTAAAGCCTGCCTGCATTACTGCGTAAAGCGTTGTTCCTTGCTTTTTAGCTAGCGCGATTAATTTATGATAAGTGGCATTAGGAAGCGTTAATTGCACTTCACTCCCTTTGTAATGTCGAGACATCACATCAGGTCTATCATAGTCGAGAGGTAACAACATACACTCTGGTGACCCTTTAAGGGTCTCTTCCCAATACTGTAATTGCTTTTCAGCTTGCTCGCTCTTCAACCATTCTTGTTGCCATTTAGCATAATCTGCATATTGTAATTCTGGTTTAATGACCTCTGTTAATTTTACGTTATCACTATTAGATAAAATAAACTGTTGATAATAATCAGCCATTTCTGTAATTAAAACAGCTTCTGACCATGCATCAAAAGCAATATGATGCACAATAAACACTAAACGCCATTGTCCTGCTTGCTCAGGTAGCAAATAAATACGTAAAGGTAATTGTGTGTTTAAATCAAAAACAGTTTCCACCGCATCTCGACTAAACTGTTCAATATCGTCAACGTGATCTTTTACCCAAAAAGGTAATTCAAATTCATTCTCTACACGTTGCATCGGTTGATGATTTTTCGTTAATCCATCACTTGTCGGTATATGATAAGTAGTGCGTAACACTTCATGGCGCTGCAACACTGCATTTAAAGCATACTTAAGCGCGTTGATATCTAATTCACCACGTAATGTAATATGAGAAAATAAATTATAAGTCGCGCTGCCTTCTTCATAATGGTCAATGAACCACAATCGTTGCTGTGCATTGGACAATACTTCCATCCCATCCGTACGAGATGTCACGACGATAGGTAACTGCCAACTATCAATATTATTTTCTTTCAATAATGCTCTAAATTGAATTTTTTTCTCTTCTGGCAAACTAGACAAACGCATTGCAATTGTTTTTGGATCAAATTTCTGGTTCATGTTTTACTCAAATAACGCTAATAAATCGGACATGGCTGCAAGGTCATCTTGCTGTGAAGATTCACCTTCAATAAGGTTGGCAAGTTCTGCTATCGTTGGGTGATGGAACAGTTCAGCTAGTGCTATTTGCACCTGAAAGGTACGCTGGATACGTGCTTGTAAACGCGTCGCAGATAAAGAATTTCCACCCAAACTGAAAAAACTATCCTGAATACCTACTTTTTCATGGTTTAATAAGCTTTGCCAAATATCCACTAACTGTTGCTCTATCTCTGTTGTTGGTGGGGCGTAATGAAATACTCCTTGCTGCTCTGGGGCTAATAATAAATGACGATCAATCTTGCCATTACTATTTAACGGTAAATCATCCATCACGACTAAAATATGCGGTAACATGTAGTTTGATAAGTGCTTTGACGCTAACTGAAGTATATGTGTTGGATCTAATGTAATACCTTCTCTCGCTGTCGCATAAACAGCAATATAGCCATTATCACTATCAGCTTGCCAAACTTTAGCAACAGCTCCTTTAACTCCTTCTAATGATTGAATAACGGATTCAATCTCTCCTAATTCAATTCTAAATCCACGTAATTTAACTTGAAAATCAGTTCGCCCAAGAAATTGAATCTCACCGTGAGCATCTAATACAACGCGATCACCAGAACGATACATACGCGAGCCCGCTTCGCTAGAAAAAGGATTCGGTATAAAGCTTTCAGCAGTTAAATCAGGACGGTTTGAATAACCTCGAGCTAACCCTAAGCCAGCAATATAAAGCTCACCTTCTACACCTTGATTTACAGGTTGTAGCTGTTCATCAAGAATATAAAATTGTGTATTAATAAATGGCTGACCTAAAGCAACAAATTGACCATGAGCATCACTGACTCGTTTGCTCGACGCCCATACAGTGGCTTCCGTTGGACCATAAACATTCGTCACTCTAGCCGCTTTAGCCACCAGCCTAGTCGCAAGAGAAACAGGAAAACCTTCTCCTCCCACTAACGCATTAATAGATGACCACCAATCACCTTCTACATCAGCAAGAGCCAGCCAAGTAACAGGGGTTGCTTGTATCACCTTCACATTGTGGTTTTTGACCAAACTGACAATCGCCTGTGTATCTTTGCTTTCTTCATCACCTGCTAAAACAACACATGCTCCCTGTACAAGAGGTAAAAATAACTCTAACACTGCAATATCAAAACCAACGGTGGTTAATGCAAGTAATACATCACCTTGTGATATTTCAGCGACTGGCGACATCACTTGTAAGAAGTGGTTTAATGCACCACGCTCTATTAACACACCTTTTGGTTGACCAGTCGACCCAGATGTAAAAATAGTATAAGCAAGGTTATTTGAATGAAATAACGGCTGTTTCTTTAGCGGAGAGGTTGCTTGTACAAAAGATGACGTTGTATTGTTAATATCAATGACAGACAAAGAAACAATACTATTTATATTAAGATCAGCTTTATCGCTAATCATTAATTGAGGGTCAGCTTGCTCGATAATATTGGTTAAACGTTGTATTGGTTGAGCAGGATCAAGTGGAATATACGATAGACCAAGCTTATAAATACTCAACAACGCGACAACAAGTTCAGCCTCTCGACTCAAACATACGGCAATAGGCTGTCCATTATTTGGAATACATTTTATCAATGCAGCTGAAAATTCAGAGACCTCAAGCATTAATGTTTCATACGTTAATGAACGTCCCTGCGTCACAAGTGCGAATGCATCTTTATTTTCTGCCGCTTTTTGTTCAATTTGTTCAAAAAAGTCCCAATCTTCACCTTTTTCTACCATATTAACAGGCGATACTTTGGGCACTAAAGCATCGATGATTGAATACACTGTCACTGAGATATCATCTGATAATGCAGTCAACGCATGCTCAAAGGTATTCAACATGTCATCAACAAGATCTGCGGATAGTTTTTGAGTATCAAATGTACAATCTATCGTTAATGAATCACCTGGTGTCACTTGAAGCATCATTGGAAAGTTGCTGACGCCAAAAATATCTAACAATTCAAACTTAGGGCTCTTCATTTCACGTAATGCAGGTGGGAAAGGATAATTTTGAAAGACTAATGCAGTATCAAACAATAACTCACCAGGTTCCAGATTGACATGTGATTGAATTTTCGACAGTGGTAAATAATCAACATCTCGTAATTGAACAACATCAAGCTGCAATTGGTTTGCAATATCTATGATTCGATCAGTAGGATTCAATTGTACAGTTACTGGTATGCTCGTAATAAAAACACCGGCCATTCGTTCAATATTGTCAACATCTTGAGGACGCCCAGAAGATGTCATTCCAAACACAACATCATATTCTCCCAAATAGCGGCTCAATGTAATAGACCAAGCTAATTGCACGAGCGTATTCAATGTTAAGCCATGTAAACGGGCTTGATTAATAAGCCTCCCAGTGACCTCTGTCGATAAATTTCTATGTAATTGTCCATGCCCTTTTATAGGCG
>Ga0055584_100003960_pt1 | contig 14529 bp, 13 predicted proteins | sample OSDHelmetaG_FD_58716 | JGI IMG/M metagenome (GOLD analysis project Ga0055584, IMG submission 58716) | Pelagic marine sediment microbial communities from the LTER site Helgoland, North Sea, for post-phytoplankton bloom and carbon turnover... | ecosystem: Environmental > Aquatic > Marine >... | reverse complement strand
ACAGGACCTCATTCACCACACGCTCGTGCATCTCGATTGGCCGCAGGGGCAGGGGGAATGGGCCGACTGGCAGGACTGGCTGGAAAAGGCCGGCGTGAGTGACGTTGACGCCAACCGCGGCCTCCATTTTACCGTGCACAGCAACGCTATCCGTGCAGCCCTCGATCAGCAGGGTGTGGTTCTGGCCACCTCATCCCTGGTCAGCGAAGACCTCGCCTCGGGCGCACTCGTGCGGCCCTTCAATGTAAACCTGCCAACCAACACCCAGATGTATCTGGTCTACCGCCCCGACCGTGCCGAAGAACCCGCCATCAAGGCCTTCCGCGACTGGATTCAAAAGGAAGCCGACGCGGACGCAAGCACTTGGCATCCCGGGGAAAATCATGAAGATCTTCTTTGACGTCGATGGCGTGTTGATCGACGGATGGCACGTTGATCCTGCCCTACGGAAACCCTGGGACGCAGACCTCAAGGAAGACCTGGGCATTGATCGGGCCGCGCTCGAGCAAGCATTGTTCAGTCCTCCGCCGGATGGGTCAGATGCGCCCATGCTCACCTGTATCAAGGGATGTCTCGACCTGAAGGAAGCGCTTGCTCCAATTCTTCGTGCCTTGGGATACCACGAACCCGTCGACAGATTTCTCGCCTACTGGTTCGAAAAGGATTCGAAGATCAACACGGCAGTGCTCGATGTCGTCGACCTCCTGAAGAAGAAGGAGAATGTGAACCTCTACATCGCCACCGGACAGGAACACCGTCGTGCCGCCTATCTCTGGCACGATCTAGGATTCAGCAAACGGTTCGAAGAGATGTTCTACAGTGCTGACCTTGGTCTGGCCAAGGACAGCGCGGCGTTCTTCCGGGAAATCAACCGCAGACTTGCCATCTCTAGCGATGAACATCCGTTGTTCTTTGATGATCGGCAAAACGTCGTTGATGCCGCACGTGAAGCGGGATGGGATGCTCATGTTTTCCGTCACGCCACAGACCTGACAGACAATTCCAGAATTGCGGCGTTGCTCAAAAGCCGCTGACCTAAACCCGCGAAAACCGCGTCCGCAAGCCGCTGTTGCCGGCTTTGGTCATGGGGAACTGCCCTTCTTCTAGGTACCGCGCGTGGCAGCGTTTCATGGCTTTGGGATCGAGGGTCACGCCCAGGCCCGGCCCGGTTGGCACCGGCACGACGCCATTCTTGGGCACCGGCGTGCCTTCATTGCAGACATCATCGCCATACCAACGGAACAGCGTCTGGCTGGGTTCGCGTATGTGTTCCATGGCTGCAGAGACCTGGAGATAGGCGGCACTGGCCACGCTCGTCTCGCCGCTGTGGAAGCGGAAGCCGATGTTGAACTGCTCGCAGGCCCGGACAAACGCCACCGTGCGTGCAATGCCGCCCATCTCAACCAGATTGGTCACGATGGTGTCGGGGCATTTCAGTTCCACAGCGCGCGGCAGGTCTACAATGTGGGTCGAAAAGCTGGCGCGGGTAAACGGCCGCAACAGCGCCATCTCCTCATAGGTTTCGACCGGTTCTTCGTAGTAATGGATGTCGTAGTCATCCATGCGCGCGATGGCATGACGCGCGGTCTGCACCGTCCAGCCGCCGTTGGCATCGACCTTCAACATCCGGTCACCAATTGCTTCACGGATCAGACTGATCATCCTGACTTCGGTATCGAGATCGACCGTGGCGACCTTGCCTTCGAAACTGGTTGCGCCGTGCTCGTCCACCATGCGCCCGCAATAATCGGCAACTTCCTCGGGCGTTTGTTCACCCTGTTCGGTGGTGCCGGGCAGGCGGAAGCCGAAATACTCCGACAGCGCAATCTCGGTGCGCACCGCGCCACCCAACAGGACATGGAGCGGCACGCCTTCGATCTTGCCGCGCGCATCCCACAGCGCCATCTCGATGCCGCCAAAGACGCGGTTCAGGCCAACGACATTGCCCCAGGGCGTGTACTTGATCCCGGGCAGGCAGAGCCGTTCCGCCGAGGTGATCTCTCGGATGTCGAGGCCGATCAGAGCCTCGCCCATCTTCATCGCATCAGCCGCACGATCACCATCGGCAATTTCGCCCAGGCCCGTCACACCCTCATCGGTATCAACTTCAACAACCGTCTTGGTTAGCGACCGGATCGATCCATGGCTGAAAACATAGGCTGCGGTATAGGGAATGTTGACCGGTGTGGCCCGTACGGCGGTGATTTTCACGAGGCTTCTCCTAGCGTGACGTGTCCTGGCCGATGCGCACCAGCTGTTTGCCGAAGTTCTTGCCTTCCATCAGGCCGGCAAAGGCAGACGGTGCATTCTCCAGCCCCTCGACAACGTCCTCGCGGTACTTGATCCGGCCTTCCTGTACCCACCGGGTCAGGCGCGCGCGGCCGATCTCGTAGCGGTCGCGCCAATCGACCACAAGCAGGCCGCGCAGGGTGGCGCGCTTGACAAGGAAATGGCGCAGGTTGCGTGGGCCCATGGCCTGTTCGGTGTCGTTGTACTGCGCGATCTGACCGCAGATACCGACCCGTGCGCCCAACGCCATGTGCTCGAAGGCCGCATCGCTGATCGGGCCGCCGACATTGTCAAAATAGCAGTCAATCCCGCGCGGACAGGCCTCACGCAGGGCGGCACTCATGTCTGACGTCGTGCGATGGTTGATCGCGACATCAAATCCCAGTTCACTTGTGATGAAGTCGCACTTTTCCTCTGAACCCGCGATCCCGACCACGTGGCAGCCGGAAATTTTGGCGATCTGGCCCACGACACTGCCGACCGCACCGGATGCTGCATTGACCACCAGCGTATCGCCTGCCCGTGGTGTCAGAACTTCCAGGGTCCCGAAATAGGCGGTGAGTCCGGGCATGCCCAGCACGCCCAGGGATGTGGAGATCGGCGCAGCCGTGGGGTCCAGCTTGCGAATGTCGCGCGCATCGGCCACCCCATGGGTCTGCCAGCCGTTATGGGTGGCGACATAATCGCCTACTGCGAAGCGATCGCTGTTGGACGCCACGATTTCGCCTGCGATTTCGCCGACCATGACCTCACCAACCTTCTGGGGATCGGCATAACTGGGGCCGGGCCGCAGGCGACCGCGCATATAGGGATCAACAGAGAGATAGATCGCGCGCACCAGAACCTCGCCTGGTCCGGGCTCGCTGGCAGGCTCCTCGACAATTTCGAAATGCTCGGGCCCCGGCGCACCCTTGGGATACGCCTTCAGGATCATTTGGCGATTGGTGTTGGCGGTCATGGAACGAACCTCGACTGGTGTGACATGCTGAACGCATCACACACCATCCACCTCACCATGTCATCCCGGCTCATGGCCGGGATGAGACATGCAGTGTGGCGGGCGAAGTCAGCCCTTGGCCGTCACCTTGTTGAAGTGCTGCAGGAATCCCACCAGCGCTTCGTCGCGCAAGGTGCTGAGCTCTTCGGTTGTGCGATCGCCCTGCAAGCGGTCTGCGCCGGCTGCAAACTTCTCGATCAACTCGTCGGTGATCGGGGGCGAGGGCAGGCGGGTCCAGTCGTCTGACACGCTGGGGTCGAAATGTTTCATGAAGTGGCGCATGCCCCCTTCACCGCCGGCCAGGTGGAACAGCAGGCAGTAACCCATGATCGCCATGCGCGGGCCAAAGCCATAGATGATCGATTCATCGATCTGCTCGGGCGTCGCCTCATCGGCATCGACCATGTAGACAATTTCATTCCACATCGCCTGCTGCAGCCGGTCGGCGATATGACCCAGAACCTCGCGATCCATCTTCAGCGCATGTTTGCCGGCCACGCGATAGAAGTCGCAGGCCCAGTCGACGGCTGACGGGTCGGTCTTCTTGCCGCCGACCACTTCGACCAGTGGCATCAGATACGGCGGATTGAAAGGATGGCCCAGCACCATGCGGCTGGGGTTGCCTGACTTGGACTGGATATCGGACATCAGCAGGCCAGACGTCGAAGAGGCAATGACGACATCGTTGGGCATGGCCGCATCCATGGCGGCATACATGTCCTGCTTGATGTCCATGCGTTCTGGCCCGCTCTCCTGCACGAAGTCGGCGCCGCCAACGGCGTCAGCCAGGTCGGTCGTGAAACGCACGCGGTCCCTGGATGCACCATCGGAAAGGCCCATGGCCTCCAGACTGGGCCAGGCGGAATCAATGATGCGGCGCATCTGGCCTTCGGCATCAGGATTGATGTCCTGAACAACCACGTCATAGCCTTTTGCCAGAAACCCTGCGGCCCAACCGGCGCCAATCACGCCGCCGCCGATGCAGGTAATGTTGCGAACGTCCTTCGGGTCGGGGCGGTTCATGGGCAGAAGTCCTTTGGCTGGAGGGAAATGAGTGCTGATTGCAGCAGACCCATGTTGTCATGGGTTTGCTGGCTTGAGCGCGACTGCGCGACGGCCCGGCCAGGGCCGAAACCCAAGTGAGCGCAGCGAGCGCCCGGCGATTGAGGGAACATGGGGCGAGCCAAGTTAGTGGTTCGCCTTATGATTTGAATCGTAGGCTGCTTCGTCGTCGGCCAGGGCGTTGGCACGCTCGCGTAGGGAGAACTTCTGGATCTTGCCGGTCGCAGTCTTGGGCAACGGGCCATAAACGATGGTTTTGGGCACCTTGAAGCGCGCCATGGTGTCGCGGCAGAACGTGATGATCTCGTTGGGATCCGTTGTTTCCTTACCGGGTTTTAGCGTGACAAAAGCACACGGTGTCTCGCCCCATGTCTCGTCATTGCGCGCCACCACGGCGGCTTCCATGACGGCGGGGTGTTTGAACAGCGCATTCTCGACTTCGATGGAGCTGATGTTCTCGCCCCCTGAGATGATGATGTCCTTGGACCGGTCCTTCACCTGGACATATCCATCGGGATAAACCACGCCCAGGTCACCGCTGTGGAACCAGCCACCGGCAAGGTCTTTGGCCGACTGCTCGGGGTTGGAAAGATAGCCCTTCATCACCGTGTTGCCGCGCATCATGATCTCGCCGATGGTCTCGCCGTCATGGGGTACCGGCTCCATGGTGTCGGGATCAGCCACCATGTACCCCGCTACCATCTGGTGGCGCAGTCCCTGGCGCGACATGGCAGTGGCCCGGTCATCAACCGTCATGGCGGGCCAGTCTTCCTGTTCGGCACAGATCAGTGCGGGGCCATAGGTCTCGGTCAGGCCATAGAGGTGCACAACCTTGAAGCCCATGTTCTCCATGCCTGCAATCACCGCGCTGGGCGGTGCAGCGCCGCCAGTCGCGATGGTCACGGTCTGGGGGAAGGTGCGTTTGTGATCGTCGGGTGCATTCAGGATCATGTTCAGTACGATCGGCGCGCCTGCCATGTGCGTGACGTCGTGCTCAGAAATCAGGCGGAAGATTTCCGCCGTATCGACCCTGCGCAACAGGACATGGGTTCCGGCAAAGGCGGTCACGCCCCAGGCATGGCACCAGCCGTTGCAATGAAACATCGGCAGGGTCCACAGATTCACGGTGGCACCGGTAAAACCCAGCATCATGCCGTTGCCGATGGCGTTCAGATGCGCCCCGCGGTGGTGATAAACCACACCCTTGGGATTGCCCGTGGTGCCTGATGTGTAGTTCAGCGCAATGGCGTTCCATTCATCAGCGGGCAGCACGGGCTCGTCTGATGCATCGCCGGTTTCCAGAAACGCCTCATAGGTCGTGTCACCAAAATCAACGCTGTTATCGGTGTCGGGATCGTCAATGGCAATGACATGGACAGGGCTGCCGTGCCGCTTGAGCGCATCGCGGATGATGTCGGTGAACTCCTGGTCGGCAAAAAGAACGCGCGTACCGGCATGTTCCAGCATGAACGCGATCGACGGCGCATCCAGGCGGAAATTGAGCGCATTGAGAACGCATCCGGCCATGGGCACACCAAAATGAGCCTCCAGGATCGCCGGGCCGTTTTGGGCCATGATCGCGACACTGTCGCCTTGCCCCACGCCATGGCGGCGCAGAGCACTGGCCAGCTTGCGGCACCGCTCGTGCATCTGCGCATAGGTCACGCTGCGATCACCATAGATCCAGGCCTTGCGCCCGGGATGGGCAAGGGCGGAGCGCAGCAGAAAATCGATCGGCGTCAGCGCAGCATGATTGGCCGCACTCTGGTCCAGATCCGTCTCAAACCGGTTGCCGGTTGTCTCACCCATAACGTACTCCTTTTGCCCTGCGCCTTCGTGGCGTCAAACCGGCTGGTCTGTCAATGGTTCGCGGCTTGGCGTCAGGCACTTCTTGGTCCCACCGCCCAGGCGTTCTACCCTGTCGCCACCCACCACCGGACCCACCTTTTGACCCAGAACGCCGCCACCAGCACCACTGCGCGTCACGGAACCAGCGGCATCGCCTGCATGGTGGTGGGTTGCTTTCTGGTCACGCTCAACGATGCCATCCTGAAATGGCTGACCGATAGTTACCCCGTCGGCCAGATCATGTTTGTGCGGAGCCTCTTTGTCTTCCTGCCCATCATCGGGCTTGCCCTGCACGAGGGCGGACTGGGGAACCTTCGCGTGCGCAATCTGCGTGGCCAGATGGTGCGCGCCGGTATCGTGGTCTGCGGCATGTTCCTGTTCGTGACCGGCATCAGCTTCATGCCGCTTGCCGATGCCCTGGCGATCTCCTTTGCCAGCCCATTCCTTGCCACAGCCCTTGCCGTGCCCATGCTGGGTGAAAAGGTCGGTTGGCGGCGCTGGTCTGCCGTCTGCGTCGGCATGATGGGCGTTGTCGTCATCATCCGCCCGACGGGTGAGGGGCTGGCCTGGGCCGCATTGCTGCCCCTGGGTGCCGCGCTGACCGGTGCCCTGCGCGATATCCTCACGCGCAAGCTCAGCGTTTCGGATTCCTCATCCTCCATCCTGCTTTTCACCACCACAGCCGTGATGCTTGCCGGCCTGGCCTCCTGTCTGGCTGATCCGGTGTTTGGTTGGTCGACGGTTGCCTGGCACGCCATGCCGCTCGAACACATCGGAATGCTTGCAGGTGCGGGCACCCTGTTGGCCGGTGCGCAATATCTCATGATCGAAGCCGTGCGCCGCTCGGAAATCGGCCTTGTCGCGCCCTTCAAGTACACCAGCATGGTCTGGGCCGTGCTCACCGGCTTCCTGATCTACGGCACCTTCCCGGATCAGTGGATCATCGCGGGCTCCATGCTTGTGGTCGCCAGCGGCATCTACATTCTCCAGCGCGAGCGCACGCTCAAGACAGACCGCAAGTCGATCCCCGACCGTCCGGATTCAGCGCCGCTGGGATGAGGTTGGTTTCGATTTCGCTGACCGCGCAACAGCGTCAGCGCCGAAGAGGCCACAAGAGAAACACCCTTCCGGCACGTTAGGCCGGAGGGGTGTTGAACTCATGCAATCGTTCTTCTTGATGCCGCTGCATCGCTCGGGACTGGCGAATCAACAACAGTGGTGGTCATTGGGTGTGGAGGAATAACCCGTAGCGGCCGCCCTGGTCGCTTCAGCGGCCATGACATTGTTGCCTGCAGCAGCGGTTTCCAGGTCTGGTGTCAGGTCCGTCAGTTCGTTGCCGCCAAGTTTGTGGGGTGGCTCAACCGCGGAGCCAACCAAATCGCTAAAGGATGTCCGCATGGGAATTTCTCCTCAATGACTTTGGATGATGGTTCGTCAGGCCTCATTGTGCCGTCAAGGCTGAAGCACATCCAGGAAAAACACCCCTCCGACACATGGTATCGAAGGGGTGTTGATCTCATTCGTTCAGCAGCCGCGCTGTGAAGGTTCTCTGACGGCACAGCACGCTTTGAACATTCAGGCGTCTACAAACAACAAAGGGTTCCCGGCCGGGAAATGGCAGTCTCACTGGCCTGGTGCGACAGGTCAGCCTGTGCCGCAGACACACAGGTGATGCCCATGGCCATGGCAGAAGCACGCGCCTCGCTGGCCGCGTGCACGGTATCCTGGGTATCAGTTATGTAGGGGCAAAACCGGGGTCCACCAGCAGTCAGGGTCGGGAAGTCGGCTTCCGATACCAGGGCTGGAGTCAGGTCCGCCAGCTCATCGCTGCCAAAGCAGTGGGGGGACGCGACGGTCGTACCGACAAGGTCGGTGAAGGATGCTTGCATGGGATATTTTCCAAAAGGTTGATGGTTTCTTTCGATCATTCAGAAACCAGAAAGATTCTCTCAACCGCAGAACACGGTTAAGGCATTTCTTTTCAGCCTGACCAAACAAGAGCATGGCTCTATCCAATGTGTCCAGATCAATCGAGCATCGATTATGGTCGATTACCAAAAACACCTTGCTATGTCGCCATATCCGGGGACCATCATGGATGGTTGTCGCGTGCGACGCTTTGGATGGTCTGCATACGACATTATCGGGTAGTCCTCGCAGAGGCCTGCCATGATGCTGAATTCTACTTTGCATGGGGTTGAACCCGGGAAATTCGGAACGACCCATCCTGCCGTGCCGATCCGGCACAAGTGTGGACGCCTGGATAGTCGCGACAACGATTGCGGTGGGCGGCAATCTGGCCTGAAATGACTACCGATTGGAAAGGGGAATCGATGGGACGCTGTAAGGGAAAACGGGCGCTGGTAACCGGAGGCGGCTCCGGGATCGGCGCTGCCACGGCCCGCCTGCTGGCGAGCGATGGCGCAATGGTCATGCTGGCCGACCGGGATGTCGATGCCGCGCGGTCCGTTGCATCGGAAATCGGTGAGGCCGCTCATGCCACGGAACTCCAGGTCACGGACCAGGCTTCCTGGGACAACGCCATCAAGGCGACGCTCGATGCCCTGGGCGGCTGGGACGTTCTTGTGAACTGTGCCGGCATCCTGCGGCGCGGTACCATCGAAAGCACGCCGTTGGACATGTGGCATGACGTCATCAACGTCAATCTCACTGGGACCTGGCGCGGTTGCCGGGCGGCCGTAGCGCATATGCGCGAAAACGGCGGTGGCGGGATCGTCAACCTGTCGTCGGTTTCCGGCCTGGTAGGTGATTCCGAACTTTGCGCCTACGACGCCAGCAAGGGCGGTGTGCGCCTGCTGACCAAGTCGATTGCCCATTACTGTACGGAAAACCAGCTCGGTATCCGTTGCAACTCCATCCATCCCGGTGTCATCCAGACGCCCATGGTCCACAACTACATCGCCGAGGCAGACGATCCTGAGAACGAACGCAAACTCTGGGACGCCTTCACACCAGAGGGCGTGAATGCCCAGGCAGAGGATGTGGCTGAACTCATTGCCTTTATCGCCAGTGACCCATCGCATCTGATCAACGGCGCGGAACTGGTGATCGACGGGGGAGCGATGGCGTCATGAGTGAAAGACTGAAGAACAAGGTGGCCCTGGTCACCGGTGCAGCGTCAGGCTTTGGTCGGCAAAGCGCCATCCGAATGGTCGAGCAGGGTGCACTCGTCTGCGTCACGGACGTCAACCTGAAAGGCGTCGAGGAAACCGCAGCCATGCTGGGGGGCAGGGGCTTTGCCCTGCATCACGACGTTGCCAGCCCCGAAGCCTGGGACACAGCCATGGGCGCCGTGCTGGACCGATACGGCAAGCTCGACATCCTGGTGAACAGTGCAGGCATCGGTGTCGAATTCGACAACATCGGTGAATGCGATGACGCCATCTGGGATGCCGTGATGGATGCCAACCTGCACGGTACCTATCTGGGCTGCCGGGCGGCGATCGAGCCCATGAAACGCGCCGGTGGCGGTTCCATCATCAATCTGGCATCGGTCCTTGCCATTCGTGGTGAGGCCTATGCGCTGGCCTATTGCGCCAGCAAGGGGGCGGTGCGGCTGCTGACCAAATCCATCGCAGTCCATTGCGGCGAGCAGAAGAACAACATCCGCTGCAACGCGATTTGTCCGGGTTACATGCTCACACCCATGGTTCGGCGTTTCACGAGTGAGATAGGAGCCGAGGAGACGCAACGTATCTCCGACAAACACCCCATGGGACGCATGGGTGACTCTGACGATATCGCCCACATGGTGGTCTATCTCGCCAGCGATGAAGCAACCTTCGTCACCGGCGCCGATATGGTCGTCGATGGCGGTTACACCGCGAGTTAGTCCATGGATGATCGTTTGATTGCCGAAACGCGCGAGATCTGGAAGGCGCTTGAGCCTGATACGCGTGAAAAGATCGACTACATCTGGATCAACCCCGAACTCCCCATGATGGAGTACAAGGCCGAAGCGGCCCTGTCGTCCTGGCTCGACAAACATGGCTTCACGGTTGAACGCGGTGTCTGTGGCCTACCCACGGCATTCCGCGCTGTGTGGTCGAACGGAGAGGGGCCAACCATCGGGTTCCTTGCCGAATACGATGCACTGCCGGGCCAAGGCAATCGGTTGGAGCCCAACCGCGCGCCGGATGGCAAACATGCCGGTCATGCCTGTGGTCACAACCTCATCGGAGGCGCCGATACCGGTGCTGCCATCACAGCGCGCCATGCCATGGAAGCACACGGCATCAAGGGCACCATCGTTGTGCTGGGAACACCGGCCGAAGAAATCCTGTGGGGCAAGATCGCCATGTTTCGGGATGGCGCGTTCGACGGTATTGATGTCCTGCTGACCAGCCATGGGGACTACCAGAACGGCGCACCATCACGCCCGTGCTTGTCCTGTGTCTCGTCCGAATTCGTTTTCCGTGGTGTCTCCAGCCATGGCGGGTCACGCCGTTCCCAGAACGCGCTGGACGCAGCAGAACTGATGATCCAGTCGGTCGAGCGTCTGCGCGCGCACCAGTTCAGCGATGCCATCATCGGCCATGTCATGCGTTTTGCCGGATTCATGCCGTCGATCACGCCTGATGAAGTGCGCCTCTGGATCACCGTGCGCAATGCTGATTTCGAGCGTGCTGAAGAGGTCTATAATCTCATCCTCCCGATCGCTCAGGATGCCGCGCGTTACACCGGCACTGACTTCCAGGAACAGTTCATCTCTGCCTCGCGCGGTTACCTTCCCAACGACACCATGGCCGAGCGTTTGCACGCCGCGATGGAGATCACCGGCCCGCCCGCCTGGGACGATGATGACCTGGCTTTCATGCAGGACCTTTCGGAACATTGCCGTCCCGGCCAACCCTTCAATCTTGATATGACCACGGCCATTCATACCCAAGGTGTCGATCCCTACGGCCAGGATGATGGCGAAGCCAGCTGGTATATCCCGCTTGCCCGCGCCAACTGGGCCTATCCCACCGGCGTGCTGCTCCATAACTGGGCGGCCACGGCAAACTCTGGCCATGAATCACAAATGAAGGGCGGACTCTTTGCGGGCGAAGCCCTGGCGCTCACAGCCCTGGATCTCCTCACCGACCACACCGCGATTGCCGCGGCAAAGGCGGAATTGGCAGAACGTGTCGGTGGACGCGAACTCTCGCCGCCACGTGTTGGCGGGTTCGAGGTCATGACAAACAATCCCGAAACGTTCTGGGATTCGACGTGGGTCAGCACGGATAAACTCGGCTGATGAGCAATCTTGCCCTTGATGCAGAGCCGATTCCCGTCACGATTCTAACCGGGTTTCTGGGCAGCGGAAAAACCACCCTGCTGCGCCATTTGCTGTCACATCCAGATATGGACGAGACCGCGGTCATCGTGAACGAGTTCGGTGAAGTCGGTCTTGACCACATGCTGCTGGAAACCAGCGAGGAGGACACGCTCCTGCTCGACAACGGGTGCCTGTGTTGCGGCCTGCGCGGCGATCTGGTTGATACGCTCCATTCCCTGCTGGAACGGCGCGAGCGCGGCGAGGTTCCTGCGTTCAAGCGCGTCATGATCGAGACAACCGGCCTGGCCGATCCCGTGCCCGTCATGCAGACCTTCCGCAGCGATCCCCTGCGGCTGTCTGTTTATGAACTGGCAAGTCTCGTGACCTGCTTCGATACCGTGAATGGTATCGCCACCCTGGAACACCATGCTGAAGCCGAACGTCAGCTCGCCATGGCAGACACGGTCGTCCTGACCAAGGGCGATCTTGGCAATTTGGATACGGCCCGTGCTGAAATCGTCCGCCGCAACGACCGCGCCATCCTGCGCGAGGCGCTGCAGGGTGAGATCGACCCCAGCCAGGTACTGGCAGGTCAGGCCCGCTTCGATCTGCCGGTTGCACATGAACCCCATGGCCACGACCACAGTCACAACCATCATGACCGCATTGTCTCCGTCGTCGTGCGCGGAAGTCAGTCACTGTCATGGGAACATGTGCGCATTGCCGTCGGCGAACTTGTCGAACAGCACGGCGATAAGCTCTTACGCGTGAAGGGGCTGCTTGCCGTGGAAGGCCAGGAAGGCCCGATCAGCGTGGATGGTGTCCAGCACCTGTTCCACAGGCCGCGCCCGCTCGACGCCTGGCCCGGGGATGATCAGACACCATTCCTGGTCGGCATTGCTGAAAGTGTGACAGAGGACGAGGTTCGCGCCTGGCTTCTGGAAGTTCTCGACCCCGCACAAGTCGCAGCCGCATAACGTCAGCTCGGCTTGTAGCTCGGTGGTTTGAACTTCAACCAGAAGTTGGTGATCGGTCCGACTTCGCGACCCTCGTGATCAAAGCGGTCCTTGCGGGCAATCGCTGTCTTGACGATCTGCCCGCCGACCCAGCGGAACGGCTCGCCAGGAAAGGAGCGTGAGAGCGGGCTAACCAGGGGACAGCGTGTCCATTCATCGTCGAGGTCCTGAACCAGAGACGCAAGAATATGGCTGCCCAGTCGGGACGGCACGACACCAGAGCCTGAGTAGCCGTAACCAAAGACGATATCCCGACAGGTCGGCAGGCGACCAAAGATCGGCAGGCCGCTCATTGTGCGGTCAATGGGACCGCTCCATCGGCCCTGAATTTCGGCGTCGCGCAGGCTGGGATGGAAACCGGCCATGACATCACGAAACTCGTCGTCGGTGCGATAATGGCTTTTGGTACAGGCATCGAGATTGTCGCCATAGGGCAGCCTGCCACCTGACTTCGTCCACATGACGCGCCCGTCGGCTGTGGGACGGCAGGCTTCGATGAAGGTCTTTGAATCGGTGATTCCCGGCGCATCGCGAAATCCGATTTCTTCGAGTTTCTCAGGCATCGGGGCGGTCATCGCGGCGTCGGTGAACATGACCATGGCGGAGTGACGCAGTTCTGGAATGGAAAGGGACCAGCCATAAAGACCCAGCACGACCTTCTTGGCCGTCACCACGCCTTGTGGCGTTGTGACCGTTGGCGGCGACGTCCGGCCCAGCTTCGTCATTTCCGTTTTCTCGAAGATGCGTACGCCCTTTGACAGGGCGGCCTTGCGCAGACCACGAACCAGATGACCGGGATGCAGCAGAACACTGGCCGTATCAATCACGCCGCCATAGAGAGAATGACTGCCGGTGGCGTCGGCAAGCTGGTCATGATCAAGAAAGCGGTAGGTGTGAATCTGGTGCGATTCCATCAGCGCCATCATCTTGTCCCAGTGACCCGATTGCTTTTCGCAGGTCGCGACCCACAGCGTATTGGCGCTGTTGATCTGCGTGTCGATTTCGTGGTCGCGGCTGATTGCCTTGATGTCCTCGATGGCCTGGAGAGAGGCGTGGCCGATGCGCAGGGCTTCGCTCGTATCGCTCATCTTCTCGAGAAGCGGAAGCTGCAGCCACATCGGCAAGGCAAAGCCCGCATTCGCTCCGCTGCCACCTGCGCCGCAGATGTCACGCTCGATGATCGCGACATCGAGCGATGGGTCGCGGTTCTTCAGTTCGATTGCAGCCCAAAGCCCGGTATAGCCGCCGCCGACAATGGCGACGTCAACCTTCAGGTCACCATCAAGAGGCGTGATCTTTGTTTCTGTTTCGGCCGCCAGCGCATCGCTCAGCCAGACACTCTGCATGATGTTCGTCTCCCGTTGATGTCACGCTGGCATGAACCGCCAGTCCAGTCCACGTCACGGTTAGGCGCTTTCCCCCGCTGGTTTCCGGATCGTCAGCCGTGGCGTGATCATGCGCGTCCTTGGGGAAGCCGCGCTGACGTTCATGCCGACATGCTGCCCCTCGGGGAGCCTTGCGAAAGGCGGAAAGGGCCGCGCACCAAGGACGCCAAAGAGATCGTCATGAATCAACGTGTGGTTTCTAATGGAAGGCCAGACAAGGCTTGCCAGGAACTGCTGGTCGATCTGGCGATTGGGCACACTTACCTTGGCGACATGCGCCTCCATGAGACTCTTGATGCCCGTCAATTGGCCGCCCACGGCACCCCACATGCCTGCCAGCATGAGGTCGGTATGGCTCCACCAGTCGCGCATGAGGTGGAAGGCCTTGTCGGAGGCAAGCCAGTCATCCACGGCGACCCGTTCGCGCACGGTCAGTTTTGCATCGGCATCACGGAAGAGAACACGGTCGATGCCGGGATCGTCCGCGGCCAGAAACCGCCACAACAGCGACGCGTGGCGAACAGGCGGCGTGGGCATCAGGACGATCTGGGCACCCAGAGACCGCAATTGGGTCATCGCGCCCGATGGCACCGTACGGTCGCAATAGATGCGACATTGCCATGCCGGAAAAAGGTCGCGCGCAACATCGAC
>Ga0055584_100003959_pt1 | contig 14534 bp, 10 predicted proteins | sample OSDHelmetaG_FD_58716 | JGI IMG/M metagenome (GOLD analysis project Ga0055584, IMG submission 58716) | Pelagic marine sediment microbial communities from the LTER site Helgoland, North Sea, for post-phytoplankton bloom and carbon turnover... | ecosystem: Environmental > Aquatic > Marine >... | reverse complement strand
GCCTGGCTGAGTTGTCGCTGGGCCTCTTCAGGATGTGCAAGAACCGACTGGAATGATGCTGCGGCATGCTCTGCTCCCCAACTGCGCATCGTCGACTTCAGCTGCATGACACGTTCGAGTTGCCCTTCTATCTCCATGCCCATGCTCGACCTTCGCACCTCGGTCTCGGCGTGAAGGTCGGCCATCGTTTCGAGGTCGCCAGCCACGGAGGTGATCTCGGTGGCAATTGGCTCGAGATCCTTCGCCATGGCGTCGACATCGATCCGCATCGCAAACGGATCGAGCAGGTCGAGCGCGGCTGACAGCTCGGCCAGCCGCCGCCTGCCGGAGTCGACCACCCAGCCCTCCTCGGCGCGGGCGTCGGCCGCATCCAACCCGGACTTGACGCGGTTGCTCGCTTCTCGATGCGTCTCTGCGAGCTCGTCGGGCTTGCCGCGCAGCTCTTCGATCACGAATTCCAGCGCACTGACTTTTACCTCGGCGCCTTCGACCGAACCGAGCGCTTCCGCGACGTGTCCGTCGACCTCAGACTGGTCCTCGAGGCTGTATCCGGCCACATCTTTGGGGGTGACTTCACTCACGGGTGACCATGCCTCATACAGTTCGCGGGAGGCCTCGGCAGCTTCGGTCTGAGCCGTGTTGAGTCTCGCCATTGCAGATCCGGTGATTCGACCACCAGCGATCACAGCTTCTTGCTCGGCGTCGTACCAGCGAGCTTGCACGTTCGTGACTCGTGTCGACGCCGTGTAGAAACGCTGCCGAGCCTGTTCACCCCGAGCTGCCCGGGTGCGACGTCTTGTGTATAGCCATGCGCCGCCGCCAACGACTGCAGCGGTTCCCAATACACCTCCGATCACAGAAGTCGCGTAGTTCGCCGGCACTGTTTCGAGCCCTTGAACGGTGCCACCAACACCACTTGCGAGACCTGCACCGATCTGCCCGTCCTGGAAAAACGAGTTCATTCGACCTCGGATGTCCTCCGCGTCATCATCGAGTCTCTCGTTGAGGTCGTCCCCGTAGTCGATCGCCGACACGCGATCATCAACCGCAACGGCAAGTACGACCTTGTTGTCTGCGACGTCTCCTGGAGAGTCGAACGCTTCGGGACAGTTCGTCCGGGCGACATCCTCGAGATCATCGCCAGCGGGAAGTGCATCGACAACGAGGACGTGGAAGTCGATTCCGGTCTGACGTTCGGCAGCGCCGATCACCGATTCGAGACCCTCGGGGTCCGTCACACCGAACAAATCGATGAGGTCACGACACGCGTCGCTCACCTGCGCACTCGCCGTAGAAGTCAGCGACAGGAGCAGTAGTGGAGTCAGAGCGAAGAGAACGAGGATTCGTCGAACCATGAAGATGGACCCTATCGCTGGCCCCTGCTGCTGTCCGGTTCCGCACCTTCGACGATCGATCGTGGTGCTGATCGGCCGGTGCCCGCTCAGGCTGGTTGCGGTGTCAGCGCTGCCGAAAGGAAGCGCAAGAGTTCGTTGCGGCGCTCTGCCAGGCTTCGAAGGCTGGGTTCGATTCCCATTGCTCGTAGTACTTCGACCTCCGTCGCGACGCCGACGATCGTCGAATACAGCGAGAAGAGAAGCAGCCGAGCATTGTCTCCGGCAACCCGCCCCTCCTTGAGCGCGATCTCGAGTGAGTGTTGTGCTGATTCGATGTGGTTCGACAACCGTGCTGCGAGGTGGACAGCGACCATGGATCCCGGCCGCGACGCCTCTCGCAGCAGTCCGAGAAGCGCTGGCCGTTGGACGGCAAGCCGAAAGACAACTCGCACTGTTCCCTCGACTTGCTCCCACACGTCGTTTGCGTCCACAACGTTGTCGAGCTCGGTCATGAACTCATTCGCTGCCTCGTCAACCACGGCCTCAAAGAGCACGTTCTTGGACCCGAAATAGTACAAGATCGACTGTTTTCGAAGACCGAGTGACCGCGCGAGAGCATCAAGCGAAGTGCCGTCCACGCCCCGAGTACCGAACGACTCGAGCGCGGTGTCGAGGATGCGCTGTCGGGTGCTCACGACACCACCTTAGTTCTCTCTACCAATTGGTAGAAATCGCCACACTGCTGATAGAACACATACTTGTGATCGCCGAAAACCTCGCGGGAAAACGCATCGCCGTCACCGGCTCGACGGGTTTCTTGGGAACCGCGCTGATCGAACGGCTCGTTCGGTCCGTGCCCGAATGTGAGCTCGTGCTGCTCGTGCGCCCCGGTCGACGAGGTGCGCAGGCCAGAGTGACCCGCGACGTACTCAAGAACGATGCATTCGACCGTCTTCGGGCTGAGCTTGGCAAGGACGAGTTCGACGAGATGACCACCCGCCGAGTTCACGCTGTTGCCGGCGACGTCGGAACGGACGGCCTTGGTCTTACTGGCGACGACCTTGCGCTCTGGCTGAGCGCCGATGTCATCATTCACTCGGCTGCCACGGTGTCATTCGATTCGCCGCTCGACACCGCCGTCGAAGTCAACCTTCTCGGCCCGCAACGAATTGCCAACCTCTGCAAGGAACATGGGGTCACGCCACATCTGGTCGCGGTGTCGACGTGTTACGTGGCGGGAAGTCGCCGCGGCGCGGCGCCGGAACAGTTGGTCAACGAAAGCCCTTACTTCGTTGACGTCGATTGGCGACGTGAGGTTGACGCAGCGCGACGCAGCCGACGAAACGAAGAAACAGCGAGTCGCCAACCGAAGAAGCTGCGCGACTTTCGTGCTGGCGCCCAGCGTGAGCTCGGCGCAGTGGGTACACCTGCGCTGGCAGCCAAGACCGAAACGCTCAGGCAGGCTTGGGTCACCGACCAGATGGTCGAGAACGGGCGCGCCCGTGCCTCCTCTCTCGGGTTTCCCGATGCGTACGCGTACACGAAGGCCCTCGGAGAACTTGCGCTGGTGGAGAGCTGCGGCGACGTCCCCGTCTCCATCGTTCGACCATCCATCATCGAGTCCGCTTGGGCCGAGCCGGTTGCCGGTTGGATCCGCGGTTTCCGAATGGCTGAACCAGTCATCATCTCGTACGCACGTGGCTTGCTCAGCGAGTTCCCCGGAGTACCCGAGGGAGTCGTCGACGTCATACCCGTCGACATGGTGGTCGCCGCAATCGTTGCCGTTGCAGCTCGAGGCCCTAAAGACGATGGCCCTGACGTCACCCAAGTCGCATCTGGAGCAGCCAATCCGCTTCGCTACAAGAATCTCGTCGATTATGCCGAGGAGTGGTTCGTCGCCAATCCGATCTACGACGAGCTCGGGCAACCCATCGCTGTCGCGGCGTGGCAGTTTCCCGGCCGCGGTCGTGTCGAACGTCAGCTGGTTCGCGCCCGAACAAGTCTCGAACGCGCCGACGCCATCCTCGAGAAGCTCCCCCTCCGAGGGCGGACCGCCGACTACGCCATGAAACTTCAGGCTCGGAAGGAAATCCTCGATCAGGCGTCGGGATATGTCGAACTGTACGGCGCGTACGCGGAGTGCGAGGCGCTCTACGGGCTCGAGAACCTCTTGGGAATGTGGGCGGAGCTCTCCGAAGATGACCAGGCAACGTTCACATTCGACCCTCGGGTCATCGACTGGAAGCACTACGTCCAGAACGTCCATCTGCCGTCCGTGGTCCGTCAAGCTCGAGCCAAGACCACCCCCGGCAAGAAGGTGGGTCCCAGCCGCAGCACACGCCTGCGCGGACAAGTGCTCTCACCGGACCGACAGATGGCTGCCTTCGACCTCGAGAACACGATCGTCGCGTCCAATGTCGTGACGTCGTTCGCCTGGCTCGGCACAAGAAACCTCTCGCCTCGGGACCGTGCGATCTTCGCCGTCAGGGCGTTGTCACAAGGTCCTGGATGGCTTGCCCTCGATCGGAAGGACAGAAGCGACTTTCTCCGATCCTTCTACCGCAACTATCGCGGTGCACCCACCGCGCAGATCGAGCGAGATGCGCAGGAACTGCTGAGTCACTACCTGTTGAACAAGTCGTTTCCCGACGCGATCCGAAGAGTTCGAGAGCACCGATCCTTGGGGCATCGAACGGTCTTGATCACCGGCGCACTCGACTTCGTCGTCAAGCCACTTGCACCGCTCTTCGACGACATCATCAGCGCAGAAATGGGAACAGCCGGTGGGCGATACACCGGCGGAATGATCTCGGTTCCACCGACTGCCGAGAATCGTTACCAAGCGCTTGCAGATTATGCGAAGTCCCACAACATCGATCTGCGCGAGTCTGTTGCCTACGCCGATTCATCGAGTGACCTGCCGATGCTCGAAGCGGTCGGCTTTCCCGTCGCCGTGAATCCCGAGACGAAACTTGCGAGCATCGCACGCAAGCGCGGATGGCTGGTCGAGGACTTCCAGAAGCAATCAGGTGCGCCATCGCGGCCCATCCCTCTTGCGCCCCGAACGGGTGCTCGATCCGAACCACTGCTCAGTCGCATGATGAATCGCGGCTCAGGCATCGCCAAGGAGAAGACCCGACGATGAGTCCACGCAAAGCACCTCGGCCCGGACTGGTCCTCGATGTCGACGCATCGACGCCCCCGATCCTCTTTCACCACGGTGAGAACTTCCGGATGGAGAAGCTCCCGGTCGGTCGATCACGAATCATCTACCCCGCAGAGCCGCTACGTGGTCTCATCGATCCTGATCAGGCCATCAGAGACGCGCTCGACAATCCGATCGAATCGGAGCCACTTCGAGCGCTGATGACGCCGGGCATGAAGCTCACGATTGCATTCGACGACATCAGTTTGCCGTTACCTCCGATGCGCCGACCCGACGTTCGTCAGCGCATCATCGAGGCGGTCCTCGACATCGCCGCCGAGGTTGGCGTGGACGACGTTCATATCATCGCCGCCCTCGCTCTTCATCGCAGAATGACCGAAGATGAGCTGCGTCATGCAGTGGGCGACCGGGTCTACGACGCGTTCGCTCCATCGGGACGTCTCTACAACCACGATGCCGAGGATCCCGAGGGAATGACACACCTCGGAACCACGAATCACGGCGAAGAGGTTCAGATCTCGACCCGCGCAGTCGAGTCCGACCTGACCGTCTACGTGAACATCAACCTGGTTTCGATGGACGGCGGCCACAAGAGCACCGCGACGGGCCTCTCTGGATACACGGCGCTCCGACACCACCACAACGTCGAGACAATGCGGAACTCGAAGTCGTTCATGGACCCCGAGAATTCAGAACTGCACACGAAGAATTGGCGCCAAGGTGACGTGATTCGAAGCGCTGGCGTGAAGATCTTCCAGATCGAGACGACGATCAACAACAACACATTCGGCGAGACCGGCCCGTTGTCGATGCTGCAGAAGCGCGAATGGGAGTGGACCGCCCGTGATCGCGCCATGTTCCTGGCAATGCAGGGCGGACTGAGCTACATGACGAAAGGCGCCAAGCGGAAGGTCTTCCACAACTGGAAGGCGCCGTATGAGCTCACGTCAGTCCAGGCCGGTGAGATCGAAGCGGTCCACAAGGTCACTACGGCCAACACCTACGCACAGCATCTGGTTCCGGTCGAGGGCCAGACCGACATCATGACGATGGGACTCCCCTATATCAGCCCGTACAACGTGAACTCGGTGATGAACCCGATTCTGGTTGCAGTGTTGGGCCTCGGGTACTTTTTCAACCTCTACAAGGGAAAGCCCTTGGTCCGAGAAGGTGGTGTCCTCATCATGAGTCACCCGACTCCATGGGACTTCAACCCGGTTCACCACCCGAGTTACATCGACTTCTTCGAACAGGTCCTTGCCGACACCACGGATCCGATCGAGATCGAGCGGAAGTACGAAAAGCAGTACGCCGAAGACGAGTGGTACCGCCATCTCTACCGAACCAGCTACGCCTACCACGGCGTTCACCCGTTCTACATGTGGTACTGGTGCAGCCACGCGCTGCAGCATCTGGGATCTGTCATCGTGGTCGGAGGCGAGCCGAAGTCGGTCCGTCGGCTTGGGTTCCGGCCCGCATCGACGCTGCAGGACGCGCTCGAGATGGCAACCGACACCGTTGGCCCACAGCCGACGATCACCCACTTCCACAATCCACCGATGCTCATGGCCGACGTCAAATGAGTGCGATCGCAGATGCCCGTGCCCGGGTGTCTCGGCGTCTCGCAGGCACCGAGGTACCGCTCATCGGCCGGCTCCGCAAACCACTGCAAGCCCTACCCTTTCCCTTCACCGCACCGACCGTTCCTCAGTCTGTTGAACTACCAGAACGACGGGGAACCACTGGCACCGACTTCCCGACCGACTGGGCGCGCACCGAGCCTGCACGCCGGACTCGTGCTGTGCTCATCGATGGCCTTGTCCGTCCAATCATGTCCGGGCTCGCGCAACCCACCCGTCGAGGTGCCGACCGCCTCAATGGACTCGCCGGACCTGCGGTCTTTGCAGCGAACCATCACAGCCACATCGACACCCCGCTATTGCTCAGCTCGCTGCCGATGCCATGGCGTCATCGCGCCGTCGTTGGTGCCGCAGCGGACTACTTCTTCGGGACCCGCGTCACCGGGGCGCTGTCGGCGCTCGTCATCGGAGCGATCCCCATCGATCGCACGAAGCTCAGTCGCACTTCAACGGACCTGGCGCGAGACCTCATCAACGAGGGATGGTCGCTCGTCGTGTTTCCCGAGGGTGGGCGCAGCCCAGACGGATGGGGTCAGCCGTTCCGGGGAGGGGCCGCCTTCATTGCCCAGCGGACCGACACGCCTGTCGTCCCTGTCCACATCGAGGGAACTGGACGGATCCTTCGGAAAGGCAAGAGCACACCAACGCCCAGCCGAACCACGGTGACCTTCGGGGAACCGATGTACTGCGGAGACGACGAGGACGCACGATCGTTCAATACCCGCATCGAGGCTCGCGTGGCCGAACTGGCCGACGAAGCAATGACCGACTGGTGGTCAGCACGCAAGCGTGCGCATGCGGACTCCACACCAGCGCTGACAGGGCCGCAGACAGCTACCTGGCGGCGGGTGTGGGAACTCGATGCCGACGCAGGATCGCGTCGTGGCCCGACACGTCGAAGCTGGCCTCGCTGATCAGGTCGTGGCGGACGTACGGCGACCGGAAATGTCGTTCGGCAGGATACGAACCCAATCGGTATCGAACGGTTGCGGTGTCCATCGCATGACACCGAGCGCCTCGAGTTCGGCGATCTCACTGTCGGTGTAGACGGTGTCCGCCGATCCCTCGATCAGCACACTCCACCCGCTCAACGACGTCGCGTCCCAGTTGTCCACCTCGAACGCGACGGGCTGATTCATTCGAGCTGCGCCGAGCTTGGCTCCCCGTGCGCTCCTGAATGCGATCTGATGACCGATCACACCAAACGCCACCGGAAGGACCACCGGTTCACCGTCATGAACGAAAGCGACACGTCCGATCGGTGTGCGACGGAGCAGACCCCAACACTCCTCGGTGCTCATGATCTCAAGTCCGTGTCGGTCCTTGATCTTGGGTTGCGAACTTGAATCCATGCCTCACAGTGTAGGCCCGCCACGGGTGGCACTAGGGACTGAGGTCCCACGGCGTTCTGACCGCTCAGCCCAGTTGACCCTCAGAGGCACGATGCCAAGGCGTCCGCCTCGAATGGGTCCCGGCCAAGGCCGAACAACGGGTCCTCGAACAGATCCTCCGCCTCGACGCTCGCGAGGTGGTCGACGATGCACGTCGCATTCGAAATGCTACGACCGCTCGAGATCAACCTTTCGATCGCCGCTTCCTTGGCCTGAAGTGGGTCAAGGACTGCAGATCTCCCGGCCGAAGCGAACGTCTCGCCGAACGGTGTGCCCTCTGGGTCACTGGCATCGAACGCTGTCTCGGGACTGGCCGAGTCGACTGATTCGAGAATTGGATCCGTGGCAACACAACGAGCCGATACCGCGATCAGTGCCGCACGTTCGGCGTCTGTCTTCGGCTCGCGAGGATCCGCGGCGCCAAGCAACTGCAGTGCCACCAAACTGTCGGCCATACATGTGGCCTCGGTCTCGGTGACCCCGATCGTCTGCAAGGCCGCAATCGCGTCCTCCTGCGAGAACGTCGAGCCCGCACAGGCGCTGAAGGCGAGCGCAGTCACAAGAACAGTCGCGATGCGGCGGACGGACATATGGACCCATCGGCCACCACAGACGCTCGATGAGACACGTGGTCCTGTCTCTGGGTTCGAGGAGCGGGACAGATAAGATCATGGCGTTTGCCGAGCACCCGAGGATTCAACGTGGCCGTCTACGCCAACACGCCGATCGAACTCATCAACTCCGTCTACGCATCGCTCGATGAGCGACTCGCTAGAGGTCGAGAGCGGCTGGGACGTGCGCTGACACTGACCGAGAAGATCCTCATCAACCACCTCGACGACGTCGACACCGGTGGGATGGAACGGGGCGTGAGCTACACGGATCTACGTCCAGACCGCGTCGCCATGCAGGACGCCACCGCACAAATGGCGTGGCTGCAATTCATGACTGCTGGTCTCGATGAGACCGCTGTTCCGACGACGACGCACTGCGACCATCTCATCCAGGCTCGAGTCGACGGAAAGACTGACCTCGCCACAGCCGTGGATACCAACAAAGAGGTCTACGACTTCCTGCAAGACGTGAGCGCAAAGTACGGCGGCGGCTTCTGGGCACCAGGATCGGGCATCATTCATCAGGTCGTGCTCGAGAACTACGCCTTCCCCGGTGGCATGATGCTCGGCACGGACAGTCACACGCCCAACGCTGGTGGTTTGGGAATGATCGCCGTCGGTGTCGGCGGGGCCGACGCAGTCGATGTCATGACAGGGTTCTCGTGGAACGTGCGTTGGCCCAAGGCAATAGGCGTACACCTCACCGGCTCACTCACTGGCTGGGCCGCACCGAAAGACGTGATTCTCAAGGTGGCCGAAATCCTCACGGTCAAGGGCGGAACCGGAGCCATCGTCGAGTACTTCGGACCGGGCGCCGAGTCGATGTCGGCAACTGGGAAGGCCACGATCTGCAACATGGGTGCCGAGATCGGTGCGACGACATCCCTCTTTGCATACGACGATGCGACCAGCCGGTACTTGAAAGCCACAGGGCGCGAAGAGATCGACGACGCGGCTCGCGCTGTTGCGCACCACCTACGCGCCGATGACGAGGTGTACGCCAACCCGAGCGAGTACTTCGATCAAGTCATCGAAATCGATCTGAGCGCGCTCGAACCGCTCATCAATGGACCGCACACTCCGGACCTCGCTCGGCCGCTGAGCAAGCTCGGGAGCGAGGCCGAACTCAACGGGTGGCCAAAAGAGATCTCGGCCGCGCTCATCGGCTCATGCACGAACTCGTCCTATGAGGACATCAGTCGAGCCGCCTCGATCGCACGCGACGCAGCATCGAAGGGGTTGACGGCCAGGGTCCCATTCATGGTCACGCCTGGCTCGGAGGCAACCATGCGAACGATCGAGCGCGATGGATTCCTCCACGATCTCGAAGCGATCGGTGGCGTCGTGCTGGCCAATGCATGCGGCCCGTGTATCGGTCAATGGAAACGCGACGACCGCGAGGGTCGGGAAGGTACGGCCAACACGATCGTCACGAGTTACAACCGGAACTTCCCGAAGCGCAACGACGGTGATGGAGCGACGCTCGCGTTTGTCACTTCGCCCGAGACGACCGTAGCCCTCGCACTGGCCGGAACGCTCGATTTCGATCCCCTGCACGACACGCTCACGAATGCGGCTGGCGAAGAGGTCATGTTGGCGGTCGGCGACGCGATCGAGCTCCCATCGGATGGTTTCGAAGACGGCACGTCTATGTTCATCGCGCCACCAGAGGTCAGGACTGGCGTTGTGGTGTCGGTGAGTCCGACATCGGATCGGCTCCAGTTGCTCACTCCATTTCCCAAGTGGGATGGCAACGACTACCTGGAACTTCCGATCCTCGGAAAGGGCATGGGCAAGGTCACGACGGACCACATCTCGATGGCCGGCGCCTGGCTCAAGTATCGAGGCCACCTCGAAAACATCTCCGGCAACCTGTATCTGGGTGTCGTCAATGCCTACACCGGCGAGAGCGAGCTCGCTCTTGACCCATCGGACGGCCAAACGAAGAGTTATCCAAACATCGCAAAGAGCCTGCACGAGAAGGGCATCAACTGGGTCTTCATCGGCGAGGAGAACGTGGGCGAAGGCTCGAGCCGAGAACATGCTGCGATGGAGCCCCGATTCCGTGGTTGCCTGGCCGTCTTCGCGAAGTCGTTCGCTCGGATCCACGAGACGAACCTGAAAAAGCAGGGCGTTCTCGCGTTGACATTCGCAGAGCCGTTGTTCTGGGACGCAATCGAAGAAGGCGACAGCATCAGCATCACTGGCCTCAAGGACTTGGCTCCAAACGTTCCAGTCGAGTGCGTGCTCCACAAGCCTGATGGCGAGAGCCTCGAGTTCAAGGCCAATCAAACGTTTTCTCCGGATCAGATCGAGTGGTTCAAAGCAGGCAGCGCACTGAATCTCATCAGACAACAAACCGCTGGTTGATTCGAATCCCACATGGACCTTCGACAGCTCAATGCCCTGATCGCAGTCTCGGAGCATCGCAGTTTTAGTGCAGCTGCGCGGGCGCTCCACACGGTGCAGTCAAATGTCTCGACCCATGTTGCTCGCCTCGAGCGCGAACTGGATGCGATTCTCGTCGATCGGAGGACAGGCGAATTGACGGCCGAAGGGGAAGTCGTGGTCCTCCGTGCCTTGCGTGTCACAGCAGAATTGCAGGCCATCCCGTCGGATGTGTCGGCGCTGCGAGACGACATCCGTGGCACGGTCCGATTCGGCATCATCGGCACGACGGGAAGGTGGCTCGTTCCAGAGCTGTTGACCGCGCTGCGCTCGGACTTTCCTGGGGTCCATCTCGTCGTCGTAGATGCGACGACGACGGGCCTGTTGCCACAGCTCCAGAGCGGGCAGCTCACGATGGCGGTGCTCAACCTGCCACTCTCGGAATCCGAACTCACCTCCGAACCGCTCTTCGACGAGGAACGGATTCTCATCGTTCCCGACGGACATCCTCTTGCAGAAAACTCCCGGGTTTCTCTCGTTGAGCTCTCCAAACACGAGATCGTGCTGCCGCCCGAGGGCACACAATTTCGCAACGAGGTCGACGCGGCGGCCGAGGCGGTCGGAGTTTCCCTCAAACCCAAGGCTGAGTTGGACGGGATGCGTTTGCTGGCGTCGCTCGCCTTTCAGGGATATGCGCCAGCACTCGTTCCCGCGACCGCAGCGCCCACCGGCGAGGATGGGGCGTGGAGCGTGGTGCATATCGACGACATGTCAACGCGCAGCGTTGGACTTGCGTACCGGCGCTGGACGACCCTTCCCGCGCCCGCTCGCGCCGTGCAGCAGGTGGTCACCGAGGTCGTCGTGGCCAAGGGCGACCAACAGCCTGGTCTACATGTGACCGCGTCTGTCGACGATCGGCCGAGCAACTAGTTGGCGAGGTAGGCCTCGTGGAGCTTCTCGCAGCCCACCCTGCCTAAACTCGCGACGTGGCCCTCACCGACCCCGACGTTGCTCGTTCCACCCGGATGATCGTTCGGGGAGCCGACGGTCGACGCCGCGTGCTCGTAGCGATTGCGGACCGCGAGAACTCTGCGCTCACGACCGCAGATGCAGATCTGATCTCGTTGGGCGCGCGGGATGCTCTCGACCAAGGTATTCCGTTCGTATGTGAGCTGCGAGCAAACGGGCCTGCTGCGGAAGAGGAACTCGCCGTGACATTTGCGATCGGAGGCGCGGCCCGTCAGCTCACGGCATGTTCCGGACGAATCCCGATCATCGGTATTCTCGATGGAGATGCGGTGGCTGGTCCCTCGTTGCTGCTCGGCCTCATGGACCACGTCATCGTCGTGGACCACAGTCATGCGTTCGTGAGTGGCCCCTCGATGGTCAGCGCGTTCACCGGAGTGGACTTCAATCGGACCGAGCTCGGCGGGAGCGCCGTACTTGCTTCTCTCGCAGGATTGGCAACGGTCACGGTCCCTGACGTCGCCACCGCACACGACGTCGTGGACGAACTGCTTTCGGTGTTTCCGGCAAACAACGACGAAGCAGCACCGTTCTTGCCGACCGGCGACCCGATCGACCGACCCACCCCCGGTGCCGCCGACATCATTCCCGAGACCGCGACCGGGGCGTACGACGTCCGTGACGTGATCGGTGAAGTGGTCGACGACACATGGTTTCTCGAGAGTCGCGCGCGGTTCGCCCACAACCTCGTCACAGGATTCGCGAGCTTCGGCGGTATTCCGGTCGGAATCGTCGCCAATCAGCCCATGGCAATCGCAGGCACGTTGGACATTCCATCGTCACAAAAGGGTGGACGTTTTGTTGCGTTCTGTGACGCGTTCAACCTGCCAATCGTCACGTTCGTCGACACCTCCGGGTTCTATCCAGGCAAGGACCTCGAGTGGCGTGGAATGATCAGATATGGCGCGCAACTTGCCTTCGCCTACGCGCGGGCGACCGTGCCCAGAATCAACGTGACCCTTCGAAAGTCATACGGTGGGGCCTATATCGTCATGGACTCGAAGAACATGGGCAACGACCTCGCGTTCGCCTGGCCGTCAGCCGAGATTGCCGTCATGGGCGCCAAGGGAGCCGTGGAGATTCTTCATCGAAGCATCGATGACGAGGAGCGGGCACGACTCGAAGCCGCCTACGAGGAGCGTCTGCTCAACCCATACGTCGCGGCGCAGCGAGGCACGGTGGACGCCGTCATCTCGCCGCACGAGACCCGAGCGCAAATTGCCCACGGACTGAGCTTGCTGGCAAACAAACGGGAGCTCCTTCCGAGGCGCAAGCACGACAACTCACCGCTTTAGGGCTCGGTCGTTCTGCAGCACGTCCCACCGGGAAGCAGGTTTCGAAAAATCCGAAAATCGCTCGAGTGGGCGATCGTGTTTCCACTGTTGGCGAACACCTCATAGAATGACGGAAGTGCGACACTCAGCGTGGAGTGGTCGGGCAACATACGACTGCCAATAGAGAGAGATTGCGCGTGAGTGACTCCCTGACCATCACCGATAACCGCACCGGCGAGTCGGTCGAAGTGCCCATTGTCAATGGCGCCGTCGATGCGGCCGCTTGGAAGAAGCTTCTGCCAGGAATCTGGTTCCTGGATCCTGCCTACGGAACGACAGCCTCGACCGAATCCGCGATCACCTTCCTGGACGGTGACAAAGGAATTCTGGAGTACCGCGGGTACCCGATCGACCAGCTTGCAGAGAAGTCGACCCACCTCGAAGTCTCACATCTGCTCCTCACCGGTGAACTGCCGACCGCGTCGGAATATGAGGACTGGACGCAGGAGATCACCCATCACACCTATCTTCACGAGAACTTCCGCCGCCGGATCCACGATGCGTTTCATTACAACGCCCACCCCATGGGGCTGCTCACTTCGAGCGTGGCTGGGCTGTCAACCTTTTATCCCGAGGCCAAAGAGATCGAGGATCCTGACAACCGCATGCGGCAGATCGTTCGGCTCATCGCAAAGATGCCGACGATGGCAGCCGCTGCGTATCGGTTCAACAAGGGCTTACCGTTCGTCTTTCCACGCAACGACCTCGACTACACGTCCAATTTCTTGTCGATGATGTTCTCGATCGCAGAGGATGACTACATTCCTGACCCAGCGCTCAAGCGGGCGATGGAGATCCTGTTCATCCTTCACGCGGACCACGAACAGAACTGCTCCACCACAGCAGCTCGCGTCGTAGGGTCTGCTCATGCTGACCCGTACGTCTCGGTCGCCGCGGCATGCGCAGCGCTCTATGGACCACGCCACGGTGGTGCCAACGAAGCAGTGCTCCGGATGCTCAACGAGATCGGCAGCTACGAGAACGTACCTGCGTACATGGAGCGGGTGAAGAGTGGCGAGGAACGCCTCATGGGATTCGGGCACCGCGTCTACAAGAACTACGACCCTCGGGCGACCATCATCAAAGAGGCTGCCCACGACGTGTTCGAAGTGACCGGCAAGAACCCACTCCTCGACATCGCGCTGAAGCTCGAAGAGGTGGCCTTGGCCGATCCGTACTTCATCGAGCGAAAGCTCTACCCGAACGTCGACTTCTACTCTGGTCTCATCTATCAGTCCATGGACTTCCCCACAGAGATGTTCACCGTTCTGTTTGCGATTCCCCGTACCGTCGGCTGGCTCGCGCACTGGCAGGAAATGCTCGAGCAAGGCTCCAGAATTGCTCGCCCTCGGCAGGTGTACACGGGCGATTCGTCTCGGGACTACATCCCAATTGCAGACCGCTAGGTCACATAACCCGCCAACGACACCGCCGTTGCATGCCCAACGGGCACTTATGGGTCTACCCTGACGGTGATGTCTCCACTGCGACACCCACGGTCGGCGGCGAGGCTGTGCGGCGAAGTCGTTGTCCTGTGTGTATTGACGGCGGTCCTTGCGGCAGCACCTGCTGGCGCGGTCAGCGACAATTCAGCCGAACCACCAACCGCATCGCGTGATGGTGCTGCCGAATCGACGATCG
>Ga0055584_100003958_pt1 | contig 14535 bp, 7 predicted proteins | sample OSDHelmetaG_FD_58716 | JGI IMG/M metagenome (GOLD analysis project Ga0055584, IMG submission 58716) | Pelagic marine sediment microbial communities from the LTER site Helgoland, North Sea, for post-phytoplankton bloom and carbon turnover... | ecosystem: Environmental > Aquatic > Marine >... | reverse complement strand
AATCGAACCCGTAACCTCCTGATTACAAATCAGGTGCTCTACCAGTTGAGCTAAAGCGGCAACAAAATAAACATACCGAATAAACGACATTAATGTGCGTATATTCATTTGGAAATAGTCGGAATAATATAAGCTTACGAAGGGAAAAGGTGCAAGCGCTGTCGTCTGACAACAATGCTTGTAGGCGGAATTTATCGTCCTAAAAAATTTACCTCGGCGGATATTCTAGGGTCTTCTCTAGCGCAATTTTCCCACTATAAAAGAGTGGGGAGGATTGTGATAAACCGGATACCGGCCTAGGTGCTTTTTTGTTTCACGCCTTGTTTTGCTTGATTTTTTTCAGTTTAGATGCTGAGAACGTGGTCGCTGATACGCTGATGCGGTATTTGCGACGATAGGTCGCTTAACCGCTGCGCGCCTGTATGAGTTGGGCGAATAGCTCGTCGAGGTTTTGGCGGGAATCTCTGAGCTGAACACGGTCAAAAATGAGGTCTTCGCTCTGGCCTGATTGCAGGTAATAGATTGTGGCGCGATACTGGGTTTGTCGCGGGTAAAGCTCTTCTAAGCAGAGGGCGTATATCTGTGCTTGCAGGCGATGGATGTCCCTTTCTTCGTCTGAGGCTGCGTCCGTTTTATAATCGAGTAGGTGCCAAGCGTCGTCGTTTCCGCGGTAGACTAGGTCGATTAGGCCGTGGGCGATGCCATTTTTTGTTCGCAGTGCAAAATGAGTCTCGCGCAGGCAATCTTCTCGTTGCACGGAGACGGCGTAGGGACAGGATTGGAAATCGTTTAGCATTTTGCCGAGGTCGGCGCGCAGGTCCACTTCCCAATTAGAAGCAGGGGCTGGGTGTGTAGCGAGGGCATAGTTGATAAGAAACTCAATATCGCCTCCCCATTGTCCCATCGCAGCATGCGCTAGTTGGTTCAAGTGGAGCGCTCGTCGTTGGTCTCCCAGGGCATCTTCTAATGGCCAGGGGGGCATGCGTAGGGCATATTGCCGGTAGTATGCCTGTCTGCTTATAGCGAAGAGTGCTAACTCGGTTGCCGCGCATTCGGCACTAGTCTCCTGGTCCACGAGTGGCTGTAAATAGGACAGTTCGGGTGGCCACTCGTTTGTAGGACTTTCAACGAGAATAGGCATCTCGGGGATGGCTGTTGCCGCACCTGTTTGGCGCTGTGGCCCACTCCCTATTTGTTCGGGGTCCGTGTAGATGCGCAGGGTGTGAGTCTGTTCGCTACCAGTAAAACTCGTCTCGCCGGCTTCTATTTCTTTTTCGCTCAACTGTAGACCCTTACAAACCCAGAACAGGCGATCTTTGGCGGCTTCAAATGCGTGGTCGGCCAAGTGCTCTTCGCGCAGGCGTCCGCTGAGTATGAGGTGGTCGCGCGCGCGCGTGCAGGCCACGTAAAAAAGGCGTTTCTCCTCGGCGAGACCGCGGCGTCTATACCCGTCCGTAATGAGTTGGCGCACTAGAGAGGCACTGCGTTTAAACCCCGCATCGGGGTCGAGTACGGTTAAGCCAATGCCGTGTTCGGCGTCGATAAGCGCGGCATCGCTCGTGCGCAGATTAAATGGTCCATCGAGGTCGGGCACAAAGACAATGGGATATTCAAGGCCTTTGGAGGCGTGCGCGGTGAGCAACTGCACGCTGTCGCTCTGCGTGTCGAGAGGGGCTTCCCCTTCTTTTTCTGCCTCGGATGTTAATAGGTCGAGGCGCTCGACAAAGTCGGCTAATGGCGTGTCGGCTGCGCGCGCCAAATCGAGCAACTTGCGCATATTGGCGACGTTCTGTGCGCCGCGTTCACCGCTGGAGAGGAAGCCCCAAGCTCCAGTGTCGAGCAAAATGGTGTGCAATAATTCAATGAGAGAGATGCGGTCGCGTCGTTGTTGCCAGCGCCCGAGAAGACGCACGGCATCTAGAGCGGCGCGGCGGTCGGTTTCGTCGAGCTGTGCGCGCTGTTTTTCGTCGTGTAGAGCCGACCATAGGTTGCGACCGTGGGGGGCCGTTAGTTGGTAGAGCGCTGCATCAGTGAGTCCGAAATAAGGTGAGCGCAGAACGCCGAGCAGGGCTACGCCGTCGCGAGTATTGTGTAGGAGGCGCAAGATATTGGCTAGATCACAGATTTCTTGGCGCTGATAGAAACCCAAACCACCCACGACCTGGAAGGGTATGGCATGGCTGCGCAGCGCGTGTTCGTATAGGCTGAGGTTGCGGCGGCGGCGCAAGAGAATGGCTATATCGCCGGGATGCGGCATGCGCAGGCCATCTGTAGCGGAGACTTTGAGATCGCCGATGTCGAGTAGGGCGCGGATGCGCCTCGCCATCATCTCGGCTTCTCGCTGCAGGCTATCGGCGTCTTCTTCACCCTCGTGCTGCGCAGCCAAGAGCAACTCTACTGAACCGACACCTTCCCCTTCGCGGCGACAGAGTAGGGGATCGTAACCCACTTGGTATGGTTCGTCTTCGACCAAGCGCATAAAGTTCGGGAATAGGTAGTTGACGAAGTCGACGGGGCCATGTAGTGTGCGGAAGTTTTCCTGCATATAGAGCGCGCCACTGCGCTCATCTGCATCGCTTGGCAGTTCGGAATTGGCCTCGTGGAAAGCGAGCACGGCGCTCCCAGATGTGCGGTTCTTTTCCACGATGGCATCGCGCACGGCATAAAATACGGCTACGTCGGCATCGCGGAATGAATAGATGGACTGCTTGGGGTCGCCGACGACAAACAGTTTGTCGGCGGCGAGGTCGCCATTGGGAGTAGAGACTAGTGGGCGGATAAGATCCCATTGCAAGGGGTCGGTATCTTGGAACTCGTCAACCATAACAAAGCGGTATTGCTGCGCTAGGCGCTGGGCTACGGGAGGGTGTTGGCGCAACAAGTTGAGTGCGCGTTCCTGCAAGTCGTCGAAGTCGAGGCGGGCTCCCTCGCCTTTGGCTTGGACATAGCGCATTTCGACCTGTAAGAAGACGTGGCCGAGCGCGTGGGCGACTTCGGCTGCGCGCCGATCCGCAGGTCCAGGTGAAAACTGTAGCACTTCGGCATGTTGGATGAGTTTTTGGCTCGCCGCAGCGAAAGCTTGGCGCATTTTTTCTAAGTCATCTGGGGCCCAGTTGGCCTTTTTGCCAAGGCGAGTTGTACTATAGGCCGTGCCGTCGGCTTTGAGCAGGGCGGAGCAGAGCCTTGGCAAGACTTTTTGCGCCGTTTCGGCCGTAGGACTTTGGCACAGCGATTGCATCGCGGTGCGAACTGGGGCGAGGCGTTGTTCTGCCGAATCACTATCGCCGTTGCTCTGAGCCTTTAGAGTGCAGAGTTCGGTCAGATCCACTACGAAGGCGCGGTCTGCTACTAGGGCGACGCAGGCTGGTCTCTGCGCTTGGGCGGCGTGATTCTCCCAGGTGGTATAGATTTGCTCCGGCGTTTGCTGGCTATAGTAGTGGGACCACTGTAGCGCGAGGCGGCGCTTGAGCAGCAGCGAGGTGAGAACGCCGTCGAGGTAACGGCGGTCCCACTCGCCGAGTAAGCGATGCAGCGCTCGTTTGTCGTTATCATCGTCTGGGCGTCTGGCTATGTGCTCTAGTGTTTGTCGCAGGACCTGCATGCGCAGTGCTTCGGCGTCGACCTCTTCGAGTACGGAAAAAGTCGGGTCTACTTCTGCTTCTAAAGGAAACTCGCGCAATAGGGCGGCGCAGAAAGCGTGAATTGTGGAAATCCGCGAGGCCGGTAGATCGTCGAGTAGATTCAGCAAGCGCTCGCGCTCGGCTGGAGTATCCATGCTTTCGATCGCTTCGCGCAGTCTTTCGCCGACGCGTTCGCGCATTTCGGCGGCAGCTTTCTGCGTAAAGGTAATGGCTAGAATATTGCGCACGCCGATGGATGGTTGCCGGTACATCAGTTCGATATAGCGTTCGACGAGTGTCGCCGTTTTTCCCGAGCCCGCGCTCGCCATGACGGCGATATTGCGCTGGGCATCGAGTGCTTTTAGCTGAGCGGATGTCAGCGGGAAACGGCGTTTCACTTTAGCTGGCCCTCGCGTTTGAGTGTGCGCATGCGTCGGGGATCGAGGCGGCAGGACTGGGCATAGGGGCAGTGCGGGCAAATGCGAGTTGGTTCGTGCGTGGTGACGTGAAAAAGCCCCGAGCGCATCGAAGCGGCGTAGGAGGCGACGTGCTGGCTAAGTTCGGCGAGGGTTTGGCGGAAAGCATCGTGGGGCAGCAGGCCGCGCTTGCTGGCGGCTGTATAAACACTGTGCCGGCCTTGTTCGTCGGCAAAGAGGGCTGAGCGACCACATTCCTCTAAGTCGCGCAAGAGCAAATAGGCAGCGGCCATGCCCTGCTCTAGGCCGCTTTCGCCGAGCAGGCTCTCAACGGCCAATAAATACAGGGGTAACTGTAGATTGAGACCACGGGCAATATCGGAGACGCGCGGCGGGTGACCTGTTTTGTAGTCGTAGACTATAAAACGGCCATCTGCGGTGCGATCTATGCGGTCTATCTTGCCAAATAGGCGCACGGTTTGCCCCTGTTCTTCGATCGTAAAGGCGGCAGAAGACGAGTGGGGGTCGCGCGGTCCCATGCCTTCGTAGGAGCCGAAGCTCAGCTCGAAATGAGTTGGAGAAGCGGGCTCGGATGCCTCTGCTTCTAAGCGGAGAAAACGCTCGATAACGCCTTCGCGGCTGTTTGGCTCATAGCCGCCGAGTAGGCGCACCAATTCGCGCTGCCAAAAAAAGCCGCCAAGCTTCATCGCCTCGGCTTCGCGATGGCCAATACGGCGCATAGCTAATAGCGCTTGATCGAGGCCGTCGGGTGTGACTGCACGGACTCCGTCTTCGCCGCGTCGCTCATCGTAAAAATGAAAGAGAATGCGGTGGACTAAATTGCCGCGGTCGATTGCCGTGGTGTCGGCTTCGGGGTCTTCTAGCGACTTGATATTGAGCAGGCGGTCGGCAAAGAAGCGGAAGGGGCAGCGGCTATAGGTCTCAAACTGTGTCGTAGAGAACACGCGGTGGGGACCTAGATGATTACTAATCGCCGTACGGGTCGTTTCGTCGGCGATTATACCCTCATAGGGGCTGAGCCCATCGAGGCTATTGCGCAGTCCCTCGACGACCAGACCATGCTGTAGGCGGTATAACGCTGGATATAGCTCGACCTTTACAGCACTGAGGGTTAAAAGTTCATGCGCTGCGAAGCCTTCTTTTTTTGGCGTGCTGAGCCCAAGGCCGATCGCGCGGTGCAGGTCGGCTCTGGTGAAGATCGCCTCGTTTAGTGGGCCTGTTTCTAGTGCTTGTAGGGAAATGTTGTGGAGTTGGGTGGCCACTTCTTCTACGAAGGGAGAGCGGTTGAGAGCGGTATTGCCCTCGCGGCGTGGGTGCGTGAGAAAAAGGTGCTGCCGGGGTGTGCAGCAGGCTTGGTAAAAGAGCAGGCGATCAGCGCTATTCACATTTTCACTATTGCCTAAGCTGAGCGCTTGCCGTTGGTCTTCGTTGAAGAAGAGGTCTGTGGTGAATGGGCGGGGGAACTCGCCTTCGACTAGACCCCCTAAAAAGAGAAATTCACAGGATATGGACCGGTTATCGCGCAGGTCGACGATCTCGACACCCGTTCTTTTGTCGGGAGGTATAAAGGTGCGGTTCATGGCGGCGCGGAGTAGGGAACTGAGCTCGCGCAGGCTCCACCGCTGTCGCTTTAGGGCCGGTGCAGTGGCACAGAAATCGTCTAGTAGTCGTGTAAAATAGGTATGGGCGAGTGCAAGGGAAGGGGCACTGTTTTTGTCAGGGGCACTCGCGTGTTGCTCTAGGTGCCGCAGGACCCCAAAGGCAGAGAATGCCGCGAGCAGCGAACGGCGAAAGGCATCAATCGTGAGTGAGCGCTCGAAGGGACGCAGGGCGGTAAAGAGGTTTTCTAAGGCACCGCGCAGTGGGCGCAGTGCTTCGAGATCGATTTCGAGGTCTTGGCGTCGCTGTTCGGGGTCGTCAATTTCATCTGCAAGAGGCCCATCGCCATGCAGGATTGCGCGTTCGCGCTCTAGGTAGGCGCTGCGGCGATCGACGGCCTGTAGCCAGCCATTGCGTCCCTCTGTGGGAGGGAGGTTGCGAGCCCAAGCGTCAAAAATTTCAAGAGAAAAAGGGGTGCCGTCTGTGCTGAGTAGCGAGATCCATGGCAGAGAGAGTAGGCGCAATAAAGAGCGTCGGCTGTAGTTTTCGAGGACGGCATCGAGAATGGAGTGGACGATCTTACTCAGTGGAGTTACCGCCAAGGAGATGCCGCGAGCATGGTGAAAGGGGATGCCGTGTTGGGGCAGGACCTCATATAAAAGGGGTAGGTAGTGGTTCAGATTGGCAAAGGCTATGCGGATACTGCTGAGGGGCACGTTTTGTTCGCTGGCTAGGTGGCGTATCTGGCGTGCGATATATACCACTTCCTCTAGGCGATCGTCACCGCTGTGGATGCGAATAGATGCTTCACAGAGAGCGTTATCCGATCGATTAAATAGCTGAGTGGCAATAGTTTTTGCTGCATGGGGTTCAGTGGCAGCGTAGACCTGAGTATGAGCAGCGCGGGCTTTGAAGAACTGGTAGAGGCTAGCGGTCTGAGCATAGAGCTGAGGCCGTTCTTCTTCAAAATCGAGGACGACGTGAATTTCCTCTACGTGCGGGGTAAACGCATCAAAGAGAGATTGTGCCTGAGACGGCCAGGCATTAAAACCCGAGACGATGAGTAACTCGAGTTGGCGGAGGTCGCGGTTCGGTGTTGGGACGAGATGGGATGGAGACACGGTGCGTAGAACCTGACCTGTCGTATGCCAGTGTTGTTCGATGCGCCGGAGAAATGACGCGTAGAGAGTGCGCAGTCCTTTTTCGCGTGTCGATTGAGAGGGGAGATCTTCTGCTCTGGTTCCCTGGTGTTCGAGATCGTGGAATAGGCGGTCAATCGAGTCGGCGAGGCCGGAGGCTACGGCCTGCCCTCCCGTGAGTTCGCTGGCGCGGTCTTGGCTCAGTGCATCCTCGATAAAGAGCCGAGAAAAGGCAGTGGGAAAGGCGGGCTTAGGGGCTGCGCTGCTCAGACTACTTATCCACTCGTCTAAAGTGAGTATAGATGATTGGATAAGTAGGTGACTGCTGCTCATGTGCAATAGACGCTGGGACAGCTGGCGCGCTTGCCAGCGAGATGGAACTAACCAGAGGAAGGAGTGCTGGCGAGCACTATCAATGCGCTCTAATGCAAGCTGGAATTCAGTATTTATCTTGTTGGGATGCGCCGGGCCGGCTAAGAGCTTAAGTCGGGCCATAGGTGATCCGATTGGAGAGTCGCACGGGCATGCGGCGAAGCGCGGGAGTGTATGTGTTTTTGCTCACGGCTGCGAATCTATCGCGATGATACACCCCTGTCAAGAGAGGTCGGCCGTTGGCAATAGAATGTATTAGTCGGAGATGATTCGTCGGGCTGTGCGCAATAGGTGGCGCGTCTTGAACGGCTTATTGAGCACGGCGCGCGCGCCGATCCAGGGGGTGCTGTCCTGCGTATAGCCGGTGGTAATTAACACGCGAGCTTCGGCTTGAATGGACAGGATCTGTGCGAGTATCTCGCGGCTAGAATTATCGGGTTGTGAAAGGTCGATGATGACGAGTGCGACGTCTTGATGGGCTAACTCAAAGAGATTGAGGCCGTCGCGCACATCGAGCCCGACTAGCGCTTCGTAGCCGTGGTACTCCAGCATTTCCGAGATCACTTTGCGCGAGCGGTCGACGTCGGCAATGATGAGGACTTTTTCCGATCCGCGCAGTGTGTCGGTTTCGAATAAGGCCTCTTCACTGGTGATGATCTCCGGTTTCACAATCGCTGCTGGCTCGTCCATCTCCACTTCGCTGAGGATGGGGAGATAGGCGGAAATAGTCGTGCCTTCGTCTGGGGTGCTCGAACAGTCGAGCCAGCCTTGGTGCTCGCGGATAATAGAGTAGACGGTCGCGAGCCCTAATCCTTTGCCATGATCGTGGCTGCTGCTGGAATAAAAGGGTTCGAATAGGTGCTCTTGGGTATCGGCATCCATGCCTATGCCATTATCAGTCACGCTCAACTGCACATATTGCCCGGGTGCAGCTTGGCCGTTGAGCTGGCGCGCCCCCTGAGCGAAGTCTACGGCCTTTGCCGAAATGGAAATGAGCGAGGCGCGCTGGTGGTCTGCCGGTAGTGCTTCAATGGCATCGCGTGCATTGGTGCACAGGTTGGAAATACACTGGCGAAACTGTCCTACATCGCCGCGGACATTGGGCAATTCATCTGCTAACTCTACGCTGATATCGAGGGAGCGTCGCTGGTTGCGGGCAAAGACGTCGCGGCACATGGCGGCCACGTCGTTGATGACAGCACTGAGGTCGACTGCCTGATGTTCGACGTTTTCTCGCTGGTAGAATACGAGCAATTGTTTGAGCATCTGTGCGATGCGCTGAGAGTCGTAATCCGCCGCGTCGAGAAAGGGGCGCAGTTCGTCGGATGCTTGTAGGAGAGCCAAATCTATATTGCCCTGAATTCCCTGTAGCATATTGGTGAAGTGGAAGGCCATACCCGCGGTTAGACGGCCGATAGCTTCCATTTTTCGCGCTTGGCCTAGTTGTGCTTTGAGCTGTTCTTTTTCTTTGTCAATTTGGTGCTTGTAGAGGGCGATTTCTATTGTGGTATGCAGTTTTTTCTCTTCAAACGGCTTGAGCATATAACCGAATGGTTCTGCATTTTTGGCGCGATTAAGCGTGCGGTCATCGGAGAAAGCAGTCAGGTAGACAACTGGAATATCATAGAGCTCGTGGATTTGCTCAGCGGCTTGTGTGCCATCCATTTCACCGGCTAACTGAATATCCATGAGGACGAGGTCGGGCAAAAGTTCACCTGCCCGGTCTACGGCGTCTTCGCCCGTGGCGAGCACGGCGGGAACTTCGTAGCCCTTCGCTTCGAGCTTGCTCTGGATGTCGAGAGCAACAATGCCCTCGTCTTCGACGACCATAATGCGTTTGGCAGACATTGTGTCGCTCCTGAGGCGTTAGGCGTTTGTTGGGAAGCTAATTTTGAATTCCGCGCCGCTACCGCCGCTGGATAACTGAAGTTTGCCTTTGAGTTGGCGTACCAACGTGCTAACTAGCTTTAAGCCCAGCGACTTAGTCGTGCGGAAATCCATGCCCTCTGGCAGGCCGACCCCGTCGTCGCGCACGACGAGTAGTAGTTGGGTATCCGCATCTTTTTGTAGTTCGATATTAATATGTCCGCCCTTACCATTGGGAAAGGCGTATTTTAGACTGTTAGAAACTAATTCATTGATTATTAAGCCACAAGGAATGCTCGTATCGACGTCCAAGAAAATTTCGTCGGCAGCAGTGGATATTTCGATGTTTTCGGCGTCGCCCGAGTAGGAATAAAAAAGGTTCTTGGAGAGCTCCTCGATATATTCTGAAAAGTCGATACGGGCGAGGTCGCTGGCTTGATAGAGCCGCTCGTGTATCAAACCCATGGAAGTTACGCGGTTCTGGCTGTCGCGGAACATCTCTACTGTGCGTGCATCGGCGATATTATTTGCCTGCAGATCTAGTAGGCTGGATATGACCTGCAGGTTGTTTTTGACGCGGTGGTGGATTTCTTTGAGCAAGACTTCCTTCTCTCCCAAAGAAGCGGATATCTGTGCTTCAATGCGTCTGCGCTCGGCCAATTCCACCTGTAATTCCCCTGCTTTATTTTCTAATTCGTCGCGGGCATAACGGATATCCGCATCGCGGTCTTGTATCTGTGCCAACATGGCATTGAAGCCGTCTATGAGGTCGCCCAATTCATCTTTGCTATACTTCTCGGCACGCACGCCATAATCCTTCTCGCTCGAGACGATGCGCATTTTTGAAGCTAGGTCGAGCAGGGGAGTGGATATCTGATCGCGTAGCCGAGACCCCACCAGGAAAGCGGCTAGTGAGGCGATCATTACGGCTAGAGCGACAATGCCGGCGTAGCGGCGCAGGCGCTCCTGCATCTCCCCTAGGTCGGCGAGAAGGTAGACCGAACCAATTCGTTGGCCGTCTAGCTCGATGGCTCGGTACAAGTGAAGGTAATTGTCTATGAATTGGTTGCCATCTGTGACGGTTTGCGGAGGGGTAAAAGGCTGCGTTTCGCGCTGGTAGATGGCAAAAATATTGTTTGCATTATCGTAAATACAAGCCGCCATGACATGGGGCTCCACGCGCAGGGCAGATAGGGTCTCGCTGGCATCCTGCGCGTTGTCAAAGGCGAGTGCCGCCGTGCTGTTAAAGCCGATTATTTCCGCCATGGTGCCAATGCGGCGTACCAGTGCCTGTTCCGAAGATATCCAGTCGTATGTAGCAAGTGCCGCGCAGGACAGCAAGAGAGCAATGCTGCTGGAGAACATGATGATGGCTGTTAGTTTGCGCTTGATAGATATATCGCGGAAGCGGATCATATCAGTCCTGATCTTCTTCCGCATCATCTATCACGATGGCGAGTTTTAATAGCTTTGAACTGAGTTTGAGTTTGGCTTCACGCGTTTGCTGTAAGTTGATCTCGAAGCGGACTTTTTTGTCTTGAAGAACGAAGTTGATCATGCCTCCGGATCGCGCAAATTTCGCCGATTCACTCACGGTCAACACGGGGCGGTCTCGCAAGTGCTGGAAGATCTTTTCTAAGTGTTTTTCTTCTGAATTACTGATGAAAAGAACGTGACAGGTGGGCAGTTCTTGTAAGCGTGTGGAGTGGACAATACGCAGCGGGTGCCCCTTGATTTTGCGCCGTTCAAAGGGCTTAAACGCATTCCCGAATGGATCGTCTCCGAGTATGCCGATGGTCAGAGTGGTCGTGTCGGTCAGTGCATCGGGTGGCCATTGGACAAAATTGGCAAAATTAAAGAGGAAAGCGGCCTTGACTTGATGTTCCGACGGTTGCTGTGCAGGAGTAGAAACCGTGCACAGTGCACACAAAAATAGCGTGCCGACAGACCATTTAAATGCGCGCATCCAAAACATATGGTGAACTTGAGACTCTATTAGGGTTCGCAGTATGGGACTATTTCTTTACTAATATTATATAACTATGGAAGTAGCGCCATGTTTTAGTGGCGGGACGCTATTTTTAGCGATGCGGCATTATTTGTAACGCGACCATTTAACCGCCACGGCTGGCTTTGTATATATTGAGCAAGCCGAGTCCTGAAAGGCTCGATGTAAAGACGGTCGTATGAAATGCGAATAAAAATAGGGAAATGAGTATGATATTGGTATTTGTCGCGATGTCGATTAATTTACCTATAATTGCCCTATTGACCAAGGATAATTCACCGGCGCAGAGCTATGTAGACTTGACAATGGGTTTGGATACGTTGTTTTATTTTTGAAGTTTTCCGTCTTTAGGGCATTGCAATTTGTTTAAAAGAGGAAGCCCGCCTTTTCGAAGACGGCACCATTCGCTCGGGAGCGACCCAAATGGGTTGATGTCTCCGTTGGCGATACAACGCGACAAAAGGAGTGGTGATGCAGGGGATCGTCAAATTTGCTCGGGGTAGTGGGCATGTGGAATTACGCGATGTAGGCGAGCAACTTTTAGCGCCTGAGCAGGTGCGTATTGAAGTGCGTGCTACGGGGATCTGTGGTTCGGACCTGCATGTTTTTCACGATACGATTAACTATAATATCCGTACGCCAGTGGTCATGGGGCACGAGTTTAGCGGGGTCGTCGTCGAAAAAGGAGAGGCCGTAGGTGATCAAGTCCAGCTGGGGGATCGCGTTACAGGCGAACCGAGCGTTTATATTTGTGGCCACTGCGATTATTGTCTAAGCGAACACTATAACCTATGTCCCGAGCGCAAGGTGATGGGCTATTGGCACGATGGTTGTTTCGCGCCGTACTGTACGGCGAGCTTCGTCCATAAATTACCCGATAGCGTTGGGTTTGAAGAGGGCGCACTGACGGAGCTATTGGCTTGTTGTGTGCACTCGGTAACTGAACAAGCGGGCGTCGCTGCTGGAGATTTTGTCGCGATCACAGGGCCGGGGCCCGTCGGGTTATTTTCGGCATTAGTGGCCTTGGCCGAAGGTGGAACGGTGGCACTTTGTGGTACGGGGCGCGACGAACAGCGCTTGCGTTTGGCTGAAGAGTTAGGAGTGCAGCACGTGATTAATATTGACGAACAAGATCCAGTGCAACGCGTGCGTGAATTGACCGGAGGATATGGGGCAGATGTCGTGGTCGAATGCGCTGGCGTGGCTCCGGCTATACGCTTGGCCTTGGAGTTGGTGCGCAAGCGCGGGCGGGTTTCTCAGATGGGTTTGCCAGGCAAGGCTATTGAAGTCGACTTCGAGCAGATCGCCTATAAAGAGTTACAGGTGAGTGGGGGTATCGGCCAGCGCCGGCCGGCTTGGAAGCGGGCATTGCGCTTGATGGAATCGGGCTTTATTCCCAGTGAGAAACTCATTACTCACCATCTGCCTTTGGCTGAGTGGGAAAAGGCCTTTGCTCTTGCTGAAGCGCAGGAGGGCGTTAAGCTGATGTTTATGCCGGGAGGGTGAAAAGCAAGTAATAGGCAAAATGAAAAAGGGCGGGCGATGTGATCTAAATTATCGCCCGCCCTTTTCTCTTTGTTAATGGTTACTTCTTTTCGTCTTCTTCCACAACTTCGAAGTCGGCATCGACGGCGCCGCCGTCACCGCCTGCTTGCTGCGTATCGCCCGCGCCTTCTGCACTAGCGGCTTGCTGCTGTGCTTCGTCGGCCTGCGCATCTTTGTAGATGGCTTCAGCCAACTTATGTGCCGCTTGTTGCAGGGCTTCCATATCGGCTTTTATCGCTTCATCATCGCTGCCTTCAAGCGTCGTCTTGAGTTTGGCGAGGGCCTCTTCTACGACCTTCTTTTCGTCGTCTGATATCTTGTCGCCGTGTTCTTCCAAAGACTTCTCGGTGCCGTAGACGAGTTGGTCCGCCTCGTTGCGGCGATCGACGGCCTCGCGGCGCACCTTGTCTTCCTCTGCGTGTAACTCGGCTTCCTCTTGCATTTTGTCTATTTCGCTCTGGTCGAGCCCCGAAGATGCCTCGATGCGAATCGATTGCTCCTTGTTGGTGCCTTTGTCCTTAGCTGAGACGTTGAGGATGCCGTTGGCGTCGATGTCGAATGTGACTTCGACTTGCGGCGTGCCGCGCGGTGCCGCCGGAATACCGTCGAGATGGAAGCGCCCCAAGCTGCGGTTGTCGTTGGCAAACTCGCGGTCTCCTTGTAGTACGTGGACTTCGACCGAAGGTTGGTTGTCTGACGCCGTTGAAAAGACCTGGCTCTTTTTGGTCGGTATCGTCGTATTGCGCTCGATGAGCTTGGTCATTACGCTGCCCATCGTCTCGATGCCCAGAGAGAGCGGCGTGACGTCTAATAAGAGCACGTCATCGACTTCGCCCGCGAGCACACCGGCTTGAATCGCTGCACCCATGGCGACCACTTCGTCGGGGTTGACGCCTCGGTGGGGCTCCTTGCCGAAGAGTTCTTTGACGGCTTCCTGAATCTTTGGCATGCGCGTCGAACCGCCGACTAAGATTACTTGATCGATTTCAGACGGAGAAAGGTCGGCGTCGTTCAGCGCTTTTGTGCAAGGTGTTTTGGTGCGCTCGACTAGGTCGGCAACGAGGCGTTCGAACTGCGTGCGACTCAGGCTGGTTTGCAAATGCTTAGGGCCAGACTGGTCGGCGGTAATAAAGGGTAAGTTGACCTCCGTTTGCGTTGATGAGGATAACTCACACTTCGCTTTTTCCGCCGCTTCTTTGAGGCGCTGCAGGGCCATCGGGTCTTTGCGCAGGTCGATGCCTTCATTTTTCTGGAATTCTTCGGCGAGCCAGTCGATGATTTTTTGGTCGAAATCGTCTCCACCTAGGTGTGTATCGCCGTTGGTCGATTTTACTTCGAATACCCCGTCGCCCAATTCGAGAATAGAAATGTCAAAAGTGCCACCGCCCAAATCGTATACGGCAATTTTTTCGTTGCTGCCGACCTTTTCTAGGCCATATGCGAGAGCGGCGGCGGTCGGTTCGTTGACGATGCGCAGCACTTCTATACCGGCAATGGTGCCAGCGTCTTTGGTGGCTTGGCGCTGGGAATCGTTGAAATAGGCTGGAACCGTAATGACGGCCTGCTCGACGGTTTCTCCAAGGAAGTCTTCGGCGGTCTGTTTCATCTTTTGCAAGATCATAGCGGAAATTTCCGGAGGACTATGATCGTTGCCATCTATCTTAACGACAGCCTGGTCGCGGGCCCCTGTGGCGATTTCGTAAGGCACCTCGGTGATCTCGGTGTCTACTTCGTCAAAACGTCGTCCCATAAAGCGCTTGATAGAGAATAGCGTTTTGGTCGGATTGGTTACTGCCTGGCGCTTGGCAGTCTGGCCAACGAGGCGTTCTCCATCTTTTGCAAAGGCGACCATTGATGGCGTTGTGCGTCCGCCTTCGGCATTGGCGATCACTTCGGGAGTGCCGCCGTCCATGACCGCTACGCACGAGTTCGTCGTGCCGAGGTCAATG
>Ga0055584_100003956_pt1 | contig 14539 bp, 10 predicted proteins | sample OSDHelmetaG_FD_58716 | JGI IMG/M metagenome (GOLD analysis project Ga0055584, IMG submission 58716) | Pelagic marine sediment microbial communities from the LTER site Helgoland, North Sea, for post-phytoplankton bloom and carbon turnover... | ecosystem: Environmental > Aquatic > Marine >... | reverse complement strand
CTTTTGCATGATTACTGCAGCAAATCTGCAAAACATCGGCTCGGAAACCGCCTTTGCCGTTCTGGCGCGTGCCACAGAACTGGCCTCAGAGGGCCGCGACATCATCAATCTTGGAATCGGGCAGCCCGACTTCAAGACGCCCGATCATATCGTTGAAGCCGCCATTAGGGCCCTGCGCGACGGGCATCACGGCTATACCCCGGCACCCGGCATGATGCCCTTGCGTGAAGCCGTTGCCGAAGATGTCCTGGCCCATCGCGGTGTAGAAGTCTCGCCCGAGCAGGTGATGGTTGTTCCCGGCGGCAAGATGACGATGTTCTTTGCCATCCTGATGTTTGGTGAGCCCGGCGCGGAAATTCTCTATCCCAATCCCGGCTTTCCGATTTACGAATCGATGATCCGCTACACCGGCGCCCGAGCGGTGCCGATCGAGCTTCATGAAGACCGCGGCTTCTCCTTCAGTGCCGAAGAGGTTCTTGCAAAGCTGAACCAGCGCACGCGTCTGATTATCATCAACAGTCCCGGCAACCCGACCGGCGGCGTGATTGACGACGATGAGCTGGAGAAACTGGCTGCAGGCCTGGAAGCATATCCAGACGTGGCGGTTCTCTCGGACGAGATTTATGCGCGTCTGCTGTTTGATGGCCGCAAACACCGCAGCCTGTTGACGTTTGAATCCCTGCGCGACCGGTTGATCATTCTTGATGGCTGGTCGAAAACCTATGCCATGACCGGCTGGCGTGCAGGTTACGGTATCTGGCCCAGGGCGCTGGTGCCCCACATCGACAAGCTCATCGTCAACGCCAATTCCTGTACCAATGCCGCCACACAGATGGCCTGCATTGCTGCCTTGAAGGGACCACAGGACAGCGTGGAGACCATGCGTCAGGCGTTCGATGAGCGACGCGGCGTGATCGTCGACCTGCTCAATGCCCTTCCCGGCTTCCGTTGCATCAAGCCAGCCGGCGCCTTTTACGCCTTCCCCAACATTGCCGACACAGGACGTTCGGCACAGGACCTGGGAGCTGCCCTGCTTGAAGAATGCGGTGTGGCCGTGGTTCACGGCACCAGCTTTGGCGCCATGGGCGAAGGGTTCCTGCGTTTTTCCTATGCGGCTTCCATGGAAAACATTCGCGAAGCAGCGGCGCGCATCGACGCCTATCTGACCAACCTGGCCCCATGAGTCTGTTCGACCCCGCCACCTTTGCGGTCTTCCTTAGCGCCAGTGTCGCGATCTCGATCACGCCGGGCCCCGATATGACCTATGTCTTCGCCCGTGGCCTGGCCCACGGCCCTCGTGCAGGTCTGATTTCTGTCGCCGGCATTGCCAGCGGGCTGGTCATTCACACGACGCTGGTCGCCCTCGGTCTTGCCGTCGTGATGGCCCAGTCGCCCGTGCTCTTTGAGATCATTCGCTACGCTGGCGCTGCCTACCTCGTCTGGATGGGTATCAAGCTGCTGCGCGATCGAAGCCGGTTTGACGTCCATAAGGATCAGGGAGCCGCAGACTGGAGAGCGTTTTATGTCCAGGGGCTGATCGTCAACCTGTTCAATCCCAAGATCCTGCTGTTCTTCCTTGCCTTCCTGCCCCAGTTCGCCGATCCCCAGCGCGGTTCTGTTGCCCTGCAGATCGCCATTCTGGGCGCCACGCTCATTGCCTGCGGCCTCCTGGTTCTGGGCAGTATCGCTCTTGCCAGCGGCCGCCTGCGTGCCCTCCTATCGCGACACCCCCTTTGGATGCGTGTCCAGCAGTTGGTGACGGGCTCCCTGATGATCGGACTTGCAGCACATCTGCTGCTGACTGCCCGCAGATAGCCCCGACGGCCTGAATCCCCTTGGTACCAAGGCCTGTCTGACAGCTCGTTCTCACGGTGAGGTGATGGACGCCTGCTCACTGGGTCAATGGCGCTGTTCAGGCGAAAAACCCGCGGAAAACTAACGGTTTTCAGGAATCGTTGTGACCAAGGGCACAAACGCGCGTCAACTTGAGAGCTTTGGCGCGTGGAACCCCAATATCTGGTGAGGGTTACTTCTCCAGTACGTCCACGAATGAGGCTTCTCATGTTCCGTCAGTTTTCTACGCTCGCATTCATCACCGGAACCATGCTGCTCGCGGCCCCCGCGGCTCAGGCAGCAAGCGATGGCGAGGTGGTAACCCGCCTCAACGCGGACCTCTATGCGCCCAGTGTGGTTCAGGAAGCTGATCGCGAGTTGCAGAGTTTTTACCGGGCAAGCGACTATCTGCCGGTCTGGTGGAAGGATGGCACGTGGAGTGCCGATGTCGATGTTGCCCTGACATGGCTGCGGGGTGCGCAGGAGATTGGCATGTCTCAGCAGCGCTATGCCGCCGAGACGTTTGAAGCACTGTTCGACCACCGTCTTGCTGCCAACCTGACCGTAAACGAGATCATCATCCTGGAGACAGCCCTGACCCGCGCCCTGCTCACCTATGCAGACGAGCGCGTGGCCGGCCGCATCGACCCTGTTGAAACCGGCTGGAATGCTGAAACCTCCAATGACCACAATGCCGTTGCCGAACTCTCGGATGCTGTGAAACGCAACCGTCTGGACGACTGGCTGGCGGGTCTGTCACCGGTACGTGAAGGCTATGAGAACCTTGTGCCCGTTCTTGCGCATTACCGTGCGCTCGATCAATTCGATTGGCCCATCATTGCTTCGGGCGAAAGCTTGAAAGTTGACGCTATCGATGAGCGTGTTCCTGCCATTCGTGCCCGCCTCATTCTTCTGGGCGACCTCGGCGCCTCTGTGGTGCGTGAGGACGACAATGTGTTTGACCTGGCGATGTCGGATGCCGTGGCCCGCTTCCAGGCGCGCCACGGCCTGGCCACCGACGGTGTCGTCGGTTCCAACACGCTGGGTGCACTGAACGTCAGCCCCGGCGAGCGTGCAGAAACGATCGTTGCAAATCTGGAACGGATGCGTTGGTTGCCAGCGCGCGAAGCTCTGGGTGCACGGCATATTGAGGTCAATCTGGCTTCGTTTGAACTTGTGGCATACCAGAACGGAGATGTGGCGCTTGCCATGCCGGTCGTCGTGGGCTCACCAGAGCACCGCACCCCGATTATCTCTGATCGCATCGTGAATCTGAAGTTTGCACCGACCTGGACCGTACCTCACAAGATCGCGACCGACGAACTGCTGCCCAAGCTGCAGGATGACCCTGAATGGCTGGCGCAAAACAATTTCCGTGTGTTCGCCGACTGGAATGCAAACTACGAAGTCGACCCTTCGACCATCGACTGGGCGAACCTGACGAAATCGAGTTTTGACTTCATGCTGCGCCAGGATCCCAGCGCATCCAGTGCGCTTGGTCTGGTGCGGTTCTCGCTGACCAATGACTTTGACATCTTCCTTCACGACACCGGCTCGCGCGGAGCTTTTGCCCGCGCCAACCGCAGTCTCAGCCATGGTTGTGTCCGCGTCGGCGATCCTGCAGCCCTCGCCGAATTTGCGCTGAATGCACAGCCCACGACCTGGACATCTGAGGATGTCACAGACGCGATGCAGGCCGATGAAACCCATTACCAGCGTCTGGCCCAGGACGTTCCCGTGCACCTGATGTACCTGACAGCATGGGTCGACGACCTTGGACAGGTGCAGTTTCGCCGGGACATGTATGAGGAAGACGCTGAGCTGTTGGCCCTGATCAGTCAATCCGACAGCCAGCCAGTAGTCCAGCTTCCCGTCCTTGTGGGCCAGAATGCACCCAGAGAAGACGCAGTCTTCACGCTGGCCCTGGTTGACTGATCGGAATCCTGGTTGAGGGTTCAACCGTTGCGCGGTGACTTTCCGGGCCAATGCAGGCACTCTGCGCCCTGATAAGCAGGGACTTGCCGGCATTGACCAGACTTCTCGTCCTGATTGTTGGCACATGTGCCCTGGCACTGCTGATCGGACTGATTGACCCTCCAGGCGAACGCGCCGTGGCCATCCGTTTGAATGCCGATCTGCATGGTTCTGCAGTATCCGGCGTCGATGAGGCAGCGACTCTCGAATTCTATCAGCAGCGCCACCACCGCCTTGCCTGGTGGCAGGACGGCACGTGGCGTCCGGAAACCGGCATTGCTCTGAACTGGCTGACCAGCGCGACCAACCCGTCGCATGGAGAAACCTGGCACAGCGTCCAGAGCCTGAGTGGTTTGTTCTCCGCCGATGACGTCGCTGATCTCTCGCCAGAGACCATCGCAATGCGTGAGCGCGTCTTGACGCAGACACTGCTGACGGTTGCCCGCCACAATACGACAGGCCGTATCGACCCGGCTCAAACCGAATGGATGGCAGCATCTACTGGAGCCGGAGATCTGCCTGGTGAACTGGCAGCCGCCTTGGACGAACAAGAATTGGCCGACTGGCTGAACGGACTGGCGCCCGGTCACCCTGGCTATGCAGAGCTTCTTCCAGAACTTTGGGCCTACCGGGCGCTGGAAGCGCACAGATGGGACGCCATCGACGCACTCGACATTGTTGAGCCTGGAACCCTCGACCCCAGAATCCCTGCTATCCGCAATCGGGTTCAGTATCTGGGAGAACTCGGTTTTGCTGTTGTGCGCGATCATGGGGCGAACTTTGACGATGCCCTGAATGATGCCATTGCGCGGCTCCAGGCTCGTGACGGCCTGGAGAGTACCGGTGTCATCGATGCCCAGACACTAGCTCTGCTCAATGCTGAGCCTCTGGATCCTCAACCGTCATGGATCGACTGGATTGCAATCCCCATAGGTAACGGCGTCTTCCCTGGCACAAACGACCCCAGACTGGATGCCGTGCGCGAGCGGCTGATCCTGCTCGGCGATCTCGATGAAGGTTCGCGCGCCGATGCTGTTGCGGAATTCGACGCAGCGCTGGGCAACGCAGTGACGCGGTTCCAGGAACGGCACGGATTGGAGGCAACAGGAACCATCGATCTCGACACCATAACGGAGCTCAATGTCAGGCCGGAGGAACGCGCTGCAACGATCCAGGCAAACCTTGAACGCATGCACTGGTTGCCGGCCCCGTCTGACCTGGAGAGCCGCCATGTTGTTGTGAATATCCCGGACTTTGAACTCGTAGCCTTCGAAGCTGCACAGCCTGTATTCGCGATGCCCGTGGTCGTCGGCAAGGGAAACACGCAAACGCCGATCATCAGCGATGCCATCGTGAATCTGAAATTCGCTCCCGCCTGGACCGTACCCTACAGCATAGCATCCCGGGAATATCTGCCGATGGTGCAGAAGGATGTCGCGTGGCTGGCTGACCACAACTTCCGTGTCTTCACGGACTGGAGTGCAGAGACGGAAGTCGACCCAACCACGGTCGACTGGCAAGCCATCACCGATGCAGACCTGCCCTATGTCTTTCGACAAAATCCCAGCGCCTGGAGTGCCATGGGCCTGATCCGGTTTTCTCTGACCAACCCCTACAACATCTACCTGCACGATACCGGCTACCGGAATGCCTTCGCCTTGACCTTCCGTGACCTGAGCCATGGATGTGTCCGCATTGGCGACCCGACATCCCTGGCAAGGTTTGCCCTTTCAGCCGAACCCAGCTCCTGGAGCGATGCCGATATTCAGACCGCTATGAACGCCGACGACACGCACTTTCACGACCTCGCAGAGCCCCTGCCCGTTCACATGCGTTATCTGACGGCATGGATCGATGACCAGGGACGCCTTCAGTTTCGCAGAGACATCTAGGGCCGGGACAAACCCCTGCTCGCATTGCTTGATGAATCCGACAAGCAGGTTGCAAACAATCTGAACATCCTGCTTGACCTCGGCAATCCGACCATCCTGGCTGAACATCGTGCAGCAAACGCACTGTGATCGGAATGCCACATAGTGCGCCAATGACTGTGACATCATCGCATCTTTACGCATGCCCCCGGATTTTGGTACTCACCCGCCCACGTTGTTCGGCACCACAGACGGTGCCTCCTTTAGGAGTGATGCATGTTTGAGAAGGCTGGTTGCAAGGGCGCCATTGGTTCACGCCGTGATGTTTTGAAGATTCTGGGTGGCGCTGGCGCTGTATTGGCATCAGGCACGCTTTCCACGGCCCATGCATCTGTTCCGCCAGTTCCCGAATTCAAACCTTCGGCTCCTGACTTCTTGAGCCTTGAGACACGCGAGCTCACGTTTGAGAATCGTCACACCGGAGAACGTCTGGTCGCGGCCTACTTTGACGGCGGAGCCTATGTCGATGACGCCCTTGGCGCCATTGCGCACCTGATGCGCGATTTCCGTAACGATCAGGAACACCCGGTCGACACCAACCTGCTGGATATTCTGACCGTGGTTCATGGCCGTCTTGCCAGCACCGCGCCAATCCAGATCGTCTCTGGTTACCGCTCGCCGGCAACCAATGCTGCCCTGGCCGCCCAGAACGACGACGTCGCAAAGAACAGTTACCACCTCTATGGCCAGGCTGTTGATGTGCGGCTGACGGATCGCAGGGCTGGCGACATCTACAACGTCGCTCTCAATCTGGCAGCCGGTGGTGCAGCCCTTTATGGCCGCTCAAACTTCGTCCATATCGACAGCGGGCCGGTTCGCACCTGGTAGATCAGATAAACACTCATGCAAGACAGCCCCTGTCCTAAGGACATGGGCTGTTTTCATTTGTGACTCAGGTTGCAGGCAGGGGCTCAGCAGCAATTTCTGCACCATCTCCAGAAACAAAGGCGTGCTCAACCATGCTTCTGGCGATCTCGTGCTCACCCATGATGACAGTTCCCGCACCATGGGCCTGCAGATGCTCCACACCCGCATCGCTGTGGGCACGTGCAATTATCTGTATGTTCGGATTAAGCGCACGCGCCTGTTCGGCAATCTGCCCTGCTTCAAACATGTCGGGGATTGCTATCAACAGCCAAGAGGCCTTGGCGACATTGGCAGCTTCGAGCATCTCGTCCGAGGCGCCGTTGCCCATGAATACGTCCACGCCCTGCTCGCGCAGTTGGGTTGCGCTGGCATGTTGATCCTCGATCACGACAAAGGTGTGACGTTGCGCCAGCAGGTCTTTGGCAATCCGGGTTCCCACGCGGCCGTGACCGATGATCACAGCATGATCTTCGCAGCTTGCATGTTCCAGCGCTTCCACCTCAGGCGCAGGTTCAGGCAGCCCCTTGCGTTTCTCCAGCCAGTCGGTCAACCGATCTGCACCATAAAACAGAAGAGGATTGGCCAGGATCGAGAGAATGGCGCCTGCCAGAATCAGATCGTTAGCCTGTTGCGGCAGCATGTCGAACGCCAGGCCCAGACCGGCAAGGATAAACGAGAACTCTCCGATCTGCGCAAGGCTTGCTGAAACCGTGAGTGCCGTTGGGATGGGATGGCGGAATGCCACCACGATCAGGAAGGCCGCGATGGATTTGCCGAATGCGATGATCAGGAAGGTGGCAATGACCGGCCAGAAATCCCGGATCAGGACCGACGGATCGAACAGCATGCCGACCGAAACGAAGAACAGGACCGCAAAAGCATCGCGCAGCGGCAAGGTTTCTGCAGCCGCTTCGTGGCTCAGTTCTGATTCACTGAGAACCATACCGGCAAAGAATGCGCCCAGGGCAAACGACACATCGAACAGTTCGGCAGCACCGAATGCGACGCCCAGAGAAATCGCCAGAACGCCAAGACGAAACAGCTCCTTGGATCCGGTCCGCGAGATGTAATGCAGCACCCATGGGATAAGTCGGCGCCCGCCAATCAGCATCAGCGCCATGAACGCGGCGACCTTGCCCAGAGTGATGACAAACGCGAGCACGATCTCGCCGGCGCCCTGCGCTTCTTCGGGATCACTGACCAGAAAATCTGCAAAGACCGGGAGCAACACCAAAGCCAGGACCATGACCAGGTCCTCGACAATCAACCACCCCACCGTGATCCGGCCACGTTCGGTTTCAACCAGCCTGCGCTCCTGGAGCGCACGCAGCAGCACGACGGTACTGGCAACCGACAGTGCCAACCCGAACACGATGCCCCCGGTGAGTGGCCAGCCCATCAGTTCCGACAGCCCCACGCCAAGCAAGGTTGCAAAGGAGATTTGTACGATTGCCCCGGGCACCGCAATGGACCAGACCGACAGCAATTCCTTGAGCGAGAAATGCAGACCAACGCCAAACATGAGCAGGATCACGCCGATCTCGGCCAGTTGTGGCGCAAGAGTCTGATCAGCCACAAAACCCGGCGTGAATGGCCCGACCAGCACGCCTGCCAGCAGATAACCCACGAGCGCTGAAACCTTCAGGCGGTTGGCAATGGCGCCCAGAATGAAGGCCAATACAAGGCCAATGACGATAGTTGCGATCAGAGAGGTATCATGCGGCATGACAAAGAGCCTGACGGGCGGTTTTGGAAAATCGGGCCATTAGGTCACGACGACCATGGCAAGCACAAGACCGGCAAACGTCAACCGCTGCCAGATCCGAAGTAATCGGCCAGTTTCGCGCTTGCGGCATCAAGAATGCTGTCCTGCTTGGAGAAACAGAACCTGGCAAGGTGTTCGACCTTGCCCGTGCGATAAAACGCGCTGACAGGAACGGCAGTCACCCCGGCCTCGATCGTGATCAGACGGCAGAACTCCTCGTCTGTGCCGCTAAATCCAAGAGGACGGAAATCAGCACTGACAAAGTACGTACCGTCGGAAGGCAGAACGTCGAACCCGGCTGCCTTCAGCCCTGCCCCAAGCCGATCCCGCTTGGCCTGCATGTCACCGGCAAGGCCCTCAAAATAGGCGTCATCCTTGGCCAGTCCATACGCCACGGCCTTTTGGAGATTAGGTGCTGTCGTGAACGTCATGAACTGATGAGTCTTGGCAATCGTGCTCATCAGGGCTGCTGGACCTTCGATCCATCCGACCTTCCAGCCGGTCAACGAAAAGATCTTACCCGCCGAAGCGATGCGCAATGTGCGCTCACGCATGCCCGGCAATCCGGCAATCGGGATGTGCTGCAGGTCATCAAACAGCAGATGCTCATAGACCTCGTCACAAACACAGATCACATCGTGCTCGACACAAAGACGCGCAATCGTCTCCAGCTCCTCACGACGGAACACCTTGGATGCCGGGTTCATCGGGTTGTTGAGCAGGATCATCTTGGTTTCCGGCCCAAACGCAGCTTCCAGCTCTGCAAGGGGCAGTGACCACTCCGGCGGCTGCAGACTCACATACTTTGGCACCGCTCCCGACCGCTCAACGATGGGCGGATAGGAATCATAGAGAGGCTCGAGAAGAATCACCTCATCACCGGGATTGAGCATGCCCAGGAAGCAATCGGCCAGCGCTTCGGTCGCGCCAGATGTCACGACAATCTCGCTCTGCCAGTCATAGTCCAGACCATAAAACCGTTCTGCATGCGCAGCGATGGCCTGGCGCAACTCCGGCAACCCGGTCATGGGCGGGTACTGGTTGGGACCTTCGATAAGCGCTTCTGCGGCAACACGGCGCACATCCTCAGGCCCATCCTGATCGGGGAAGCCCTGCCCCAGATTGATCGAGCCATGTTCGATCGCCAGGCGTGACATCACTTCGAAAACTGTCGTACCGAGCCCGGCCATGGTCGTGTTGACTGGCTTCATGCTTCTCTCCCCGAACGCTTGCGCGACCTTGCCGGACTCCCTCGCCCGAGGCAACGGTCCACACCGCAGGCGCCTGTGCTAAACACGCCTCCATGGCAACGTTGCGCGAAACCGACCTCTATCAGCCCATCAAGGAATTCCTTGAAGGTCAGGGCTACGCCGTGAAGGGCGAAATCGGCCGGTGTGATGTGGTCGCGACCAAAGATGACGCCGAGCCCGTCATCGTGGAACTCAAGCTTGCCTTCAGCCTGCCGCTCATCTTCCAGGGGCTCCAGCGCCAGACCATCAGCGACCTGATCTATCTGGCCATACCCACGCCAAAGGCCCGAAGCGGCGTCTGGGCGCAGCACCGCCGGGATGCACTCAAGCTCTGCCGCATGCTGGGTCTGGGCCTGCTGTTCGTTGACCTTGCAACAGGCAATGTCGAAACCATGCTGGATCCCACGGTCTACAAGCCGCGCAAACAGCCCAGGGCGCGCCAGCGCCTGTTGGGCGAGTTCCAGCGTCGCGTTGGTGATCCCACGGTGGGCGGCGGCCGTGGACGCCCGGTCATGACGGCCTACCGCCAGGACGCCCTTCGCTGCGCCATCGCCCTTTCACGCCACGGCCCCAGCAGTCCGGCTGCTCTGCGCAAAAGTACAGGCGTCGAACGCGCTGGAACCATCCTCCAGCGCGATGTCTATGGCTGGTTCGAACGGGTCGAACGTGGTGTTTACGCCATCACGCCAGTGGGGACGACAGCCCTGGAAACCTTCTCGGATACTGTTTCCAAGCTCGACGCCGAGCTGATTGCACTGCAAACAAGTTGATCATCTGCACATTTTTTGTGCACCACGATCAAATGTATCACATTAGGAATCGATCTTAACTAATTGTTATTAAACAATCACTGATTCTCGACGCTGTTGGCACACATCCTGCTCTTAGACGTGCATGTTCAAAGGATGTGCGTCATGAAAAAGATCGAAGCCATTATCAAACCGTTCAAGCTGGACGAGGTGAAGGAAGCCCTTCACGAGGTCGGGCTGCAGGGTTTGACCGTGACCGAAGCCAAGGGTTTCGGTCGCCAGAAGGGCCATACCGAGCTCTATCGCGGCGCCGAATACGTTGTCGATTTTCTGCCCAAGGTGAAGATCGAACTGGTTGTCGATGACAATCTGGTCGACCGCGCCGTGCAGGCAATCCAGGACGCCGCGCGCACCGGACGCATCGGTGACGGCAAGATTTTCATCCTGCCTGTCGAAGACGTCATCCGTATCCGTACCGGCGAACGCGGCTCCGACGCCGTCTAACCAAATCTGCCTTTACCCAACTATCGTCAATCAGGAGTAAGTCATGTCTGACGCTGCAAGCATTCTGAAGAAGATCAAGGAAGAAGAGATTCCTTACGTCGATGTGCGTTTCACCGACCCCAAGGGCAAGTGGCAGCACATGACCATGGCCTCGCGCATGATCGATGAGGACACCTTTACCGATGGCATCATGTTTGACGGCTCCTCCATCGCAGGCTGGAAGGCAATCAACGAAAGCGACATGACCCTGATGCCCGACCCCACTTCGGCCGTCATGGACCCGTTCGAGCCGCAGCCGACGTTGATCCTCAACTGCGATATCCTGGAGCCGTCATCGGGCCAGCCCTATGACCGTGATCCCCGCTCCACCGCCAAGCGCGCCGAGGCATATCTGGCCTATACCGGCATTGGCGATGCGGCGTTCTTTGGTCCTGAGCTTGAATTCTTCATCTTCGACAGCGTTCGCTTCTCCACCCAGGCCCATTCCATGGGCTACCGCCTGGACAGCGAGGAAGGCCCCTATAACGACGACACCGCTTACGAAGATGGCAACCTGGCTCATCGTCCGCGTGAGAAAGGTGGTTACTTCCCGGTCGCTCCGGTCGATTCGGCTGGCGAATTGCGCGGCGAGATGCTGACCACCATGGCCGCCATGGGCATCCCCATCGACAAACATCACCACGAAGTTGCGCCCGGCCAGCATGAACTGGGCATGACCTTCGGCACCCTGCTCGACTGCGCTGATTTCGTGCAGACCTACAAGTATGTCGTGCACCGCGTCGCTCACAGCTATGGCAAGACGGCTACGTTCATGCCCAAGCCCGTGATGTTCGATAACGGTTCCGGCATGCACGTGCATCAGTCGATCTGGAAGGACGGCAAGCCGCTTTTTGCCGGCAATGGTTATGCCGACCTGTCGGAGATGGCGCTTTACTACATCGGCGGCATCATCAAACACGCCAAGGCCCTGAACGGTCTCACCAACCCTTCGACCAACAGCTACAAGCGCTTGGTGCCCGGCTACGAAGCTCCGGTTCTACTGGCCTACAGCTCGCGCAACCGCTCGGCCTCATGCCGTATTCCGTTTGCGTCCTCGCCCAAGGCCAAGCGTGTCGAAGTGCGTTTCCCTGATCCCACGGCCAACCCTTACTTCGCCTTCTCGGCGATGCTGATGGCGGGCCTGGACGGCATCGAGAACAAGATCCACCCCGGCGATGCCATGGACAAGAATCTCTATGACCTGCCGCCCGAGGAACTCAAGGACGTGCCGACCGTCTGCGGCAGCCTGCGCGAAGCCCTGGAAAGCCTCTCGGCCGACCGGGACTTCCTGAAAAAGGGCGATGTCTTCTCCGACGGCCTGATCGACGGTTACATCGACCTCAAGATGGAAGAGGTCATGCGCTTCGAAACAACAACCCATCCGGTCGAATTCGACATGTACTACAGCGTGTAACGCTCAACTGCAGACGAACGGGAAAGGGCGCGGTTCCGGTTGGAACTGCGCCCTTCTTGTTTGATTCAAGCCAGATGCATTTCCACCAGCATCACTTCAGTTTTCAGCAAACGCCGGCAGGCCGAAATCCTGAACCAGCATGGCTTCGGCGGTTGCAAGCGCGCCTTCGACCCAACCGGAATCATGAGACCAGGCATCACCGCAGATATGCAGCCTGGTATCGGCAAAGGGGCGGCGCATGTGATCCATAACCCGGGCAGAATTCTCTCCGACCTTCCAGCGATACCATCCGCCACCATAGGGGTCCTCGCCCCAGTTCTTGTAGGTCGCGGCATAAGGGCGCGGCATGTCACCGGTGATACCGTGTGAATCCTTCAACTGGCGCAGAACTTCCTCCACCATCGCCTCCGATGCCGGCAGGCTCTCGATCAGGGAAGGTGCCAGAGGTTCGCCGTTGGGGCCCTTCATGTCACCGGCCCAGTCGGCATCGTTGAAGCGGCGCCCGCCCGTCAATCCCTGCCAGAAGTCGATTGCCTGACCATCGTGGTAACTGGCCATCAGCAAGGCTTGGCCATCGGCCTCCTTGCCCCAGTAGTAGGTCTGGCGGATCGGAAGGTCCGTGATCGATTTGCCGCCATCAATGCCCAGTTCCTCCCACCAGGCCGTGTCGAAAGCCAGGTGGATCTTGGCCAGCGGACCAGCCGTGATGGCATGCATGCTCGACGCAAACCGAGGATCGGACAGGAAAAAGCAATCGGGATCGAGCATTTCGATGGAACGTTTGGGCATGGCCAGGACCAAACTGTCGCATGACAGCATTACCGCACCGTCCGGCCCATCCATCGAGACCGTGAAGGTGTCGTCGGCGTTTCGCTCAACCAGACTCAGAGGGTGAGAAAGGTGGATTTCTGCGCCTTCGCGCATTGCGTCGCGAGCGATGGCATGTGGCAGGGCTTCAAAGCCGTTTTTCAGACGGTAAAACGCCTGGTCGGGATGAAAGGCGCGGCCCAGGAAACCAATGGCGTCGGCTGCGTTCCAGTTCTTCAGGATGGAATAGTAGCCAAGCTCATCGCGCATGTAGTTGAACCCCTCATTGCTGCGCCGCTCCAGCAGATAGGTCCACAGGCCCTGGTTGACCAGCGCCGGGTCGCCGGCAAGCGCCGCATCCAGATCGGGTCGGATCGTTGCTTCGAGAAGATGATCTCCCGCGTCAACCATGGCGCGCTCTTGCGCATTCAGGAAGTACGGCAGATCAGCGCTGCCTGCATCAGGCGCCAGACGCTGTCCTCTTAGATAGCTGAAGGCCGACTGATAATCGAAATCCTCGACCCTCTCCTCACCGATGAAACGCTCCACAGCGGCGACGACAAGACGGTGGTGGGATGTATGACGCATGCCGCCAATTTCAGCACGGTTGACATCCATCCCGGGCAATTGGACCGAGAGAAGGCGCCCGCCGAGCCTGTCGCTGGCCTCGAACAGCGCAACCTTGCGTCCCTGCTGGCTGAGGCGCCAAGCCGTGAAGAGACCAGACATGCCGCCGCCCGCAACGATACAATCGTAATGATCGCCGTCTGCGTATGCAGCTCCGTTCCAGAAACCAACTCCGGCACCTGCAGCTACACCGCCGCCAAGAAGCTTGAGCATGTCACGGCGATCAGAGCGGGGGAGTTGCGTCGAGAACATGCGAATTTCCTTTCTGGAATCCTACAAACAATCAGAGATGGCGATGCCATCATAAAATCAAATTTGCAAGCTGACATAGCGTTCAGAACCAACCCATCACGATGCCTATGGGCAAGACGCTTCCATCGGCAACCAACGGGGCGAACGTCACAATTCAAAGCGTAAAAGCACGAAAGGGATATTGGCACTCGAACAGGCGCGACCGCAATAATCCGCAACTCCGTCTGTTGCCGCCACGACCGTAAATTGCAAATCCGAGCAATTGGCGCAATCATAAGAACACAATATTGATGCTTGGGGAGCACATGAGATTCACCATCATTGCCGCGCTGATCATGCTCGTGATTTCGGGATGCCGGACAACCGATCCGCCCCGCACGCTGTTCACACAAACAGCCGATCGAAGTTACGATTTCGGCTCGATCGAATGGGCGTCGGGCGAATCAACACACATCTTTTACAAGACCCTTGAACACAACGGATTCGTCAGCTTTTGTGCCTACGCGGTGTCTGCAGAGGGCATGAAC
>Ga0055584_100003955_pt1 | contig 14542 bp, 23 predicted proteins | sample OSDHelmetaG_FD_58716 | JGI IMG/M metagenome (GOLD analysis project Ga0055584, IMG submission 58716) | Pelagic marine sediment microbial communities from the LTER site Helgoland, North Sea, for post-phytoplankton bloom and carbon turnover... | ecosystem: Environmental > Aquatic > Marine >... | reverse complement strand
ACCACGACCAGCATCATCGCTGGGCCCATGAACCATCCGCCCCAATGGCCGCCCATGAAGCCGTGACCATGGGCATAACGTTCTGTCGACTGCGCCAATGCTGTTGTGACTGTAAACGTCATGGGTGCAGCTAGCGCCAACATGAGTGTGGTTCGCATCGATCAGCCTCCCTTCAATCAGTTGTAGCGACCTTTGGAAATCCGGCTCGCATATAGGCGATGATCTGCCAAATCTCGTCTCGACTGAGCGTATCCTTGAAGGCGGGCATATCAGTGTCGAATGGAGCGCCACCCTCTGAGATCGCCCAGAGGAGATATTCATCCGCCATCATTGGCATCCGGATCATGTACGCCAAGAGAGCAGGCGATGGTGTCAAACTCCGTCCTGCTTCGCCGTCCCCGAGACCTGTTGCTCCGTGACATGCAGCACAGCTGTCAGCATACAAGCGGCCACCGGCATCGACGGTCACGGTGGTTTGGCCCTGTAGGCTTCTGGCTCCGCGATACTCTGTTGGAACACCCTCGTTCATGAAAGCCCAGTGCCGCAACATTCGCTGCCGTTGTCCTGATCCCATGTTCCCGTGCCCCCACTTGTCCCGGTGCATACCACCCGGGTTCCAGGGGTCGGCGCAACAAGGCTCTAGCGAGTTGGGTTGCGCCAACGCGCTCGGGATGTTGTCAGAAACTAATGCAAACGTGAGAGCGATCACCAAGCCTGTTATCCGTCCAAGCATTGTTTTTCCCCCTTCTGGCGTTGCACGCGATCCATTCTGACTTGGTTTTGTTGTCGTGCGTTGACATGGATCAAGCTTCCGACGAGTGAGCTGCGCTCGGATCAACTGTGGCGTCATTTCGGCACGAGCGTAGTTCCGCCATGCTCTGCATGATGATCTGGGTCGCCGACCATAGGAACAGGCTGGCCATGATCCCGGCTACTATCAAGTCAGGCCATGCAGTGTTAGTTGCCCAAACACCGCTCGCAGCGACTACGACGGCCAGATTTCCAATCGCGTCGTTCCGGCTGCAAAGCCAGACTGAACGAACATTCGCGTCACCCTCGCGGTATTTCATAAGCAAGAGCACGCTCACGATGTTGGCTGTGAATGCGAGCAAGCCAATGGCCCCCATGATTTCCGCCTGAGGAACGCCGAGGATCAGGACGTGGTACAGCGTTGAACCCAGCACCCACAGTCCCATCAAACCGAGGCTGATCCCTTTGAACAGCGCGGCGCGAGCACGCCACATCAGGGGCATTCCAATTACAAACAGCGAAATGGCATAGGTCACGCTGTCGCCAAGAAAATCCAACGCATCAGCTTGTAGCGCCTGTGATCCCGCAAGCTGTCCAGCAACCATTTCGACGACAAACATCGCAGCGTTGATTGCGATCACGATCCACAAGACGCGCCGATAGGCGGCTGAGACGCCATCAAATTTCAGATCATCACCGCATCCACATCCAGCCATTGTCCGTATCCAATCCTCGGCAGTTGTCATCTTAGCTCATCATCGGATATACGACCTACAGTAACTGTAGATACAAGGGGGTATGATGCAGAAAACTGAATTCTCCATTGGGCATCTTTCTCGCCAAACCGGCTGTAAGGTGACGACCATTCGATACTATGAAAAAATTGGTCTTCTACCTGAACCAGGTCGTTCTGACAGGAATACGAGGGTTTATGAGCAAGCCCATCTCGACCGTCTCGCTTTCATCCGTCACTGTCGGGAACTAGGGTTTGCGCAGGAGGCTGTCCGTGAGTTGCTCGAACTGACTGACCATCCTGATCAATCCTGCGAGGCCGTGACGGCCATCGCCACAACCCATCTTGAAACGGTAAATCAACGCATTGCAAAGCTGACTGCACTGAAGTCCGAGCTTGAACATATGATCGCCACGTGTCGCGGTGGTCAAATTGGTGAATGTCGAATTGTCGAAACCTTGGCAGATCAGTCTCACGCATATTGCGTAACCGACGATCACTAAACCGCGCTCAGGCAAGCTGAAAAATTAGCTTGCATCTACAGTAACTGTAGCTCGTAAGATTTTCCTCCAAAAAACGCATCCGGTGAAGATGGCGCGGGGGAACTATGACGAAACTACTTTTACGCACACGAAAGCTTCTAAGACTTGCTGGGGCTATTGCGGCGTTTGTTTTCCTACCGGGTTTGATCCTCACATCGATCTTTGACATCTCAACGCGGCGATTTTTACAGCTTGGCTCGACGCCTTTGCAGGAGCTGACCTGGCACTTCTTCTTCGCCTGCGTAATGTTCGGGATCGGCTATACCTACCTGATCGATAAGCACGTTCGTGTGGACATCCTAAGAGAGCGTCTACCCCCTGAATGGCGGTCACGTATCGAGCGAGTGATGCTGGTAGGGTTGTTGATCCCGCTATCCCTTATCATGATTTGGTTCGGCGGGCGCATGACATGGCTTTCATACCTACAGGACGAAGGGTCGCGGGCCGCCCTCGGCCTTTCTTCACGCTGGATCATCAAGTCAGCTTTGCCGATAGGCGCATTTCTTCTGTTGTTAGCGGCCATCTACAGACTGGCGCACCCAGACGGCATTGATGAGGACAAGTCGTGATGCTGGTTGAGTACCTCCCTGCGCTCATGCTCCTGACGCTTGCGGCACTCTTGTTCACCGGGTTTCCAGTGGGTGGGATTTTGGCGGGCGTCGGCGTCGGCTTCGCATTGATCGGCGTATTGATAGACGAATTTCCAATCCCTACGCTCTTCCTGATCCCATATCGGATCTATAGCTCCGTTGGGGAAAACCTTGTCTATCCTGCCGTGCCGATGCTGCTGTTTATGGGGGTAGCGCTGGAGAAGAGCGGCGCGGCGCGTGAACTTTTGCTTTGCCTACAAAGAATTCTGGCGCGGGTGCCGGGAAGCATGTGCATTTCAGTGATCCTTATTGGCCTACTGCTCGCCCCCATGGCCGGTGTAGTCGGGGCCTCGGTAGCAACGATCACCCTGGCGGCATTACCGACCATGCTCGCGCAACGCTATCGTCCCGAGATCGCGACAGGCGCAATTGCAGCCGCTGGCACCCTGGGCGTAATCGCCCCGCCAGCCATCATGCTTTTCTTTCTTTCAGATGCGCTTGAAGCGACGATTGCAACTGTGTTCCTGGCCCCAATCCTGCCGGTTCTGCTTCTGGCCACTGTGTTCATCATCTACTTCATATCCCTCGATGTGATCCGACCACGTCCCGCCGCATCAGCACCGGTTGAACCTGAGACCCGCCCCTTCCTGATCTACATCCTGCGCAGTCTTGTACTGCCCGTTGGTTTGATCGCGCTTGTTCTGGGCGCGATAATTGCAGGAATTGTCGCCCCTTCAGAGGCCGCCGCAGTTGGCGCAATCGGCGCGGCCATGTTGATATTTGTCTACCGGGGGTTTGATCTATCGCTGCTCCGTGAAGCGCTTCACAGAACCATGACAATCACCGCTATGGTGTTCTTTGTCGTGCTGGGCGCAAGCGTGTTCTCGCTGGTGTTCCGGTTCTATGGTGGCGACGACATTGCCAAGGGGATCTTCGAAGGGCTGGAGCTTTCCGATTTCAGCATTCTGCTGATCGTGCTTCTCATCCTCTTCATCCTTGGTTTCTTCATCGACTGGATCGAGATCATTCTTGTCTCCCTCCCAATCCTGTATCCGGTGATCCGTGATTTAGACTTCGCGATGTATGTCGGCTCGGCGTCACTCGCCAAGGTCTGGGTCGCCGCTCTCATTGCATTGGTGTTGCAGACCTCATTCCTGACACCGCCATTCGGCTTTGCGCTGTTCTTCCTGAAAGGTTCCGCTCCACCTGAGATCGACATGCTGCAGATATATCGCGGCGTCGCGCCATTGGTGTTGCTTCAACTGTTGGTCATTGGGGCCGTGCTGCTGATGCCGGAGATTGCAATTTGGCTGCCGAGCACGGCATTGGGGTTCCGATGATAGATCGAGACTGGTGATCGAATACTATCAAAAGCTCAACAGCAACTATGAAAGGTTGTAACTCATGAAAAAGAATGCGCTTGCTGCTCTTTTTGCGCTCTCGTTGGCGTCTCCCGCGACGGCACAAGACACCGTTATCGACGTCAAGAAAACAAGTGGCTGCGGCTGTTGCCTTGCCTGGATGGAACACCTCGAGGAAAACGGGTTTTCGCCAACGGGAGAGGACTTGTTCGCGGGCTTACTCGTCCGTTTCAAGATCGATAGCGGCATCCCCCAAAACATGATGTCTTGCCACACGGCGCTGATCGATGGCTACGTGATCGAGGGTCATGTGCCTGCCGTCGATATTCGCCGTTTGGTTAATGAACGCCCGGATGCGGTAGGGCTGTCCGTGCCGGAAATGCCGCTTGGCTCACCCGGGATGGATCAAGGCAGCTGGCGTGAAGCTTATGATGTTTTTCTAATCCGAAACGATGGCTCGACAGAGGTATATTCCAGCTATCACGGTGAATGAGCATGGAAGTGAAAACTCCACCCAAACCCACTACCTGCGCCACTGAGCTGTTGATCTCACAAACTCTAGGTGAAGTATGAGAAGGTCATTGATTTATGGTTCTGCGATTGCGCTGTTCGCTTTCGTCGCTGATCAGGCGACCAAAGCAGCCGTCGTTGCAAACGATATGGTGATCGGCGCGGGCTTTCCAATCTTCAACGGTTTCAACCTCATTCACATTCGAAATGATGGCGTAGCCTTCGGCGCTTTAGGCGGCGCGCCGTGGTGGTCACTAGTGGTACTCGCGCTAGGGGTCTGCGGCTGGCTCACCATACTTCTGGTTCGCACTGATCGGACAGATGAAGCATTGGCCTACGGCGCCATCATCGGTGGAGCGTTGGGCAATGTCATTGATCGGGTGCGGCTCCGCGCGGTTACGGATTTCCTCGATTTTTACATTGGCGAAGCACACTGGCCTGCATTCAACTTTGCTGATGTCTTTGTTGTTTCCGGTGCGGCTATTATCATCCTTCTCTCGGTTCTCGATGAGCGCCGTAAGCAGAAAACTTGAACTGACACCTGGCAAGGAGTTGGAGGCGTCAATGCAGTGCTAGGACGACGCTTTGCGAAAACGTCAGTTCAGCGAACGCCGCCATACAAATAGTGGCAAAAGGCGTTCTCATGAGTTTGCCGCCTCCGTCGTTCGAGTGGCTGCATCTCTCATCTCAAGCCGACCGAATTTGCGAAACGCCAGCCAAGACAGGCCAAGGAAGACGACCAGCATGACGACACTGAGTGTTCCCCACCAACTGTCTACCGCGTCTACAATTTGGTCGCCAAGCAACACGCCTGCGCCAACCAGCAACCCACTCCATAGTGCCGCCGACAAAGCGTTCAAAATGGTGAAGCGTAGCCAGGACATGTCAGACAAGCCAATCGGCAATGCACCAATCGTCCGCATCCCTTTAGGATACCGGTACAAGAAGATATACGCGTTTCCATACTTCTGTGAGACTTCCGCCGCCCGGTCTACGAAGCGTCGCCACTTTGGCCGAGAGGTGAACAATTTATCCCCGTAGCGGCGGGCCACAGCAAAACGCGCCTCATCGCCCAAATACCCCCCAAGGAAAGATGCTGCGATGACAGGGGTCAGTTCCAAAGCTCCCGTCTGCGCCAGCACACCAGCCAAAAGGGGAAGTGCGCCGCTCTTCAGGGCACAGTAGCCGAAGACCAAGAGGTAGACGGCTGTTTGGTTGATCGCGATCCAGTTTAGCAGTTGTTCCATGGCCGCGTATTCGCCTCTATCGCTCTTGCAGTCTGTTGAGATGCATCGCCGCTCCGCAATATCGAGAAGGAACAGTCAGAAATAACGCCGCACCCGAGCAGCATAGGCGTCATATTCATCGCCATACCGTTCGCTCAGCCATGGCTCTTCCGCCAATGGGGCAGTTGCGAGAACTAGAATTCCAACGATGCCCAGCGGAATGGCCACATACGAGGCGGAGAGCAGCAACCAACCAATGATCATGACAATGTCTGCAACGTATTGCGGGTTGCGGGAGTAGCGGTAAAGCCCGGTGGTTCGCAGTGTTCCGGTAGCCCCGCCCGTCTGATCAATACCGAAGGCGGCCACTTCTCTCCAAACTGAGATGTGGCCCATAACGATCAGAGGAGCACCTATACCAAAGCTAACCCAAGCCGGAAGATCGGCTTCATTCCAACCAAGAACACCAAGCCCGATGATAGCGCCAAAAATGGATAACGTCGGAACCCAGACACAGATCTTTATCATCGTCCCATAATTCTTCGGCGGCCATATTCTTCGGCGTGGACGAGCAATAGACCACAGCATGATCGCAAGCGCGGTAAACGCAAATGACAGACCAACAATGTTGAGCGACCAAACCATCAGACCGGCTCGTGAACATGTGCAGCGCTTTCACGGCGTTCCGCCAGCGCCTGACGGAAAATCTGGACTGCCGACGACAGGAATAGAGACGCCATAATCCCGGCAACGATAAGGTCCGGCCAGCCTGTGGCAGTGCCCCATACACCAAGCGCAGCGATCATGACCGCGACATTGCCAATGGCGTCGTTGCGGGAACACAGCCAAACTGACCGAACGTTCGCATCGCCATCCTTGTAGCGAACGAGAAGCATGACGCTGGCGAGGTTGGCGATCAGCGCCAGCAGGCCAATCATCCCCATGATTTCAGCTTCAGGGACGCCAACGTAGATTACCCGATAGATGGTCGAGCCGAGCACCCAGAGGCCCATCAGCAACAGGCTGAGCGCCTTGGCGAGCGCAGCGTTCGTTCGGACGCGAATAGACGCCCCGATCACAGCCAGAGATATGCCGTAGGTCAGGGCATCACCCAAGAAGTCCAGTGCGTCCGCCTGTAGCGCCTGAGACCGCGCCAACTGCCCAGCGGTCATCTCAACCGCGAACATCGCCGCATTGATCGCGATGACGATCCAAAGCCTGCGCTTGTAATCGTCGGATACGCCTTCGAACTTGGCGTCGTGGCCGCAACAACCTGACATCGTTGATCTCCTGTTCAGAAAAATTGAGAAAATGCTTCCTTAAACCCAGCGGCGCACCTGCCGAAGGTAGGCTCGGTATTGCTCACCAAATTTCTCAGTGAGTGCGCGTTCTTCAGGTTTGATTTGAAGCTCGTTCATGGCGATGACGAACACAGCCACACCAGCAAATGCTGCCAGCGTTCCGAGATAAAGGCACCACCCGACAAGCAGCAGCGCCAATCCAACGTACATGGGATTTCTCGTCACCTTGTACAGCCCGTCCACAACCAGGTGCTCAGCTTTCGAAGGGTCGAGTGGATTGATGGTCGTATCCCGCTGGCTGAACAGCCGAACAGCGCTCACAAGGAACACAACTCCCACGAGGCTGAAGGCGGAAGCGGCGACGTTAGCGACCATTCCAGAAAACATGAGCACAGGCATCGTCGTAGAAACTGCCCATGCGACGGAAGCGGCTGCGATGAACTGGATTACCGGTGGAATTCTCATGTTCGGCCTCTTTGCGAATCTTCTCCAGTATGTGTAATTGCTCTAGTCACTAGAGGTTCAAGGGCCAGTTTCATGTTTTCTATCGGAGAGATTTCACGTCGCACCGGCGTCAAGGTACCAACCATTCGCTACTACGAAGAGATGGGCCTGCTATCTGCTCCTGAGCGTACAGCGGGCAACCAACGCCGCTACGGTGGAGCGGAGCTCCAGACGTTGGCGTTCGTCAAACACGCGCGGGAGCTTGGTTTTTCTATCGAGGCGATCTCACAACTCATCGAACTTCATCACCATCCAGATCAAGCCTGCCAGGCCGCCACAGATATTGCTCAGGGCCAATTGAACGCGGTCAGAAGCAAGATCGTGCAATTGAAAGCCCTCGAAGGGGAACTCAATCGCATCGCACAAAGTTGCGACGGAGACACAATATCCGGGGAATGCCATGTGCTGGCGTCACTCGCAGACCATAGCCTTTGCGAGACAGATCACTGATCAGAGTACAGACGATGGGCTGCATGACGCGACGCGTCGGTTCTAGTGATGGCACATTGGACGAACTGCGACACGTTGAACGAGCGGCAGATTTTCGCTTGAACCTCTAGTAGCTAGAGCTTGTAGAAACGCTACATCCAATGAGCTTCAAGACCTAAGTCTAAGCTCGCTGCCGAGGTCGTCGATGTCTGAGAACACAACAGTCGATACGAAACTATTGCTGGCCTGGCTCGTCTCCTTGACTGCGACTTTCGGGGCTTTGTTCATCGGCGAAGTTCTTGGCCAGGAACCCTGCGTCCTGTGTTGGTACCAGCGATCATTTATGTTCCCGCTATCGGTCATTCTCGGCGTGGGAATATGGTTGGGCGATCCGCGTGTCGGAATATACGGGGCTGTTTTGGCTATGCTCGGCGGCGGTATAGCCCTTTGGCACCTGGGCCTCTACTGGGGCCTGATCCCGGAAGCGCCAACGCCATGCAGCGCGACAGGGCCGTCTTGCTCTGGCGAGGAACAGCAGGTCCTTGGGTTGCCAATCGCCTTGATGTCGCTCATCGCCTTCGCGCTCATTCTGGCGTTTTCCATCAGTTCAATACGGGATCAAGAACCATGAACAGAAAACAGGTCGTCATTTCCACCTTCGTAGCAGCGCTGGCGGTTTTCGCCGCTGCGGCCTTCTTCTATGTTTCATGGTCTTCGGACACTTCAGATAGAGCATCCGTGCCGCCCGAAATCGCCAATGCGCTTGTGCGCCCACACTCGCCTACTTTTGGCCCTGATGACGCGCCAGTCACAATCGTCGAGTTTTTCGACCCAGCATGTGAAACCTGTCGAGCGTTTCATCCCATCGTCAAAGACATCATGTTTGAACACGGCGATGCTGTTCGTGTCGTCATCCGATACACGCCGTTTCATGGTGAAGTCTCAGTGCTGGCGATCCGCCTGCTAGAGGCTGCACGGATGCAGGGAAAATTCGAAACGGTTCTTGAACGGATACTCGGCGGGCAACCGCTCTGGGCTTCACACGGTCGGATGCAACCAGACAACTTGATGCTCATCGTCGAAGATGCTGGCCTCGACATGGTGAAAGCCCGCACACAGACACAATCACCGGAAGTGGTTGCTGTCATCAATCAGGACGTTGCGGATGTAGAAACTGTGGGCGTTCAGAAGACGCCAACATTTTTCGTTAACGGGAAGCCACTTGAGCAATTCGGTGAAGCGCAGCTACGTGCGCTCGTGGCAGCAGAAGTACGAGCTGCAGGTTCATGAATTCAGTCGTTTGCGCTAGCTTGGGTGTTACCCTCGCTACGACTAGTGCTTTCTTAAAAGCATAAGCTGGATGCAATGAGGCCATGGCGGCGGGGGAGGGGACAGCCCTTCGCAGTTTTCCGACTTGGAAAGATTTCAGAGCTTTAGAACCGGATGATTTTATGACGCATTCGTTACCCGCAGCAGGCATCACCCGCTTGGATCGGCGGACAAGGCACGGTCGCGTAGGAACAATAGACACAGCAGTCGCCGGGGAGGGGCTTTAGTACCGCCTTGCAGCCCTTGCAGTCATAGAACCACTGACACGCATCGGTTGGCATTGTTTCGGTTTCAACGTGACCGCATTCCGGGCACGTGATTGTCGATTGAAGGACTACGATGTCCTGTTGCGCGTCCATAAAGCATATCCTGTGATGACCAAGAAAACGGCGAGTGCGGGGAGCAATACGATATCGAGATAGCCGACTATTGCTGACAGACCAACCGCTCCAAACAGCACGACTAACACCGGCGTGAAACAGCATATTGCCGCGACAATCGCTCCGATGACCCCGACTTTCAGAAGGCGGTCTTTCACTGTAGCTCCACCCAATAAGTCCACATTGCGCGTGTGGCGTCCTGCTCCCAGAGGGGAGCGGTCACAGCCGCCACGAAAATGACTGAGCAAAAACTTGCGAGGATGAACGCCGTTCTCCTCCGCGACGCACAGGCACCCGGCCTAACGATCAGACTCGTCCAGACAATGGCTAAGACAACGCCGACGCCGATCAGGATTTCCAGTCTGAAACCTGCAAAAGGCCCAAGGATAACGAGCCAATTGCCGCCAAGCCCCAAAACGGACAACCCAATCGGCAGGACGCAACAAGAGGCGGAGAGCATAGCGAGTAGCGATGCAACACCAAGCACTGGCGTTGTCCAAAGCGTCTCAGACCGATGCTTTGCGATTTGCTCATTCAAACTCATTGGCAGAAGATACATTCTGTAGTGACTACAGGAGCAAGCGCAAAATGCACTCAATCGGCGAAGCTGCAAAGCGCAGCCGCGTGAACATCGAAACCATTCGCTATTATGAGCGTGAGGGGATTGTTTCTCGCGCTGAGCGAACGGCGTCAGGGCGGCGACTTTACGACGACGCAGCGATTGCGCAGCTCCGGTTTGTTCGTCGGTGCCGCGACCTGGGTTTTCCCATCGCCGATATCCGTGCGCTGCTGGAACTATCGAGCAACGCACCAAAGCCTTGCGGCGACGTAAAGGACATCAGCGAACGTCATCTTCACGATGTCCGCGCTCGGCTGGTCGATCTGCGGAAGCTTGAAGCCGCGCTCGCCGAACTGGTTCAAGAATGCACTGAGGATCGACCGGACTGCCCAGTCTTGAAGCAACTATTCGCGGATTAGTGAGCCTCAAGATCCATTTTTTTAGATTGCGCTGATTACACTCTTACTTATGCTTTGTATAGAAAGCATAAGTAGATACCCCCATTACAGCATTGAAAAATAAGGATTTCCCCAAAATGGGCTTTATCAGCTTATGCTTACATGCGATAATCCTTAGAAAGCATAAGTAAAATCATGACAAAACCACGCAAGCGAAAGCCTTGGAACAAAGGCAAAAAGGTTGGCAAGAAACCCGCGCTGACCCCGGAAGAGGTACAGGCGATAAAGGTCGTTCTGGCGCAGACATTCCCGCTGCGCGATCAACTCATGTTCGCGACCGGTCTGGAAAGCTGCTTGCGCGGTTGCGACTTGGTACGGCTCGAAGTCAATGATGTCTGCCTCGCTGGTGAACCGCGCAACGTGGTCAGGATCACGCCGACGAAGACAGCAGAAACCACAGGTGTTGAGATCGCATTCGAGTTGCAGCCCGAAACCAAGAAGCTTCTAACTGCGTACATCGAGGCTGAGGGCCTTGGCGTAGCCGACCCCCTCTTCTCAGCCCTTCGCCGACGCACACCACGAAAAGGCATCTCAGAGATCGCATACGCCGCGCTCGTAAAGAAATGGACGGCGTCCATCGGCTTAAACCCGATGATCTACGGCACCCATTCGATCCGTCGCTCTCGTCCTGCCTACGTCTATAAGCAAACCCACAACCTGCGTGCCTGCCAGTTGATGCTCGGTCACGCCTCGATCACCGTGACCCAGGAATACCTTGGCGTTGAGGAAGCGGAGACACTGGAAATCGGGCGGCGCTATCGGTTGTAGATGAGATCTACCCTATCCCCCATCGAGAGGTGTGACATGAGTTTGTGGTTCACGACCGTCGTGCCAGCGGCAATCATCGTCTTAAGCAATGTTTTTTCTGGCGATCCAGAAGGACGGCGATATGAGTTGATCACGATGTGCTTCGGACTTTCGGTGATCCCCTCGGCAATATGGTGGATAGTGACAGGTAGCTTGATCGCTCAACAGGTCTGCACACTCTGCCTGATTGCCGCTCTTTCCCGAGACTACGAAAAGATACTCAAGCGTCTCTTCGGCAAGCAATAATCGTCCAGTTTTTGCACAGTCCAACATGGTCAAAAAACCTCGGAAACTTACGGCGCGAGCTTAGGCTTTTCGAACACCAATTTAATCCGCTGCGTCGCCATAGCCATAGTTCGTCAACCTGCCAGGGGTTTGAAATTCCGATCTAGACTTTTCGGTTTCACAGTGACATACAAGTGAAACCGAAAAGGAGCGACATGATGGCGGTGATAGCATTCCCAAGCCAAGACGCTGTTTTCCAACCAATCGGACATTTTGTGCGGTTGGGCGAAAAGAGCTATCGCAAGGTCGCCGAGTTGCACGCAACGGGACGACTAAAGGCGAAACGTTTCGTCGTTGATGCTTCGAAGATCCTATACCAACGAGACATCATAAAAATGTTGCGTGAAGCAGGTGCCGAAGTTGTGCTTGATCCAAGAACAGCTGAGTTGGCATCGAAAAAATACTGCGCCGGGTACGCCAAAGGCGCGCCTTGGGCACCCGAAAATCAGATCGAGCCACTTGCTCCATCAGCGTTCGCTCCAGGGCATTTTTCTGACGTCTACGGACAGATCGCTCAGTGCGCAGTAAAATACCAAGTTGATGTCGTATTGGCTCCCACTCACTTCATCGGTGATCCGGACTTTGATGGCTGGTTTGGTATTGATCGAGATGGCTGCGTTCGATTGCGCGCCGCTCTCGATGCGGTTGGCGGGCAAGCTATCGCCATAGATTATCCTCTGATCGCAAAACTATCCGACCTAGCGGATGAGACAAAGCGAATGGAGATTATGGCGGGCCTCGCTAATCTGCCTTTCGACAATCTATGGATGCGAATTGCTACCTCTGGCGGCGTCGCTGGCCCGATAACTGCGCGGAATTTGGTTCGAACGTTGGCTGCTTGGCACAATTTTGGGAAGCCCATAATCGCTGACTATATGGGCGGCTTGAATGCAGAAGCTCTGCTATCGCTGAATGTCATTTCGGGGCATGCACATGGGCTGGGTGAACGCAGCTCATTTAAGGTGGATGGCTGGAATAAGGAGCCAAAGAAACACGATGAAGAGAAACAGCGTGGTGGCGGCGTGCGTATCGAGGTGTCTAGTTTTGGTAGATCCTTCACACAAAAAGAAATGACGGTGCTTCTTTCAGCACACGGCGCAAAATCGCTCTTGCTACCAGCGGACAAAGCAGCGCTTCCAAATGGTGTTAGCGAAATAGGATCTGATGCCCGCACCCTTAGCGCCTATGAAGCTGAGAGACGCTTTGAAGCAATTGCGCAAACCCCCACAGACAAGCGGCCTGATGTGTTCGCCCAATCTCGAATGAAAGAGGCTGTGTTTGATGCCGGGCGCGCCGCACGGCTTAACCCAAAGCCTGAAGTTGCCGCCGAATACGAGGTTGATATCGTCATGCTCCAAAAACGCCTAAAGGAAGCGGCGCGCCAAACAGGTCAACTGCGATCAGTCTACGAAGATCTAGCGGCCGAGCACCTTGAGCGCGGTAGTGTTGTGCGTGCCATCAACGCGCCACGGCAGGCCACATCTCCTTCAGCTACAGGGAGTTGACTATGGCCAACACAGCAATTGCGCGAAGCATAAATGACCTGGAACATATTGGCGGTCTCAATGGTGTTGATATCGCCAATGTCACCGACGTTTCTAAAGCCACCGTTTCTCGGTGGCGCGCTGGAACAAAGAAGCCTCAGCCGAAGAATGAAAGGCTTCTGTCTGATCTGGTGTATGTCGTACGCAGGCTTGAAGACTACTACACCAATGATGAGATCAGAGTTTGGCTCTACGCACGGCACCCACAACTTGATGGCGAGCGTGCAATCGATCTCATCCACGAAGGTCGCGTAATCGAAATCTTGCAGATTTTGGAACGCCTCGATGCCGACGGTTACATCTAGGGATGCCTTCTCAACGAAGGGATCGCGAATTGATCGACGCTATCGACGCGCTGGTCGCCGCGCCTTTCGAAGGCACGGCATGGCGCATCACAAGTGAAGGTCGATCTCCTACCAACTTCGCCTCTGGCGGCAACCGTTGGGACGATGGTAGCTTCGACGTTCTCTACACTTCGTTAGAGCGCGATGGTGCGCTTGCTGAAATGCGTTTTCATTTGTCTCGCGGACAGCCGGTTATACCTTCAAAAAGAAACTACCACTTACACGAACTCCGGGTTCAGATCCGTGGTGTGATTGACTTAACCGACTGGGATCTACTCAGCCGTTTTGGTGTCGAAGAAGCTAAGTTCGGTCGTCTGCCATATTTAAAGAGAGATGGTGAGTACGCAGCATGCCAACGGATCGGCGAAGTTGTAAACTTTCTTGGTGGCGATGATGAAAGCGAGCCTTCTGGCTTTATGGTTCCGAACGCGCGTCGTACCGGAACGAACCTCGTCATTCTTGGATCTTACGTAGATGCTGATGATCTAAATCATGTGAAAGATCATGGGCCAATTGATTGGTCTGATCGGTAAGAGGCTGAGAACCGCCACTAAGTTGTGAAGTTATGAAAGATGATCACATTCAGTGTTGATGATGACCCATCGCTATTGCCAAGTGGTGGCTTTGGTGATGCGCGCCCATCGTGAGCAGACCAATAAGGCCCAGACCTTTGATCATCTGAATATCTTTCAAATCGGAAACCTGAACCGACAACACCGCTCCATCCGTTATCGTGACGGCGCTCAAACGCCAGCTATCCGGAAGATCATCTGACTGCGAATGTGCAGACAGCATCCGTTGGATCGAAAGGATTGTCTGCCCTTCTCCCCTCGCGGTGTAGGTAATTCTTTTTTCATCGGCCTCGACCCCCACAACCGCATTCATCGTCA
>Ga0055584_100003953_pt1 | contig 14543 bp, 9 predicted proteins | sample OSDHelmetaG_FD_58716 | JGI IMG/M metagenome (GOLD analysis project Ga0055584, IMG submission 58716) | Pelagic marine sediment microbial communities from the LTER site Helgoland, North Sea, for post-phytoplankton bloom and carbon turnover... | ecosystem: Environmental > Aquatic > Marine >... | reverse complement strand
GTTACCGACACTGGTGTGTCTGGATCACGACCGTGTGCAACCAGTGCGGCCGTGATCTGATCTAGGTGTCGAACCCCCATCAGTAGCACCAGCGTGGTGTCGACCGGAGTGCAGCCGGCGCGTCGGATGACTTCGGCAGCCCCGTTGTGAGCGGACAGCACGAGAAAAGAGTCGGATAGTCCGCGGTGGGTCACTGGAATGCCTGCCGCCGCGGGTACCGAAATTGCGCTCGTTACGCCGGGGACCACCTCAACATCGACTCCGGCCTGTAAGCAGTGCAGCGCTTCCTCACCACCACGGCCCAGGACGAAGGGATCGCCGCCTTTCAACCGGATCACAACTTTGCCCGCCGTTGCCTGTTCCACCAGCAGTTCGTTGATCTCCGGTTGCGGCAGCGCGTGCCGGCCCGGGGCCTTGCCGACATCGATAATGCTCACGTCCGGTGCGAGTTGATCAAGCGCACGTACCGGGGCTAGCCGATCAGTGACGACGACATCGGCAAGGGACAACAACCGGCGGGCGCGAACGGTGAGCAGATCGGGATCGCCCGGGCCGCCGCCCACCAAGTAGACCTTGCCGGTCGCTGGTCGTTGTCGCCGGATGGGTAGCCCGGCTTCAGCGGACAACTCAGCGACGACGTCGCGCAGTAGTTTGGCTCGTTTGGGATCTCGTCCGGCATTGACCGCAACCTGAATGCCGTCGACGGTGCGGTCAGAGGCAGCAGACCACGCTGATGAGGCACTGGCATCAGATGCGCGCACACACCAGATGCGCTGCGCATCGGCGAGGGTGGCGATCTCAACATCGACCGCATGATCACCGGTGCAGGCATGCACCAGCCAGACATCAGCCAGATCAGTGGCGTCGAACTCTCGTTGTTGCCAGCGCAGCCTTCCGGCTGCCGCCCACTCCTGCAACGCCTCCGTGGCCCACGGCGTGATGAGGTTGACTTGGGCCTGAGTTTGCAGCAGGGTGGCGATTCTGCGTTCGGCGACTGGGCCGCCACCCACCACTAAGACATCTCGTCCGGCAAGTGACAAGAAGAGGGGATAGTCGGGCGCTGTCGCTGGCGAATCAGCTGCGTTACTCATATGTGCATCCCGCATTCCACTTTGTTGCGACCCGCCCAACGGCCGGAGCGTTCTGGTGCACCGTCGGCTACTGGTTGGGTGCAGGGTTCGCAGCCGATTGAGCGATAGCCCAGTTGGCGCAGTGGATTTTCCATGATTCCGTACTCGACGATGCAGGCATCGATTTGTTCGTCGCTGTAGGCGGCGATCGGATTGAGTTTGATCATTCGGTGTCGTTCATCCCACTCAATGAGCGGGGTGCGTACTCGACCATCGTGATCATTGCGGCGCAGGCCAGTGGCCCATGCTTCATAACCACGCAGCGCGTTATCCATCGGTGCGGTCTTGCGCATGGCGCAGCATTTGTCCGGGTCGGTACGCCACAACTCGGCTCCGTACCGCTCGTCCTGTTGTTTAGTGGCGAGTTCCGGTTGTAACGAGCGGACATTTACCTTTTGGGTGCTGGCAACTGCGTCTCGCAGGCCAAGAGTTTCCGCGAAGTGGTAGCCGGTGTCGACGAATAACAGGTCAACGCCGGGAACCGCGTGAGCGGCCAAGTACGCCATCACCCCGTCGGAGAACGACACCGCGACCGCCAATCGCTCGACCCCCAGCCGTTTGCCGAACCACAGCAGCAATTCAAGCGGCTCCGCTTCTTCGCCAAAGATCTGTTTGCCCTGGTCCACGATGTGTCGCAACTCCTCCTCGCTGCGCCGCGGCGGACGCAGTCGTAGGTCGACACCTGATGTGGCGGGCGGATCGGCGGTGCTCATCGAAGATCATCCTCAGCAGCTCTGATGCTCCATTGGGCGAAAGACTCGTCGGCGGTGCGCTGTTCCTCGAAGCGACCGATCAGCCGGTCAACATAGTCGCTGAGGTCATCCGCAGAGAGTCGAAGTCCGCGTGGGCTGCGGCCAAAACCGGATTCCTCGCCCAGTGACCCGCCGAGATGGACCTGAAAGCCTTCAGCTTGCTGACCCTCGTCATCGGTTGCCAGCACACCCTTAAGTCCGATGTCGGCGACTTGGAATCGAGCACAAGAGTTCGGGCAGCCATTGACATGGATCGCTAGCGGCAAATCCCACTCAGGTCGCCGCTGCTCAAGGTCCGTCACCAGATCAGCAGTACGGGCCTTGGTTTCGGAAATGGCTAGTTTGCAATATTCAATCCCCGTGCAGGCCATGGCCGCACGGCGGAACTGCGAAGGACGCACGCGAAGTTGCATGCCCTCCAACTCTTGCGCCACCCGTTCGGTGTTCTCCTGCGGGATGTCCAGTAGGACGAACTTTTGGTGTGCGGTGAGGCGGATGCGACCGCTACCGTACTTCTCGGCAAGATCAGCGATCCGAGCAAGTCTGCTGCCTGAGATTCGCCCCACCGTAGGTGCCGCACCCACGTAGAACTTGCCGTCTTGCTGCGGATGAATTCCGACGTGATCCCGCGCGCCAGCGGCTGGAGCGGGCGGGGGCGGACCATCCGCCAGTTTTCGACCCAGGTACTCATTCTCGAGTACCTGACGGAATTTCTCAGCTCCCCAATCGGCGATCAGGAACTTCAGTCGTGCCTTATTGCGCAACCTGCGGTAGCCGTAGTCACGGAACAGTTGCACGGTGGCAAACCAAACATCCGGGACGTCCGCCAATGCGACCCACGCACCGAGCCGAGTACCCAACTTGGGCACCGTAGACAGACCCCCGCCTACCCAAAGGTCAAAACCTGGTCCTAGATCTGGATGCTCTACCCCGATGAAAGAGATGTCGTTGATCTCGTGAGCGACATCCTGTCGAGGGGAGCCCGAGACAGCGCTTTTGAACTTGCGTGGCAGATTCGCCAACTCGGGGTCGCCTATGTAGCGGCGAAGGATCTCTTCGATAGCTGGGGTGCCGTCGATGATTTCGTCGGCGGCAACGCCGGCTACCGGCGATCCGAGGATGACGCGAGGGGTGTCGCCACAGGCTTCGGTGGTGCCTAGGCCGACTGATTCCAGTTGGCGCCAGATCTCTGGAACATCTTCAATTCGAATCCAGTGCAGTTGGATGTTCTGACGATCGGAAATGTCGGCGGTATTGCGGGCGTAGCGACGAGAGATATGCGCAATTATTCGCGCTTGTTCGGCAGACAGCGCACCACCATCTGAGCGCACCCGCATCATGAAGAACTCGGCGTCGAGTTCTTCGACTGGTAGCGAGCCAGTCTTACCGCCGGGGATTCCCTTCTTCCGTTGGGTGTAGAGCCCCCACCAGCGCATGCGACCACGCAGGTCGTCCGCGGGAATGGATGCGAATCCTTCCTTGCTATAGATCTGCTCGATCCGTTGTCGGACATTGAGACCGTTGTCTTCTTGCTTGAACCGCTCGTTGTCATTCAGCGGTTCGGTTTGCCCGAGCGCCCACTGTCCTTGCGGTTTCGGTGCCCGCTTCGGGCGGTCTGACTTCGGTGTCTTGGGTGACGCTGCCGGGGGGTTGGCTTCGACGGGAGTCATGGGGTCTCCGGATGGTCGGGGACACGCGACTGCCGGCTCGCAAACCGGTGGAGATCAAACGATCGTGCCGGTTGCTCCGATCCACACGCGTCCTGGAAGAGGGACGGGGGTTAGGAACAACAACACATACAGCAGCGCACGCCACGGGCGGTAGGCCCAGCGGCGGATATCGCGGTGCTGCAATAAGTCACGCAGTAAGAGTGCCAACCGAGATTCGCCACGTCAAGTTGCCCAGCTGACTTGGGTGAAAATGAGATGTCCACCACAACTCGTTGTCGGGGGTAGCGGGTACCCCGATTCAGCCGCTAACTTAGGTAAGCCTTACTTTGGTTTGGGGCGCCGTTAGTCACCGCGGCGCCGATAAGATGGGAGAAAATATGAAGTTGACTGGGATCGTGCTCAGCCTCGCGGTGCTTGCTGGGGCGGCGGTTGTGGCTGGTTGCTCAGCCGAAGACGAGACGTTAACGATCTACTCTGGGCGCAGCGAAAACATGATCGGGCCAATGTTCGATCAGTTCTCGGAAGCGACCGGCATCAACGTCGAGGCTCGTTACGGAGATTCGGCTGATCTCGCCCTGCAGCTGCAGACCGAGGGAGAAAACAGCCCTGCTGATGTCTTTATTTCGCAGAGTCCCGGAGCGATGGGTGCGGTAGCCGATGGTGGGCTACTGGCGAAACTTCCGGCGGCTACTCAGAAGCTAGTAGTAACGGAGTTTCAGGATCCCGACGGCGACTGGGTAGGAGTTACCGGTCGAGTGCGCACCCTGGTCTACAACACTGACTTGGTTACTGCTGATGAACTCCCGCAGTCAGTCTTCGACCTCACCAACGCGGAATATCAGGGCAAGGTTGGTCTCGCGCCGAGCAATGGTTCCTTCCAAGACTTTGTGACAGCAATGAGAGTCGCTGATGGCGACGATGCCACCAAGAAGTGGTTGGATGATATGGCTGCCAATGGCGCCCAGCCATATGCGGACAACACATCAATCGTGCAGGCGGTTGGTCGTGGTGAAGTTCCGATGGGACTGGTGAATCATTACTACAAAGAGCAAGCCACAGCAGAAAATCCCGATCTGCCAGTGGAGAATCACTTCTTTGCCAAGGGCGACGTAGGTTCCGTGCTGTTGGCGACTGGTGCTGGAATCCTGGCTAACTCCGAGGTGCAGGAGTTGGGCACCGAACTCATCGACTTTCTGCTCAGTCCGGAAGCTCAAAAGTTCTTCACCGAAGTTAAGGTCGAGTATCCCGCTGCCAAGGGCGCTGAAATTGCCGAGGGGACCCCGCTAGCGGATGTACCGGCGACGGTGGTGGATTTCGATGAACTGGGTAGTGGCTTCCGCGATACGTTGGAGATGATCAATAGCAGTGGCCTCGCCAGCAACTAGCGATACCGGCATAAAGCCGGTCGGAGCCAGGAATCGTGGCTCCGACCGGCGCTCGTCGTGGTGGCTACGTTTACTTGTTGCAGTCATTGCGCTGGTCTTCAGCGCCCCCGTACTCTTCCTGCTCCTCGAGATCGCGAACGTCAGCGAGGGGATTGGTCAGATTGTCGGCAGCTCCGAGTGGGTGGTGCCGCTGCTCAACTCACTTGGGCTGGCTGGAGCAGTGACTCTGGCCAGTATGGTGATTGGTGGCGGATTGGCCATTCTGATTTCGCGAACCGACCTGCCTGGCCAGCGAGTCTGGCGGTTACTCCTAGCGCTGCCGCTGGTGATTCCGTCTTTTGTCGGAGCGACTGCGCTCATCGCCGCGACTGGGCCGGGGAGTCTGCTGCCCTTTGTGCCGCGGTTGGAGGGATTCGTTGGCTCCCTGGTGGTCCTGACACTGTTCACCTACCCCTACGTCCTACTGCCCGCTCTTGCCACTATTTCCTCGACTCCCACTTCGGCTGAAGAGGCGGCTCGGCTGTTGGGTCGCAGCGGCTTTCAGACGGGTGTGCGGGTGTTGCTGCCGCAGTTGCTGCCTGCGATTGCAGCAGGCGGTCTGCTGGTTTTTCTCTACGTATTGAGTGACTTTGGCGCCGTCGCACTGCTCCGATTCGACACGCTGACCCGAGTGATCTACTCCTCCCGACTACTCGATCCGGCCCTGGCCCTAACGCTAGGAGTCTTGCTGGCTGCCTTGGCGCTGTTGATTTCGGTGGCGATGCGGCGAGTCCGAGTCCCTAGCGAGCCGCCGGTATCGCGAGCCAATCAGCGGTACCGCTATCGGCTCGGCAAACTAATGCCGGTGGGTTTCCTTGTTGCCGCCCTCCCGGTGGCCGCGGGGCTAGTGCTACCGGTCATCATCTTCCTCACTTGGGTGCTTCGGGGATCCAGCACGATTGGCGTCGCGTATTCCGGCTGGGGTGACGACATGGGATTTCTCGTTGGCCCCATGCTGGGCTCTACCGCCGCTTCGGTAGCTGCAGCGCTGGCAGCAGTAGTGATCACAGTTCCGGTGGCGTTTGCGGTCGTCCGGCGTTCGGAGCGACTGTATCGATTCGCAGCCGATGTGGTTACGTCATTGTTCGCCTTGCCCGGTCTTGTCATTGCATTGGCGCTGGTCGCCTGGGCGGTTGGTGCACCGGGCCCACTCGGGGCGCTCTATCAGACCTTTCCGTTGCTCATCTTGGGCTATGTGCTGCATTTCGGTGCGCAAGCGCTGGGCTCTGGACAGGCCGCTTTTCGAGCGGTACCGCAGCGGTTTGACGAAGCCGCGGCCACGTTAGGAGCGGGGCAGCGTCGAAGATTCTTTGTGATCGATCTGCCGCTGGTCGCTCCGGGACTATTGACTGCTGGCGGGCTGGTTTTGCTATCGACGCTGAAGGAACTCCCGTTAACACTGATGCTGGCGCCGACCGGATTCAAGACCTTGGCTACCGCGATTTGGGGAGCAGCCACCGACGGCTTTTACGCTGAGGTTGGGATCGCGTCGTTGACGCTCATCCTGTTGTCCGGCGTGCTCACGTGGTTCCTTGTTCTGCGCGGTCGGCTGGGAAGAGTCTGATCTTGTCGCCGCGTCGCAGGTTCTCGCCGCTAGGCTTGGGTACTCGAGGAGGGCCGACAAATCGCTGAGGGAGAGTCCGGGCTCGTGCTATCCGGTGTCAGCAAGAGTTTTGCCGCGACTGTTGCGGTTCGAGATGTCACATTGAGAGCACCGGCGGGTTCGCAGACCGTCCTGTTGGGGCCCAGCGGCTGCGGCAAGACCACCCTGTTGCGGATCATCGCTGGCTTGGAGCACGAAGATGCTGGTGTGGTTTCCATAGATGGTGAGCGATTGAGCTGTGACGGCCGCGGGCTGCCGCCAGAAAAGCGTCGTGTCGGCATGGTCTTTCAGGATTGGGGGCTCTTCCCGCATATGACTGTGGAGCGTAATGTCGCATTCGGTCTGAGTCGGGAACAGATTGCTGACGGAGCGGTGGAGCGGACGCTCGACATGATGCGGATGACAAAGCTAGCGTCCCGCAGGCCCCATGAACTCTCGGCGGGTCAAGCGCAGCGCGTGGCGCTCGCCCGGGCGCTGGCTCCTCGACCACGTTTACTGCTCTTCGACGAGCCATTCTCGAGCTTGGATGCGGAGTTGCGGGTACGAGTCCGTACCGAGGTGGCTCAACTCATGCGAGAACTCGCTATGACAGCCGTGTATGTCACCCACGATCAGGAAGAAGCGTTCGTGCTCGGTGATGAAATCGCAGTGATGGCCTCTGGCCGAATCGTGCAGCAGGGGGCTCCGGAACGGATCTACCTCGAGCCAGCCTCAGCTTGGGTGGCGGGCATGTTGGGAGAGGCCAATCTGATTCCCGGCGACGCCGTCGGTGATGTTGCCAACACTTGTTGCGGTCAGGTTCCGTTGCTGCGGGCGCGCAGCGGTGACTGTCAGGTGCTGGCCCGACCCGAGCATCTGGCTATCTCGGCGGGCGATCAGGCGACGGTGACCGCTGTGGAGTTCTATGGACATGACACGGTTTATCGCGTGACGACAGCAGACGATGAGCCGGTCGTTTTGGTGCGAGCAGGAGCCGCGCCGTCGCATCAGGTGGGTGACCGGGTGTCATTGGCCTATACCGGACCGGCGACCGTCTGCTTTGACGCACCGCACTAACTGGCTGGCGAAGTAGCTGCGGGCAATGAAAGCCAAGGCACGGTGAGAGTCGGCCTTTATGTCGGGGCAACTGCGAAAGAGTCGACATTGACCGGCGGGAGGAATAGTGTGCAGGTATTGAAGGCGCACAACTTTTTGAACTGGATTCGCCGCGTCGGCTAAGTGCTCGACAGCGGTGGGGGCTCGCCATCTTTGCTCTTGTGCTGGCGGTGGCATCGATCGCAGCCTTTGCGACTGCGGGTTACCCACTGCCGCAGGTGGAAGCGACCGTCGTCGCTCACTCCTATATTTCTGCCGCCTTCGCTGGCCTCATCGCCCTGGTGTTGTTCACCTACGGGCGCACGGGGCAACGACGAGGATTTTTGCTGCTTGCCTCGCTGTACCTGAGCTACGGGTTCATGATTTCGACCTTTCCACTGTTTTTTGAGGGAGCATTCCTCGCTGGTGAATTCGTCATGGGTGGCCCGCAAAGTGCCCCGTTGCTCGCGGTCTTTCTGCTCTACATCTTCACGGTCGGGATTCCCGTTGCTGCTGTTCTCATCAACCGTGATCGGTTGCGGCGAGGCGGCTCCGAAGCCGAACCGCAGCACATTCGCTGGTGGGTTATTACCCCACTACTTTTGAGTGGCATCATGCTGGGTTGGATATCCCTCTTTCCGGAGACACTTCCCACTGTGCTGGATGCAGATGGGCAAGGTCTGCCCTGGGTGCGGGTGGTCCTGGGTATTTTCAACCCGCTGCTGTCACTGATTGGGCTCGTCATCGTAGGTCTCGCCGCTCGCAATGGCTCGATCATCGGCGTCTGGCTGTTCATCGTGAGTATGGCGCTGCTGGCGAACGGGGTGCTGCTTCTTAATCTGACGGGTCGATACACCCTTGGCTGGTATTACGTTCGGATCTTCACTTTGCTTGTGTTGTTAGTGCTGCTGGTAGCGCTGATCCTAAGAATCGACAGCATCCAACGGCGCAACGCCGCAATCGCGCAGGTGGACCGGCTCACGGGTGTGCAGTCCCGAGAGCGGCTGATTCAGTCGATGCGTGAGGCGCTGAACCTGATACCAGTGCGAGGCAACCGACCTGCCTTGTTGTGGATCAATATCAACGGTTTCCACGACATCAACGACCAGTTTGGGCATGCTGCCGGTGATCAAGTACTTGTTCAGGTGGCTAGCCGATTGGTCACGACTGCCTCTGGGGCATCCGTAGGGCGAGTTGGTGGGGACGACTTCGCCGTCTTACTTGACCACGCTGATGGAGACAAGGCCACTTCGATGGCAGAGGAGATAGTCGCGGCGGTGAGCACGCCGATGGCAGTGGCGCAAGATCGAATAGTGGTGTCTGCTTCGGTTGGGGTGGCGGTTGTCGGGGACGGCAGTACGACCGCTGAAGAATGGATCTTCCAAGCGGATCGCGCCGTAGTGGAAGCTAAGAAATCCCCACGGGGGAGCCTTGCCACTTTTGATGAGGAGATGGCCCAATCTGCGCGAGCGCGAGCTTCATTAGGGCAAGAGATGGCAGCCGCCCTTCGTCGTGGCGATCCGTTCGTTCTGTGGTTCCAGCCGATCGTGCAACCGGAGACAGCTCGATGGGTGGGCGCCGAAGCACTAGTCCGCTGGAAACACGGTGGCCGGTTCGTACCGGCGAGTGAGTTCGTTTCGCTGGCCCAGGAAATGCGCAACGCAGCGCTCGGAGAAATTGTGATTCAGCGGCTCGCGGAAACTGGACCGCTGCTTCTCGCTGACGCTGACCCCGACTTCTTTCTTACCTTCAACTTGTCCCCGTGGGAATCTCGCTATCACGGCGTGATCGACGCGCTGGGGCGAGAGCCACTGGCGGATATTGCGCACCGTTGCTACGTAGAGGTCACGGAATCCTTTCAACTTCACGAGTCTGAACTAGCGCTGCACAATCTCCAGATGCTGCAGGAGTTTGGTTATCGGTTGGCCATCGACGATTTCGGCACTGGCTACTCAAATCTGGCTCGGCTGGAGTTGTTGCGTCCGTCGCTGCTCAAGGTCGATCGCAGCATTGTGATGAAATCTGGGGCGGGCGCCATGGACGGCATCGAATTGATGAGAGCGGCGCGCAACCTCGGCAGCTCATTGGGATCTGCTGTCCTTGCGGAGGGTGTGGAAACCGCTGAAGAGCATCAAATCGTGCTGGATCTCGATCTGCCGTTGGCGCAGGGGTTCCGGTATGCGCGCCCCATGCCTGCTGCGGACTTCTTGCGTTTCCGGGCGGGTGGACGGGTTCCCTCGATGCCACCGCAGCGAGGGGTCTAACCCCGCCGGATCTCTTGTTGCGTGCAGCAAGACGAGAATCTCAGTGTCCGGAATAAGAACGACTTGACTGTGCTGAAATCGACATCCTTCGACGGTGGTTTTGGGAGTAATATTAGCCGCATACTAGAGACGTAGGCGGGACTAGGATGGTGCCGCCATTACCGGTGCGAGTAGAAGTTACTCGATTGCCGAGGCAGGGCAGCGGAGGAGGAGATATGCGAATTTTCCTGACAGGAGCGCTCGCAGTGGCGCTGGCTGGCGGAACAGCGAGTGTGGCGACCGCCGCAGAGGACATCCCCACCGTGCGTACTGACGACCTGCCGATCACGGCGTTCCAGGAGGACCCAGCTGACGCAACGGCGGATCCAGCGCCGAAAGATGAGGGCGACCAAGGATCTGAGGATTCGAGCCAAGGCGACACTGAGGAAGTAAAGCCAAAGAAGCCTAATGTGACCAACGTTCCGGTGGGCTATCGGATTTCTCCCGGAACAAGCGGCAAATACGGGGTTGGCCAGCTGGTAACTATCAAGTTTGATCGGCCGATCGCGCGGCGGTCAAACGTTGAAGAGGCCATCACGGTGACATCCAATCGGAAGAAGAAGATGTCGAAGGGCGCTTGGGGATGGGTTGACCGGCAGACAGCTATCTATCGGCCCAAGAAGTTCTGGCCAGGCAATGCCCGGGTCGCCTTCGATGTAGACCTCAAGGGGGTGCTGTTGGGTGCAGATGGCAGGACCCATTACGTGGGTGACCGGAATCGTGAGTATGTGCTGCGCACTGATCGCAAACTGGTCATCAAGATCAGGGACGCCAAGCACCGCCTCTACGTATACCGGGGTAACAAGCTCATTAAGAGTTTCCCCGTTTCGCTGGGCAAGGTTTCGGGCGGCTATAAAACGCGAAGTGGTATCAAAATCCTCACGGGGGAGCAGTACGTAAAACTGCGCATGATCGGAACAGACCGACTCACCGGGGAAGACTGGGACGTCATCTCCCCCTACTCGATCCGGCTGACGCCAACCGGTGAGTTCATTCACGGTGCGCCGTGGGCCAATAGCCGGATTGGATTGGCGAACGGCTCGCACGGCTGCACCAACATGCGGGTTGCAGACGCGAAATGGTTGTTCCATCGAGTCATGCGTGGTGACCCCACCGTGACCACCGGTACAGGACGCCCCATGGAGGTCACCAATGGAACTCCAGGTGCCTACTGGAACTATTCCTGGAAAGAGTGGCGGCAGAAGTCCGCGACCAAGGGCAAGCAGTCACCATCGAAAGACAAGAAAGACAAAGATACCGGTAAGCAAAACTAGCGGTTGTCGTTCCTAACAGCGTTGAACAGCAGTTCGTCGCATCAAAGCAGCGGCCCGATCACCAACAGAGGTGATCGGGCCGCTGCTTTGTGCTGGGTTCGCTATTCTGCTGCCGTTTCGTCGGTGCCGAGTGCAACAACCTCGTCCAGAGATTCCTGGAGGCACCGAATCATTACGTCGTGATCGTAGATCGCGGCGGTATCAAGGTTCACCCCGATCTCAGCCTTGCCGTTGTAGGACATGAACGCCACATTGAGCGCAGCCCCACCCTTAGGAGCAAATGGCACCAGCTGACTGACCTCGGCTCCTGCCACGTACATCGGAATCGGTGGCCCCGGAACGTTGGTGGCAGCGACGTCGGTGCCTTTCATCATGCCCGCAGCCAGCGCGGTGGTTGCGCTGCGGGGCAAGGTGGTCAGCAGCCGGAAGATCGGTTCACTGATCTCTAGGGCAGGTTCAAGTCGCGCCTGCTGAAGCACCGGATGTAGTTCCTTGACCCGAGCAGTGGGGTCTTCCGGGCCGAGGGGTAGTGGGAACCGCATCGGTACCCAGCGATTCCCGCCACCAGCGGCCGGCTCGTCATCCTTGGGTCGCAGATTGATGGGCATGTTCACTCGAACAGCGGGGACATCGCTTAGCGATACGCCGTGCGACGCGTGGTATTTCGCGATGCCGCCGGCGACGATGGCCATGAAGGCATCGTTCAGCGAAGCGCCATTACGTTTGCCAGCTTGTCGGATGGCGTCGAATGGCGCTTCCAGGATCGCGAAATGAACCCCGAGGGAGCGTCCGCGCATCACCGGACTCATGGGCGCGTTGGCGGGTGCCAACACTCGGGTTGCCGAGGTCGTCCAGTCAACGCCGCTCTTGACCGTGCCGATGGGGTCAGACATCGTGCCAGTGACGATGTCTTTGCCCTTGCCGACAACACCCTTCGCCTGCTCCAGTGCGGTCTTCGCAGTGAGTTCCGCACCTTCCTGTAGGCGTTCGAGTGGATCCTCGGGGCCGGCAAACTCGATCTCCGGCAACTCCTGCGCTGGTCGCTGCGAGGGATCGTCAGTCAAGTCGAATAGTGACGCGGCCATTGCCATGCCACCGACTCCGTCCGTGATGGCGTGGTGGATCTTCATCACGATCGCTGCTTTGTTGCCCTTAAGGCCTTCGATCACGATGGCCTCCCACAACGGGCGGGCCCGGTCGAAGTCCATTTCGGCCACGTGTTCGGCAACGTCCATCACGTGGGCCTCGTCGCGGCTATTGGCAGCACGGCGGAACCGAACGTGATAGTTCATGTCGAAGTCATCGCTGGACTCCCAGCGGGGTGGGACCAAAGACATGGGATTGCCAACGACCCGGCGGCGAAGGGCTGGTACGCGGATTGTCATTTCCTCAATCCGCTGCAACAGTACTTTGCGGTCCGGCTTTTTATCCAGCATCACCACCAAGGTGATAACGGAGCGTAGAACCGGATCGGTTTCCACTCCCCACATGACGGCGTCAAAGACGCCCATACGGCTGTCGATCTTTTGTGACACAGCACACCTCCACTGCGAAGAATAGCCATCAATCTGCCATCCGTCCCGCCGAATCGAAATCGCGGTGGAACCAGTTCGGTAGTGGCTACCGATGCTGGGCCGAGTGAGTCGACCGAGCCCTCGCATGGGTAGAAGGTGACCTCGACTTTTCCTGGAGCGGCAGGTATTGCTAGGTTCAGCCTCATGAGCAACCTGGGCGTCGATGCGGAATCTCGATTCGGACCCGAAAAAGAGTTGCAGGAAGGCACAAGGTGATGTGCGCATGAAGAAGGTTCTTCTGGTCGTAGCCGCCACAGCTGGGGCAGTGGCTGGCTTGGCGCTTGCCCGTCGCCGAGGGGGAGAGTCCTCGGCCGAGGTTTCCCATCGTGCGTCGGAATGGGCAGATGCGGTGGGAGTCGCAGCCCATCGGGCCGCGGGTGGCGTCGGTGAGGTCGCTCAAAACGCTGCGGGGCTGACCGATAAAGCCGCGCAGCGGGTGTCGGACGCCGCCGCAACAGTGGGGGTGGCCGCAGCCGATGCTGCCGACGCAACCCAGAACGTGGCGGAGACCGCAGCAGATTCAGCGGCTGCCACGGCGAGCGAAGCTGCGGAGGTAGCCAGTTCTGCGGCGAACGAGACCGGTAAGAAGATCGAGCCCGGCAGTTAGACCGGCGTGCCGCCACGGCAGCCGTCACTAGGCGGCCACATCCTTTTCTGGGAAATCAGCGTCTAGTTCCCGCAGCGCGGGAACAGCCGTAATCGCGATAGCTGTGCAGATCAAGATAAGTGCGATACCGACGAATACCGGCTGAACTCCCAGTGCCGCAACCGAGGCTCCCGCGACAAGTTCACCTAGCGGTGGCGCTGCGTAGAACAGCGACAGTTGTATGCCATAGATTCGGCCATGTTGTGCTGCGGGAAAGCGCGTCTGCACCAGCGTGTTGACCAACGGCTCCAGCGGCCCCCAGGCCAGTCCGAGCAGAAATCCAGCAAATAAGAAGAGCCATACTGGGGGTAGGAAGGCCATGGGCACGTACGCGAGTGACGCACCACTGATGCACAGCAGCGCCAGTTTCCGGCGAGTGAAATGGGGCGAGATTCTGCCGTAGCCGAAAGCGCCAATCATTGCGCCTGCGGCCATGGCACTGATGACTAGGCCCATACCCCCGGGCTGTTCCAGTGCCTCGAAGTGCACCGGAAGCAATACCGCTTCCGTGGGCATGTAGATCATTAGCAGCAGAGCAACGACCAGGGTGAGCGCCCAGACCGCGCGATCCCGCATCAGGAGTCGCAGCCCGGAGGCTTGCTCCCCCGGGGTAGCGGGCGCTCCGTCGTCACCGGATGGCCCGGTAGCAACCTTGTTGGACACCTTCATGATGCTGATCGCGCCAGCAGCCAGGAGGAAGGCAGCGCAGCCGAACCACATTGCGGGCAAGGCACCGACAGTGGCGATAGCGGCAGCGCCAAGAACTGGTCCGAGCACCCAGCCCGCCATGAAAATACCCTCATGTAGCCCGTTGGCATCAGCCATGCTCATTCCGGATGCCCGAGCAGTGTCTGGGATGAGAGCCTTCCTCGCGGTGTAACCGGCCGGATCGAAAGCTGCACCCAATAGCGTGAGTGCGAAGATCACCCACAGCTCTAGGATTCCGAGTGCAGCTGCGATCGGGAATAGTGCCACCGAGACGGCACTCAGGAGATCGGAGGCCACTGAAACCGTCCGTCGACCGAGTCGATCAACCAGTCGGCCAGCGATCGGGGCAAGGAAGATGCCCGGCAGCCCGGTTAATGCTCCGGCA
>Ga0055584_100003952_pt1 | contig 14545 bp, 12 predicted proteins | sample OSDHelmetaG_FD_58716 | JGI IMG/M metagenome (GOLD analysis project Ga0055584, IMG submission 58716) | Pelagic marine sediment microbial communities from the LTER site Helgoland, North Sea, for post-phytoplankton bloom and carbon turnover... | ecosystem: Environmental > Aquatic > Marine >... | reverse complement strand
GCTGAATTAGAAACAATACGCAGTTTATCGAGGGTTAAGTTTTCTGCCCCAAGTACTTCAAAGAAAGCGGTTAAAAACGTTCTGCCTTGCAGATACCCATCTTCCGTGGCATATATCAAATGCTCCATTCGGTCTGGAAGCGCAGTAGGACTTACAAAAATAGGGTAACTTGCTCTACGCAAGCAATGCTCTGCATTCGATCCAAATATTTTAGATTCCACATCACTTTCTCCTTTCGAACACATGATGGTTATATCTGCATCCATTTTTCGGATTGCAATATCCAGACAGTCTTGCAAGAAGCCGGCACGGCATAATCCTTCAATTTGATGTGAGAATTTACTTTTAAGACGATCAATCTCCTTATTCATTTCCTCTTGGGCAATTTTTGCCATCTCTCTTTCAATACTTACAAAAGCTCCCCCAACACTTTTGGGTGGAATAATAGCATGAAAAATAACGATCTCTACTTTCGTGGGATCAAACCAACCACAAAAATGATCAATCGTGTTCCGCGCATTCTGCGAAAAATCGGTTGGAAAGAGAATTTTGAACATAGACCCAAAAGCAACAATTTTTTTTCCTATTTAAAATGACAATTGGTATTTAAATGATGGATGTCGGTTAATTACAGTAAAAAGTTATATGTTTCTATAAAAAAAGTTTTGTTAATCTAACAATTAGTCGCAATTTTGCTTAGTGAAAGAATGGTTTATCGGCCTTAATCCTGTGATGCAGGCGCTCATTGCGACTACATTTACCTGGCTTTTAACAGCTGCAGGAGCTGCCTTGGTTTTCGTTTTTAAAGAGGTAAAGCGGAAATGGTTGGACTTTATGCTGGGTTTTACTGGAGGGGTAATGATTGCCGCCAGCTTTTGGTCGCTACTTTCGCCAGCTATAGAAATGAGCGAAGAGGCGTATGGAGCAGCATGGGCATGGATTCCAGCCGCGGTTGGTTTCGGAATTGGAGCATTATTCATTTATGGTATCGATAAAATCTTACCCCATCTTCACTTAAATGCGAAACTTTCAGAAAAGGAAGGAATAAAAACATCTTGGGATCGAACGATTTTACTTGTGATGGCCATAACCTTGCATAATATACCAGAGGGCTTGGCGGTTGGAGTAAGTTTTGGAGCTGTGGCTTTGGGATATGAAAACTTCGAAATGGGAGCAGCAATTGCCTTAGCCATTGGAATTGGTATTCAAAATTTCCCGGAAGGAATTGCCGTAGCCGTGCCTTTGAGGCGACAAGGGGTGAGTCGGTTTAAAAGTTTTTGGTGGGGGCAATTATCTGCGATTGTAGAACCAGTTGCTGGAGTTTTAGGAGCGGTTGCCGTAATATACATGAAACCCATTTTGCCTTATGCCCTGAGTTTTGCGGCAGGTGCGATGATTTATGTGGTGGTGGAAGAAGTGATTCCGGAAACACAACGCGATAAGTATGCAGATTTCGCGACACTTGGGGTTATCGTTGGGTTTATTGTAATGATGAGCCTGGATGTGGGGCTTGGTTAAATAAAAAATAATCATGTATAATTGCGCTTTATGTTAGAATCATTAATGCAATTTTTCGGAAAAAGTAAGGAAGAAACAAAGGGAAAGACCCCTGAGGGATTATGTCCCAATTGTTGGGGAGAGCAGGAATATGATAAGGTAATCCGAGAAATGCATTATGACAAACAAATTGATGTGAATAATCATACTGCGCAGCATACTTTTATTCAAAAATTTGTGGTGAATAAGGTAGAAGGGATAAAACTTGAAAAAACAATTGAGGGCTATGTTTGCCCTACATGCAGGATTAAGCATTGACGAATGGCTATGCGCAATTCAAACGTTTAGTGCGCATTATTTTTTATTCAGTTGAATAATGCCCAACCAATTAAACAGTGTGATTATGCGATAACTGAAGTCAAATTCATACCATTTGTTCGAGAAGTTTGCATTGCCCGTATGCGCATGGTGGTTATTATGATAACCTTCTCCCATAGTGAATATATCTAAAGGCATTAAATTAGTGGAGGTGTCTGAAACGGCATGAGTTCTGTAGCCAACTCTATGCGCAAACCAATTGATAATGGCACCTTGCAATGGGGTCATTAAAAAATGTAGGGGCAAAAGTGCCCACATCCAAAGTGAATTTTGAGGAACCGCAAAATAATAAATAGTGATATAGATAATGGCCCATAGGACTCTAGTTGGCCAATTGTAGGCATATTTTTCCATGAATTCCCAATGGGGTAAGTTTTTACAAAAACGTTCTTCAAGCTGGAAAGTGCCATGCCGTATACCTTTAAAAATTTTATCAGTTCTCAGCATCATCGCAATCAAACTTTTGTCGTATTTGGGTGAATGGACATCTTTCTCCGTATCTGCATAAGCATGATGCATGCGATGTAGTTTTCCATAGACATTTGGACTAATTGATGTAAACCCTTGCGTTATCCAAGAAAAAACATAGAATACTTTCTCCCATGTTTTTGACATAGTAAAGTGTTTGTGCGCGGAATATCTATGATGGAAAAAAGTCTGACAAAACAGCGAAGTGTACCAATGAATTAATAATAAGAAAAGGATTGTCATAAGGGGCTAATAGTATAAGGATAAAAAGGGAAAATAATCAGTGTCCAAAAGCTTAGACATTCCTATTATATATCTTTTGCTGATTCTTCAAATTTACGGGAATAATCGAATTTCTAATTGAAAAAACGATTGTTATTATGAGTTTGATGTGTTTTAAAGGTTGTGTTATTGTCTTTTTTATAAATGCGACACCAAAATTATGCTCAGTACCCGATACCTCTAAAATAGAATCCATTCGGTTCACTGTATTGCAATGAAGAAAAGAGAATCTTGATCCAATTGAAATATCGGAAAGCACCTTTAAGGAATTTGCTTTGGGTTGGCTTGCAACTTTATGCCTGAGTGCTAGTCGATCCAAAGGATTGACACTTTAACTAAGGGAGGAAACGCATCAGTTTTATCACTATTCCAGCTTTGGTTTTTTACATGGTGTAGTAAAACGTTTTTTTAATATCTCATAAAAGTTATTGCTACTTTATTTCAGAGTTGTAATAAGTTCATGTTTTTTATAACCTCTCAGTCCATACCATCCTATGTAAGTAAAACATATCATTGGTAATATAAATGAAAAATTGATTTCTGGAACGCCAAAAATAATAATGTCATCAACACCATTGCCTCCAATATCGATAATGAGTGCTTGTAATTTTGGCATTAACGCACCTCCTACTATAGACATTATTAACCCCGCTGATCCCAACTTGGATTGTTCTTCTGTTAAATCACCAAGGGCCATACCATAAATTGTTGGAAACATTAACGACATGCTGAAAGAAATCCCTACTAAACTATATAAACCAATAGTTCCATGAATAAAAATAGCTCCTGTTGTGAAAATTATTCCTAATATGGCGAAGTACATCAATAGTTTACCGGAGCTAATAAATCTCAATAAATACGTTCCAACCGCGCGGCCAATTGTAAATAAAATAAAAGCTGTCATCTGGTAATACCCTGCTGTAACATTATCTATTCCAATAGCTTCTGCATACTGGTAGATGTATGTCCAGCACATAATAAGACAACCTGTGTGAAAAATTTGTGCCAATACACCGAGTACATATTTTTTATTTTTACTCAAAATTGCAAACGACTCTCCAATCTTGGGCATACCCCCTTCATCTTTACCTTGTGGCATTTTACTAACAAGAAAAACCACAAAAACTACTATTAAAATTAAGCCTAAAATTACATAAGGATTACGAATAACCATTAAATCTGAAGTTCGAATTAATACTTTAGAAGCTTCATTTAGAGCCCTGAAGTTTTCCACGTCATCTGATTTTAAATTTTTTAAAACAAATTGCTGAGCTATGAACAAGCCAACTATTAAACCTACTGGATTAAAGGCTTGAGCTAAGTTTAAACGTTGGGTAGCTGTTTCTTTGTTTCCCATTGTTAAAGCATATGGATTTGCTGCCGTTTCAAGAAAAGCCAGCCCGAAAGTTAGGATATATAATCCCAAGCAAAAGAACCAAAACTCTCCGGTTGTAGCTGCAGGGTAAAATAATAAAGCTCCGGTAGCATAAAGACCTAACCCAATTAGAATTCCTACTTTATAAGAATACTTGCGCATAAATATGGCTGCAGGTAATGCCATACAAAAATAACCACCATAAAATGCCATTTGAATCCATGCTGCTTCAGAATTTGATAATTCTAATACTTTTTTAAACGCTTGAACCATGGGGTCAGTAACTGCATTAGCAAAACCCCATAAGGCAAACAACGAGGTTACTAGAATAAATGGAATTAACATTTCTTTTTCTACTACCGGTATACCTTTGTTTTTATTCATATTTAAATCTCATTTTATTTTAATAACTAATCTAGTTTTGTGTTTTAGTACTATGTGTACTTATTGTTTTAAACTATCTTCTTCAAAAGTCAATACTTTCTAAGTTCTGTTTTAAAACAACACTTTTATAGCATGGGGCTTTGACTACGTACTAATCAGGTGTGGGAATATGACTACAATAATGTGTTTCATTCAATATGTTTTACAACATTAGAATAAACTCCATGCCTCAAAAAATTAGACGTGGTGTTTATATTCCTTATGGCTTTCTTCAAATATAGTTAGTGAAGGCAAGTATTCCAATGGGCTGGGTGTGTTTAGAATGTGTGTGTTGCTGATATGGGTATAAATCTCTGTAGTTTTACTACTACCGTGCCCTAATAAAACTTGACTACTACGCAAGCGGATTCCTTTTTCATATAATGAAATCCTCATTGTGCGCTCAAGAAAGAAAAACCTCTAAACTTAATTGATTAATACCCAATCCCCGTGAATCGCAAGCCCTTGGGTTGACTATATTGTAAAGAAGGAAATGGAATCTTGATCCAATTGAAATATCGGAAAGCACCTTTAAGGAATTTACTTTGGGTTTTTATTTTGCTCAGATCCAAATCAAGCGAAACATCATAAGTACGGTAGCGTGGTATGTTGCGATAATCGTATTGGATAAGCCCAGTATTCTTATCCATAATTAAGTTGGAAGTTCCCCCAATCATTCCTTCAGCTCCAAAACCCAATGCGATGTTTAAATACCTCGGAATCTTCGTTTTAGGAAATAGGCTATGCAAATTTGTGCTTAACCAATACGTTTGTCCATTGTAGTCTTTCAACAGTCGCTCATTCCAATTATTCCCCAAAACATTGGGCCGTAAATGCGCAAAGCCTGAATGGGCATAAGACCATTTCAAGCGCACAATTTGTTGGTTCCAACGTTTTTGCTGGACAAAAAATAAGCCCCAACCAGCCGTATTGGCAATTAAATCACCCGTTGATGCACCCCATTCTTTAGAAAATCCATCAAATACTTCTATTGGCGTTTGAAAAACCAGGCCCAATAATCCGCCATAGATCAAGGATCGCTTTTCACTAAACCCCAAGCTTTTACATGTGGCATATCCAGTTTCACTCAGTGTATATGCACTAAACCCATGACCATATTTGTCCATTTGTAACCATTGCTGGTTGTCATTAATGAAATGAAAAGAACTTTGTGGGTAGTCTTTATACCATAATTGGTATAAACCGGCATGTCCCAATACAAGTCCAGAACTTGCTGTGATAACATATGCTTTTTGCCCTTTCGTAAATTTACTGCTGTCTACATCAGCATATCCATTAATGCTTAGTACTGCACTTAAGAAAAGGAATATGTTACTTTTTAATATCAAAATAAGCGCAAGTGGCATCCAGTAATGCAAATGAAGCCTCTTGATTGGCTGCTTCTGCATAAACGCGTAAAACGGGTTCTGTGCCACTTGGTCGAATCATTACCCATTCACCTTTGGAAGTATGGAACTTATACCCATCGGTATCTTCTTTTTGAGTGATTTGATAATGGCCAATTTGTTCAACTGGCTTGGTTTTACAATGTTCAATGACACGTGCTTTGGCATCTTCAGAAACATGTAAGTCATAGCGTTCAACCGCGAAAGAGCCGGTGATATCATACACATCATTCACCAATTCACTCACCGTTTTTCCCGTTTTAGCCATGAACTCCCAAATAACTAAGGCCATCCAAATTCCATCGCGTTCAGGAATGTGTCCTTTTATAGCAATTCCACCACTTTCTTCGGCACCCACCAAAACATCTCCATTCACCATGTGTTCGCAAATGTATTTGAACCCAATTTTTGTCGTTAAACTTTCCAGCTCATAATGCTGGCACATTTTTTCAATTTTGTTAGAAACACTAAAGCTTTTAACAATAGAACCGGTTAATTTTTTATGTTCAACCAGATATTTAGTTAGCAAAAGAATCAGGTGATGCGAGTCTACAAATTCACCTTTTTCATTAAAAAACCCTATGCGGTCTGCATCCCCATCGGTTGCAAGTCCACTGCTAATATGATCGCTGTTTTTGATGAGCGAAGCCAGCTCAGGAAGATTTTTAGCAATTGGTTCAGGAGCTCTGCCTTCAAAACTTGGATTATACGTACAATGGAGCAAGTGTGCTTTAGGAAAGAGCTTTCGGATAACATTTTGTCCAGCACCATACATGGCATCATAGGCAAATTCTAATTTCGAAATGGCTTCGATATCAAATTCTTTTCTTACTGTGTTTAGATAGAGTTCCTCAATGGCTGCGTTTTCTGTGTTAGCTGACCCGGTACCCTGCGTGTCATCATTGATTAAATCTTGTATTTCTCCAATATCCTTAGGGAAAGCAGGTCCACCAAAAGAGCCTTTAATTTTAAATCCATTGTAAGCAGGTGGATTATGACTTGCAGTAATAACGATTCCTAAATCTGCACCGATGTGCTTCGTAAATAAAGAAACCATTGGAGTGCTTACAAACGTTTCACTCAAAAAAACGCGAATCCCATAACTGTTGAATACTTCTGCGCTCGCTTTTGCAAACATGTTTCCTCCAAAACGGCAGTCAAACCCAATCACCACTTTAGGCTCAATTATTTTCTGAGCAATGAGCCATTTTGCTGTTGCAGCAGCTACCCGCTTTACATTCTCAACGGTATAGTTTTCTGCAATGATTTCTCTCCATCCATCTGTACCGAACTTAATCTGGTAATCAGTCTTTTGTTGATTCGTATTTGACATATTCTGTTATTTGAGTCCATTTATATTCTTCCAATCCTTTTTTATAAAGCGCTTGGTTTTTAGGATCGATTAAAACATTGTTAATGGAAATTATATTGAGCTTAAATGATTTTTCTTTTAAAATATCGATGACCGATTTGAAACGAATCTTCATGTTGAAGTTGCGTATTTCTTCAACTGTAAAGGCCATCATCTTTTTATTATTGATGTATACCACCATGCTATCTACATAAGACAAAAATAAAGGACCTCTTTTGCTCCACGTTTCGTGAATTTGCAGACCAGTCACCTGAAAATAGCCTTTATAATCTCCAGAGTCATAAAAGTTCCCAGGGTCGTGTGATTGAATTAAAGAACGGTTTTTATTAAAATATTTCTCCAGTCCTTTCTTGAGGTATTGAGAATAATCATGGTCAATTAAGTAATCGTCTTCCAACTCATAGATGATCAGTTTTGAGTTTGGCCATGGAATTTTGGGATCCATTTTACGTTTACCATCAAATATTTTATTCTTAAGTTCAACAGACTCCATTGGTTTGGATGCAAACTGCTTCCTGCCGTATTGCACAATGGTAAAATTAAAGCGTTTACTGTTGATGGCTTCCCAATAGGTTAAATCTGCTGGTGCGTTTGGATTGCAAGGAATCAAGTTGCTTGCTAATAAACGGAAGGCTTCCTGGGCATCAATAAATCCGTAAGGTTTGCGCACTTCACCACTGTTATACATAAATGAGAATCCAGCTATTACAAAGCTGAGTTTACGTTTACTGCAATCCCAAAATTCATGAAGAAACACATCGGAACAGTTTTTAAATTTAGTGTTACTGCTTCGTTCAATCTCTTGAAGTGCTGAAAAATTTAATCTGGTTATTTTTTTGGGAGAGGCCCAAAGCGTCAGTTGGCCTGCCTTTACTTGTTCATAAATAAAGTCTGGGAGATGCATGGCCAAATTGAAGCCAAAAGTATCATGTTGGCCACTTATACGGACATGGCTTAGTACAGGTTTGTCAACATAGACTGCCTTAACCTGATTTAAGCTGACAAGTGAAAGAACAATGAATAATAGAGCCTTACGAATCATTTAAAAGAATGCATTTTCACCGGTTACTTCATGACCTAAAATAAGTAGGTGAATATCATGTGTGCCTTCATACGTTACTACAGATTCTAAATTAGCCATGTGACGCATGATAGGAAACTCACCTGTTATGCCCATGCCGCCTAACATTTGTCTTGCTTCACGGGCTATATTCAATGCAATTTCTACGTTGTTCCTTTTGGCCATTGATATTTGCGCAGGAGTCGCTTTACCTTCATTCATTAAATTACCTAAACGCCAAACCAATAACTGCGCCTTTGTTATTTCAGTAACCATTTCGGCAAGTTTCTTTTGTTGCAGTTGAAATCCAGCTATTGGACGTCCAAACTGAACCCTTTGTTTCGAGTAGCGCAATGCAGTATCGTAGCAGTCCATTGCAGCACCTAGAGCGCCCCAACTTATTCCATATCGTGCAGAATTTAAACAGGTTAACGGGCCTTTTAGACCAGATACTTCTGGAAAAATATTACTTTTCGGTACACGCACATTATCGAAAACCAATTCGCCTGTAGCGCTTGCGCGTAAACTCCATTTATTATGGGTTTCAGGTGTGGTAAATCCTTCCATTCCACGCTCAACTATGATTCCTTTAATCTTGCCTTCTTCATTTTTTGCCCAAACAACAGCAACATCTGCAAAAGGAGCATTGCTAATCCACATCTTAGCTCCATTCAGAATCACATCATCTCCGTCTTCAACAAAGTGTGTGGTCATTCCTGCAGGGTTAGATCCATGATCGGGTTCTGTTAAACCAAAACAACCCATCATTTCACCACTGGCTAATTTTGGAAGAAATTTGCGTTTTTGTTCTTCAGTTCCAAACTTAAAAATCGGATACATTACTAAACTACCTTGAACAGATGCGGTGGATCGAATCCCAGAATCGCCTCGTTCAATTTCTTGCATAATAAGACCATAAGCAGTGTAGTCAAGCCCTCCACATCCATATTCTACCGGAAGTTGAGGTCCAAATGCGCCAATTTCTGCAAGCCCCTTAATTAGGTGGTGCGGAAATGCGGCTTCTTGAGCATAATTCTCGATTACTGGGCTTAGTTCTCTTTTTACCCAATCGCGAACACTATTTCGGATTAAAATATGTTCTTCAGAAAGGAGATCATCGATACCATAAAAATCGGGCATTTCAAATCGGTCTTTACCTTGATGGGCGGCTTTTAATTCTTCTACGTTTAAACTTGATGCACTCATAATTTGCGAAGGGCAAATTTAGGTCAATTTTTGTTACCACTCTTAGTGTATTGGGAATTTTTACCTAAGGTCAACACTTACTTCGTTCCCTCTATTTGCATCTAATTTAATAAAAATGAAAAGTAGAATGGTAAACGCTAATAATGAGGAGCCCCCATAGCTTATAAAAGGCAAGGGTATTCCAATGGTGGGTACCATGCCCATCGTCATGCCAACATTAATAATAAAGTGAAACAGTAGGATAGAGAAAACACCATAACCATAGGCTCTAGCAAATCTTGAGTTTTGCCTTTCTGCCATTATCGCTAAGCGATATAGAAAATAGAGATAAAGCAGAACAAACAAGGATGATCCGATGAAACCGGTTTCCTCCGCTAGGGTACAAAAGATGAAATCTGTGCTGGGCTCAGGCACGAAATTTAGCTTTGTTTGTGTACCCCCCAAATAGCCTTTGCCCGTAAGTTGACCGCTGCCTATGGCAACTTTACTTTGAAATAGGTTATACCCGGTTCCTCTTCTATCTTCTATAAGTCCATAAATCAACTGAATTCTTCTTTTTTGATATCCTTTTAAACTGTTAAAAGCAAAATTGGCCACCATTACAAATCCGACATAACTTATATACAGAATGCTTAATACTGTAATGAGCTTTCGATTATTCCTTGCTAGTAAAGCACCTAGAACTATAAATATTAATGTGATCACAGCAATTAAGAAATATTCTGGTCTTAATCCGAGAAGGGCTTCATTTTTAGAAATGAGCATAAGCACAGAAAATAAAACAATGTAACTCACTCCAATTCCCAAAAGCCAACTGGGTAATCCAAAACGATATAACACTAAAATAAGGCTTAAAAAAACCAAAGCACTTCCAGTATCATTCTGAGCGAGTACGATGCCCATTGGAATGAATAAAAATAGAAAAGCAATCCCATAATTTCTAAGTGAATCTAATCTGACACCATAGGAGCCTAAATATTTTGATAAGCCTAAAACGGCTCCAATTTTTGCAAATTCTGCAGGTTGTAATTGAATACCCCCAATTTTATACCATGCCTGAGCGCCATTTACCGTGGCACCAAAGAGGAATGTGCCCGCGGTTAAAGCAATCACCAAACCGAATATAACATAGCCTAGGTGAAAGAAAAGGTTGGACTCGGTATATAAGATAATGATACCCATAAACACACTGATTCCCAAAAAGATGAGTTGTTTGGTATAGGGCATCTTGAAATCGAACCAAGCCGCATTTTCTGAAAAGACGCTGGAGTAAATGGTTAAAATACCCACAATGCAAAGAATAAGATAAATCAATATGGTGCCAATATCATATTGAGACCTATCCTGATTATGGTATGATTTATATTGCATTAATTAGAAATCGAATCCGGAAGGAAGTTTTTAAGTTTTGCATTGCGCATGCGATCATATAAAATAGGCTTCTTAGAAACAAAAGTGCTATCATCACTTGCTAAGAAACGTTCCATTAATACGGTAGCCATGGGTGCAGCATAAGTTGCACCATATCCTCCATTTTCAATCACACAAGCAACGGCAATTTTTGGATTATCGCGCGGGGCAAAGCCAATAAAAATTGAATGATCTTTTCCATGCGGGTTTTGTGATGTTCCTGTTTTGCCACACACTTCCAAACCAGGTATCGCTGCTCCTCTGGCGGTTCCTCCCGGAGCAACCACACGAATCATCCCCTGTATAATGGTCTCATAATGTTTTCGATCAATGGATGTTCTGTTCTTCTCTGTGTATTTGGAAGGAATGGTATCTAAGCCATCGATGGATTTTACAACATGCGGAGTAATCCAATAACCTCTATTGGCAATGCATGCAGCAAAATTCGCAATTTGAAGTGGAGTTAAGCCCATTTCACCTTGTCCTATACTCAGTGAAATAATCATACTGCTTTTCCATCGGCCTTTACCATAATACCGATTAAAGAACCCAGTATCGGGTACAAAGCCTGAGCCTTCGTTGGGCAAGTCAATTCCGGTTTTTCGTCCAATGCCAAACTCCAATAAATAATTTCGCCAAATATTGTATCCAATATCTACTCGACTATAGGTAGAATCGTCAATGATGTTTCTGAATAAATGGCAATACCAAGCATTGCATGATTTCTGGATGGATTCGGGTAAGTTTAAATGGGAAGGGTGTGAATGACATCCAACCCGTAATCGACCCATTTTATATCCACCATAGCAGGGGAATGTGCTGGATTCTGTCACGATATCTTGTTGTAACCCGATTAAAGCTTGTATGGTTTTAAAGGTGCTTCCAGGAGGATACCTGGCTTTAATGGCACGATTAAAAAGGGGCTTGTTGGGGTCATTCAGTAGTTTCACATAATTCGCTGATCTACTGGATCCAACCATCTCATTTAAATCGTAATTGGGGCTATTCGCCAAGGCCAGTATCTCACCAGAACTGGGCTCAATGGCAACTATGCTCCCTATTTTATTGGCTAGCATGTTTTCTGCCATTTCCTGTAAGTTAAAATCCAATGATGAGTAGATTGGCTTTCCTGGTGTAGGGTTGCTGTCTAAAGCCCCTGCATTGAAACTGCCTTTTTCTATTTGACGATTATCGCGAATAACCACTTTTACACCTTTATATCCACGTAAATAGGGCTCATACTCGCCCTCAAGCCCGGTTTTACCTATAAATTCACCTTGGCGGTAATAGTCGTATTTCCTTATTTCCTTATCATTTACTTCTCCAGTATAACCCAAAACATGGGAGCCTATATTGTGTTTATATCTACGATCTGTTTTTTGTTCAACAATGAAACCGGGGAAACGCAATATATTTTCTTGTAACGGGATATAGATCTCTGGTGGGAGATCTTTTAAAAAGGTATTGGGAACATTGCCGTTTCTGATTTTGGCTAATTTTTTCTTGAAAGTTAATGTATCTAATTGGATGATTTTTAATAGCGCAGCCGTATCTAATGTTTTAGAAATTTTACTGCGAATTACAGCCAAATCATAGACCACATCGTTATACACCAAAAGCTTGCCTTTACGATCATAAATGATACCTCGATCAGGATAAAGGGTAATCTCCAAAGAAGCATTTTTTACCGAATCGATATAATGTGCATTGCTGGATAATTGTAAGTTAAACAACCTGCCGATTACCATCACTCCAACAAATATGAGAAGCCCGAAGAAAAGATATTTACGTGTGCTGGTCAACTATGCTATATTCTATTTTTTAGAAACAATTGATAAATAATCCATTGAACAAATATACTTAAAGCAGTACTTAATAAAGCCGTTAGTAAAATTCTAAAGAAATATTTTATCGCCATGTATTCTAAAATGAAATAGCTGAAGTGATAAATAGCACTTAAAATCAAAATGTAACTGATCCATTTTGGGTTTAGGACAATTTGTAAAGAAGGAACAACATTGAATTCTGGCCTTGGGTTGTCCTCTTTGGGTAACCAGAAACTTCTTAAATATGCGACCAAAACCATGCAAAATGTGTTGAGACCAAATGTGTTTAGGAAAAAATCAGCAATCATGCCTATCGCAAATGCAATTAAAAACAAAGAAGGACGCCTGGTTTGTATAGGAAGAATTAAAGGGATGAGAACCAATATTTGAGGTTGTAAATAAGTACTCAATTGAAGTTTATCCAAAACAATGAATTGGATTAAGCAAAGGCCTAAAGCAAGAAGGATATATTTTACTATTTCACTTGTTTTCATTAGGGCATTATTTGGGGGTTCGAAATGAGACTATCAATTTGTTTTCGATTCCGATTTTTGAACACATACACAAACTTATCCTGTGCTAAATTTGCGGCTAAATCAACCTCAATCTGAAAAAAGCTTTCATTGGTTTTATTCAATTTTGAAATAATACCTACGGGAATATTTTCGGGAAAATTAATCGAGTAGCCGCTTGAAACAACATGGTTCCCTTTTTCTACATTTTCAAACTTATGAATTCCTTTTAGTCGTACTTTTTTTGGATTGAGACCATCCCATTCGATTGAGCCAGATTTATTGGTTAGCTCAGATATTTTTGGCATTACAACAGGCGATTTTACATTAAGAATGCTTAATCCAAGCGCATAGTTTTGATTCACCTCTATTATTTTACCAATAATTCCTTGAGTAGATGAAACACCTAATCCTTTTTCTATCCCATCGCGCGAGCCTTTATTAATCACAAAAGTATTTACAGGGCGATTCGTGCTGTTAAAAATGATTTCTGCATCAATTACTTCAAAATTATGTAAGTTAAGTTTGGCGAACCAGCCAAAGCTATCCGTAATTATTTCATCAAGGGTATCTTGCTTGCCTGCCAGTAAGCCTTGGTTTTGCTTGTGCAGTTTTGTATTAAGCTCTTCTAAGTTAAAATAATTGGTCCATTTAGTCTGTGTGGCATTTAAACTGGCACCCATTGCATTGGCATTATTTAAATAAAGCGAACGCTGATATCGATGAAATCTGAATATAGAGCCTAAGGCAATAAGCTCTAAAAAGATGAAAAGAAGGAGGTTTCTTTTAGCTATGAGAAATGCAAGTATTCTTCTCATACCCTAAAATACTATTTCATTAAGAAGTTAAATTTGTCAATATTCTTTAAAGCAATTCCTGTGCCTCTTACAACGGCTCTTAATGGGTCTTCTGCTATATTAACAGGAAGCTTTGTCTTCGCATGTAAACGCTTGTCTAAACCTCTTAATAATGCTCCACCACCTGTTAAATATAATCCTGTTTGGAAGATATCTGCTGATAATTCAGGGGGAGTGTTCTCTAATGCACGAAGCACCGCTTCTTCTATTTTTGAAACGCTTTTATCCAAAGCCAAAGCTATTTCAGAATATGAAATCATGATTTGTTTCGGGATACCGGTCATCAAATCACGCCCATACACTGGGTAATCGTCTGGTGGGTTTGTTAAGTCAGTTAATGCGGCACCTACGTTAATTTTTATTTTTTCAGCAGTTCTTTCACCAATCAACAAATTGTGCTGTCTACGCATGTAATCAGCAATGTCTAAGGTAAACTCATCTCCTGCAACACGAATACTTTCATCACAAACAAT
>Ga0055584_100003951_pt1 | contig 14545 bp, 13 predicted proteins | sample OSDHelmetaG_FD_58716 | JGI IMG/M metagenome (GOLD analysis project Ga0055584, IMG submission 58716) | Pelagic marine sediment microbial communities from the LTER site Helgoland, North Sea, for post-phytoplankton bloom and carbon turnover... | ecosystem: Environmental > Aquatic > Marine >... | reverse complement strand
GCTATAATGGTATTAGAATCTTTCAACATCGAGGTGGTGGTATAGTGGTGGCAAGTAATGACTCTGCGTTTGAGTTGAGTCCTCAAATCAAAAATTGTAATTTTATGAACAACTACGGGTATTACGGGGCAACTATCTTCTTATCAAACAAAAATGGACTGTGTAGAAGTAGGATATCTTCGTGCATATTCGAGCAAAATGTTTCTGAATACGGCACGGTTTATAATGATGGATATGGAGATAGCTCAAACATGCAGCCCATATATGACCAATGTGTTTTTGCAAACAATATTGCTAAAAATAGAGGTGCTGCTTTTTACAATAATGGGGCACAGGGTACTGGTCTCACTACCATTACCAATTGCGTTATCGCAAGAAATCACGCACTAGTGCAAGGAGGTGCGATATTCAATAATGCATATAAAGGACGGTGACGAACAGGTATGGAATCCTCGACACTCTATGCGAACAATGCAGGTATGCATGGAGGGGCCGTTGCAGAATATAATTTCTCAGGGGAATGCCAGACGTTTGGTGGGAATAGTCTTTTCTGTCGAAATTCAAGCGATGGCTCTGACACGTCTATGTTTAGCGAGTTTTACACGCTCAATTCAACTTATGCGATTGGGATGAATTATTCAGTAATTCAATTAGATACACAGAAGCATGCGATTGGGTCATATAACGATATCAGTGGCAACGACCTCAATTTTAGTGGTGCATATGTTACATTTCAAAATACAAACAATCTAATAGGTAACGATGGCATTTGGGGGACCTCAGACGACGGATTAATCCCCACCAATGCGATCACCAAAAACAAAGGAGCCGGGCACCTTTCGACCGGCCGAGATATCACCGGCGCCACTAGAAGTAGAACGAACCCAGACATTGGGGCCTACGAACATTAACATCGAGAATATCAGCCATTTTACACACATCTTCTGTTCACTCAAGCATTAGACTTTGACACTTTTCAGCTACTTATCTACTGAATTCGGTATCTCACCCTTGATCGGACTCTACTCTTCTACTACCAAGAATGTAAAAGTGAGGAAATCATAATTTTGCCTCTACAAATTACAAGGTATGATGAGAAATAGAACTTCTGAAGACAATCTGTACTTCGATGGAATTGGGCAATTATGTTTTTTTGTGATATCAAATTCGCATCCTATTCGCAGCGAGTATTCAAGCAAATTGGCTATGCTTGGGTTCAAAAACGTTCAGGTATGCTCTCCCTCGAATTTACCGTCAAGTGAGAGCTTGAAAGACGCATACGTGGTACTAGATTATTTTGAACAAAAACAATCTCATTTTGAGGCTCTGTTATGTTTGAGAAATATCTCTTCAGCTTTTCAGTTAATCACTACAACGTCGGCCGACAATATATTGAAACAAATCATTTACTCTTTCCGCTCGTCCGTTTACTCTCCGCAACACATCTCTGCAAACAATTAGCAGAGTACCGTTACAGATTTCAGCAGGCTTCCAAGAACGTTAATATCTACTTGTTTAGTCCAAAAGCTTGAAGAAACTGAGCACTTCAGTCTTTCTTGCCCGGCTCACCGGGATTAACTTTTCACCCATTATCAAATTGCCTTCATCAATCTTATCTACCTTTGCCATGTTAACCATGTAAGATCTATGAACGCGTTTGAAATTTGTCGCAGGTAGCTGTTCTTCCAAACTGGTCAAGGTTTTCTTCACTGTATATCTTTTTGAGGTTGTATGAATAGTGGCATAATCACCTTGTGCTGCAATCCAGAGTATATCTGAACTTTCGACCGATACATATTTACCATTATGACGGATAAAAAATTTACCATCCTCAGAGCTTAAGCTGTTCTGAGAATTTCGGATAACTTCGTTCACCTTGTTCAGACTCCTAAGTAACTTGGCTTGATCAATCGGCTTGAGGATATAATCAATTACATCAAGTTGGTAGGCATCAAAAGCATGGTCTCTTTCTGAGGTTATTACAACGATTTTAGGTTTAATCGACAGTGACTTTGCAAAATCTATCCCGTTAATCCTCGGAAGACCAACATCGAGAAACAGCAAATCCTTCGCTTCAAAACTTACCCGACTTATTGCATCCACCACCGAGGTAAAGGCATACACCTCTGACGTTACACCTAAGAGTTGGAGATTTGACTGGATTAGCTTTAATGCTAATTCATCGTCCTCAATAATGATACACCTTGACCATAATTTCACGAGGGGAAGGTATGATTTTTTTACACTCTAAACTCATAAACATAGCTCTTTTGTTCCCTTCTAAAACACAAAACTTACCAATTACCGTCGTTATCTTACTATTCAGCGGAGACAAGCGTCACGACTCTTGTGATAGAATGTACGACCAATTTTCAAATGTTAGTTTCATGGCGTTGATGGGAGCCAACGCCCGTGGCTCCCTCATCATGCATGCCAAATCAATTCACTCATCTCTCTGTACGTGCATCTCAAGTACCCAGAACGGCAGTTCGGCGATAAGCTACCATGAAATCACCCCGGATACGAGCCTTTGTAATCTTTAAATGGACTACATCTATTTAAATGGACTACATCTACTTGCAACTCCCCACACTTTAACATGCGACTTTGAGTGTGGGGAGATTTTACAAAAAGGCCTATATGAATATCAACCAAATAAGAACAACTGTTGATCCACTCATTGAAAAACTGGAAGCACATAAGCTATATGATTCAATACATAGCGCAATGGATGTCAAGAACTTTATGTCTCATCATGTTTTTGCAGTTTGGGACTTCATGAACCTCGCGAAATCCCTGCAACACATCATCGCACCTTCTGGGGCGCCATGGATTCCAAATAGACACCCAGCAGAAATTACTCGCTTCATAAATGAAATAACCGTTGATGAGGAAAGCGACAGTGTTTTTGGTGGCTCTAAAGTGTTAAGTCATTTTGAGCTATATAAGGAGGCTATGAAGCAAATAGGTGCCGATACGGTACATATAAATTCATTTATAACACACCTCAAGGAAAACTGTTCCATACTTAGTGCACTCACTTTGAGTCACACCGACGCGGGTGTAATTAAGTTCGTTAGCGACAACGACCGCTTGATTCAACCCAGCAAACCCCATGTAATTGCGGCTGCTTTTGCCTTCGGCCGAGAAATCCCACTTCCAAAAATTTTCACACGCATATTATCCGTCTTGGAGAAGCAAAACGTTAAGTGCGAAATCTTCAAGGAATACCTTGAACGTCATATTGAATTGGATGGTGACAAGCACTCACTTCTAGCTGAACAGATGGTCTCGTATTTTTGCGGAGATGATGCTTGTAAATGGGTCGAAGCGATCTCTGCTGCAAACATGGCGTTGAAAGTGCGACTAACATTTTGGGATCACTTATCACATGAGTTAAACAACTAGATTTTTAAACTACTCTGGATATTAGAGAGAATATATGGGTCTAAGTTTAAATTCGACATCCAACGGTAGAATTACGTCCTTAGATATTTATAGACATGAAGGAATGCTGCTTGATCTTTTAGTATCGTAATCCTGGGTAGTCCGTCGATTTATTGAATCACCCGAAATAGTGTCAAGTCCTAAACACCTGCCAAAAAAATCTAAACAACACCTCATTTTAACCACTCATCGATTCTCTCGTGAGAGAGCGTCTCAAATCATAAGCTTTGTTTACTTTTTATAAAAAATAGTAGTGTGGGTGGAATGACATTAGATATCATCCCGCCCTTTTTTTTGTACCCCTAAATGAACCCAACTATACATTCGTGCCATTCATCGCCGTTTTTAATTCACTCACATAATTCTCGTTACACTGGATGCCTCCGGTATTAAATTCGAGTTGTCCGCGTCATAAGAGTAAGGCATGTGTAGAACCTTATGATGAAAAATTGGCGCGGATTTCAATCTAGAAACGGTGGAAAAGAACTTAAATAATATGTCAGCTACGGTTATTGTCGCCAATGGAGACCTAAATATGCAATATGTGAAAGAACTTCAACGCATAGGAGTTTCAACAATATCATCTGCCAGATTCCCTAATATTTTAGAGAAGAACAATATGCAAGCTTCCATATATGTGCTTGACCAGGCTGAACAAGAGGAAGATAACTTTCATTACTTAAAGAAATTCACCCAAAGGATGAATCAGTGCAATATTGTTGTCGCTAAATCTCCTAAGACCCTATTCAACGACATCATCAGGCAATATAAGAATTGGAAAATGGAGCCTACTGTATTCGACTAAACTTCTAATCGAAACTCCGGGAAATCGCGATTCTCATTCATTGTTGAAGTAGTATTTCACGACCAGCACTAAAGACTCATAGTTAGTCTTACATTTGCGCCAGACAAAATGCTAATGTAAGGGTTCAAAACAAAGAATAAACCAAAACAAATCAACACGCTATGATTGTTTTGCACAAATGAAAAGTTTAATTACTCTACTTGTACTTGCACTGGCAATAAATGTAACGAAGTTCCAAATTCGGCTCTAGTCGGCTATTGGTATAATTGGAACGATCAATACGCTCCTTATTTGCACCTTGATTCTATTGATAATAGATACAACGTGATTGTAGTCGCTTTTGCTGTTCCAAAGTCTCCTTCGGATATGACCATTTCATTTACTCCTAATGTGGTCTCGCAAAGCGTTTTAAAATCACAAATCCAGAAATTACAAAATCAGGGTAAAAAAGTCCTTCTAAGTATTGGAGGTGCCACAGCAAGTATTGACTTAACCGCAACAGCCAATAAAAATGCTTTTGTCACTTCTATCACAGACCTTTTAGATACGTATGGATTTGATGGGGTTGACATTGATATTGAACATGGAAACTCCATAATTATAAGCGGTGGAACAATCGCTACACCCCATAACACTGCACAGGTCAATTTAATTGATGCTATTAAACTGATAATGGCAAATTATAGATCTACTCATTTTCGAAAACTACTACTCACAATGGCACCTGAAACTGCATAAGTGCAAGGCGGTCAATCGGCTTTTGGAGGAATATGGGGAGGCTACTTACCGATAATTGAGGCATTAAGAGATTCACTGGATCTATTGCAAGTTCAACTTTACAACAGTGGCACAATGTATGGGATTGATAAAAACATAAGTGCACAAGGAACTGCTGATTTTATCATTGCGATGACTGAAGCTGTAATACAAGGATTCAGCACCTCAGGCGGGATGTTTAGTGGATTACCGTCAAACAAAGTTGCAGTTGGACTACCTTCTTGTATGAATGCGGCAGGTGGTGGATATGTGGATGTAGATACCGTAAAATCTTCAATAGACCATCTTATGAGTAATGGCACGCAACCTGGAACTTATGTATTATCAAATTCTAACGGATATCCTGCGCTATAGGTGGAATGATGACATGGTATATTAATTGCGACGCAGTTGGCTCTTGCGGTTCTGAGTATGAATATGCCGCTAATTACGCATTGATCTTTTGGAATACCACAGCTGTTCCAAATTTTGAAGAGAAGGTAGACGTAACGATATACCCCAATCCGTCAAAGAGCCAGTTTACCATTTCACATTCTGCAAATAATTCAGTGATAACGATTACCGACATTACAGGACGGTAAATTCTTAAAAGCAAAATAGGGCAAAAAGAAATTAGCGCACAAATCTCCAGGGCAGGTGTTTACATTATCTTGATCGAAACTGTTAATGCACGAATGACTCGCAAACTGATTATCGACTAAATAAAAAGCTTGTTCACGGTATTTATGTAATGTAATTTAAGACAATCATCACAGGCAGTGGCTAAAGTGATAGCACAGACTTCATCCCGACACTGTGAAAAAAATGCATGATCCTCACTATACTTTGGATTACTATCATGGTTGATTGTACTGATGAAAAAGTAGTGTCGTTGCCAGAGATAAAAAACAACATCGCGAGATGTAACCTCTGAAATACAGCACAATGGCTTTCCAGAAGTAACATGGAAACATTTAACAGCAAAGCAGCTAAGAATATTTAAGCCGCTATTCATCGACCATTTTTTTGCCTCTCAGCAACCTCGTGGTTTTCAAGACTGCGCTACTGTAGTACTTCGCATCATGCGAAGCTCAATATCAAAGCTGGTTACTGCAGTAAAATACCCATCATGGGCTCACAAGCTCGTCCGACGTATTGCATCATCTTACACGATTTGGTTACTTCGTCTCACACCGAACCACCATATCTCAAGACGGCAAGTTGTAATAGGACTCGAGGAGTTCACGATTGGTAAAGAAATAAACGTGTGGGATCATTTCCGAACTTATCAAGAATTTCAAAAAGCACTTAAGTCAGGATACATCTATCTTTATATCAAGACATTGAAGGCATAGGTCAAAGAACTCACACCTTCTCAATAACCTTGCTATTGGATCTACGAATAAACTACTTAGGACCTCATTAAGTTCCACACTTGACGAGTTTACTTTTGAGGGTATTACGAAGTTTTGAACGTCAAGAATAGCTCATCTTCTATTCTAATACGACAATTGCAAATGCTGAATGCCCCAGTTTATAGCTTCTGCAAAACATCAGCTGCTGGCTAAAATACCAAACGGATAATGTCACAAGACGCTGTTACTTACACGAGAAATCTGTAAACTCGCAAACTAACTACTCCTTATCCAAATTACGCCTCAAAACTCTTTGATCCGAATAATACCAAACTTAGGGCGTTCATTTACGTTGCCCCCATCTAATTAAGATAAATAAGGACAGATTATCGCTTGATTTATTCCATTCACCAACATTCTACATTACACAACGCTTTAAGCTCGATTATGAGAGCACATTTTTATTTTATCTTATAAGTAGTAGCTAGAGGAGGCGTTGCAAAATGTCTCCTTTTCTGTAAACGGGACTTTCAATTACAATGGTAGCCAAGCAAGTGGAAGGGTAAGTACAAAACAGACTAATCCCACATGATTCTATAGACCATCCCAATTATCATTCAATTCCGATACCGCTAGGCCAATCTGGTGCTTCAAAATCGCGGCGAGTTTCAAACGCTCCAATACATCATCCACATTCTTCATCGCCTCCAAGACATTTGTATCCATACCACACGACTTAAAGGTAGAAATAGATTTGTGACGTAATTGTTCAAACCCAACTGCCTCAACCGAGAATTTCTCCCACTTGTCCAACCTGTCCCTTAAGGTTAGTAAGCTGACTTCTTTCAATTCTTCGTGTAATTCGTAGTTTTTGGGTTGTATATCTGTAAACATCCTCGTGTCTACCTGATTGCGGGTAAGAGAGGACACGATAAGAGGTAAGTATGTCTTATCATAAACATTGGGAAGGTTACTTTGTCCGGACACAACTATAACATTCAATGAAGCATATTTCAGTACTTCGGCTGGATTGATGTCTCCAATGTTCAAGTCCAATATCATGTAGTCAAAGAGTTGCCAACTAGATGGTTCAAAATCCCCGGTTGTTTTCCCATCTACATGTTTCGTATGTTTAAATAAACGCGCACAACGCATTCGATCCATGCTGTCGTCATCAACGTACAAAACTTTCACTACCTCCATTACTTACGCAAATTTCTGTCAAGCCAAAAGTTCAGGTTAACTTCTATCACGTCTGAGAAGTGATTGAAGTCTATCGGTTTATCAAAATACGCATTAGCACCGGCTTTGAGAGCTCCCGTTACATCGATATTACTTGACGATGTACTGAGTATTACTACCGGCAAAGTGTGTGTCAACTGTTTTATTTGACAGAGTGCCTCTATTCCGCTTAACCCCGGAAGATTTAGGTCGAGAAAAATCAGTTCAGGACGCTCACTTTCACTATTTAGTGCATCTAACATTGTCTCCGATCTATCGAAGTAAATTACCGCTAAATCTGATCGATCAAGAACGCCAAATACACGTTTGTAAGTCATCAGATCAACCTCATCATCGTCAACTACCCATATTCTTTTATCCGCCATATTTAATTAGTTCTGTGGTACGGTAAATCTAAACGTACTACCAATTCCGAGTTCCGAATCCAATACGATACGACCGCCATGGACCTCCACCAAGCGCTTAACTATTGAAAGCCCTATTCCCGTGCTGTTTCGTTCGTCTTTGGACTGAAGCGTTTGGAAAATACCAAAAATTTTATCTCGAAATTCTTCTTTTATTCCAGGACCATTGTCAGTTATTTCAAAAATTACATCTTTATCGGTCGTATAGGCCCTAATTATAATTTGCACATAGTCTTTATCATTGTATCTAACTGCGTTGACAATAAGATTCTGAAATATTTGTAACAGACTGATTCGATGATACTTGACCATGACTGAATACAAATCTAAACAAACAAAAGAACCTTCTACTTGAGCCAGAGAGTCAATCACTTCTTCCACCAAAGGTTGGACCTGAATTAACTCGGTTTCCAACGCTTCGTGTCCGATACGACTGTATGTGAGCAGCCCGTCGATCATTTTGTGCATTCGACGAACTCGTTTTTGAATAAGTCTAAGCATGTCTTTGCCTTCTTTGTCTAAGACGTCATGATAGTCCCGATTTATCCACTCAGCTAATGAGCTGACAGCACGAAGAGGTGCTTTCATGTCATGTGAAATCACATAGGCATAGTTGGTTAATTCTTGGTTCACCTCTAGCATTTTAGAGATAAGATGCTCTCTAATTTCTTCGCTCTTACGTCTTTCTGAAATATCACGAATAAACGCTGAAAAGTGAGTTTCACCTCCAATTGTAACCGGTGAAATAGCGAGCTCTATTGGAAACTCATCTCCCTGTTTATTTACCGCTGAAATTTCAAACCTTTTATTTAACACAGGACCCTCTCCGGTTTTACGAAATCTCGCCATCCCATTATCGTGATCTACCTTATATCGATCAGGAATTACTAGGTCTACAAGTTTCGATCCTATAGCATCATCCCGGCTGTATCCAAATACCGCACTGGCATTGCGATTCCATTGCGTTATGATTCCGGAGTTGTCTATTGTGATTACTGCATCAAGTGCACCATCCACAGTTTGACTCAAACGCAATTCATTCTCTACTCTCTCCTTCTCTAAAAACACTCGTTGAGTGACATCACGAACAATGTCTCGTGAACCGTTGAAACGACCTTTGTCATCATAAATCGCAGTCGAGTTAACTTCAACATACTTGGTCTCTCCCTGGGGTGTTATGATTCGACCTTGATAACCAGAATAAAAACCGGCTTCCTTCAACTTTAATAAGAATTGATCGGACATATCTTTATCGTCTGGGTGTACTATATCGGCCAGTGATAATGTATATTTTGATTGAGGAGCATAATCTAGAAGTTTTTCCGCAGCCTTATTCGTTTGCACTATTTCTCCATCTGCAGATACAATAATCATAGCATCGTACATTTTATCGAATAAGTCTTTGAGTTTTGCTCGCTCTTGTTCAAGCAATTTCTCGCGGTATTTTCTCTCTGAAATATCCAAAACGGTAGCTATGGTGCCAATAATCTCCCCTTTTTGATCTTTAAATGGCGAGCCAGTTATTCTTACCCAATACGTTTCTCCAGAGGGATAAAGTTGTTGAATCTCGTACACCTCAGCTATTCCCTTTTTGCGTTTTTCGTCAATAACTTCTTTCTTGAAATCTTCAAATCCTACAGGTCTGAACAACTCATAACCTACCGCACCAAGTATTTCGTTTCTCTTGTAGCCTGTTATGCTTTCCATAGCCTTATTGGCATAGGTAATAACATCATCTAAGTCGGTTACAACAATCCCCTCTAATAAACTATTTGCACCCAACCTGAACATGGACTCTCGATCGTATTCTACACCTCGTCTGCGAATTACCTCATCTAAAAGCATCTTGTGGGACATACACGCTTTTACAGATAAAATGAAACGCTCCAATAACGGTTCCAATTGGTTTACATCTTTCGGGGTCAGTTTGTAAGTATTACTCTCCTCCAAACAAACATAAAAACCCTCTCCTCTCATCCACAAAGTAGTGCTGGATTCGGTTTCTATTCGTTCTTCATCTACACTTGAACTTGCACGGATTAATTTGAATTCAGGTTGTGTAGACCACTTCCCCAACTGGCCAACCAAGTTATGTGGCATATCCCAAGGATAGGTATATACACGCTCCATATTACTTTCGCTAGACTCCCACAATGAACATCTTTTAATATTCCTACGTTTGATTAGAGCTTTAAAAAACGCACTACAATTCTGCTCTAGGTTTAAACTCGAACCAATTGAAAGCGCCAACTCGCATAAATCCGCTAAATCACTAACAAGTCTATGCATAATTCACCCCTACTAGGCAAGTCTTATTGTGTATGTCCAACAGCTCGTTTTTCTGGGCCGAGACTTCCCCTAAAGAAAGAATACCTTCAACAGATATATTCGGATATTTCGAGTGAAGCACTTCGTTTACTCCTGTTATCTCCTTTTCAAAATCATCATCTAGGTATAGTACTCGAGAGACACAGTCGACCACCAGAACATTGGTTGGCTGATCGTCGGACATACGTACAGTTTGTTCTGCCGCTTCCCGTGCAGCAGCAATCAACTTGTCTTTGCTACCGTGCAACAAATACAGAGCAGCATTTTCAGGCAGCTCGTTTATACATGTAATCGAACCATCTTCATCACAACTTATCGGGTCGCGGACAATGTCTTCTTGACCTTTTCTACTAATTCCAAGTGGGTACTTCATCGAGCCAGCAAAAAAATCATCCGGATCTATGTCATCACCACAGTGTTTCTTGATAGTATTCGAATAAAGCTCTAATGGACTTTCCCAGTTTAGCGTTTCAATCTTTTTCATCGAAACATTAGATGCAATAAAAGGACCTTCAACACGCTCATAGCCGTGTTTCACTCCCAAGGAAAAATCCGCATTCAGTAATACAAGAAGGGCCTTATTGCTATAAATATCGTTCTGGTCGAATATGCACCGAACCTGCTTCAACGTGAGAGAACCGGCACCACCACCCAGAAATGTATATCTCGAGCCAACGGCATAGAACAAATCGTCTATAAGCTGTTGGTTGTTACTCGCCAGTCCATCAACCATGACCACACCACTGCCCGACTGAATAGTTGAGTTAGCAGCCTTGTCAGGCAAATTCACATAATCGTCCAAAATTACTTGAGAATCTTGGACGAAATGCTGAACGATGAATCCGGAATAATGAAGTTTCGTCTCAGAAAAAATAGCAGGATACATCCCACCGTATACTTTTAACGCGTCCGATTGAATATGGGGTTTCAATTCAAAATAGTCGAAACCCTTTTCACCGGCATAGATTAAAACCAGGCCACTTTCGATGGTCTGAAGATGCTCGCTTAATTCTGTTAAAGTTGAACAATACATACCTAATTGCTTTTAGTCCCCCAGTGGGATGTTATATGTTTGACCTAGATGCGGAATCTCCACCGATTGAAATTTGTGCTCTTTCAACGCCGATTTGAACAATTCTTGTCGTTCCAAATCACCATGCACTAAAAACACTTTTTTCAATTTATGTCGGTTCAGATTATCGAGATAATCCAACATTTCTTGCTGGTCTCCATGAGCGCTAAACGAATCTAACACCTTGACTTCTGCTCTGACTTTATATTCTGTGCCATAAATACGCACGTCTTCTTCTCCGTTTCGAATTCGACCGCCCAGCGTACCAGGTGAGCAATAGCCAACCACCAAAATAGTGTTTCTGCTGTCCTCAATATTATTGGCTAAATGATGTTTGACCCGACCAGCACTCATCATGCCACTGGCACTGATAATAATCGCAGGACCTTTCAATCCATTAATTGATTTTGACTGTTCCACGCTCCGCACATATTTCAATCCATTAAACCCAAATGGATTTGGATCTTTGCTCATATATTCTACGATATTGTCATCAAAACACTCCGGATGCATCGTGAAAATATCGGTTGCGTTAACCGCTAATGGACTATCTACAAAAACAGGTATATGAGGCAGTTTACCTTCTGTTTCTAGCTGATCCAATATGTATACGATCTCTTGTGTCCTCCCCACACTAAAAGCTGGTATGATCAGTTTCCCTCGTTTTTCCACACAAGTATGATGAATCACATCTAACAACTCTTGTTTGTTGTCGGGAATTCCCCCGTGGGATTTCCCGCCATAGGTAGACTCACAAATAAGATAATCTACATCGTCCATTGGCACCGGATCTCTGAGAATTGGTCGGTCAGGTCTTCCTATATCCCCAGTAAAACCGATGTATTTATAATACCCTTCTTCCTTTTTTATTCTGACGGTAACACTGGCACTACCCAAAATATGTCCACTATCTCTAAAACGAACTGATAGGTCATCGTTGATTCGATACCAACGATTGTAACCTATGCCAATGAATTGATCCATACAGTTTCGGGCATCTTCAATGGTGTACAGTGCTTCAACAGGTTTTAACCCCAATCGTTCTTTTCTCTTGTTTAGATAGACAACGTCTTTTTCTTGGATATAGGCACTGTCCATCAGCATTATCGAGGCAAGGTCGCGAGTGGCACTCGTACAGATAATATCCCCTTTGTAGCCATCTTTTGACAGTTTAGGTATTCTACCACTGTGGTCGATATGGGCATGACTTAAAATCATATAATCGATTTCAGATGGATCAAACTCCCATTGTCTGTTGAAATTATCGTACTTGTCCTCGTTGCCTTGGTATAATCCGCAGTCTAACAGAATTTTAGTTCCATCGTCCAAGGTAATTAAGTGGCTACTTCCTGTCACTGTTTGAGCTGCCCCACAAAATTTAATTTTTGCCATAATGCTTTGTTGTTACAAGGATAACAAAAAAAAGAGGTTGACTCTGGCAACCTCTTTTAATTTATATCGTTGTTGAATTGATATTATTTTATTCGAATGGCGTAAGACTCTTCTTCTCCATCTTCTGTTACACCATCAATCAACACAGAACCTGTCTTGTCTTTCAACAGCTTTTCTACATCTGCCGTTGTATATACGCGTTGTTTGTCAATCATTATGATGACAAAACCTTCCGGAATATTCTTATCCTTTAATGGTCCTTTACTGATTGATTTGATGCGAACGCCGTTGCGAATTTTTAATGCTGTTTTTTCTGTATGCCCGATGTTTTCCAAGGTACCGCCAAGTACTGTTTTTTGTTCTCTAACTGTCTCGGTTGATATTTCCTTTTTACCGTCCTTACTCAACAATTTAACCGATTTCTCAATCGTTTTCCCAGACCGTAAAATAGTAACAGTTACATCATCACCTGGATGGTATTTACTGATTTCTTCTTGTAATTCAGATGCTTTGTTAACCGCTTCTCCGTCAATTTTTAGAATTACATCGTCAGCTTTAATACCTGCCTTGTCTGCAGCACCTCCATCGACTACTTCAGGAATAAAAACCCCTTTGATATTTTCAATACCTTTATCGGCAGCCAACTCAGCGGTTATGTCTTGAATCCTTACTCCCAAAATTGCCCGTTTAACCTCTCCGTATTTTCTAAGGTCGTCTAACACTTTTTTGGTAATGTTCACAGGTACGGCGAATGAATAGCCCGCGTACGATCCAGTTTGTGAGGCGATGGCAGTGTTGATTCCAATCAACTCTCCTTGTGTATTGACCAATGCTCCTCCACTGTTTCCAGGGTTTACTGCAGCATCTGTTTGGATAAAGTTTTCTATGGCATACTCGCTATTCTGACGCAATAAGTTGATGTTTCTCCCTTTGGCACTTACGATTCCTGCAGTGACTGTACTGGTCAAGTTAAAAGGGTTACCCACAGCAATTACCCACTCACCTACTTTCAAATCATCGGAGTTACCAAAACGCAAAAATGGAAGGTCTTTTTCTTCAATTTTTAAGAGGGCCAAATCTGTTTCTGGGTCTCTTCCGACCAACTCAGCATCATAGCTTCGCTTGTCATCCAAGATAACCTCTATTTTAGTCGCGTTTTCAATCACGTGACTATTGGTCACGATATACCCATTGTCCATAATAATTACACCCGCCCCTGAGCCTTGTCGAGGTTGGTTGTTTTTAAACCTTGGGTCGTTAAAAAATCCGAAAGGGTCAAACATGTCACCAGCGTCGCCGGTGTTTTGTGGCGCCATTTCCGTTTTGATGTGCACTACCGTAGGTGTGGCCTTGGCAGACACTTCTACGAAGTTAATGCCCGGTTGGTCTGTGATTTTTTCTTGATTTGTGAAATGTACTTTTTGTTGTTCTTCAAAAGTTTGGGGTTTTGAATCTTTATTGAAAAAGACTTGGTTTAAACCTAAGGCCATAGCGCCGCCCAAACCTGCAATGACTAATACTCCTAAAACTTTCTTCATTTTCATAATACTTTTCTGTTATCAACACGTACAAAATTAACTGTTAAGCCAATTTGTGTTTTAAATTTCGATATTTGTAACGTACAAAAAGACAAATAGTATCTCTATCGTTTACCTATTTCGATTAAACAATATTAACGCTCTATAAAATGCTTCTAAATAAACGTTTTTCTGATTCTCAACTTGTTGAGGAAATAAAAGCAGGA
>Ga0055584_100003950_pt1 | contig 14546 bp, 9 predicted proteins | sample OSDHelmetaG_FD_58716 | JGI IMG/M metagenome (GOLD analysis project Ga0055584, IMG submission 58716) | Pelagic marine sediment microbial communities from the LTER site Helgoland, North Sea, for post-phytoplankton bloom and carbon turnover... | ecosystem: Environmental > Aquatic > Marine >... | reverse complement strand
AATTTATAAAAGAAACAATTGACGAGCTGGAAAATATAAAAGCTACTTGGGAGCCCTTGAGAAAAACTACTCATAAAGGTTTTCAAACATCCACTAATGTAAATTTATTTGCAAAATCATCAGAAAAAATAACACAACTTAAGTCAATTATTCTAGATGAATTAAATGCATATTATTTAAAATTTCAGAATGAATCTTGCTCTTATATTAAGAAATGGCCATCCAAAAAAGATCTTGTTGGATGGCATGTGATCTTAAAGCAGCAGGGATATCAGGATCCACATATGCATCCTGGTGGATGGTTAAGTGGAGTAATTTATTTGAAGGTAGTTCCACCTTTAGGGAAAGATGAAGGTGCAATAGAATTCAGCTTGAATAGTCCGAATTATTCAGATCCTCGCTCTCCTAATTTAATGCATCAACCAGAGTTGGGAGATATTATTTTTTTCCCTTCCTCTCTTCACCATAGGACTATTCCCTTCACAACAGATACGGATAGAATTATTGTTTCGTTTGATTTAATGCCACAAGTAGCTAGATAATGAGTTGCAAGATTAAATTAAAAAAATCTGGAAACTATAAATTTAATAAACTCTTTAAAGCCAGAAAAGTAAGCTATTAAAGCTTAATATTATTTCATTTCGAATCCATTCCATTCAAGTCCACCTTCAAGGGCACCTGGGGGGTATTGACTTAGATCTGCATCATAATTTGGATTTTGTTTAGGCATCTGTGCTTTTACGTCCTTCCTCCAAGAGTGAAGTAATGCTATTAGTTTTTCTCTAATCTTTGGTTCAGTGAGGGATAGATCATTTTGTTCACCAATATCCTCTCTTAAATTGAAAAGCTGAACAGTGTTTTTTTCAAAATATTCGAGAAGTTTGTAGTCTCCTAGCCGAACTGCACCACCAGGGCTTTGCATGCCATGATTACTATATTGTGGAAAATGCCAGAAAATTGGACCCCTATCGAAGGCTTCTCCTTTTAATGCTGGGACAAAACTCACTCCATCTAGTGTTTGGTCATTACTAGCTGGAAGACCTGCCATTTCAAGCAAAGAAGGATAAAAATCCGTGCTTATTATTGGCTCTTCTACTATGCGATTTGAGTCCAAAAATTTCTCAGGCCATTTAACAACCATTGGAACTCTAATGCCGCCCTCATAAAGCCATCCCTTTGCACCTCGCAAGGGTAAATTTGAAGTGGCAAATGCACTATCTAGGGCATCTTCACTGATAATACGATTAGCTCTTCCAAAATTTCCTCCTGACATGCCTCCATTATCAGCAGCGAAAACAATAAGTGTATTATCAGTTAAACCCAAATGATCAATATGATCGATAATTCTACCTAGGCTCTCATCCATTGATTCAACCATTGCTGCGAAATGAATATTGTCTTGATGCTGTTTGATTTTCACGGTTCGTTCTGGCAGCGCTTGATAGCCTTGATGTGATGGCTGATCGATTAAAGAAGCAAGTTGCTCATTCGTCAAAGGATGAAGGTCATCCGGGTTACCTTCAAGCACAAAAGAAGGCAAACTAGATTGTTCTATTGATGCCATTTTTTTACGATATTTCTCTACTAGATCTGGTCGACCATGAATCGGATCATGCACTGCGTAGTGAGACATATAGAGAAAAAATGGTTGATTTTGTTTCTCTGAAATGAATTCTTCCGCATAGTCAGTTAATCGATCAGTTAAATACTGTCCAGGTTCATCTTCTATCCCGTCTAGTTCAAAGGGTGCATAGTACCCAGCCTTAGGCCAGCCCTTATTCCAATTCGGAACACGCATATCAAATCCTTGTTCCAGTGGGCCATGCGGATCTTCACCCAGATGCCATTTACCGATATGCGCAGTTGCATAGCCATGAGCTCTTAAGGCTTCTGCGATAGTTGTTTCTTCTAGAGGAAGTTCTTGTAAGAAATTTGGACTAGTTAGGCGTTCAAACGTGTAACTTCTTCTACCACCAATCCAATCTGTTAAATTCAATCGTGCTGGATACTTGCCTGTCATAATGCTCGCACGAGTTGGAGAGCACACGTGAGAAGCGGCATAGGCATTTGTGAATTTGATGCCTTTTTGTGCTAGTCGGTCAATATTTGGAGTTTCATAGAATTCACTTCCAAAGCTACCAACATCTCTCCATCCAAGGTCGTCCACTAAAAAGAACACGATATTGAGTGGACGCTGATTTGAATGGTCACTGCAGGCTGAGAGCAGGACAAAGAATAATGAAAAAAGAATTGAAATAAGATAGCTAGTTCTTTTGGGTTTCATAGTTAACTTCTTGATCGTACTTTTTATATCTAATAGTTTAGTGAATTCGCCAAACTTTAAGCAAGAGCTTTCACAGCATAATAATTTTTCTATTTTTTGCTATTTGACTCAAATCTGTCTGAATTTTCCCTCATAAATTGAACTGCTGCTAAGAAATTTTACTGCTGAGTTGTTGTTATTGTGCGGAAGCCAATATGACTTGTTCCTAATCCAGTATCCGCTGCTTGACGAGCCGCTGGCCTATAACGTACACAATAATTGGGTGCGCAGAGGTAGGACCCACCCTTGATGACCTTTACGGGGAAGCCTATATTGGCATAGTCAAAACTTTGATTTTCAGTAGGCCCGATGGGGTTAGAATTGTCTAATGGGTTATGACCCGGCGCATACCAATTGGCCGTCCATTCCCACACGTTTCCAATTAAATCATAGACACCGAAATCGTTAGGCTTAAAGCACCCTACGGGTGCCAAGCCTACGTGATGATCATCTACTGTATTTTCAACTGGGAAATTACCCTGCCAAGTATTTGCATGATGGTGTCCGTCCGGCGCTAGCTCATTTCCATCCCAGGGATAGGTACTATTCCGCTTACTGCGAGCAACGAGTTCAAACTGTGCTTCCGTGGGTAGCTCCCTTCCAGCCCAACTTGCATAGGCTTGAGCATCTTCCCATGCGATATGAACGACCGGGTAATTGTCCCTACCTTCAATTGAACTCGTTGGCCCGTCAGGATGACGCCAATTCGCGCCCGCAACGTACGACCACCAGTTCGAACTAGCACTACTGTCCTTTGGTGATGTGAACAATATTGATCCCGGTTCCACCAAATTGGATGGAACGCCAGGCCAGTCTTCTGGATTTGGCTGTCGCTCCGCTACGGTAGCGTAGCCCGTCTCGATAACGAATTGAGTAAACTGTCCATTTGTAACCTCGTGCGTATCTATCCAAAAACTGGAGAGGGTCACCTCATGTGAAGGACCTTCCTCACGATAGGTGTCGTCATCCCCCATAACAAATGTTGCCCCTTCAACATAAACCTGAGAGCCTATTTGCTGGAAGCAGGCGTGGGATTTTGTAGTTAGGTCTTCATGACTAGCTTCCGCAGCAAATAAGGTGCTAGAAATTAAAATAGACCATGTTGAGCAGAAGAAAATGGATAAAAATATTAGAAAGCGACTGTTACTACCATTACCATCTTTGATGGCCTGCCCAGTATAAGTTCCTTCACTCATTATGCTGAAAAGATCCGTGATATGGCGATAAGTTTTCATAAAAAATTATTTATTCTATTGGGCAGGCTTTTCGAGGAAGCCTGCGAACAAGAACACCCTCTGCACCAAGGATGATATTAGTATAAGCATGCATTGCTGGGGATGCTAGAGTGCTTGAGTTGGGATATCACGCATAATCTATGCGTGATAAAAAATAAAGCAGAGCAAAGATGAAGAATTATCCATCAACGAGAAAATATAAAGCACCAAATATAATTACTAATGCAATATTAAGAAAGGCTAAGCTAATTGTATTAATGTTTTTTTTGAATACTCATTCTCTTATATTAGCTGAAGAAATTACAAATCCAGAAGATACAGAAATATGGGGGCCTATCCCATCGATAATAGAGACATCCAGTCAATCAGTACCATCAGATGCAATAATACTTTTTGATGGAGAATCATTAAATAATTGGAAAAAACTCGATGGTAGTGAGGCGCTTTGGTCGGTCGAAAAGGATGCCTTTACAATAAAGCCTGGAACTGGCGACATCATAACTAAGAAAAAATTTGCAGATATACAGTTACATATTGAGTGGCGCACCCCGATTGCAGGGGATGCCACAGGTCAAAATCGAGGTAATAGTGGTATCTTTTTTCAAAGACGTTATGAATTACAAGTACTGGATTCATTTAAAAATAAAACGTATGTCAATGGCCAAGCCGGAAGTGTATATAAGCAGTTTACCCCTTTAGTTAATGCCAGTAAGGGGCCTGGAATGTGGCAAACTTATGACATTATCTTTATAGCGCCGACTTTTAATATGGATAGAAGCCTCAAAACGAATGCAAGCATGACTGTTTTTCATAACGGTGTTTTGATTCAAAATAATTCCAGCCTAAGAGGGTCAACTACTTATATTGGCCTGCCTGAGTATGAATTTCACGAAGAGGATTCAATCTTACTTCAAGATCATGGTAGCAAGATCTCATTTAGGAATGCCTGGGTAAGAGAGTTATGACTTTTATGATTGAATACTCGCTGTTACAGGTATTTTACTTAGCGTTTCTTGTTACTTATGCCATCAGATCAGCCCCGCAGTTTTTCTGGTTGCGTAAGAATCCTGAGCCGAGTTAATGATTTCGACTTGGCCCCAAAATGACATCGATGCGATGCGAGCTGCATTGTCCGAAGCCGAGGTTGCGGTAGGCGAGGGCGAGGTACCAGTCGGTGCGGTCATTGTCGTCGATGGAAAAATCGTTGCAACGGGCCATAATCGCTCTGTTTCACAATTCGACCCCAGTGCTCATGCTGAGATCGTTGCATTGCGGGCCGCAGGTGCCAGTCTGGGCAATCACCGGCTCCCTGACGCCACACTGTACGTAACGCTTGAACCTTGCGTCATGTGCACGGGTGCGATCGTTCAGTCCAGAGTGAAGCGTGTGGTATTCGGTGCTTATGATAAGAAAGCGGGAGCGTTGGGTAGTGTCGAAGATTTGTCGGAATCTCGGGCGCTTAATCATCGCTTCGAAATCAACGGCGGCGTTCTTGCCGACGAGTCATCGAACTTGCTAAGACAGTTTTTCGAAGTACGGCGCTAGGTGTCGGTCGCTGGCTCACTTACCTCGATTTCGGCAGGCGATTCGATTTCTTCTTTCTCCGTTAGCCATAGCAGAATATTGTAATACGCGCGAATATTGTTGACGTACAATACTGGTTCCCAGCCGCGCGCATATCCGTACGGTACGCGTGAATACCACTTGCGTTGCGATAGCAAGGGTAGCGCTTCACTTATATTGACCCATATATCAGGATTGCCGCCGTCCCACTCGACGATCGTACGCGCGTCTTTGATGTGATTGAAACCCACGTTGTATGCTGCCAATGCCATCCACGTTCGGTCTGGCTCAGCGACCGTATCGGCAACACGCTCTATTTGTCGCGCAAAATACTGCGCGCCACCGAAAATACTGTTCTTTGGGTCAAGCCGATCATCCAGGCCCAAATATGCGGCGGTAGCAAGCGTTAGCATCATGATGCCGCGAACACCGGTTGGCGATCTAGCCTGTGAGCGCCAATGAGATTCCTGATAACCGATCGCAGCCAGAAGACGCCAGTCGACGTCCCATTGATTACCGGCCTCCTCAAACATCCCTCGGTAGCGGGGCAGCCGGGATTTAAAGTGACGAATGAAATTACGTGTGCCTACGTAGTCGAATTTCTTCGTAAATCCATAATAGCGATCTTGAACCTGTGTTAGCAGACCGTTACGATAGGACCTGATCAGGAAGTCATCCGCTCGGGCGAGCAGCGTGTCCCCGACTCCTTTGGGGAAGCCCCAGGCAATTGGGTCGCCGATATCGAGATCCAGCGCGACGCGCAAGTCCGGGTAGAAGTGACGTTGGATATCGAAATCTGGGCTGTCAGCGACTGTGATATCGATTTCGCCCGTCGCGACCTTGGCCAGAAGGTCGGCGACTTCGACATCGGCATTCTCTACCCAGTGCAACGCAGGATGTGACGTCTGAATGGTCGAGAGCAGGTCGACATGACTGCTATTGGCCGTGACCTCAATAGAGCGGTCCAGAAGATCATCCAATGATCGAGGTTTACCGGTGCCGAGCTTATAGATCATGTGAACATCAACAGACTTATAGGGATGACCGAAATTTAGGTACTCACGGCGTGTGTCAGTGATCGACAAGCCAGCCGCTGCCATATGCGACTTACCCGATGCTAGTCTGGGCAGAATATCTGAAATACTGGCGACCGGGTCCATGACCAGCGCGACACCGAGGTCATCAGCGAACGCCTGTGCAAGGTCGAACTCAGGACCGGAGGGACCATCGGGGGTGATAATGTACGCGGTCGGACTGTCACGTGTGACAACGCGTAGCTCACCCGTCTCGAGTACCTGATCCAGCAAAGGAGGAGGGCTCGAACAGGTGCCGATTAGTATGGCCAACGTGAAAATGATGATTGGACGCAATTCAGGCCTCCGTTCCGATAATGCGATTATGACACCCAATCTGTATAACGTCAGTGCCTTTGGGGCAGATTTCGTTCTGTCTTAAGGTAGGGTGTTTTTAGCCCACCCCAACCTGAAGGTAAGTCTGCTCCATAAGGCCACAAATTGAATAGGTCAATAAACTACATATTGACTAATGCAAGATGGTACTTTTGATACACTTTAATTCTAGTCACTAGAGTAAAGCTTTATGGATAATCAGCCTCTCTTTCATTTAGCATTTCCCGTAACTAATCTCGATAAAACTCGGGAGTTCTACTGCAATATATTGGGTTGCTCAACTGGACGAGAGTCTCAACGATGGATTGATTTTGATTTCTTTGGGCATCAACTGGTTGCTCATTTGGTGAATGCTAAAGATCATCCAGCGGCTACTAACAACGCGGTTGATGGGCACGCGGTACCAGCCTCACACTTTGGTGTAATTCTAGATTGGCAAGTCTTTGAGAGTTTTGTTGTCAAACTTGAGCGGTCCAAGATTGATTTTGTTATTGACCCATATCTGCGCTTTAAAGGCCAAAGAGGTGAACAAGCTACGCTCTTTATCCGTGATCCGAGCAACAATTATTTAGAATTTAAAGCGTTTCGCAATATCGATATGCTTTTTGACAAAGATATCGACAATGCCTAATTAGAAATGCAACGCTTGCTGGAAATTGCAAGAGATAAACAATAGAAGGCTTTAACAATATGGAAATGCACGTCTACCCAGTTCCCGATGCCACGAAAGAACGCACGTTAATTAATGAAGCGAGGTACGAAGAAATGTACGCACGCTCGGTGGACGACAACGAAGGGTTCTGGGCGGAGCAGGCACAGCGGATCGACTGGATGACACCATTCACAAAAACGAAAGACGTCAGTTTTTCGAAAGATGATTTACATATTCGCTGGTTTGAAGATGGCACACTCAATGCTTGTTACAACTGTGTGGATCGTCACCTCGACAGCAAAGGTGATGACGTCGCTATTATTTGGGAGGGCGATAATCCCAATCGCGGCCTCAAAATTACGTATTCCGAGTTGCACCAAAGAGTTTGCAGGTTCGCAAACGTGCTCAAAGCGCTTGGTGCCAAGAAGGGCGATCGGATTACGATCTATATGCCAATGATTCCAGAGGCAGCGATTTCAATGCTCGCGTGCGCTCGAATCGGCGCGGTTCATTCCGTCGTTTTCGGTGGCTTCTCGCCGGATGCGCTCGCCGGACGAATTCACGACTGTGAATCGAATATTGTGATCACTGCTGACGAGGGGCTTCGTGGTGGTAAGGGTATCCCTCTCAAAGCAAATGTAGACGCGGCGGCATCACGAGACGAAGTGACGACGCTCGAAAAAGTGCTAGTCGTCAGAAATACTGGCGCCGATATCGGATGGGTTGAGGGCCGAGACGCATGGCTGCATGAAATGGAAGAGCAGGTTGAGGCGGACTGTCCGTGCGAAGAGATGGGTGCTGAAGATCCTCTTTTCATACTCTATACCTCTGGCTCAACCGGTAAACCGAAAGGTGTATTGCACACAACCGGCGGTTATCTCGTTTATGCGTCGATGACGCATGAATATGTATTTGACTATCATCCAGGTGATATTTATTGGTGTACCGCGGACGTTGGCTGGGTTACCGGCCACAGTTATATCGTGTACGGACCGCTTGCTAATGGCGCTACCTCACTCATTTTTGAAGGTGTCCCAAACTACCCAACCTCGTCCCGCTTCTGGGAAGTTTGCGATAAACATCAGGTCAACATTTGTTACACGGCACCAACCGCGATTCGCGCATTGATGCGAGATGGCGACGATCCTGTGAAGAAAACTTCCCGCAAGAGTCTTCGCTTATTGGGCTCGGTCGGTGAGCCTATCAATCCGGAGGCATGGGAGTGGTACTACAAGGTCGTCGGCGAAAAGCGTTGCCCAATCGTGGATACATGGTGGCAAACGGAGACCGGTGGCATTCTGATTAGCCCGTTACCTGGTGCGATAGCATTGAAGCCTGGCTCCGCAACGCTCCCATTATTTGGCATCAAGCCCGAGATCGTTGATGGCGACGGCAACCGCCAAGAGGGTGTAGCCGAGGGTATTTTGATCTTAACTGACAGCTGGCCAGGCCAGATGCGAACGATCTATGGCGATCACCAACGTTTTATTGATACCTATTTTTCAACATTCGAGGGTAGTTACTTCACTGGTGATGGCGCGCGCCGTGACGAAGATGGGTACTACTGGATCACTGGCCGCGTAGATGATGTGCTGAATGTTTCAGGCCATCGTATAGGTACAGCTGAAGTCGAAAGTGCTCTTGTCGCACATCATGATGTTGCGGAGGCCGCGGTGGTTGGTTATCCGCATGAGATTAAAGGGCAGGGAATCTATGCGTATGTCACCTTAATGGCTGGTGTGAGTGAAAGCGATGAGTTGCGGGCTGAGTTGCAACAGTGGGTTCGTAAAGAAATCGGCCCGATCGCCAAGCCGGATTTTCTGCAATGGGCCCCAGGCTTGCCGAAGACTCGCTCAGGCAAAATCATGCGTCGAATTTTACGAAAGATTGTAGCGGATGATTTCGAAAATCTTGGCGACATATCGACGTTGACCGATCTGACTGTCGTCGATGACTTGATTAAGGGACGGCAGAACAGGGCAGGTTAGAGCGATGAAGGTCCTCCGCTAATCCCGATTGTATGTAATAGATAAATTTTGCATCGAATTAAGGCGATAGGTTGCCGAGTAGCTCACATAATGAGGAGGCTGGTGGGGCATGAATATAGTCGAATTAAAGCACATGCATATATTAGGCCTTATGACGTGAAAAGCGCGCCCAAAGCATGGGTTTTGGGTACACTACGCGCACCGCATTAGCAGCATGTCCAAAATGATCAAAAAGAAGCTTTTCAAAGTTGTTTTCATGAGTCAGGGTCAGGTCTATGAGATCTATGCCCGAAGTGTCGGTCATGGCGAGATGTTTGGTTTCGTTGAGGTCGAGGAACTGGTGTTTGGAGAACGGACGACTTTAGTGGTTGACCCATCTGAGGAAAAAATCAAATCAGAGTTCGAGAGCGTTAAGCGGACCTATTTACCGATGCATGCGATCATTCGAATTGACGAAGTAGACAAGCAAGGCGCCAGTAAGATTTCAAAGCTTGAGGGCGGCAATGTCGCTCAATTTCCGATGCCGATGTATACACCAGGAGACAAAGGCTAGGCCTATTATTATAGCGGATGCATATTTTTCAGATAGCATCTTGTATCATCCCGTTTTCGCCTCGAATCCTCGGTCACTATGCTTGAATTGCCCGGTCAACCGGCCCTTTCGGATTTCCGTGTAGCCAATCTGACGCGCAAGCTAAAACGCGTCGATGGGCGCGTCGAGTCGCTACAGGCCTGTTACGTCTATTTCGTTGTCACAAACAACAACCTATCTAGCAAGCAACGCTCACGACTAGATGCTCTACTGTTGTCCGGTGATAAGCCGGTAAAGCCCAAAAAGGGCGCCCACACAATTTTTGTGGTGCCACGTCCGGGCACTATTTCACCATGGTCCTCAAAAGCGACTGACATAGCCCGAGTTTGCGATATTGACGCAGTTGATCGTATTGAGAGGGGCATTTGCTACGCAGTGAAATTTTCGGGCAAGACTGATGATGCCGACGTCCTCGCGTTGTCTTTATTGCTTTCTGATCCCATGACCGATGCCGTCTTTACTGCCTCGGAGCAGGTTGAAGTATTATTTGCGGCACACGAACCAGCACCCGTCGTCAGCGTGCCGCTTGCTGAGATTGGGAGGGACGCGTTGGTCATGGCCAATAACGATTTAGGTCTGGCACTGAACGATGATGAGATTGACTATCTCGTTGCCAGCTATGCGGATTTGGATCGTGACCCCACTGATGCCGAGCTCATGATGTTTGCGCAGGCAAATTCGGAGCACTGTCGCCACAAGATATTTAACGCATCTTGGATCATCGACGGCAAACGACAAGATCAAAGACTGTTTCCAATGATTAAATCGACTACAGAGAAAACGCCAGAGGGTGTTATTTCTGCCTACAGTGACAATGCTGCCGTCATTGAAGGGTGGGATGGAGCGCGCTTGATGCCTTTATCCAGAGGTCGTGAATTTACCTATGTTAATGAGCCGATTCACATTCTCATGAAGGTTGAGACGCACAATCATCCAACGGCTATTTCGCCATTTCCCGGTGCGGCGACTGGTTCGGGCGGTGAGATCAGAGATGAAGGCGCGACGGGCCTCGGCGCGAAGCCAAAAGCCGGTCTTTCGGGGTTCACAGTGTCACACCTTCGAATCCCCGGTTATTCGCAGCCATGGGAGGATGATTTTCCTCACCCAGATCGAATGGCCACACCATTGGAGATCATGCTCGATGGACCAATCGGTGGCGCAGCCTTTAATAATGAATTTGGACGGCCGAATCTCGTAGGTTATTTTCGAACCTATGAAAGTCACTTACCAGGGCTCCCTGACAATGAAATTCGTGGCTATCACAAACCCATAATGATTGCCGGCGGAGTCGGCAATGTACGTGCCGAGCACGCGGTTAAGATCGATGTTCCGGTTGGTGCCAAGGTTGTCATCATTGGTGGACCGGCCATGCTGATAGGGCTTGGCGGCGGCGCCGCGTCATCGCTGGCCAGTGGCAGCTCGAGCGAGGATCTCGATTTTGCATCGGTGCAGCGCGGCAACCCAGAGATTGAGCGTCGCGCCCAGGAGGTCATAGACCGATGTTGCGCGATGGGTACTGACAGTCCGATTTTGCTGATTCATGATGTCGGTGCCGGCGGACTTTCCAATGCTGTCCCGGAAGCTGTCGATCACAGTAAGCATGGGGCTGATATCGAACTTCGCGATATCGCCAACGCCGAGCCTGGTATGTCACCAATGGGTATTTGGTGTAACGAGGCGCAAGAGCGTTATGTTTTGCTCATTGGTGATGATCGTATCAGTGAGTTTGAAGAACTATGCGATCGCGAGCGCTGCCCAGTCTCAGTTATTGGAGCGCTAACCGACGACGGCAAACTTGTTGTAAACGACCGGGACTTTGGGAATTGTGCTGTCGACATGCCGATGCAAATGCTTCTCGGTAATCCGCCAAAGATGGAGCGAAATGTTGAACGGCAGACTATGCCTGACGATGAGCTAAATCTGGAGGGCATTGAACTGAAGGAAGCTGCAATGCGTGTATTGCGCTTTCCAGCCGTCGCAGACAAGTCATTCCTGATACATATCGGTGATCGAACGGTGGGCGGTCTCAGCGCTAGAGACCAGTTGATCGGCCCGTGGCAGATTCCAGTCAGCGATGTTGCGATTACTTCGTCTGGCTTCAACAACAAAACCGGCGAAGCGATGGCAATGGGTGAGCGGACTCCGCTGGCATCTACCAACGCACCCGCGTCGGGCCGTATGGCAGTCGCCGAATCGATAACCAATATCGCAGCTGCACCGATCGAAAATTTAAGTAAGGTCCGCTTATCTGCGAACTGGATGGCCGCTGCTGGTCATCCAGGGGAGGATGCAAATCTGTTCGATACGGTTAAAGCCGTTGGTGACGAATTGTGTCGCGACATCGGAGTTGCTATTCCTGTCGGAAAAGATTCAATGTCGATGCAGACACGCTGGGAAGATGAGAGCGGCGAATACCAGGTTGTCGCGCCTGTCTCACTGATTGTATCGGCGTTTGCTCCCGTCACTGACGTAACGAAACATCTAACGCCGCAACTTCGTGAAACTGAGGGCTCAAGTTACTTACTACAATTTGATTTAGGGCAAGGTGCGAATCGGATGGGCGGATCCTGCCTGTTGCAGTCTTATCGCCGCAGCGGAGGACAAACGCCGGATCTGGACGATCCAAAACGACTGACGGGGTTTTTCGCCGCTGTTCAGGAAATGAACGCGCGCGGGATGTTGCTTGCCTATCATGATAGAAGTGATGGCGGGCTTTTTGCCACTGTCGCAGAAATGATATTTACAAGCCGAATCGGCGTGTCGTTATCACTCAGCGGATCCCACGTTGATCTGATCCGTCAGTTATTCAATGAAGAGTTGGGGGCTGTAGTTCAGGTTGAGAAGAACAAGCTGACACAAGTACAGATGGTGTTGAATCGATTCGGCGTTAGCGCTGCTGCTATAGGCAAAGTTGGCGGCGAACCGAAACTTATGGTGAATAGTGATGCATCCGGTGCAGACGAAGTGGTTCTGGACCTCGACCGCGTCACGATGCAGCGTGAATGGTCGGAAATGAGTTACCGAATTCAAGCAATGCGTGACAACCCAACAACTGCGAAAGAAGAGTTTGATCGAATTCTCGACGCCAAGGACCCGGGGCTGAATTCAACGCTCACATTTGATCCGTCGGACGATATTACTCGCATCGTGCGAAGCTCAGCGAGACCGCGCGTCGCGATTTTGCGAGAGCAGGGCGTCAATAGTCAATATGAAATGGCTGCTGCGTTTATGCGAGCCGGTTTTTCAGCCGTCGACGTCCACATGAGCGATCTACTTGAGGGGCGAGATACTCTCGACGAATATCAAGGGCTCGTGGCGTGCGGTGGATTTTCATTCGGTGACGTACTTGGAGCGGGTGGCGGTTGGGCCAAGTCGATTCTTTATCACTCTCGAACACGAGACCAGTTTTCCGCATTTTTTGAACGGAACGACTCGTTCGCCTTAGGCGTCTGTAATGGCTGCCAAATGATGTCGCACTTGCGAGAATTAATTCCTGGCGCTGAGAATTGGCCACGATTTCTACCTAATAAATCTGAGCAGTTCGAAGCTCGACTGAGCCTTGTCGAGATTGTCGAAAGCCCTTCAATATTATTGCAGGGCATGGCGGGATCACGGATGCCAATCGCAACATCGCATGGCGAGGGCCAGGCGGTATTCGCCGACGATACGGCGCGGTATACGTCGTCGTATACGGTCGCTCTTCGGTATATTGACAACTACGGTAATGTTGTCGATTCCTATCCGGCCAATCCGAACGGTTCTGCTGATGGTATCTGTGGTCTGAGCAATGAAGATGGACGAGTGACGATCATGATGCCGCATCCGGAGCGAGTCGCTATGACTCGACAAAACTCATGGCACCCGGATGATTGGGGCGAAGATGGTCCGTGGATGCGGATATTCCGCAATGCTCGTATTGCGATCGGGTAATAGTAAATTTTTTGCTGTGAATACTCGGCAAGCCACTTAGCTTCATCCTATCCTTCGTGAGCATGCGACGTTTCTCGTATCCGCCTTCTATATCGCCGCGTAACAGCAACAGTCGATCCAGTTCATCGTCACCTTTCCGTGCAGCCTTAAGTGTCCAGTTTTTTATACTTGATTCGATGTGGGTTTACCGCATCCGCACCGAGGCGGCGCTTCTTATCCTCTTCATAATCGGCATAGTTTCCCGCAAACCAGACCACCTCGCTGTTACCTTCAAACGCCAGAATGTGTGTCGCGATGCGATCGAGAAACCAGCGGTCATGCGAGATCACGATGGCCGATCCCGGGAATTCAAGTAATGCCTCTTCAAGCGCGCGCAGTGTTTCGACATCGAGATCATTGGTCGGCTCATCGAGCAATAGTAAATTGCCGCCGGCTCGCAACATTTTTGCCAGATGTACCCGGTTGCGTTCACCACCCGACAATAGGCCAATCTTTTTTTGTTGATCTTGGCCGCGGAAATTAAAGCGTCCAACATAAGCGCGCGACGAGGTCTCGTAGTTCCCAACATGGATCAGATCAAGTCCGTCTGAGATTTCCTCCCACACGGTTTTATCATCATTAAGACTTTCACGGGATTGATCGACGCTCGCAAGTTCTACAGAATCGCCGAGCTTCAAGCTACCAGCATCTGGTTTTTCCTCGCCGGTTATCATACGAAACATTGTTGTCTTGCCTGCACCGTTGGGTCCGATGACGCCAACAATACCGCCCGGTGGCAATTGGAAGCTGAGTCCATCGATCAGCAACTTTTCGCCAAAGCCTTTCTTGAGATTATTGACCTCAAGAACAACATC
>Ga0055584_100003949_pt1 | contig 14546 bp, 10 predicted proteins | sample OSDHelmetaG_FD_58716 | JGI IMG/M metagenome (GOLD analysis project Ga0055584, IMG submission 58716) | Pelagic marine sediment microbial communities from the LTER site Helgoland, North Sea, for post-phytoplankton bloom and carbon turnover... | ecosystem: Environmental > Aquatic > Marine >... | reverse complement strand
CGTCGGTACGGACGACATCTTCGATACTCACTTCGGGAACGATTGATTGCGTTGATTCATTCACTCCCCCTGAAATCATGATGTGGCTATGAGTGTCGATGATTCCCGGAATTACGTACTTGCCCGTGGCGTCAATGACAGTCATTCCCTCATCCGCACTCAACTCTTGTCCAATCTTCGCAATCTTTCCGTCTCGAATCAGGATTGAGGTGTCTTCCAAAACTTCGCCCGTCCCGGTCATGATCGTGGCGTGAGTGATCAGGAGTTGGCCGTTGAGATCTCGCTGCATCTTCAGACGGTCAGCCTGAGTTTCCGTCGGCAATTCGCTGGTATTGGAGGGCTCGTCTTCAGGAATTTCCAGTGTGAGCTGAACGGGGTTCTTTTCTGCTGTTGAGGGTTCGACAGGTTTCCGTTTTGCCGACCATTCACTTGGTTTACCGAAGGGAGGGGTCAGCTTACCGGTCATATCGTCTTGCTTGATCGTCCCGGAGAATTTCAAAATCAATTCGCGTGCTCCCGCACCGATGACAATATTCCAGTTCAACTTGTCTCCGTCGATCTTTCCCGAATCGATCCGTCCATCGCCTTGCTCACTGCGGAACAACCCTTTGAGTCTGTTTCCGTCTTGTGTGAATTCGATCGTCGCGGTCGTATCAGCGGAATCATTTTGCAGGAGAAAGTTCCACGTTCCGGCGATGTTGTGCGAGGGAGCTTCACTTTCTTCACCTTTGGTTTCGAGAGGTTTGAGTTCGGTGTCGATTTCCTGTTGGCGACCATCAACAAACACGCGAGCGACTTTAGTGTCGTCTTCAAAAAGTGGCCCATTCGTCACAACAAGGTGTGCCAGAAACCCGGGTTCGATTTGGCCGACTCGTGGTAGCGAAAGCATCTTGGCAGGTGACGTAGTCAGTGAAGCGAGGGCTTCATCTGGCGAAAGGCCATGTTTGACGGCACGCCGTAATGCGGGAAGCAATCGGTCATGATCTTCAAGTCCTGTCGAGCCAACGGCCCAAGGGATACCGGCACCTTTCAGTTGCGAAAGAAATTCGACACGCTTCTTCCAATGATCGAGTTCTTCCTGTTGGACGGTAACCGGATCTTTGTGTTCTGCCTGGAACTCTGTCGGATTCTCTTCCGGTTCGACTTTTGGCTCCTCGCCGAAATCGAGTGACAGAATCAGACTTGCTTCGGCCTCCTTCAATTCTTCGAATGTTTTCCAACCTTCATCAACTCCCAGCAAGACAGGAGTGCCGGGGAGTTCGTGAGTTTGATGGAAGGTGAGCGTTCGCAAAATATCATCACGAGAGTCGGCTTGCCAAAACGCAATAAGTTCTGACCGATCTACCTGATTGAGCAACTCCCATGTCGGATCTTCGACCGGTCGAGAGACTTTTTGTTGTTCGGCGTACAACTTTTGATGCAGGGCATAACGGCGGGCATCGCTGATTGCTTGCCTTAAATGGGCGGTCGCCCCCATCAAAGTTGCCGGGTAAGTACTGCCGCCCGGAGCATAAAGGCGAAATGTGAGTCCGGCGGATTCATTCAAGACAATCTCTCGTAGAGGAGCATCACGAAGCGCAACAATGGTGGATTGTCCACTGCTTACACGCCCTTGTGGGACGACATGGGCCATGGTGAACCCTTGGGATGTCAGTTTTTTGAACGAACTGTCATCGCGAGTGAGTGCTCCTGACGATTCAAACTCCAGAGCAAGTTGGTGGCGGTTATCTTCGCGGGTGGCCGCGAGAGCGTATCGTTCGAATTCTGCTTTTCTCTGTTCCGGCTTCGGAAACTTGATCTCTTTTGGCAGCAAGGACCGACAGCGTGCATCGATCAAGCCTGCATAGAGGTAAAACCCTGTCAGATCAATCGACTTCACTCCGGGAGGAGCGGTAATCTCGGGACCGATCTCCTGAATCAGATCTCCCATCAACAGGACATTGGTGACAACAGGTTCAGCTCCCGGTTCTGTGATGACCGTGGCGTTTTTCAGTAGCCAGCCGGTTTGTTCGAATCCCGATGTGACCGATTGCCCAGAACTATCATGCTCGGAGACACAGCAAAGCACGACTGTCATCGACAAGACCGCAACAGACCACGAAATGAAACGGAATGGTTGAAAATTGAACATATATCGATCCGAAATGAACTATCTGAGAGAGAAACGGCTTCCAAAAAGTGAAACCGCCCCAATATCCTTCGCGCGTTAAGATTCGTCCTATTATGCTGATTCTTGGTAGTTTATGGCAACTGGGGAAGGTGTATTTCCAAGATTCCGCGAAAAACTCTCACTGAATAGTCCACTTGCAACGGGCATCTTTCTGTCGAAAAACCGCTGAATACAATTGACATTACATGCCGAAGAGATATGATACGAATAACTTAGGTACTCTTTACCTGAGTCACCTCACTCATTATGAGTGTTCTCCTGGTACTCAAACCAGTGGGAATTCAAGGCCGACATATAAGCGTTTGGTCAAGCTGCTTGATTTCCGGTTTAACAAGCGATAAACCGGGCATTCAAAATCCACACCGGTGGAAAAATGATGGGATCTTCCCATTCTCAACGGTGGGGACTGGATTCACAAATCGTGAATATCTCTCAAGCAGTCAGACACGTGTGTAGCGACCCAAATGGGAAGCTGCAAAAATCGGAAGTCGAACACTCTTCGATGGTATTTCAAAAGCCTCGTTGGGTCTGCACAGTCTTCCAATTGTGCGTTACCTCTTAAGGTACGCAGATACCACCGACATCGGAAATGTCGGGCCGAACTTAATGGTTCGGTGAAATCTGATACAGAAGTGCCTGCAATCGTTCTGCAGCTCTTCGCAATGTCTCTCAACGAACAGGTTAGACGTCTCAGTGACGATTCAGACGGAACAAATCCGCAGAGCGTTCACTGCTCTCTCGACAGAAGGGGTGATGATTTCCAACATCGCCGCCCCTCACACGTCCACTCTTAAAACCTCCATTGCTGGAACCATTCATGGCTGATTCAAAAACCGACGATTCATCGGAAACAACAAAGCCCAAGCGGAAACGAGCCACCAAAAAGAAAGTGGCAAAAAAAGAAACCGCGCAAAAGGACGTCGATATCATCTTCTCTGAGGATGATGGCCAAACTGCCGATAAGCCCAAACGCAAAAAACGCGCTAGCAAAAAAACAACAAAAGCGGCAGAGCCTGTGGCTTCTGAGACTCCTGAACCGACGCCGCCAAGCAAACCTCAAGAACCCTCTTCGAACTCTGAGTCGGCTCCACAAAACACAAATTCGCAAGAGGGCGAATCCAGCTCATCAAACTCCGGTGATGATTCCAACGATCGCCAGGACAACAATCGCGGTCGTCGCAATCGTGGTCGTCGTCGTCGTGGTGGCGGTCAGGGTGGATCTCAAGGCCAAGGAGGCGGAACCAACAACGGTGGTGGAAACAACCAGAACCGCGGTGGTGGAGGTGGTGGAAACTACAACAATCGCGGAAATAACAGCGGCAATAATCGAGGCAACAACCGCGGAAACAACCGTGGCAAAGGTCGCCAACGTCGATCCAACGTCGAACCCAGTACCGCAGAAATCGTCGGCCCTTACGAAGGTGTGCTGGAAATGCATCCCAAGGGTTATGGATTCTTGCGAGCCGCCGATGCCAATTATAGTGCTCAAGAGAGCGATCCGTTTGTCTCCAGCTCGTTGATTGAAAAATACAGCCTTCGCGAAGGTGTGAAAATCAACGGCGAAGTTGGTCCCGGAAGTCGTGGTCAAGGTCCACGATTGAAGACTGTCGAAAAAATTGATGATCGGACTCCCGAAGAGTACGAACAAATCAAGACGTTCGAAGAACTGACGGCGATCAGCCCGAACGAACAGGTGAAACTCGAAACCGGAGCCACGCCAATCACCACCCGCGTGGTCGATCTGCTGACTCCGATCGGTAAAGGCCAACGTGCTCTCATCGTGGCACCTCCAAGAACCGGTAAAACGATGTTGCTGCAAGATATGGCTCATGCCATTAGCATCAATCACCCGGAAATTCACCTGATCGTGTTGCTTATCGACGAACGACCGGAAGAAGTGACCGAGATGCGTCGCAATGTCAAAGGGGAAGTGATTGCTTCTTCGATGGACCGCGATGTCGAAAGTCACGTTCGCATCAGTCAGTTGATCTTCGAACGCGGCAAACGAATTGCCGAATCGGGTAAAGATGTTCTCATCCTTCTCGATTCGATCACACGCACAGCGCGTGCGTTCAACAAGTGGGTTGGCAACTCTGGACGAACACAAACAGGTGGTCTCGACATTCGTGCCCTCGACATTCCGAAGAAACTCTTCGGCACAGCACGCCGCTTTGAAGAAGGTGGCTCACTGACCGTCGTCGGAACAGCATTGATCGACACAGGAAGTCGTGCCGACGATGCGATTTTCCAGGAGTTCAAAGGGACTGGTAACATGGAGCTGGTGCTGAATCGCGATCTTGCCGATCGTCGCATTTGGCCCGCCATCGACATCAGCCTGTCGGGAACACGCCGTGAGGAATTGATCCTCTCGCCAGAAACTCTGGACGGTGCGACCATGTTACGCCGTTCTCTGGTCTCAATGAGTCCAGTAGAAGCCATGGAACAATTGACCAAAATCCTCCATAAGTATCCGACGAATACGGAGTTTCTGGAGCGGGTCAAAGCGATTCTGTAACGCGTTTTCCACACACAAAACGCGAAAGCCGGGTGAGACGAATTGTCTTCCCCGGCTTTTTTTGTGGGATAATTTTAGACGATTCAGATCCCAATAACGGTGAGAGGTCGTGACGCCGTGCGGTTCGGGAAACGAATATTGATCATTCCCGCTCGCGGAGACTGCGTACCACGGCGGTAAACCTCTGGTGCTGACGCACACCGTTTGGCGAGCAAACGGTGGTACCCATTTTGTTTGATCCGTGTCATCCGCGAAATCCGCGGTTCCACTCTTTCACACACCAGACATGGTGAGCGAACTCTCCAAACAAATCACCCACGCAAGTCATTCAAATCAGTTTCGACAACCTTGCGATCATTTTCGTCCTCGACCTGACTCGCATATTCTATCGCTTGCTGCAAATGCGATTCGAAGTTCGCTTGATCATTGGCGACTCGATATCCGCGTGCCAAAGTCTCATGAGCGTAGGCCAGATAGAATGCCGATTCACCGGCTGTTGCCAGGCATTTTTTTCCCCAAGCTACTGCTTCTTGTCCGTTATCCAAGACACTGTAAACACGCGAGACTTGCCAATAGCCGATGGATCGATTTTCGGGTGTGCAATCGGTACGTTGTGTCCAGTGAAACAAAGAAGCAAAAGTGTGTAACAACATCTGCTCATCATCCTCAGTACTTCGATTTGCCTTGTCCAGGTAACTCCATGTCTGGTTGAAGTATTCGACCGCCATCCATTTGTGTGCGGTGGCTTGCTCTGTTTCGTTCATCATGTTGCCTAGAGATAATATCACGAGCCTCGACAACCTGGATCACCAAACCACTTCCCGTGCTCTCCAGATCGATTTGAGAACTTCGTTGACATGTTGTTCATCGGCGAAGGGACTTAATAAGTACGATTTCAAGGCACTGACCGGTTCACCAGAATCCGACTCGCGATAGCAATCGGTCATCGAGATCACGACGCCTTGTCCGGTGAGTGCTTCGGATTGCATCTGCTCAAAGATACGGCGGTTATACTCGTTGTACTCGCGCAATTTTTCCGTGAACGCCGGGTCCTTCAATTCTCTGTCGTGGACTTCAAACGTATCAACGCCTTCGGGATAGACGCGAAACAGCGTCACAGGACCGAAGTTATCCCCGTTCAAAACAGTTGTCGCCGAGTGACCTTTTAATTGATCGCGAAGAGATTCCGCCAACGTCACCACATGCCCCAACAACGACCGCAAGCCATTTTTACCGAGTAGTTTCAAACTGGCAAACGCCGACATCGGACCTGCCGCGCTGCGGGAGGTTTCCAAAGAGTATCGACCGGGATGATAATCACCCGATTGAAACAAATAGGGTGTCTCGTCCTGTCCGCGCGAAATCAGTGCCAGGTCGTCCGCGTTCTTTGTCAGAAACAGACTCGATATGTAAGGCGTGTAACCGGTCTTGTGAAAATCGATGCCGGTGGAATCAGCGGCAGAGATATGTTTGATTCGGCGTACAGTTCCGGCCAGCGCCCGAACAGTTCGACTTGGGAATGCCAGCGGATTTTTCTCGAACGAATAGTCATGAAAAACCGACCAGGCCCAGCCGATGACCGCATCGGCGTGAACATGGGGAGTGTAGTCGAGTGCGAATTCGTCCGCCAATCGATCTCGAATTTCGATCACTTCTTCCAAATCATCGAGGCCGAAGTGATCGGTCGTCCCCATCGTGGCGACGATGCCGGCAATTTTCTTGCCCTGCTTCAAAAGATCGCGCAAATGAGATTCGAGTAAGCAGGTGCGAATTTCATTCTCGGGAGAAGCGGGAATTTCAATCACTTGATTGCTACCGATCCCCATCCACTGAGCGACTGTTCTCACCGCGTAATGTGCTCTCTCGGAACACAAAATGTAGGCAGGCTCGGTCAGTCCGGTTTTCCCTGTTCCCGGACACGCCTTTTCCAAACCCAGTTTCAAGCCGTAGAGCAGGGTGCCGGTCCCACCGAATGTGAACAACCCGCCCACTTTTTCGGGATCAAAGCCGAGAAGATCGGCTGTCATGGCGATGGTTTCGATCTCGCTGAGTACGATCCGCTGCGCCGATTCTTCGCTAGCCATGTTGGCGTTATAGATTGTCGGCAGTAACCCTCCGATGATCGACGGAATGGACGGGGGAGGGATCACATTGATTTGTGATTTGGGGTGTCCCCAGATGAACATTCCGTTCAAATGCTCGACAAGTTCGGTAGAGACTTGTTCAACGCTAGATGACTCTTCAGCGACGCGCTGGTTTTTGGCAGCCGCGTAATCGAGTTCTCCCGGCGTACCGAGCATCGGTGCCTGAGACTTCAGATCGTCGACCTGATCGAGCGCCCGCATGAACGAATACGCGAAGTAGGCGTCATGAACCCGGTCGGAGACCGGTTGCGGAAAAGACTGACGCAGGTCCTGAACGATGTTGTGGTAATTGGATTCGGTCATTTGTGGTTACTGCATTGGATATTTCTCAATCTCCTCATTCGCCCTTCGGGCACACTCTCCACCTTCAGAGGAGAAGGAACTATCCGCGGCTTCTATGATTAGAGATTATGAGACCTACCTGCATGCCACCCTCTCTTGCTCTGGAGGAGAGGGCCGGGGTGAGGAGGTTTTCTATAAACGACTATCAATCACTCCAAGTCGTAATCAATATCGACCCAAGTTCGTTTCTCGTTCGATTCCAGCACTGCGTCTGCGATGAACTGAGCCGACGCACCATGATCGAATCCGGGAACCGCGTCCCGTCCCTCAACGATGGCCGAGACAAACTCCCAGACAAGGTCATACCGGAAGACGGTACTCGGTTCACCCGCATGAGGATCACGCGGTGAGCCGGGAATGACCAGATGCTCTTCCGGGATGGGAACTTTTTCCATCGAACCACCGTACTTGCCGACGAGAATCACATTCGGGTCGGTCAACTGATAGACGGCAGACCCTTCGGAGCCGTTCACTTCGGCCCATTCAAAACCGACCCCCTTATTGTGATGACCTTTCATCACGGTGGAACCTTCCCAGACGCCGACCGCTCCACTCTTGAAGCGACCGATCAAAGACGACCAGTCATCCACTTCGGACGGAGGGCATGGTTTCCCATCTTCGGTCACATCGCGCGGAGTGAACTGAGCCACCGCACCGCAGACCGATTCTATCGGTCCCATCAGATCCTGTGCGAAATCGATTCTGTGGATCGTCATATCAAACAGGTCGCCGGCGCCCGCTTTGTCTTTGAATTGTCGCCAACCCCAACTCGTCTCGGGCAAGTCGAGAAAACGCTGCGATCGAAAATGGCGCGGTGTCCCCAGCTTCCCACTGTGAACAAGCTCGCGCAGAAATCTCATCGAGGGAGCAAAACGATAAGTGAATGCGGTCATGTGTCGCAAATCACGATCCCGTGCAGCGCGATACATTTCGGCAGAGTCAGAGAAGTTCAAGCCGAGAGGCTTCTCGCACATGACGTGCTTGCCACCTTCGAGACAAGCCAGAGTCAACTCTTTGTGTGTAAAGTTCGGTGTGGCGATGATCACCGCGTCGATGTCTTTGTCATCGGCAATCACCTGCACATCGTTCGTCGTTTTAATCGGCCCCCAATCCTTCTCTCGCTGAGCGAGTAAGGCCTCATTCGGATCGCAAACCGCGACTAACTCGGCACGGGGATCGACGTTAATGCCGGGAACATGATGAAAATCGGAGACGGCACCGGCACCGATAATGGCAATGCGAACTTGATCAGTCATGACATGGTATTTTCAAATGTAGAGAGGTAATCAATGACTCAATGGCAGGAGAAGATGATAACTGCAAGTAGCGTGAATTCCAATCCGATCACGCTGACTCATCAAGCTCCTTCACAAGCTGCCAGGCTTCTTTCGTTGTACTGATTTCTTCATTAAGTTGAGCGACGAATATGGCTTCGAGCAGAGTTTTGAACTGTTTGCCCGGCTTCATACCTGACTTGATGAGATCATCGCCTGTCAAAAGTGGCTCGGGGTTCAGAACCTCTGGAGGTGTGCTTTGTAGATAATGGTCGCAATATTCAAATGACTTCATCGACTCCATATCGACAAGTTCCGCGACACGTGTGTATTCCATCAAATCGTCTCGGTACTCGGCTGACAGAAGCCGCTTCAATTGATGGAGTGGCAAATCCTGAGGAGATTTCAGGTCTTCCAGATGAGTTAGTAACCAAACCATATGTTGACGCTGGTCGTTGGAAAGTTTCAACCTTCGTGCCAACTCACCCGCTTGACGAGGTGAAAGATGTCGTCCCACAATCACCAGCACCAACTCAGGCGATGGTGCTTCTAATTGCTGTAGAAGAGACATCAACTGCTGATGCTCTGTCGAACCAATCACAGGCAACGGAAGCTCGGGAAGAATGATGGGCCAAAGCCCCAACTCCAACGACATCTCGACTGCTTGTCGGCGATTGTCGTGGGCCAACATTTTACAAAGCTCTTGCGTGATACGTTCAACACTGACAACCGTTATCTCACTCACATGCTTTTTAACGGCATTCGCAGTCGATTCATCCAACTCAAATCCGAAGCGAGTCGCAAAACGGACTGCGCGCAGCATCCGCAATTTGTCTTCGGCAAATCGATCTTCGGGATTCCCAATACAACGGAGAATCCGACGTTTGAGATCGTTTTCTCCACCCACGAAATCATGAATCGTTTCTGTGATCGGATCGTAGAACATGCCGTTAATCGTGAAGTCGCGACGATGGGCATCTTCTTCCGGAGTGCAATACTCGACCGATTCAGGACGACGGCCATCGACATATTCTCCCTCGCGACGAAAGGTGGCCACTTCTACCGGTTCGACACCTTCGGGACCAAGCACTAACATGACACCGAAACTGGCACCGACGGGAACGGTCCGTTTTTTGCCGAAGACATCGCGGACCTCCTCAGGAGTGGCTGTTGTTGCCACATCGTAATCCGAGGGTTCATGCTCCAACACCAAGTCGCGCACACATCCACCCGCCCACAATGCCTGACAGCCGGCATCACGAAGTTGTTTGACCACATCGACAGCGAAGTCGCGTGCGGCGGACTGATGGAGTGACATATATAAGGTCAATCATTCATTCAACGGGAATACTTCAGCACAAAATCAATCAACGGTTGAGGATCATCCAGACCATGCTTGTGTCCGATGCCCGGCTTGATGACCACTTCAAGAGGTGCATTGGTTTTCTTCCAGGCAGTGATGATGGGAATGATATTCTCTTCCATCGGCACAATATCATCGGCATCACCCGTTACGACAAACAGTGGAAGCTTCGTGTTCGCGAGTTGTTTTGCCTGATTGATGGGATTGCCCATCCAGTCCATGGCTTGTTGATCGCTCTCAAACTCATACGCCTTCAACATGTTCTTCCACGTTGGCGGGGAACCTTTCCCTTTACCACGGCCGCCGGGCCAACTTTTGATATCGCACACCGGTGCGTCCACATAGAGGCAACTTACTTTGTCGGCATTACTGACGGCCCAGTTAAAGACAATCAAACCACCGCGACTCATCCCTTCGAGGACAGGTTTCGGGCCGAGCTGATATTGAGTCGTCAGAGTTTTGTAACAGTTGTCCCAATGCTTGACGGCGGCGGGTGAACCAAACAAGTTGGACACATCGCAATAGACGACATGATAACCGTCCTTCAAGAGAGCAATGTCCAACTCGGGACGATGACCGAAAAACCGTGCTCGCCAAATCCAGGGACGACCTTCTGCGACAGTTTTCGGTTCCACAACGATTGCGGGACGATCGTGAAGAGGAAAATCATGACGTGCGAATCCATGCCACTCACTCGACTTGCCCGGCCACTCTGCGGCAGAAGAATGAATCGCCAAAAGAAAGATCATCAAGGCGAACGATATCGACGTAATTCGATGAAACATGAACGCTCCGTTTGCGGATGTATTTATGCATTATGTATGACGTGTGACTGTGTGTGAGTCTTGATTATGACTGAGAGCGTGTATCGATGAAATTGCGGAAAGGCTCTTGGTGTCAGGATTTACAAAGAAATCGACTCCATCGAGCACTTTCTCACAAAAAATAATGATCCCAAATTCAATCTTTTCCGTTAAGATAAATTGACCCGAGACGAAGTTGCGTTTCCGAAGGTTAGTCAACCTGCGACTTCAGATCGAATGATGGCTGCCAATTCAAGAGCAGATCGATCATCCATTTCAATCAGGGAGGCCTCATGCCACTCAAAACTCTCCAAGACATTCGTGAATGGTCCAAGATTCAATGGTCTTTTTCGATCCTGATGACCATTTTCCTTTGCTGGGGCTCCTCTCAACTCTGGAGTGCATGGAATCGCCCGACCGATGAAACGATCCTGCTTGGGCAAGAGTTATTCGTCCACGAATGGACTGCCGGCGATACTCTGTCCCCAGAAGGGGACGGCTTGGGACCAGTCTTTAATGCCAAGTCGTGTGTTGCCTGTCACTTTCAAGGAGGTGTCGGTGGAGCGGGCCCCAACGAACATAACGTGACAGCATTCACTGCGTTTTCAAAACCGCAAGATTCTGAGGCAAAAATCATACAGGGTGTCGTTCATGCAGACGCACTTATGCCCTCACAATTGGAAACGACCGAAAAACTGCGACAAGCGTTCCCGATCATCAAAGGTGTCGTGAGAAATGACGGGCACTGTTCTTATCAGGAACCAGACTTCAATCCGTTAATCATGGCGTCCATCAACACACCCGCGCTCTTCGGAATGGGAGAGATTGACCGCATCTCGGGCAGTAAAATCAGAAATGCCCGTCGTTGGAAATTGATCAGCAACGTCGGCCAGGAACTGCAAGGCAACTTCGACTCCATCCCCTCAGGACGGCCTCACATCCTGCCCGATGGACGAGTCGGGAAATTTGGCTGGAAGGCCCAATTTGCCACACTGGAAGAATTTGTCGCCGCTGCCTGTGCCGTCGAAATTGGATTGACCAACCCGATGCGCAAACAAGATCTTCCTCACACTCATCATCCCGATAAGGAAGCCGGGCTCGACATCGATCGTCGGCAGTTCAACGCCTTGGTGCAGTTTTGTGCCACACTCCCTGTTCCTCGCGAAGTTGCAGGCGAGACTCTTGCCGAACAAAGCGACATACAACATGGACGCCAACTTTTCAGCACTGTCGGTTGTGCACAGTGTCACACTCCCGATGTCGATGGCGTCGCGGGAGTCTACAGCAATTTCTTGCTGTATTCCCTCGAAGACTCCGACTCGGGAGTCGATTCGTACGAAGAGTTCCCCGAAGACTTTGACATTCCCGGCAGCGAACCTCAACCGGATGAATGGAAGACTCCTCCGTTGTGGGGAGTGGCAGACTCTGCACCCTATATGCATGATGGTTCAGCATCGACTCTCGAAGCAGCGATCTCCGCGCATCATGGAGCGGCCAGAAGCGTGAGAGCGAAGTATCTGGATCTCGACCGCAACGATCAGCTTGCAGTGCTCAAGTTCTTGCGATCACTGAAAGCACCGATCCCGCAGAAGAGCGCAACGACCGATGCCGTAATTGCCAATCGCTGAGACCATGTGTCAGCGATTGTTCTCAAACACAGAGAATCACTCGGCTGTTGAAGAGCCTTCAGTCTCTGAATCTTCAAGAAACATATCTTCGGGTGAGCCCGAGGCGTCTCCCAGATCATCTTCGGTCGGGGCAGGGGGTTCTGGAACCACTTGCGTCGTTCCCGAATCGGAACAGCCCGCCAAACAAAAAGAGAGCATCAAGAGGAGCGATAAGAGAGTGATGTTTTTCATCCGTGGTATTCCATCAAGAAATGATTAAACCTTTGAGACAACAATTGCGTAAGCATAACAGATTCACGGCAAATCAGGAATCAAATCGAGGAAAGGCTTGTTGCACGGCTTCCTTGATACTGCAACAATGTTTAGATCATTTTATCTGAATTCTCCTACTTTTCCAGTTTTCCGGGAATAATCCCGACCCTCCCCGTCTCTTAAATTACTGAGTACAGATGTCTGAAGCGTCTTCTCAACCAGATCTTCGCCAATTGATCGAAGAGCATTACGACATGCTCTTTCGATTTGCCTGGCGTCTCTCTGGCTCCAAGGAAGATGCCGAAGATCTGACGCAACAAACTTTTTTGACTGCTCAAAGAAAACTGCACCAATTGCAGGATCCGGAAGCCGTCAAATCCTGGCTGTGTACGATCTTGAGACACCTGTTCTTGCGAACAAAGACTCAGAAGCAAACTTCGTTGGAACTGATTCCAGAACCCGATCTCACCAGCTCGGACGAAGACGGTCTTGACACTTTTGATTCTGAGGCTCTACAAGCGGCATTAGATGACTTGCCTGAAGATTTTCGGACACCGATTTTACTGTTTTATCTGGGAGAACTTTCTTACACAGAGATCGCCGACGAGATGGGGATTCCTCTCGGAACGGTGATGAGCCGTTTGGCTCGGGGCCGGGAATATTTGAAGCAAAAACTGATCTCTCGCGGTTTTATAGAAACTCCCTTTTGATATTTGCCTTTGCGACCTATGAACATTTCCAAGCTTCACAACCTGATGGATCGACTCGCTCATCAACATGATGAGAGTGAAGAGGCTGTGTTCACAGAACAAGATCTCCAACTTGAAGAAGCGATTTCTCAACACTCTGAATGGGCCGACGAGATGCGTTCTCGCGAACAGTTTGATGTTCAACTTTGCGAGACTCTTGTTGACTTGGATGTCCCCAGCGGAGGTAAAGAGAAACTGCTGGCACTCGTCGAAGCAGACGCGTCTGCCACCCTCTCTCTCAATCAGCACGAGACCTCGCCTCACAAACGACCTTCACGTCGTCGTGCGATCGGTCTCTTCTCGGCAGCAACCCTTCTGTTTCTGATTTCGCTCGGCGTGTTTCTTTCCAATCTAAGCCCTGTCCTGACGGTGGCAGGAGTTGAGCAAAACATGCCTCGACTGTGGGATCTTTCTGCGGAAGAGTTAGTTCCCGCCAATGTCGATTCCCGCATCGTGGCCAGCCTGCCAACTCACGAATGGGAGACGCCTCGTATTCGCTATCAAGCTGACTGGTCACCGACCCAGCTTGACTCACCTTCCGAGCAGATGGCTGCGTTCCGGAAGTTCTCGTTTCAATCTGCACGGGGATTTATTCACAACGGATTATTGGTCAGCCTTCCCGCTTCCAAATTCGCGCAAGACGAACACCCTTCCGCATCCAGTCCGTTTTCTGCCGACATCCGCTACCTGTCCACTCCCAGTGGAGTAACACTCGCCATTGTCACCTGGTCAAACCCACAAACCGACAGCGTTTATTTCCTGGCGGTTCCGGCAGACACTCGCACTCTCGAAGCTCTGGATGCTTTGCTCTACGTCAATCCGGTTTAACATCTTCTCGTCTTCACTTTTATCGAGAGATTCTGTTATTCCCGCAACTCGCATGATACGCTGAACGCCTCTTCGCACACCGACTCCAGAGGACTTCCAGCATGCGTCTCACTCTCACTTGTCTGCTTTATTTTTCATTGGTTCTGTTCTCACATGCTGCAGAACGTCCCAATATTCTGTTTATCATTTCGGACGATCTCTCGGCGGAAGCGTTGTCTTGTTACGGCAACGAACAGTGCCAGACACCCCACATCGATTCTCTCGCCAGGCAGGGGATGAAGTTCACTCGTGCTTACTGCCAATTCCCCGTTTGTGGGCCATCTCGTGCCGCGTTGATGTCGGGGATGTATCCTCAAGCGGTCGGCGTGACTGGTAACGGCAGTTCGGATAATTTCTCGAAACGTATGGGCGACCGACCGTCCATGTCTCAACTGTTTAAGGAGAACGGCTGGTATTCGGCCCGAGTGAGCAAGATTTA
>Ga0055584_100003948_pt1 | contig 14548 bp, 15 predicted proteins | sample OSDHelmetaG_FD_58716 | JGI IMG/M metagenome (GOLD analysis project Ga0055584, IMG submission 58716) | Pelagic marine sediment microbial communities from the LTER site Helgoland, North Sea, for post-phytoplankton bloom and carbon turnover... | ecosystem: Environmental > Aquatic > Marine >... | reverse complement strand
ACCTCTCTCTTAAATCTTTACCCTTAATAGTTCACTTTTTGCTGACGGTATACACCATTCAACTTTCCAGTTAGTCGCGTATTTGGCATAAATGCTCATACACAAGAACAGAACAAACAAAAGCGACCATACAACAATTCGGATTAGCTTGGTTCGAATGACATCTACCTCGATTTTAATATCTTCTCTGATAAAGGTATTGTGTAGTGACCATCCTGTAAGTTCAACTGGAGCATAAACAAGAAATGAATTATCATCGGTGGTGGCACTAATGTGGTCCATTATCCCAGATTCACCGTTCTTCGACTTTTCGGCTAAGATTCTTCTATCGTTGTCATTTTCTTCCTCTGCAATGTCTAGTATCGTCTTACCATTAGAGACATATTCAGTTTTGGGATGATACATGTAAACCCCGTCTTTGGAAATCAGGGCACCAAATCCACTGGTGCCTAAATTCATGTTGTCAATAATGGTTTTTAGGTGATTCAGCGAAATATCTACCGTTACCACGCCTAATGGCTTTTGTTTCTTTGTAATTGAATCGACTTCATAAAATACAGATGAATAGGTTAAAATGGTTGTCTGAGCAACTGGACCCCAATATGGTTCTCCCCACCCATCTCCACCGTTTATTGCATCACTGAACCATTGGTATATCGCAGTATCCGTATAGTCATAGTCTATATACTCAAAATGTGTAAATCCAGAGTTTTTATTTGACTTCCGGTAATAGGGAGCGTATAACCGCTTGGATGGGTCGTATCCGTAAGGACGGTATGCAATGGCCGACCCATAATAATTGTCGTGTTTGCTGACTAATTCTTTAATTTTTTCAAGGCATTCGCGTTCGGTTAATATTCCATCGGTTAGGTGTTGAGCAATGGCATCCGTCCTGTGCATCGCCTTGATTAAAACTTCTTGAATACTTTCAGCCCCATCTTTCGTAATGTTTTGTAACTCCTGCTTGATTACGGTCTGAGTTTTATTGTGGTAGACGACATAGGCCCAAATAGAGATACCCACAGACACCAAAAAACCTAATGCTAAGATGATAAGAATCGACCTTGTCAGCTTCGTTGCAGGGCTTCTATGTTTTAACCTTGTTTCTTCGCTCATTCCATTAAAACATTTAACAAATCATTATTAACTTGGTATTATTCTGAATCAAATTATCAATCTGCAAGGCCTGAAACCGATAAGCGGACTTATCAAATTTAGCTTTGAAAGACTCACTGGAACCTATACATGATACAGATTGAATGTCCATTTCAGTCACCGAATGTAATTAAAGAATCATTTAATACGAAGACAATCGCTAATTAACCTAAGACTAAAAGCGCAATTGGTAGGGGTTTTGGTGTTATATCAGGTATATAAATATGAACCGAAATAAACCATTCAGGCAATCTACCTTTGCCGTATGACAGGGCGCAATAAAAATCAGGAAGATATCTTGGCGAAACTCGGCATTACGGCGTTAAATCCAATGCAAGAAAAGGCGCATGACGCGATTTCGAACCATCCAAATACAGTGTTGCTGTCGCCTACTGGCACTGGTAAAACCTTGGCATTTTTACTCCCCATTTTGCCGATGTTAGACCCAAGTTTGGAGCAAATACAAGCCCTAATTTTGGTGCCATCAAGGGAACTCGCTATCCAAATCGAACAAGTGGTTCGTGAAATGGGAACAGGTTTTAAAACAAACGCCGTTTATGGTGGCCGAGCTGGGACAAAAGATAAAATAGAACTTCAACATCCACCAACCATTCTGATTGGAACGCCTGGCCGAGTGGCAGACCACATCAAACGTGAAACCATTCAGATTGACCACGTCAAAATATTAGTCCTTGATGAGTTCGATAAGTCACTGGAAGTAGGATTTACGGAGCAAATGCAAGAAATTGTGGAGTCACTGCCGAACGTACAAAAGAAGATTTTAACGTCGGCAACTCAAAAAGTGAAAGTGCCTGCATTTGTTGGCGTTCGGGATCCCATGCATTTGAACTTTTTAAGAAATGCCAACCATCAACTTGATGTGAAGTTGGTTGTTTCCAAAAACGAGGACAAGCTTGATGCCATTGTTCAATTGGTTCGTCACATAGGCGACGGAAATGGCATTATTTTTTGTAACTTAAAAGACAGTATTCAAAAGGTAAGTGGTGCATTGAAGTCGAATAAGATCGACCATACCTGTTTTTACGGCGGATTGGAGCAAATTGACCGAGAACGCGCCTTAATTAAGTTCCGAAATGGAACACACCGCATTCTCATAGCCACCGATTTGGCTGCCCGCGGAATTGACGTGCCTGACTTGGATTTCATCATCCATTTTGAATTACCTCCGCGACCGGATGAGTTTATTCATCGCAACGGTAGGACTGCCAGAATGAACAGCGGTGGAACTGCTTATATACTTAAATGGGATAAAGAAGAACTTCCTGTTTTTGCTAAAAACGCAGAAATGATAAAACTAAAATCTGCTCCAAAACTGTTGAAAAAAGAGTGGGAGACCATCTACATTTCAGGCGGCCGAAAAGATAAAATATCGAAAGGAGACATTGCGGGATTGTTTATGAAGCAAGGTCAATTAGGTCCGGACGAGCTTGGTGTCATTGAGTTGAAACAAGACTGTGCTTATGTATCGGTACCACATAAAAAAGCACAACAACTGATTCATGAACTGAACAATGCGAGGCTGAAAAAGAAAAAAGTGCGCATCAGTCTGTTAAAATAGCCCATCACCTGCTTTGTTGTATCAATGCAAACCAATAACTTTAACACATTGAAACTTTGGTTAAGCATATTGATTATTTGTGTGAGCATGGTATCAGCCTCAGCTCAAGAATTCGAAGTTCCTTTGGACTATACTTTTGATTCAACCACCAACTATGCTGCGTACGATTCAACCATCATTGCCTGTTTTCACTGGCTCATGAATGAACCTTGCAATGTTGATTTGGTGAAAAGGAAGTCAGCACGAAAATTCCTTAACGACTGGATTGAAGCTACGCCAACGGTAACCGTTACAATTTCACAAGATGTATTGCCCTATTTAGAAAGCAGTCCAGACTTAGTCCTTTATTTTATGGGAGGATGGGTTGTTCACGCACTTAATGCAAGCAATTACGATGAAGTTTCAGCAAGCTTGGCCGGAACAGAAGCAGTTTTGACGTTTTACACAAAAAACAAATCCTTTTTACGACAAGACGACCACATTGACCGCTTGTTAGTTTTAAAAAAGAAAGGAAAACTAGAAAAGCGAATTCGCAGGAGTGTTAAGTAGTTTGATATGACGGAAGTCAAAACGATCGTGCACCATTTCAATAGTCCTTTTTAAATATATTCGCATCAGTCAACCTAAACGCCTATGCCTCAACGTAAGTTTTTATCCCTTGTATCGATTATTCTTTGTCTTTCACTTTTTGGGTGTAATGCCTACAAAGACGTAAGTTTATCAAACGATGTATTCTTAAGCCATAAAATTTGGAAAGAGAATTACGATAAGTATGTGTATTTGGTTCACGACGATGGCAAAACGTATACGTTAGACGATGTGACGGTTGTAAAAGACTCCACCAATACAAAGGTGAAAGTACTCTCAGGTACTTCGAATCTGTTGGTGGCAGATTCCATGACCAAAAAGTCGAAGAATGAAATCAAAAAGGAAAAGCGCAAGGAAGTCCATTTGTATTTAACCAAGGATGAAAGTCGAGAAATAGAAGATGGGGCAGGCATAGAACTGGATGAAACAGATATCCAAAAAGTGACGATGCAGGGCTGTAAATACAAAGGGGTTTTGGCAGTTGTGCTGGGTATTGTGGGTGTTTTTGTTGGACTAATCTTGTTGTTGTTTGTCGTCTTATTTATCGCCTTGTTAACTAATGGCAGCGGCGGGGGCTCTGATTCAAATTCTGATCCACAGTGTTATGTCGCAACGATGGTATATGGGTCTACCGAGTCTCCAGAAGTACTAACGCTCAGAAGATTTAGAGACCAATATTTAAAACCATACAAACTGGGAAGATTGTTCATTGATTGGTATTACAAAAACTCTCCGAGTTTTGTGGCCAGACATCAGTCAAATTCAGTCCTCACGTCAGCCATTAAAACTATCTTGGACATATTGATTAGAGTGATTAATCGCTTCTAAGGTGCGTAGTTTTTTACTTGGATGTTTGATTGTATTTGCCGGACCGACGTTTGGGCAATCGGCATTTACAGTAAAGTATTTTGGTTTAACCATTCATCCGTTTGGTGATAAAACCGCTCATTTACAACCAAAAAAGCTTGACCCAAACGCTGTGTTTGTGTTGAATAAAGGGCTTTTCGTGGGGTATGAAAAATTCTTATATGAAGACCTCATCTCAGTAAAATTCATACAAGGGGTAATGACAGATTGCTCCGACGGTTTGGCTGAGGTGAGTCATTTAGGCATCCGAGCCACGTTGTTACAAAGCGATAAACATAGATTCTGTTTTGGTATCGGACCAACTTTAATCGTAAGAGAATCCTGGACTAGATTTGGTAAAGACTATACGTCATCAGGCTTTTTTAATGAAACGTATTCCAATCGACTTGGGGCCTTGCAATGGAAGTTTGTGCCGTATGCTTTTGAGTTAGAATATGATTATTGCATCACGCCAAAAGTTAACTTGTCAGTGAGTTTAACACCAGGTATTCCTTTGGCAAACATCATTTCCATAGGATGGAAACATTGGATTAAGGTAAAAACGTTCGATACCGACGTGCAGTTATACGTTCCAAAATCTTAAGACGGTAGCCAGCTTGGTGATTATTTTGGTACAGGATAACATGGTTTTAATCTTGCATTCGTTTCTTGTATTTGGCGACAGTATCAACGTGATTTGTGTGTAACGAATGAAAACAATCTTAGTCACAGGAAGCAACGGTTTATTAGGTCAGAAACTAACAGACTTATACCTCACCAAACCCAATGTGAAGCTTGTTGCTACGGCAAGAGGACAAAACAGACATCCAGTAACGGAAGGGTATACGTATGCTGAAATGGATATCAGCGATGCAGGAAACGTGCAGACGGTAATGACTCAGTACAAACCTGATGTGGTGATTCACGGAGCAGCTATGACCAATGTGGATGCGTGTGAATTAGACCCAGAGGCGTGCGAATTGCTAAACGTAACCGCTACACAACACCTTGTCGATGCTGCCAATCAAGTTGGAGCACATTTTCTATTCGTTTCTACAGATTTTATTTTCGACGGCACATCTGGACCTTATAAAGAAGAAGACAAGCCAGCGCCACTCAGTATCTACGGACATGCGAAATTAAAGGCCGAACAGATTGTGATGAACCAGTGTACATCTTGGGCCATTGCTCGTACAGTATTGGTATATGGTTTGGTAGCCTACATGAGTAGAAGTAACATTGTTCTTTGGGCTCGTGAAAGTTTGGCCAACCACAAAAAGATTAATGTGGTTGACGACCAGTTTCGCTCACCAACCTTGGCTGAAGATTTAGCCATGGGCTGTGCACTCATAGCCGATCAAGAGGCCAAAGGCATATTCAACATTTCCGGTAAAGACCAAATGAATATCTATGAACTCGTGCAGCGAGTTGCTACCTATTTTGGTCTAAGTATGGAACATGTTTCAATGATAGACAGTGCCAGTTTAAACCAGCCGGCCAAACGTCCACCAGTTACAGGTTTCGATTTGTCTAAAAGCAAACGCATACTTGGATACAACCCGCATTCGTTTGATGAAGGAATCGCCATCATTTATGACCAATTTTTAAAAGCGCAGAAACCATGAAAAAAATCTTAGTCCTTTTAGTCTTTAGCATTATCGCAAGCTCTGTGTTTGCCCAATACAGCCGACCATATAGAGTAGCCTACAATGCTGAGAAGAAGTCTTACCTAGTAACCAATAGGGGCGATGGTAAGGTGTTGGAACTTGACTCGAATTATAAATTGAGCACGGTGATTACTGGCTTGGTCGACCCAAAAGATTTAGTTGTGGGGAATGTTGGTGGCAACAAAGGCTTATTGGTCATAGACGACAATAAAATTGTGGTGTACGATGCTTCTGGATATAACAAAATCATTTCATTCAATATTGCGAAACTAAGTTGGTCGGAGTACGAAGACATTGAAATGGATCCGCGTGATCCTAGATATTTTTATTTGTCGGATGTGGGCGCTGGAAGAATTATCAAAGGCAAGGTGGGGCCACCACCGTTCTACACACCAACATATACGACTTTGGTTTCTACAGGTTTAAACCGACCAAAAGGCTTACTGTTTAATAGCAAAAATGAGTTGTTGGTGGTAACCGATGATTCTTTAGCGAAAGTGGTAAAGATTGATACAGCTTCAGGAAAACTGACCACCGTTTTTACACCAGGGGTGGATAGTTTAAACAGTATCACGCAAGACAATGAAGGCAACTATTTCATCACCAATTGGGAGGATAGTTATCTATACCGTTGCGATAAAGATTTTAAAAATTTAACCAAATTGACGGGGTATAACAAACCTGCTGGAATGGCAGTCAACACCGAGTTAGATTTACTCATTGTGTTATGTCATTTCTGCAACAAAATGGAATTTCACAAACTGCATTACGTTGAGCCAAACTCGGGCGCAGGTGGATGTCCTGGGGATTCGATTGAGGTGAATGTCTCAGTAACCGCAGAAGGCGTTGGGACGTATAACAGTGGCAATGCATTCGAAGTAGAATTGTCAAACGCCTCTGGAAGTTTCGCGAAACCTACGACTATTGGAAAAGTAACCAGCACCGACAAACCGAAGTATATCAAGTGTTTGATTCCAGGTGACGCTTCAGGAAATGGATATAAGATTAGAATAAAATCAACCAGTCCGAGTTTTTATTCATCTGAAGAATCAATCAGTGTTTTTAATAAACCAGACTTAAGTAGCGTCGTTGAGAATTGGTCGTTATGTAAAGGATCAACCATTGAAATAGGCAGGTCTTCAGCAGCCGACGAATCGTATCATTGGAAGAACGGTGGTTTGTTGTCAGATTCCACTATTTCGAATCCATCTTTTACGGCAAGTGATACTGGCTATTATGCATGGACATTAACTGCCACCGACACTATATATCAATGTAAGAGCGAAGTGGAAGTCCAAATTAATGTCAATCCCGACATTCAACTGGAGAATCTCAATCGCAATGTGGAATTATGTGCAGGTGATTCTGTTCATCTTGGAGTGAGTAATTCTCCGTACACGTTTACTTGGTTCCCAGTTTCAGGTCTAAGTCGAACAGATACGCCAAATCCTAGGTTTGTTGGGTCATCGAACCAAACGTATACCATTAAGGTTGAAGATTTGAAAACGGGTTGTAGAGGCATAGATTCGGTGAACGTGAAGGTGAACCCATTACCTGATATTGTAGTTGAAGATTCACCCTATAGTTTTTGCGCTGGATCAGACATTAACTTAAACGTGACGACAACGACAGGCGTTCAATTCTTATGGTCTCCGTCTTTAGGCTTGTCTGGTGTCAATCAACAATCACCCTTGTTTTATTCGGAAAAAGACGGTGAATACGTGTATACTGTCCAAGTCACGGATCGATACAATTGCAAAATAAGTGCAACTGTTCAAGTGGTCAATAATGCCTTGCCGACGGGTGCTTTGACAGAAATCGGCGGTGCTGGAAATCAAACTGAAGGTTTCGAAATATCGGCAGACGGAAATATGAATGGCAGCGCTTATTGCGTATTACGCCTTGTTTCACGATCTGGACAACCTCATGCGATTGATACGTTTTATCAATTGCCAATAGGGGGATATAAGCTGGGTGTTGCATGGAAAGACACTGCCTTTACTGAAGGGTATTTACAATTTGTTTCTGATTCGGGTTGCGTTCAAAACAGCGATACATTAACCATGTTGTGGTTAAGTGTTAAAGATGTTTTTGTGACTGGAATAGAAGTCTATCCTAATCCGACAAGTGCGACAATTCACGTACAAACGGGAGGGGTGTTTGTTACATCCATTGTGGTTACCTCACTCAATGGCGTGGTTTTAGACGAGCAACATCAATTACTTCCATCCAGCATGCATAGCGTTGACCTTTCACGGTACCAAAACGGCGTATATATTTTGCATTTTACGGATGAACTAGGCTTACATTATCAGCAAAAAGTGGTAAAGTTGGAATAACCAAAACTTTATGACGCACGAAGAAAGAATCGCTTTATGCAAAATATGCAGTAACCGTAGTTTTGATTCTAAACTAGGAATTGCCTGTAGTTTGACAGGTCGTAGACCAGATTTTATTGGAACTACTAAAGATTTCATGAGGGATGAACATGAAATCGAAAAGGAACTGAAAAGAGAAGAAGAGGCTGCAGAAGACGAAAAAATATCAATAAATACCAAAATGGCAATTGGTGTGGTGTTGGTCTTAGCGGGAATCGTAGTGTACTTTATTACCAATGGAGGTTGGCTTTTTTATGGCGCTATTATCGTTGGATTGTATTGGATTGTATCAGGACTAAATGGAGACAAGCTAAAAATCAAAGAAGATTAATGCACGATCAAATACAGCGCACTCACCGCCATCATGATTTTGTACAGGCGATGTGCCCAAAACAATTGTTTCTTTCGATTACTGGTCATTAAGATGCCCCAGCTAAGTAAAATCAAGAAACTCATAAACATGGTGTATGCCATCACATAGTGACCGACTGACGCGTGGTAAAAGCATAGCAGTAAACCGACCATAACCACGGAAATCGTCCCAAAAATGTTCTTACTTACCTTCTCACCCCATTTGGTTGAGATAGATCTATTGCCGACTGCGATATCTCCGTCTATATTTTTAAGGTTTTTAATGTTTTCTCTGTTCATCAACAAACTCATAAAGATGCCACCATACAGCAGCATAATCCAGTTGATATGTTGGTAATACAACACAATGCTAAAAACTGCCAACACAGAAAGTATGGATGCCGTAAACTCTCGGATAACGGGAAGCTTCTGTAATTTGTGTGAGTAAAACCACAAACCAAAACTGAACGCGAAGAAAAAGAGGAAGACCCGCCAAGAAGCAAAGAAGGCAAACGCAAGTCCAATAGCATTTAGAACAAAATAGGTGTTCAGGCAAAACGACTTGCTGACAATCCGGTCAAACAATGCTTTGTGTGGACGGTTGATTAAGTCCTTTTCTAAATCGTAAAAACTATTGATGATAAAACCCGCTGCAACGATAAAGGTCGATGCTGCAATGATGAAGTGTAATTCAAAATCTTTTAATACCTCCCAGTGACCTTTGTTTGGTGTGAAGATGTAAATGGCAGCGATGTACTGGGTCAATGCGGTAAACAGCACATTTGGCCAGCGAATGATGGAAAGTAGGCCTAAAACCTTGACGAAAAAATAGCGTTTTTTACGGCTGAGTAGTGCCACTTTTAAAAAGTAAAGACAACTTCAAGTGGGTAATCCTTCAACCTCTTTTGAGCCTCGTCTAAATCTTGAGTAAACCCAAGGAAGTAACCTCCACCGCCACTACCACATAACTTTAGGTAGTAGGCATTTGATTCAATTCCTTCTTTCCAAAGCTTGTGAAACACACTTGGAATCATAGGTGAGAAATTCTTCAAAGCCAAGCTGGATAACGCTTTTATGTTAGAAAACAACGGTACGATGTCGCGTTTTAAAAACGCTTGGATACAGGCATCGTTGTATTTCTTGAACTCTTGTTTGAGCATGTTACGGAAACCTTCTTGCTTCATTTTTTCCATAAAAATGTTGACCATCGGTTCCGTTTTACCTGGTTGTCCGCTATTAATCAAAAAGATAGCGCCTTTACCTGTGGCGTTGTTCGATGGCAAACCAACGGTTCCCATTCTCTCTTTCGATTTTATCAAGACAGGCAGGTTGAGGTAGCAAATCAATGGATCCAAGCCTGAACTTTTTCCGTGAAAATAACTCTCCATCTGACCAAAAATAGTCTTCAAAGAAGTGATTTGTTTGCTACTCGGTTTTGTGTTAAAATCAATCTTGTCTACAGCATAGCGATTGTAAATCGCAGCCACCAAGGCCCCAGAACTACCAACGCCAAATCCCTGAGGAATACTTGAGTCGAAACACATTCCTTCAGCGATATCGATATTGAATTTGTCAACGTCGAAGTTGAAAAGTAAGTCGCCAGATGATTTAAGATCGGCTAAATATGAGCCAAATAATTGAAGGTGTTCGTTTGACGTAAGTGTATCACCCTCAAGTGTTTGGTTAAATTTTAAGCTTCCTTTATACGAGTTGTAGGGAATAGACAATCCCATCGAATCCTGGATAATTCCATACTCTCCAAATAGGAGGATCTTAGCGTAGAAAAGGGATTCTTTTAACATTATAATTTTGTTGGTCCTGTACCAACCGTATCGCAAATATACTGTCCATTTGCACAAAGTGCTGCAAGTTCATTGTCAATCAAGCGTCTTGCTTTGTCCACATCCTTTTCAGGATATAACATATGAACGTTTGCACCTGCGTCTAAGGTAAAAGCAATATGGCAGTCGTTTTGTTTGCGGAAATGTTGAATTTTTTGAATAATCGCCAAGGTATTTGGCAACATAAGAATAAAAGAAGGCGATGACGTCATCATCAATCCATGGAGCATAAGTGCTTCTGATTCAATTAGTTCTACAAAAGAATCTAAATCGCCATTCGACAAAATCTGCTTCAACTTTGACATGTTTTGTTGCGCAATCTCGAATCGCTTATCACTAAAAGGGTGGTTGTCTAATAATCCGTGACCAACTGAACTCGAGACAGATTTTTGTCCTTCATGCACCAATAAAATGGTGTCTTGGTACGTGTGGAAAACAGGATGTACGTCACTATATGGAACAGCAAATAAGTCGCTGCTACCTGCATAATCTGGATGTTGTCCCCATTCAACTAATCCGCCGTAGACTGACCGACTGGCGCTGCCACTGCCTATTCGTGCCAAATTACTCGCCTCTTCGAAAAATGGTTTTTGTAATACGTCAAGCGTTTCTAACAAGCTACATGTGCATAGTGCTAGGGCGCTCATGCCACTCGCTGAACTGGCAATGCCACTGCTATGCGGAAAGGTGTTAGACGTGTGGATCTCGAAAGCGTATTCCTTTATAATGGGGTAGTCTTGAGCAATTTTTTCGAAGTAAGCTGCTACTTTGGGTTTGAATGCGGCGTTCTCATGACCATCTAAAAACACAGTCAGTTCGGGAGAATCACTTTTAGTCCACTTCAATTCGGTAGTGGTATGGCAATTGGATAAAGTAAAGCTAATGCTCGCGTTTGCAGGAATTTGAAAACCTTTCTTTCCCCAATATTTGACCAAGGCAATATTGCTTGGACTCTGCCATTTGACGCTTCCTTTCATGAGCACGCGAAGATAACAAAGCTCTATACTATTTTGTTTCTAAATTCGTATTGATTGTAGACCCAATGCAACTCCGACAGAGATTTCTGGTATTGATGCTTTTTGTGTTCTCTCTGCAGACCATAGGTCAACCAGCTGTTAAACTCGATACCTTTGTACCGCCAAGGTTGTTGATTTCTGTGATGGCAGATCCGTTTTTTCTAACATACGAATATGCTGCACCAGATATAGGATTAGAACTACGATTAGTTAATCGGTTTAGTCTATACTCAAGTATTGGAACCTATCGGAGTACTGACTGGTTCAAACATCACATCCAAGCCAAAGGCATTCACACCAATACCCAGCTTCGTTATTACACAAAAAATAAGGGATTTTTCTCGTTGGCTTACGGCTATCAAGAATTAACGAGACCCATGTTTGGGACTTTCCCATCTGCCTCTGGATATTGTTTAAAAGAATCACAACTCAACCAATTTTGGCACAACTTGACAATCAATGCAGGAATGAGATCTACCTCCGGTAAATTTCTAGAATTAGAAATGTTCCTCGGTTATGGTGTGGGAATTCGGAATAATCATTTTACTGGATTAACCGCATTTGAAAACACCCTAGTCGGTTTTGATAAAATTCCGGAATATGAACGTATTGGTGGGGCTAATCGGTCAGTGATAAGTTCGGTGAACTGGAGTATCCGTGTGGCGTATATTATTCTGAAATGATTTCTATCCAATCATTTCTTCCCAACTCAAAATCGTATCGTACCCTTTGTTTCTAAAGTAGGCTTGGTCCTCTGGGTTGCCCACCACCAAGATAAAATCACCGCCCCAACCTCCTAAAGATTTAATCGTAAAAGGATAGTCTCGGAAACGTTGATATTTGATTGTGGGACGATTAAGGAGGTGGCTAAGTTCTCGTTCATGAGACGTCATGATGTACGAAAACTCAGGAAGTGTTTCACACGTCAACAAGTCATTCGTCAATTCGTTAAACAGGGCAATGTCATGTAGTGAAACATTTTTGACATCAAACTGCTTTACTTCTTCTTCCGACTGCTTCTTTTCTCCGAGATACACGAAGAATATCTGTTTGCTGAAACTTGGCTCAAACTGTGTTTTTTCCCAAGTCGCTTGACCATTTTCTAAATGGTATAAGATGGCGTTGTTTTCCATACCAGTAGCCACATCATAGCCACTGCCTTTAAATCCGGCATGCAACAACTCAATTGGGTCTACGCCCGACCATTTGGCCAGATTGGCGACTAACGTCGAACTAGACCCCAAACCCCATTGTCGATCAAATTCTAAAGTTGTGGTGATGTCGTAACCTTGTTCGGATTGGAAGACGTTTGAATGCGTACTGATATACTGCAAAAGAGCGATAAGCCTTCTTTCAACCAATTCATCAACCGATTCTTCTACCGATAAATCCCGAAGCGAAAACTCGTTTTCGAACCAACAATTACCGTTATGGTCGATTGATTTCCAATGGATGGATGGTCTTTTGGATGGAGTCACCTGCATGGATTGCCCGCGTTTAGTGGGAATCGACAAAGCAGTGGCACCCGCCAAAACGACGTACTCTCCTGTGAGCATTAATTTACCGGAAGAATAAAACTCCATGAGGCAAATTTAGACGACTTCAATTATTAATTTTGGAGCGAAACGATTAACAATGGATAATTTAGGAATAGGAACAAGAATAAAACACACCACATATGGTCAAGGCATCATTTGCAGAATAGGTGTTGAGTACATGTCGATCAGTTTTTTTGAAGGCGGCTTACGTGAAATACCACGAACTGATGAAGGCATTGAAGTGATTGAAGCCATGGAAGCCAGTAGCAACATGGTGAGCTTCGATGAAGTGGAGGACATGCTTTATCGCATTTTAACAAAACACAGTGATACGTCAGAAGTTGTTGAAATCGCGGACAAGTTTAAAGGCGGATTGTTGGTGTTAGAACCAAAAGACGAAAACCTTCAAGTTAAGGAAATTCCAATTGATACCTTTTTTCATAAAATTGTGATGGTGCGTGATCGACTAAGAGTCTTAGAGCAAAACATCAATTCACATCCAGCTTTATCGGATGCAGATAAGGTAGGATTGCAACAGTATGTGACCAGGGCGTATGGTTCTTTAACCACGTTTAACGTGTTGTTCAAAAACAAAGACCATCAATTCAAAGGCGCCGGTAAGGGATAGTCCACTTCTTGTCGTTCAACGACTTCAATGATTTTGGGATTGGCTTTGGAAAAACGGATCATCACCCATCGGTTTTGCCTGTCCATCAACGTGTTGTGTGTTACCTTTAGGTGTTTGACTATGGTTTTGTCGTGCCCCATTGGCTTAAACGAAATTTGTATTTGGTTGTGCCCATGAATATCATCGTAGTCGACGATAGCATGTTTGGCGTAGTGTTTCATGTGGTACACTTTTCTGTAATGGTTTAATAAAGGAAGGGCGGCAAGAGCAATGAACGTGTATAACAACCAAGTGCGGGTACTTTTTTTAAAATAGCTCGATACCTTATTGCCAGAATAGGCTTTAAACCGCATCATTTTGTAAAGGTTTGAGTAAATACCAAAACTGGCAAAACCGAAGAAAAAGAATCCGAGTACGGCATACATGTGAGCGTATGATTCTTCATCAACGAACCAATTTGAATACACTTGTTGCCAACCAAATAGCGACAAAACTATCCAACCCAATACGCGGCACTCATACTTCAAGAAGTTGTCTTGTTTTTGATAATACAGCATGTCGATACGCAACTGTAGTCGTTCGACACGTTTTTTTCGTTCCTCGTATTCTTTTCTAGACCGTGGTCTTCGAGGGTCGCGATGCTCAGGTCTTTCATCATTGGCCTGTGCTGCTTTGGGTCTGTAGGTGGTTCTTGAGGTTGTTCGCCTTCCAGATTCTAAATAATACCGAAGCTTAACATCGTGATAATGTCTAGTGTTGTCATCAGATAAGGTGTCATAAGCCTTTGAAATGATTTTAAATCGTTCTCCATCTGAGTGCTTCGCAACGTCTGGATGGTGCAGTTTCGCCAGCTTGATATAGGCCTTTCTAACCGTTGCGTCGTCGGCAAAATTGGGAACTTCTAAAATTTTATAGCAGTTGATCAACAGTGGACTGGTTTTTGATTGTATTTAATCGGATA
>Ga0055584_100003947_pt1 | contig 14553 bp, 8 predicted proteins | sample OSDHelmetaG_FD_58716 | JGI IMG/M metagenome (GOLD analysis project Ga0055584, IMG submission 58716) | Pelagic marine sediment microbial communities from the LTER site Helgoland, North Sea, for post-phytoplankton bloom and carbon turnover... | ecosystem: Environmental > Aquatic > Marine >... | reverse complement strand
TAAATTTCGGTACCTATAGGTGCTGAAAAATCAAGTCCCTGATGAAATCTTCGTGTTTTATATATTGGGTCTATCCGCCATCCATACCCTGATGCTGTTCGTCGTAAATCTTTGTTTGATATTGGCTGTATTGCAGGAATGCATCTAATCATTTCTTCTTTACGAAGAGTTAAATCTATTATATCATCGAATGATTTAGATTGTACATATAACTGTTTCATAATACCGTCCAGCTTCTTTGCTGTATTTATAACTAGTTCGGCATTGTCCAGATCTTCCAAATATCGGTAACGGTTAACTCCCCCAAAACCAGCCCTTCTGATTGAGTTAGGAATAGAATCAGCCTGAAAAATTACGCGATAAACATTTTCGTCACGTTGTTGTATGTCATCTAAAACTAGCATGACTTGTTCTAGTTTCTTAGACATGATTTCATATTGTGAAATTAATCGGGAATTTTCCCTTTCAAGCTTTATCTCACGGGGGCTGTCAATTAAATATACATATGCAAAGAAAAAAACAAATCCCATTAAGGCACTGAACAGGGTATAGGTGAAAATACGGGATATATAGAAACGTATACCCGTTTCTATTCTATCATAACTCAGTGTTTCGGGGTTATATTTGTATTTTACTTTTGACATATAATAAAAAATTTGATGCTAAAATAGAAAAAAATGTGATTAAGATGCAAAAATCAGTCTATTAATCTATTTTTGCATGTCAATTACTAATAAATGCATAACTCAATAGTTAAAATGATTTAGATTTTGCATTTTTGTTTTTGTATGATATTATTTGTAAATATTTGTATTTACTGTATAATGTGAGGATTGCACACTAGTCAATCATAGCACGTTTGCTTTCTACGGTATTAATAAATAATAGTTTCATTTTTTTGATAAGTAGTAATATTAGGATAATTATTTATATGACAGCTTCTGAAATTAGAAAAAGTTTTCTGGATTATTTTGAATCCAAACAGCATCGAATAGTGCCTTCAGCTCCTATGGTGATAAAGGATGATCCCACTTTGATGTTTACCAATGCCGGGATGAATCAATTTAAGGATGCTTTTTTAGGTAATGTTAAACCTATTGCTAAAAGAGTTGCTGATACTCAAAAGTGTTTAAGAGTATCGGGTAAACACAATGATTTGGAAGAGGTAGGTCATGATACTTACCATCATACTATGTTTGAAATGCTTGGTAATTGGTCATTTGGTGACTATTTTAAAAAAGAAACGATTACCTGGGCATGGGATTATTTAGTCAATGTTTTGAAAATAGATAAGAATAATCTTTATGCTACTATTTTTGAAGGAGATGCTTCAGATGGAGTTGGTCGTGATACCGAAGCATATGATTTATGGAGAGAATTTTTGCCGGAAAACCGTATTATAAATGGTAATAAGAAGGATAATTTCTGGGAAATGGGTGAAACGGGGCCTTGTGGTCCCTGTTCAGAGGTTCATGTTGATTTACGTGATGATGCTGAAAAAGCGAGGGTCCCTGGTGAAAAATTAGTAAATAAAGATCATCCTGAAGTAATAGAAATTTGGAATTTAGTTTTTATTCAATATAATCGTCAGGCTAATGGGGCATTACTACCTCTTCCTCACAGGCATATTGATACCGGTATGGGGTTTGAGCGTCTTTGCAGAGTGTTGCAGAATAAAAAATCTAATTATGATACTGATGTATTTCAGCCCATTATTAAGAAGATTTCAGAAGTAGCAGGTATAAAATATGGTGCCGACCAAGAGTCTGATATTGCAATGAGGGTTGTTGCCGATCATTTTAGAACTATTGCATTTTCTATTTGTGATGGACAGTTACCTTCAAATAATAAAGCCGGCTATGTAATAAGAAGGATTTTGCGTAGGGCTGTCAGGTATTCTTATACTTTTTTAAAATTGAAGGAACCTTTTATGGGACAATTAACCGAGTCCTTAATTTCTACGATGGGGAATGCTTATCCTGAGCTTGGTGTACGTCAGGATTTAATTAAAAAAGTTGTAAGAGAAGAAGAGGAATCTTTTTTACGCACCCTTGATACTGGTATAGTTTTGTTAAATAAAATTATAGATGAATTAAAATCTAAAGATTATAAGGTTGTTGACGGACGATCTGCCTTTGAATTATATGATACTTTTGGTTTTCCACTTGATTTAACTGAGCTTATTTTGAAGGAAAATGGTTTGGTTGTGAATCGTAGGGAGTTTGAACAAGAGATGGAAGCTCAAAAATCAAGGGCCCGCAATGCGGCTGCTGTGGAGACTGATGATTGGGTGGTCTTAGCTGAAGATGATAGAGAGGAATTTATAGGATATGATTTTTTGGAGGCAGACGTTCATATAGTTAAATATAGAAAAGTTAAATCTAAGAAAAAGGAATTGTACCAGTTGGTATTTAATGTTACTCCTTTTTATGCTGAGGGGGGTGGACAAGTAGGCGATAGTGGATATATTGAGGCAGATGGAGAAAAATATGACATTATAGATACCAAGCGTGAGAATAATTTGATTATTCATGTTAGCGCCAGTTTACCTAAGAATTTAACATCTGATTATAAAGCTGTGGTAAATGTGGAAAAGAGACGAATGTCGGCTCGACATCATACTGCTACCCATTTGTTACATAGGGCGTTGAGGAAGTTTTTAGGTGATCATGTTGAGCAAAAAGGCTCATTGGTTAATCCCGATTATTTGCGTTTTGATTTCTCCCATTTTCAAAAGCTTAGTGATAAGGAGTTGCGTGCTGTTGAGCATGAGGTGAATAGTAAAATAAGAATGAATCTAATATTAGAAGAGCATAGGGAAATTCCTTTGTCAACTGCTAAGGATATGGGTGCTATGGCTTTATTTGGTGAGAAATATGGAGATGTGGTTAGGGCTATACGTTTTGGAGATTCCCTGGAACTTTGCGGAGGTACTCATGTTTCTGCTACCGGAGAAATTGGGTTGTTTAAAATAATAAGTGAAGCATCTGTAGCCTCCGGAATCAGGCGTATAGAAGCTGTGGTTGCCGATAAAGCGGAAGCCCTTTTTGATGAGCAATCAGATCTTTTGAAAGAACTCAGACTTATGTTTAAGAATCAAACTGATTTGCGTAAGAGTGTAGAAGCTTTATTCAATGAAAATACTATTTTATCTAAGCAGTTGGATGTTTTGCGTAATAATATTATGCAGATAGAGAAGCGATCTATTATAGAAGCTGCAAATTTAGTTAATGGGGTAATAGTTATTAATGCCAAGGTTCAGCAGGAGCTTGTTGGCAGCCTTAAGGATTTGGCTTTTCAACTTCGTTCTGAGAGTGAAAAAGAGATGGTGGCTGTACTAGGTGGAGAAGTAGATGGAAAAGTTCAGCTTTCAGTTATTGCATCAGATTCTTTGGTTAAGGCGGGAGTTTTAAATGCTGTTGAAATTATTAGGGCTGTTTCCTCAAAAATACAGGGTGGTGGTGGAGGTCAGCCTTTCTTTGCTACTGCGGGAGGTAAAAATCCTTCCGGACTTGATTCTGCCATAGAACAGGCTTTGGAGCTTGTAAATGATGCTATAAATAATAAATAGATTATAATATAAATGCCGGATTAGCCGGCATTTATATTATAAAAGGGGCCATTCTTCCTTTATCTCAGGTATGTTGGTGTTTTGTTTCATTACCTTTCGTGCTTTTATTAAATAACTATTCATTCCTTCCCACCCAGCCGGTATATGACTGGGAACACCCTTTGCTGAATATATAGATGCAGGTAAGATGTAGTACTGTTTTTTGCCATTTTCTATGGGAGTATGCACCCATGTGAGTAGGTGTTCTGCTTTTGCAATAGAGGTTATTCCATCTTCTTTATTTAGTTCTATACGCAGCATTGCTCCTCCATCAGTATAAGATTTCCGTTGATTAGATACGAAATTGCCAAGTGAATATACTACAAGTTTTTCTTTTCCCTTTTCTTCTTTATACAGGTGCATGGGTTGTACCACATGGGGGTGAGAACCTATAATAATGTCCACTCCCTCATCAAAAAGAAATTTTGCTGTTTCTTTTTGGCTATTGTCGGGAATAGTTTGATACTCCTTACCCCAATGTATAAATACAATGATTTTGTCGGGGTTCAAACTCTTTGTTTTTTTGAGGTGTTCTTTAATTTCTGATTTAATAATGTGATTTACTATGTTTGGTTGGCGAACCTTAATGCCATTAGTACCATAGGTATAGTTTAATAAAGCAATTCGTATACCTTCTATATCTATTATTTGAGGATTGTTATCATTTAAGTCTGCACTATCTTTAAATGTTCCTGTTCGTACAAAGTATTGTTCTTCTAAGATATCTATTGTGCGTTCCATTCCTCTTCTGCCTTTGTCATATGAATGATTATTGGCAGTAACTAAAGTGTTTACTCCAGCATTTTTTAATGCTATTGCTAATTCATCCGGAGATGTAAAGGCAGGATATCCAGCATATGGGGGTCCGGCAAGAGTAACTTCCAGATTTCCAGTTACTATATGTGCCGATCTGAATGTGGGTTCTATATATTTAAAACAAGTGTCATATTGATAACTGCCATCACTTTGCAGGGCGCTCTCAATTTGGGCATCGTGCCCCATTATATCACCAAAAAACAGTAGAGATACTTCCTGACTATTTAAGATAAAAGAATTAATAATAAGGATTATAGTAATGATAGTCTTATTCATTTGTTTATGTTTTTAGGTGAGTTATAATACGGATTTATTGTAGTTTTGTTGCCCGATTAATTTTATTTTTCCTTTTTTTGCCCTGCTTTACAGAATTGGATTAGGCATTATAGATGTGTGAAAAAATAATAATAGTATGAGAATTTGACTAAGGGGAAAGGTTTATTCTGGTCCTTTTGGTTAAAAACAATTTAATAAATTTATTAATTAGCTAATATGACTATTGAAAGGACTTTTGATCTTCTTGAGAATCTTAGGAAAAATTATAATAGATCAGATATTCTCGTTGCTAAACGAGAGGGGAACTGGATAAAATTTAGTGCTGAGGATTATAGCAGAACATCAAAGCGTTTCAGCTACGGTTTAATTTCTAGAGGTTTTAAAAAAGGTGATGTGGTTGCCACTATATCAAATAATCGTCCCGAATGGAATATGGTTGATATGGGTATGTCTATGATGGGTGTGATACATGTACCAATTTATCCAACTTTAGGTGATGATGAGTTTAAATACATACTAGAGCATTCTGATGCTAAGATGTTATTGGTTTCCGATAAAAATCTGTATAATCGATTAAGACCCATAGTAGATGAGATTGAAAATGAGGTGGATATATATACTTTTAATTTTTATGATGATTTACCTCACTGGAGTCATATCACAAATTTGGGTGAGATAGCAAGAGTTAGACATAAAGATGATTTGGTTGCTATACGCAACCAAATTAGTGCCGATGATGTTGTGTCAATTATTTACACATCAGGTACTACTGGAATGCCTAAGGGAGTAATGCTAAGTCATAGAAATTTTATTAGCAATTTGATGGCTTGTTCTGCTCTTTTTCCTTTAGATCAGGGAGACAGAATTCTTAGTTTTCTTCCCCTTTGTCATGTTTTCGAAAGAATGGTAAATTATCTTTTCCAATATAGAGGTTGTAGTATTTGTTATGCTGAAAGTATAGGAACAATTTCACAAAATATGATAGAAATACAGGCTAAGGCCTTTGTTACTGTACCTAGGGTTATAGAGCGAATATATGATCGTATAGTATCTAAGGGAGATGATTTAAGGGGACTTAAACGTGTTATTTTCTTTCAGGCACTTAAGTTGGGTGAGAAATATCGTGTTAATGGGAAGCATCATTTCTGGTATGGCTTTCGTCTTCACCTGGCTCGTAAGCTTGTGTTTTCAAAATGGCAGAAGGCTTTTGGTGGGCAATTAAAATTTGTAGTTTCAGGAGGAGCTGCTTTACAGCCTCGCTTGAGTCGTTTATTTTTTGCTGCCGGAATTCCTTTATTAGAAGGGTATGGGCTCACAGAAACATCTCCTGTTATAGCAGTAAATAATCTTGTAGAACATAATGGTTTGCACATAGGTACGGTTGGACCTGTTCTTAATAATGTGGAAGTTAAAATAGATGAAGACGGTGAGATTTTAGTGAAGGGGCCAAATGTAATGCTTGGTTACTATAAAAATTCAGAAACAACTGAACAGGTTATAGATAAAAATGGCTGGTTCCATACAGGGGATATTGGAACTCTGGTTAAAGACAGGTTCCTGAAAATTACAGATAGAAAAAAGGAGATGTTTAAGACCTCAAGTGGTAAGTATATTGCTCCCCAGATGATAGAGAATATGTTAAAGGAATCTTTTTTTATAGAGCAGGCTATGGTCGTTGGTGAAAATGAGAAGTTTGCAAGTGCTCTTTTGCTTCCTAATTTTGAATTGTTACATGCATGGGCTCATGAACAGAAGATACGTTTTCGTGATAATTCAGAGTTGATTTCCTTGCCTAAGGTTATTAAGAAATTTCAAAAAGAGGTGGATGTTTATAATGCTCAACTGGGGCAGCATGAGAAAATTAAACGTTTTAGATTGGTTTACGAAGACTGGAATTCTTCTACAGGTGAATTGTCGCCTACATTAAAACTCAGAAGAAGGGTCTTGTATAAAAAATATGCTGAAATATTAAGAGAAATTTATTCTTATTCGGAGGGTGAAGAAAATAGGGGTAAGCATAAGTTTTACTCCTAGTTGAAAGCTTGAATGCCATAGTTCACAAGTATGTCAGATTCAATAATTTATTTTTTTGATTTTTCATTGCTTTCTTGAAAAATATTTTACCTTTGAAGTATCTAATTATTATATTACAATATTATGAACAAAGGAATCGTAAAGTTTTTTAATGACACCAAAGGATTCGGTTTTATTAAAGATGAAGAATCAGGTGAAGAATACTTCGTACATGTGTCTGGTTTAGTAGACAAAATCAGGGAAGATGATGAAGTAACGTATGACTTGCAAGAAGGCCGTAAAGGCTTGAATGCCGTTAATGTTAAATTGGCTTAGTTATAATCAATTATAACTTTCTAAATTTAAAAGAGCTATTTCCTGTAGGAAATAGCTCTTATTATTTTTAGGAAGTTGAATATTATTAAATAATAGTAAAGTTAATCGAAGAATAGTGAGTAGGGTCTATTTAAAGCATCATTCAACTCTTGTAATCCAAGGTTTCGGCTAAATCGATATGTTTCTTTTCCTTCAAACCAAATTACTATTGTTGGTACCGCAAATATAGAAAGAGAGGCAGCTATATCAGGAGTGTTTTCTGTATCGCAATAAACCGTTTCTATTTTGGGGAATTTAGCGTTCATAAGGGATTCAATCTTGGGTTTAAGAACTTTACAAACATTGCATTTTTGGTGAGAGAAATATGCAAGTACAGCTGCTTGTTTTGCTATTATAGCATTAAATTCCTCAAGTGATTTAAGTTCTTTCATTGTTTACCTTTTATAAATAAGTACTGTTGCATATGCTGCAATTCCGTCGCCAACACCCACAAAGCCCATTTTCTCAGTTGTAGTTGCTTTGATGGATATTTGTGAAGTATCCAGAGTCATTACTTTTGCAAGAGTTGCTTGCATATTTTTAATAAAGGGGTTTATTTTGGGTAGTTGTAAACAAATTGTACTGTCTATATTTCCTACTTCATATCCATGCTCACGAATAATCAGCATGACTTTTTCCATCAATATTTTACTGTCTATTCCTTTTAACTTTTCATCGGTATCTGGGAAATGATATCCTATATCTCTTAAATTTGCAGCTCCTAAAAGGGCATCACAAATGGCATGAATAAGCACATCTCCATCTGAGTGTCCAAGAGAGCCTTTTTCAAATGGGATTTCTATTCCTCCTACCCAGAGTTTGTAACCAGAAGCGAGTTGGTGGACGTCGTAACCCATACCAACTCGCATATTCATATTTTGCATGATGCAATAGAAATGTTAGATTATATATTTAGTCCAGATTTACTCCTAAAGTAAAACGTATCGTATTGGCCAGTGGATTGTCTTGTACTACAGGAATTATGTATGAAGCATCAAGAGTCATCATATTAAACTTTAAACCTATACCAGCTGTAAAATGTTTACGATTACCCTTATTTTCATGTTCATGAAAATATCCGGCCCTTGCTGCAAATTGATTTGCATACCAATATTCGGCTCCAAAAGCATAGGTTATTTCCTGCAATTCTTCTTCCAGTCCACCAGGAGCATCTGAAAAAGAAGTGAACATAGCTTTGGTAACAGACATGTTGTTATATTCATTATAATAATCATCGGAACTGCCATCTACAGATGTTACTCCAGGTGTTGGTACTAATAGTTTATTTAAATCAAAATTGAAACTTACTTTATTGTAGTTATCCAGTTCTGATTCAAAGCTGGCTCCCAGTCTCATATTAGTAGGAATAAATTGATTGTTTACGTCATCATAAGATATTTTTTGACCTATATTTGATATGTTAATACCTGCCGCTAGTTGAGAGCTTTCACCCAAAATATCATTTAAAGGAGTGCGGAAATAAAAGGCAATATCTGCAGCAAAAGAGTTCCCAGGAGTTCTGTCTTCTTGCATAGTGTTTAAATCCGATCTTATATATCTAAAGGCTACAGATCCTGAAAATTTTTCAGAGAGCAGGCGTGTATATGCTATATCTAAAGCAAATTCATTAGGTTTTACAGGGATACCAATGTCATCCTGACTTTGAGTATAAGTTATTTCACCCAAGGTGAAATATCTAATAGAAGCACTTAAAACCTGCATTTCATCAAGACGTTTAAAGCCTGTTAAATAGTACATGTTAATATCATTCACTAATTTTCGAAGCCAAGGGGTGTATGACATAGAAGCTCCCATATTATTTTCTATAAAGGCAAATTTTGCTGGGTTCCAATGTTGGGAATTCATATCCGGGGTAGAAGCAACACCTGAATTTCCCATTGCTCCAGCTCTTGAATCAGGAGTAATACCTACAAAGGGAACTGCTGTGCTTATAATATTAACACTGTTCTGACTTGTTTGCCCGCTTATGTCTGAATAATCGGTCTGACTAAAGCTGCTTGTTGCAACAAATGTAAATAAGATTATTATAGCAGAAAACTGCTTCCAAATTTTCTTCATTATTTTTATATTAATTGGTGATACAATATAAACACTAAACTAGTCAATTTATTATAAATACTATAGATTTTATTGTTTGGATTGTTTAGGGTTTTACAAGTACTTTGCTTAATATCTGAGTTGTTTTTCCATTGTCTCCTTTTACAATAAAGCGTATAAGGTACATGCCAGGGGATGAAATTCCAATGTTTTTTATAGATAAAGGTTGGGGATTAATGGAATTGCCATTTGCCACAGTTTCTATTATTTGTTTACCCGTAATGGAACCATTTGATGAGATTGCTTCAGCCTCAATTGTTAGGGCTATTCCCGGATCATCTATATTAAATGAGAAATAGCCTGAGGAAGAGTTTGTAACCGGGTTGGGGAACCAACTGAAGTTTCTTATTTTTAGTTCACTACTTGAGTCTACTACAAAACTAATTGATTTTGAACTGGAATTATTGAAATTATCCCATGCTTTTACTATTAATTCGTAGTTTCCTGGTTCCAATACTGGTAATTGGTAAATTACCATGCCCTCTCTGAAATCATCGGGTTTAGCCTGAAAGTATTCGTTGAGTATAATGGGATTATTATAATCTTCATTAATTATAAGGGTAATATCGTGTCCAATTCCATTACCTGAGGTGTTGATGCCTAAAGAATCGAAAATAGATGCATATAATAAGGGACTTGAACCGGTTTGGTCGCCCGATAGGAAATCTTCATGATTTAGGTATAGTTCTATATCTGGTCCCTGATTATCATTTTGAGCATCATTGTTATATCCTCCAACTATAAAGTCTTTAAATGATCCCATAGCATCTCCTGAAGATTCTGAACTGGCATAATAACTGATTTTTCCTTGAGAGTAGCTGTAACGAATGTCATAAGGAACTATAAATTCTAATTCAAATTCACCATTAGTAGCTGTTGCTATTCCTTTAAATAGAATGTTTGCATATTGGTTGTATGTAAAGGGAGAATTGTCTCCGTTTCCAAGGGTTGTTATTTCTTGAGCTTTATCATATACAATTACATCAACTTGACCATTAAAATCATTTATCTTATTTCCCTGTTCGTCGCAAATTTCTCCTTTTATATGTGTTTTAGAAAGGGCTTTTATAGTATCTGTTTCTAATTCTACTGATTTATGATTTATTGCTAGAGTATTGACAGAGGCTTCCGGATAAATCATTTTTAATGCCGGATCGCCCAATAAAGAGAAGTTTAGCTTATTAACAGAGCTCCCTGAGTTGTTTTTTGTGTTCATCATAATATTTCCCAAGGAAGGTCTTTGTCCTGTTTCGTCAGGTTCAAATACTCTGTTTATAAATGAGTAATTTAATTGGTAGTTTAAGCTGGCATATACTATTCTTGTTGTGGTTAGTAGTGCTATTCCTCCTCCATTTTCATTTAAAAAAAGCAGCTCACCTGCAGAAACCTTTGTAGGATCATCATATCTACTAAATTCGCAGGTAGCCGTTACAAAAAGAGGCAGTCTTTTTAAGTTAGTCCATTTACTTAAAGTGCTGGCTGTAATAACCTGCTCTGCAGTTAAGCTGTTTGTGCTTCCATGTCCCACATAATTAAAAAGCAGGGTTCCATCTTGAATTGTTCTTTCGACTAAATCCTGTGCATATGGTGATCTATCACCTTTGGTACTGCTAGTTTTACTATAGCTATCTAGATAGATTTTCTTGATATCAAAAGAGTAATTATTTTCCAATATCTCAGCCAGATTGTCAGCATCTCTCATATGTATTTCAGAGTCCCCGTCATCAGCCAAAAAAGTAATAGATCTCCTCCAGTTGCCAGTGTCTTGATTTTCAAGGTAGTTACGTACTTTTTTAACAGCAATACTGGCTTCTTCAACGTTTCTCACAGGAAAGCGTCCTATACCTATATCCATACGGTCATTCCTGTCGTCTTGTCCTTCATTGCTATCTAAAAATCCAAAATAGTCGTCTGTTACATAGCTGTTTGTATAATGAATACTGTTTTCAGATTGATAGGTAACTATTAATGATTTTTTGTCTTCATCATTTGTTTTTGAGTCATATGAACCATGGCCAAATAGTAAAAGATATTTTGGTGCATATTCAGAGTTGCTTCCACTCTTTTCATATAACATGCGCAAAAAAGATCTTATTGCAGTAGGGTCGGTGTGTCCCCATGAAAACTCATTGTATATTTGAGTAGGAGATACTATAACACTGTTAAGATTATTGTATGTTTGATGTAACTCAGCAAGTTCATGTGCCTGACTCCAAAATTGTTCCGGAGCAATTATGATATAATCTGCTTTGTCTATGGCATGAATATTTTGATTCTCAATAGTCTCTACAAATGTAGGTATAGGTATTTCCTCTGATGGATTAAATGCGATATATTCTTTTAGTTCGTTATTATATGCATTAAAACTAAGAGTGTTACCCGAAATGCTGCCCGGTATCTTTATGGGGGTTGTAATATCAGTAACATCCCAAACTACAGTTGATGATGTAGCATTGCTTATTTCAAATTTAACTACTTCATCTGAACCCATGGTTTGTGTATCTCTGAAAAGTAGTTCATTGTCTGCTAGCTGTAAAAAGTTTCTGCTATTTATTGTAATGTAATCAAGCCAACCTTTTGCATTATTTGCTTGATCTGTATAATTTACTTCAATTTCTATATCATTACCATTAACTGTAGTATTGCTGAACCCGGATTTTTCTTTCGCATAATAACTATCGTTGTTACTTAAACTAAGAGATGATACACTCAAAGTTAAAGAAGGTGAGCTTTCATTGTTAATAGTGAATGTAAATGAATTTGTATTGGCAGATCTGCCTGCAACTGAAGCTGCTATGTAAATTGGAAAGCTTTGATCCCTATTAGGAGAAGGAAAAGAAAATGTATGTTTAGAGTTTTCAGCTTGGAACGTTTCACCAAACCATTTTCTGCCAGAGGCTATTAAGTTGTATGATTCTGTTTCGTGATAATCTCTATAGTTATAATGAGTTATTGTTTGTGTTGCACTTTCATTTATATTTTCTTTAGTTGCAATGTTTTTAAGTGTTGTACTGCCGTCTGTAATAAAGTAATACGCCTGAGTCGACCAATAATGAAGTTGGTGAATAAACATAGACTTGTTTTCATCCCATTCCCAGCTCACTGGTCCGTTACCATAGAAATAAATTGCGTTATTATGGTGCCATATGCCAACCTGAGGTATATCGTCAGGTCTTTGTGTTGAATTTAATTTTGGAACCATTTGACCCCCATAACCAAAAACTGATACTTTTTCAGGCTGGCTAAAGCCCCATGATTGAAGAGTTGAATAAGGAATACGATATATCCCGGTCTTGCTTATGGCTATTTTTTTCCATTCCCCAGAAGATAAAACCGACTGATTGGTATAGTTAGAAGAAATAGTAGATTTTAGTTTGTTTGTTTGGTAATTTATTTTTAGGGTTACAGCATCGATTTTAGCTGTTTTACCATTTTTTTTAATTAGTGGCAGTAAATATATTTCTAGAAACTTATTTTTTTTAATAGTAACTAATGTATAATTAAATTCTAAACTGTCAGGTATGTTATTGGCAGTTTCAAATAAGTGGTCTTGCGACCATTTATAGTCAACAACTTCTATTGATAAATTCCCGGTTATGATGTTGGGGGGTAAACTAGTAGTTAATAATTTGTATGGCAGACCGTTTTGCCAGAAGCCCTGACCATTAAAAGGCAGCATTATTGAGGATTCTTCCTGAGTCCATATTACAGTATGATCTACAGTTATAGATTCGTTTTGAGCAGATAAACTACTCAGATATAGTATAAATGCAACAAAGGCTAATATTTTACGCATCAAATTACTACTTTAGTTCTTTTAACAATAACGAAGAAAAAGGATCTATAGTCTGTATTGTTAATTTAATTAATTAAAATGCTGATTTAGATTAAGGATGTTATGGGGAAATAACTCGCAGCAAATTTAATGCAAATTATTTACTTATCATTTTGTTTAAGCAATTACTCAATTTCTCTAAATGAGTAACTGTTATTCTAATTAAGAACCTAATAATCAGGAAAAGGTTGTGAACTTTAAAATATTTTCCTGTTTTAATGTACCAAAAATAAAAACATTGCGTTTAAATATGCGAAGGAAGCAAATAATGTTATGTTTTAAGTGCATAGCTTTATTAAATAAAAAAGTAAGGAGAAAGGATGAAATGCTATAACCTTTTTCTATTTTTGTAGTATAAAGCAAAAGGTCACGGGTTTGAACACCCTGCTAATTTTACTATATTTGTACAGTTATAACAAAGCAATTCAGAATTCAATAACATAAGCTATGAGATTTAAATCCAGTTTGTTACTAATCACTTTGGCAGCAGCAATGGTGCTGGGTTCTTGTGGAAACAGCAAGAAAACTGCTTCTTCCACTACCGGATGGGCATATAATGATCCTGAGAATGGTGGCTTTGAGTATCGTTCAGGCTATGAACAAGAAACCGGTCCTGGTCTTGTTTTTATAGAGGGAGGTACTTTTATAATGGGTCAGGTTGAAGAGGATGTTATGAGAGAATGGAATAATGTTCCTCGTAGGGTTACCGTACCATCATTTTACATGGATGAAAGTGAGGTCCGGAATGTAGACTATCGAGAATATTTATATTGGATTAGAAGGGTGTTTGCTGATTATCCAGAGGTATATCGCAATGCCTTGCCTGATACTTTAGTTTGGCGTCGTCCTATGGCTTATAATGAGCCTTTAGTTGAAAATTATTTCCGTCATCCTGCTTATAGTGAATATCCTGTTGTGGGTGTTAATTGGTTACAGGCAAGTAATTTTTGTTCATGGCGTACCGATCGTGTTAATGAAAAGATTCTTATAGATAATGGAATCTTAGAGATAGATGTAAATCAAATAAATGAAAATAATTTTGATACTGAGGCTTATCTATTAGGTCAGTATGATGGTATTGAAGGTCGTCGTCCGATGAGGGATCTTGATCCAAATAAAGATACCAGAAGGGTAAGAGCCGATGATGGATTACTTTTACCTCGTTACCGATTACCAACTGAGGCTGAATGGGAATATGCAGCTTTGGGGCTTATAGGTAATTCTTATGAAGAGCGTTTGACTAACCGCCGTATATATCCTTGGGACGGACATATCGTGCGTAATGCCAGTAAGAGTGAGAGAGGAAGAATGATGGCAAACTTTGTTCGTGGATCGGGTGACTATATGGGTATGGCTGGCTCATTGAATGATGGTGGAGATGTTACGGTACCTGTAATTTCATATTACCCAAATGATTATGGATTGTATTGTATGGCTGGTAATGTTAACGAATGGGTAGCAGATGTTTATCGTCCTCTTTCATTTTCAGATACAGAAGAGTTTAGTCCTT
>Ga0055584_100003946_pt1 | contig 14554 bp, 25 predicted proteins | sample OSDHelmetaG_FD_58716 | JGI IMG/M metagenome (GOLD analysis project Ga0055584, IMG submission 58716) | Pelagic marine sediment microbial communities from the LTER site Helgoland, North Sea, for post-phytoplankton bloom and carbon turnover... | ecosystem: Environmental > Aquatic > Marine >... | reverse complement strand
CCGCGCTCATAATAGCGAGACGGGTCGGAGAAGGCGTCGGCGTCAAAGCCGGGCAGGTACTTGGTTATCTTTAGCTTCTTGGCGCAGAGTTTGAAGAACGTCTTGGCCACCTCCAGATTGGGGAGGGGCACGGGCTCTTGAAATTTCCACACTAGCCGTCCGCCGCTGCTAAACGTGAGCGACCCCCAGTTAGGGGCGAACTCAGTCGGTGAGTTCTGTACGGTTTGGACGATCATGTCTGTGGTGCACGGGGCGTCAAAGTCTCCAATGAGCCCTGCTGCCATCGTGACCGGGTTATCTCCTCCAACGCGGCGAAGAGGGTCGAGCCCTTCCGCCATGGAGAAGTGACAGTGTTTGGTTTGTGGGTGCTGGCACCAACTAACAAACTCCGCTTTGGACTTAGCCACGTGTTTTGGGACGTTCGGCTTGAACTCCCACGGGTTCAGGCGAGCCACTGTCTGAGAGGACAGATTGGCTATTGCGTAAGGCATACGCGCTCCTCCTTCTATTTAGAATAAACAGGTGCTAGGACAACAGTGTTTGTCACCCTAACACCCGCAGTTAATCACTTCAAGTATCTATCGGCTGCGTCAACCTCTGCCCCGATTGGGCACCGAGGTAACCACTCAGGAGTCTGCTCTATAAGCGCCTGAATGGGGGCGAGATCTGCACCGATATCGGTTTCGAGAACGTACTCATCGTGCACGTGGAATAATAGTCGGTACCCGGCCCGGTGCAACCGTAACATCCCATCGACGAACACGTCGCGGGCGGTGGCTTGGACAAGGTTCTCGGCTAGTTTCCCGCCGTACACTTTGATACGTCGCTCGGTCCGAATGACTTCGGCGCTGAGTTCGGGGTACGTCTTCACCCCGTAGTACCTGAGTTCCCTGCCAGAAGGCAGCTCCACTCGGAACGTCTTGCCTTTGCTCTGGGCACACGCCGTGTGTAGCTCCCTCCACAGGCTGACGATCTTGGGGTTGGTCATGCGGAACTCTGCGACAGTATCTTCTGCCTCTTCGTCCGTCATGCTAATCCCGTAGATCGTCTCTGCCATGTCCTTGAACCGCTTCCACCCGCACCCGAACCCGAGTCCTAAGACACGCGCCTTGGCTAGGGCGTAGATATGAGGGTCCACGGACTTCAGGGTGCCCCGATTGGAGTCGTACTTCATTGTCGCCACGGCGTGTGCTTCGTACACACTCAATCCCGCTTCGACTTTGTCCATAGTGTCCCAGTCACGGGCGAGCCATAGCGTCACGCGGGCCTCAATTTGTGCGAGGTCGGCGACAACGAACTGCTTGCCCGGTCGGGGGATGAAGAGTGAGCGTAAGTCTACGCCCATGATCTCCCCGCGAGGCATGTTCTGCACGTTGAACCCGCCGCCCCCACTGAATCTGCCAGTGTGACCGCCGAAGTATTTGATGCTGAACGGGAACGTGCCATCAGGCCGCAGGCGTTTCTGGATAGTTTCCAGTCGCTTGAGTAGGATGTTGGCTCGTCGCCAGTCTCTCATCGCACCTACCCAAGGGAACCTGTCCCCGTACTCTCGCTCCCATGCGATGCACTCCTGCGAGTCTGCCGCCAGTGACCCGGGGCAGGGTAGATACTGCTTCGATATGTTCTTGGTACCGTCGATGGTAATAGTAACGGTCCCGATGATCGTCTTCCGGCACTGGAGTCTCAGCATCTTGGGCGACAGCGGGGTCTTGTTGCCCGACCAGTCCCAAGGGATGTTGACTTCGGCTTTCCACATGACGGTCTTCAGGTCGTCGAGGTACCCCTTCAGCTTGTCAGCGTCAATGTGTACCCCGTACGATCCGCACTCACGGTTGATGCGGGATACCGTACGCTCGTTCTCGGGCCACCCGTCTGAGTGCTCGTCCCACAGTCGGTAGCAACTGACAGCGTCACCTTGGGCGTAGTCTGCCAGTGCCTTCTTCTCGTCATCGTTCAGGTCCTTCCAGTGCTTTCCGAGCATATTGCTCCGCACTGTTTTGTCTGGGCGTACTCCGAGTAAGGCGAAGCTCGCGCCAGCCAGTGACCGGGGGCACGAGAGATAGACTGACATGTCCGCGGTGCATTCCCATACCTCGGGGTCAGGCAGGTCGATTGCGAGCCACCTAGTGTTCCCTTGTATGGCGCGGTACACAGCCTCGTCAAAGCTGGCGTTGTGTGACACCCATCGGTGTCCAGCTATCTCACCCCAAGGGGCGACGTCCACGGGACCGTCGTAGCTCACGCCGGGTCCGTGTATCGAGACAAAGTAAGGGTCGAATCGAGGGTCGGAGCAATACGCCTCAACCCCCATCTTGGTGAGACTGTACTCTTTGTCGTAGTATGTCTCAAAGTCTACTGCGTATGTATTCATATTTCTTCTTGTTTGTTGATGATGGCTTTCGCGTGTTTCAGCTCAACCTCAAGCCGTTCGGCTTCTGCTTTCCAATCGACGTCGCGTTCTCTTTCCAAGGGCAGCATGCCCGCGGCGTCGACAAGTGCCGTGTACCTGTCGAAGTCCGCCATGTGGTGGGCGCACCCGAGCAGGGGACGGGCCGCGTAGACCGCCATGCGCTGGTCCTCGAACAGTTCGTACAGTATCCGATGCACTATATTCTCTTTGGCCAGTTCACGTAGCCTGTCTACCGTCAACTCCCGGTCCCTCACGTACTGCATGGCGGCCCTGAGTTTCAGGGTGCCCGTGATCTCGGTGCGTCGGCAGTAGGAGTTTCCCACCTCGCGAGACCGGAACGTGATGGCTTTCTTTAGCTCGTCAAGTGTCATCGACGTTTCCTTTCTTTGTTAATGTGTACACGGGGAACTCGTCGGGTCCTCCGTCGGTACGGGTTACGATACCTCGGGTGACCAAGGTATTTAGTATCTTGCGAGTCTGATGCGGGCCCTCAAAGACCCAACTACACCGCAGGTCGCCGAAGTCCACCCATCGTTTATGTTCGATGAGGGCTTTGATCATCGCGATCTGGTTTTCTCCTAGACCCTTAGTGGTCATACTGTGCTCCTGTGTTTACCAGTGTTAAAGTGTAGAAAGAAAGAGGGGCACCCCGGAGGATGCCCCTTCAGTCTTTTGATTGGGGGCTCGTGTTAGCCCAAGCGTTCTGTCACGGTCGCGATGAACTCTGGTGAGTTCTTCTCGTCTTCCAACGAGAGGTACGGCACGAACACATAGTTTCCGCCGATTTGGTCGCGCTTAGTGAACAGCGTCCACCGACCTGCAAGCAGACCGGACTTTGCCAACTCTATCGCCGAGGCCGAAAAGACCTTCTTGGCGGCACGTGAGTAGGCGGTATTACGAACAGTCCACACGGCAATGCCGTAGGAGTCTCCGTCGTGCTCGATGTTGAAGCTGAGGGACTCAACGCCTTCAGGCTTCTTGATGAGGCACAGGATAGCAGCAACCTCGCGAACCGGTGGGGGCTCGTTGTTGCGCCACTCTGTGTGGAGACCATCCGCGACCAGTTCTTCCCGAGTTTCCCATGTCTGTGGACGTGGGCCATTCGGGTCGTACGCGAGTCGTTCCTCGTAGGTTTTCTTGATGGACAACACGGTCAAGGAGATAGGCTCCTCTTTGTGTACCAACAGGGTGTCCCGGTTAAGGACTAGGTCGCCCGCCTCGTAGTCTTCCGATAGGGCGCCCACGCCGTGCACAATGCTCAGCCGTGGGATGATCAAGTCTTTGCGGTCGACAGACCCCTCGACATGACCGAGTGACAAAGACAACGATGCGTCCGCTGTCGTTAACGCGTTACCACTCCCCTCAATCTCTGCGAGACTGGTTTCATCGACCTCGGTCTCATTGACCGGGTCAGGGGTAGTGTCAGTGCGCTTGTCATCCTTGAATGATTTCTTCATTCGTTATTCCTCTTTGTTTTTTCAGGTAAGTGACCGCGTTCCCTTGGACTATGCAGTCCTCGAGCACGGTCAACAGTTCTTCCCGAATCTCCTTTTTACTCCTCCCTTCTACTGCGGCAACTACATCAGTCAGCTTCGGTATACTGACTTTGCATGCCTGTGTTACGGCGGAGAGGTCCACTTCGTACTTGTCTATCACGAGCGAGATAGCCTCAAGGACCTCGGTGATTTCGTAGGAACCACCACGCGAAGCGATGCCGTATCCCGGGATTTCAACCCCGTCTTCGACCGCCAGCTTGGTGATACTGCTACGCATTTGCTTCGACCAGTCCTCTAGCAACTTGCCGAGGACGAGTAGTTTTGCCATCTCCTGCGGGTCCGCCATCCGTTCAAGGTCAAACGAGACAGGGACGGGCAGGTCCCTCGCTACGCTGAGCGCGAAGGTATGGAGTGCGGAACAAGACGCTTTGTTACCGCAGTACGTGCACCCCTTGTCGGTGGGGTTGGGTACTTTATCGTCAGCTTCACATCGGGCAACGACCGTGGCGAGACGTAACCGTATGTGTTCCAGATCGGAACGTGTATACGTGGCCGTCGTCACATGGTCCTGCCGAGGAAGTAGCAGGGTCGCACGGATGGTTTCAAGATCCGGGTACTTCTCAAAAGTACCTGCCACATACGACTGGACTTGTCCGTTCGTGTCCGCGTCCGTTACCGGGTTGCGTCCGAACTTGTAGTCCACGATGTCTGCGAGCGTGCCCTCGATGACCGTGAGGTCAACCGTTCCGCGGGTGATGCCGTCAACCGTAACGCGTTCCTCGTTGAGGACGGTCGGGTTGTCGTAGGTGGCGATGAGGGCCCGCTTAAAGGCGAGTACCCGCTCGACCGTTTCGATCTGTTCCTCGGTCTCCAGAATGGAGACGTCGTCAGTCTCTGCGGCCAAGTGCATGAGTGTTCCCTCGTCTGCTGCCGTGGTGTCTCGCGGGGAGTCATCCGGCTTGTAGCAGGGGCATGCCTCGAAGAGTTCGATGCTGCTGGGGGAGTACCGGTGGTGGGTGTTGGTCATTCTTATTTTTTCCTTTTATTATAGGTGCTGGGAGGGGCCCCGTCAAGGGCCCCCTCTCCTAGCAGTTTATGTTAATAGAGAACGGCCAACCGTGCCACATCAGAGCGAGCCCCTGATCAACGGGCAGCTTGAAGTCATTCTCCGAGATCGCGTTTTCAATCGCGAACTGTAGCTGGGAGCACAGGTCCTGTGCTTCCTGCCATGTCAGTTCGAGAGCCGGGGGTCCGTCAGGGTTTGGTCGTAGGTTTGGCATCGTATCTCAGTACCTTTTTCGAGAGGATTAACCCCTCATTGAGGGCTGCGTAATCTTGCAGCACAATTTTCCCGATCTGCGGCAGCACGTCTTCGACCACCTTGGTCAGCAGGCGCACGCATTCGAGGGCGTTGACGAGACGTTGAGCTTCACTCGGTTCGACCCACCCTAAGCTCTCCGCGCTACAAATGACGCAGTCTTCGTCCGTGTAGTGGACGTGAACATTCTTATTTTTGTCGGTGTGGCTTTGCGCTCGAGTGTTAACCACGAGTCAACTCCTTTCGGATACGGGCTTCCACCCCACGGGTGGCGTAGGGTCGTGCGTTTTGCATGACGTGTTTCACGACGGGGCCGACCCCGTTGCGATAGTCCCGCAGGTGCACTCCCGACAACTTCAGTCGGTAGTACGTCTGCCCTACGGACAGCCCGGTTCTCTCTGCGATGTAACGCGCAGAGAAGCCGAGGCTCCCGAGGATAGCGGCTTCGTAGTCTTTGTCGCCCTTTGAACGGAACAACGATGTTTTAATTTTCTTCATTCAGTCTTTCAGTTACGAGCCGCCGAGTACACTTACACGGTCGCGACGGGAATGCCCGCTCGTATCGGTAAATAGGCTCGTTGGCTTTGTTCTTCTTGTTTACACTACCCAACGTACACCCCACCACAGTGCCAGAGCCATTCTGGTACCAGACGGGTAGCAGGTTGCACCAGTCCAGCCCCTGCTCAAGGTATGAGCAGGTAGCCTTGTGGGGGCAGTCCAGTTTCACGCGCTCATCTCCTGTGCAATGTTGAGCGCCTTCTCGGCAACCTCTACGTTTAACCCGCAGCACGGGCAGAACTTGAGTGCCCGGGGCGTACGTACGAGGGCCGCCACTGCCTTTGGATACGTAGTCCGTTTCTTCGGCTTCTTCGGCTTCTTCGTGGCCGACCCGTCCAGCTTGATCCCGTGACCGTGTACCATGTGCATGGTCAGGCCAAACGGTTTGTCAAAGACCTTGTCGCAGCCTTTGTGTGTGCAGGGGTGCTTCTTTGTCATGTCATATTAGCCCTTCAGCTAAGTCACCATCATTCAAGGTGGCGATGTTATTTAGTTTCTTGCGTACCGAGTTGCACGCCTCTTCTTCAACCGTGCCCGCCGCAAAGATAAGGTGCTGTATGCACTTCGTCTTTCCTTTGGATCGGTGTATTCGTCCGAGCGCCTGCTTCATCTCACGGGCGCTGTAGTTGGGCGAGATAAGAGACGCCCGGGGGTAGTTCCCGTGCGTGTCGTGGAGGTTAACCCCCACCCCTCCCGCTTGTATCATGCAGATTATGACTCTCGTCTCGTCTGCCTGAAACTTACGCATCGCTTCGTCGCGATTCGCAGTGCTGTCGCCCGTATCCTGTCCTCCGAAGATGGAGGTAGGGTGGTGCTGCATAAGTTTTGTTTCCAGCGCCTCCAAGGTGTCCCGGAAGTTGATAAAGATGACCACCGACTTACCCTCTTCGAGTAGGTCTTCGGTCATGTCCACCATCAACGGGGTCTTGAACAGCTCCGCGTTCTGCCGAGCACGTAGTAGCATCGTTAGCGGGGCTTCCTCGTTGTCCGGGTCGTGGAATTTGTGCTCCAGTTCCTCGTACACTCGGTTGATCGCGTCGGTGTGTTCGTCCATGTCGTAGGCGTCTGCAAAGATAGCGTTCTCCGGGAACGAATCGAGTTCTTCGATGCGTACCCGTACCCCCTTGTCGGGGAAGATGCTTTCATGCAGGCTCATCATGTGGCGCTTGGCCACTGTCTGCGACTTAACGAACTCAAGCCCACCCCACCTGTCTCGGCCACACCCGTGCTTCAGACACCACGAGTAGTGGTCCTGATACTTGTGTAGCTTGAGCAGGTAGCCGAGGGCTCTCATCTTAAGCGGCGACTCGGCTGCCGTGGCACTCATCAAGAGTGTCGGCAGACCGTACGCCCGGGTTAACGCCAGCACCTTCCCGTTCTGTGAGTCGTATCCAGATGCGTTCTGAACCTCGTCCCACATAACGAGAGTGCCCCGAGGGAGCGTCCAAACGAACGTGGTTTTAGTCACTTTCTTTTTCGTTTTCTTGTCGAACTGTTTGGACTTAGTAACCTTCAGGTACGGGGTGCCTCCCGCCTTTAACTTCTCGACGTTAACCACGTCAAGCAACGGCACGCCGAGGGACTTCGCAGCCTCTCGCCATGCCGTCTTAACCGCTTTAGGGCACACAACGAGGGGGCACTGGTCCAGCATAGTCGCTACCCCCAGCCCCGTGAACGTCTTGCCTGTCCCCGTGTCCGAGGCGTCCAGCGACGAGTTGTAGAGGCGAATCGACTGCGCCAGTTGTGTCGCCGCTTCCATCTGATACGGATATAGTTCCGCCATCTCCCTCTTCTCCTTGTTTAGGGTCTTCCTTAAGTCTCACTCCCGCGTCATAAGCACGGGCAGCAGAGTCGAGACCGTACAGTTGGTACGGCATGAGGGATGAGCCCCCGTCGAAATACGTATTGTACCACGCGACGACCTCTAACATTTCATACATGTCGTCGTTGCCAAGGTATTCCGTAGCTTCTCTAACGCTCTCAGACGCATCACTGATGGCTTCAATTGCTGACATCATCTCGGTGGCGGATACGAACATCTCCGATGCCTCGGCCGAGGCCATGGCCTTCTCAATTATCGTCATGTCGTCCGAGTCCACGTACTCCTCGGTCTCCCGAGAAAACAGCTCCTCGACGGTTGACGCAGGGGCTTTTGGCACCTTACCCCACTCGTCGTCGTCCCCCGCGTCCAGTCCGTAGCCGTAGCCACTGGCGAACCCGGGAGTGCCCGCGTCGGTAAGCCCATTGGGCCCCTGCTGCACCGCGGTTGCGGCCCTGCGGTTGCGCCAATTGAAGTAGGTCGAGTACGTTGGCTGTACCGGCTTCGGTTTCTCAAGACACTGGGCACGCCAGCTGTTGGGAAAACGACCGTTCGCCGTAAGTAACTCGAGTTCGGAGGGCTCAATCCATTCGTTCAAGTCCACCGAGTAGGACACCCGACGGAACGTGGCTCGGGCGTGGATGCCTATTATGACTTGGTTTACCTGACCGAGCGTAATGTGCAACCCGTTCTGATCCAGCTCATCCCTCTCGTCCACCGAGCTTTGGAAAGCAACCGCCGAACAATGGTGATGAATCGTGCCCGCTGAGAACCAGCCGTCTGACTCCGCGACCCCCGCAAAAACCGCGTCCCGGTCTGCGTGGTCGGCAATCTCCTTGGACGTCATACCCGTGGAAACCCATTGAGGGAGTACCACTGGTTTCCACCGGCTGGTGAACTGATTGTAGTACAGGCGTAGTTGTGCTTCTGAGTTAAACTCTTCGTTTGTCCAGCGCATGAACCCAACAATAGCCCTCCATGTGAATGTGCTGATAGGACTCCCGTGCCATTGGAGCAGGGGGTCTACCAGCTTCTCGCACTCAACGGCGATGGGCCCCTCATAAAGGCCCATGCGTTGGTGTACCACGACTTTATTATTCGCCGTGGTGACGGTGTCAGTCAATATATCGGTCATAGTTCTATGCCTTCGCTTTCAAGGTAGTCGTTCAGGTTTTCAATAGCGGTCTCGGGATCAGTGGAAATGTCCTCGTCTATCTGGAACTCTTCCAACCCGTCGGAGCTAGCGTCGTAGCAGTCGCCTATGTCTACGCTTTCCCAGTAGTCGATGTCGCTGTCCATGGCCTGTGTACGGATTTCTGAGAACAGGTCGCTTTGGTCCATGTTGTGAAAATCCTCCGCGGGTATTTCCCAGTCGAGGTCGACCCGAAGGTACTCAGTATAGTACTTCGTCACGCTGCGACTTGCTCGGACACAGGTTGTCCCCGAAACACTTCCACGTTCCGGGTGAAAACGGATGTCCTCATCCTCGTCAAGACACACCGACCGCCGTCGCGGACGGGCAGTGGCCGTTCGACTGGACGGAGACGGCGTCGCATCTCCCGAGATCCGAAGACCTCTCCACGCCATGCGTGTCATAGCCTCCGTGAAGAGGACCGCGGACGAGGCGTTGCTGATGACCGTTAGCCGAGCGGACGCGATGCAGTCCTTCAGTAGCTGGGGCCAGTTAGTCGGGTCCGCGAAGTATGCGTCCACGTTGTCGATGTTGAACTCGAAGTCCTCCTCGAAACGCACGTTGAAATTAAGCTCAACGAGCGTTTGCCCTAGGCGCAGGTTCGGTTGGTTCCGAACAAGCGCCACTAAGGGCGGAGGTGCGAACTTACTAAAGACAAACGGGTCCTTAATAAGTGCGGGTGTCTCGTCTACCGCTTCCGCCTTCGACGCCTTGTCAACGGCGTCCCGGAGAGCTTGGCCGGGAGCTGTCTCGTCCCGGATGGCCTCGTTAATTGTGTTCTCGGTGGCGCTCATGCTTGTATTCCTTGAGTATGAAACCGTCCAGCCGTGCTGGACAGGTGATGAATGAAGGTGGCCCGAGCTTCCGGGTCAGTAATTTGAGGGGCAACAGTGGTCCAGAAATACCATAGCCACATCCCGTAGTTGGCGGCTGACATGTTAGCCAGTGCCAGTTGAGGGGTAGTGTCCAGTATCTCGTCACCGGTGCATGCCGGAGCTAACGGGTTATCCCGTGTATCCGTCGTGATCTCGGGGAAGTAAGTCCGAGGATCGCGGTGAGTGTCTTTCCATTGAGGCAGATAAACGTACGCTTCCGCGTCCGTCTCTCCGTTAGCACAGGTGATGGACAGGCACCCCGTCTTGTCAGCCGTCCGAAGACAGGCCAACCGAGCCGGGTGATTGTCCGCCGCGCAGAACAGGACAGACGAGGAGAGTATCCGTACGTCTAGGTCCATGCTGAAGTATTCTGTTACCGAGCTGACCGCGCATCGAGATGAGCGAACGAGAGCCCGTTTAAGGGCCGTCGCCTTAAAGGCGCCTACGGTACAGTGCAACTGGCGGTCGAGGTTTTTGTTCTCGAACTTGTCGCCGTCGATCAGGGTCAGGCAGTCGGAGGTCCCGAGCATCTTTGTCAGACACTGGGCCAACCAACCACCGACCCCTCCACACCCTACGATGTGGATATCAGTCGGAATGTCCATATTAAGTATAGCTTTCGTCTAGTATGTTTTGGAACACGTTTACAGATTTCGCTCTGTCTTTGACAAACGAGTGGAGCTCGGTGTCATCGATGTCGGTGAGGAAATCATGTATGTCGGTGCCCGCTGTTTCGTCGTGGAGGGAGTCTCTGAGGTACTTAAATACCAAGAAACTTATCTGCGTCATCCGAGTTCCGCTTGCGCGGACGCCGTTGTTAATAAACTCCCTCACGAGAGGGATAGCCGCGGACGCGTGATTGTGTATTCCGAGGGAGTAGAAGTATTGTGCTAACGCCGGGGCCAGCTCCAGAGGGTTCCGTCCCAAGTGTGCACAGAAGTCAAACCCATCGGGACTACTCCCCCCGTTGCCATAGTAGGACACTACGTACAGATGGAACGGCAGAATAGGCCGCCGCTGGAGTACCCTATATACTTCATCCTCGCCTGCGGGAGAGACGGCAACCGACGCGTGTTCAGGACGTTGTGTTAGTTCCTTAATCACGGTTCACCCGCATTGCTAAGGCGTTTTCAGCTTTCAGGGCGTGCTCGAGAACGAGCCCAAGTACACGGTCTTGGTCTTCTTCCAAACCGAGTCGCGGGGATTTCGTCTGCCACGCGTCCACGGGGATGTTGACCCCGTGCTCGTTGAACTTGCATGCCTCTTGAGCGAACGGAGGGAACAGGTCGTCGTTGAACTTGCAGGAAGACCATGCGGCCAGCCACTTGTTCAAATACGGGTCGACGCCACCCCATAATTCGTCGGGTTGAGGTAGGGTCGCATCACCCGTGCAGAGGCGTCCGTCCTGAAATACGTTAGGTATTCCGGGGTGGTGGTACGTCCCGTTCGGGAGATGAACGGCGATGAGTCGACCCATGTTGCTCGAGGGATTGACTAGTAGCCAGAGGGCTTGATCGTCTTGCGGGTGGAACACGAGGTTGATATCGTCAGAGGTCACCCCCACGCGCCCGTACTCTGTTTGAGTCAGGTAGGGGAGGTAGACCGTGCGGTCGTTCTCATCGGAGCCTACCGTGAACTCCGAGAGAAACGGAATCTGGCGTAGCCGGTGGGCGATGAAGAGGAGCCGGTCTGAGGTCTCGGCTACAAAGCAGTCGGGGGACAGTCCCGGGAATACCCGGTAGCTGTTTGCGTAGAGGTTGGAGATCCCTTTAGGGTTCACCTTACGTACGCTCCGGGTTTCTCGGTAAAAGTCCTGAGTATCCGGGTCATAAATCAGTAATGTCTTGTCTGTCAGCATGACGCTGGCTCCTGTTTAAGAAAATAATGCCCGGGTCTCCCTGTTACAGGAGCCCGGGCGAAAGGTACCTTACCCTCGCGTGTTACGCGGTGGCTTTGCTGTTGGCCTTGGTCACCAAGGTGATGACGTCGCCGTCGGCGAGGGCCTGACCAACGTCACAGGTGACGCCGTTGACGCGGGCTTCGACGTTGTCGCCGAACCCGAGAACCTGACGCAACGAAGCGTCAGAAATAACCGAGTTAACGGTTGGGTACGATTCCGCAGCTTTGGTCACGCTGTTGCTCAGTCCGAATGTAATAGTAAGCATACTATTATGTCTCCTTCAGGATTGAGTTGACCTCCCACTCATGGGTCAACCGTAATCCGTAATGTTTTTGTTTTTGTTTGCAAACACGCAGCCTGTGCTCCCGTACCTCTAACCCTAAGTGAAGGATTAGTAAGAGCGAGTAGGCTGCGAGCCCCAAGACTATATTCACAGTCCCGGGGTAACAGTATCGGTGGGTGAGGGGTTTCCCGTTGATACCCTGAACACGCGGTATTTCTCGCACGCGAGATCCACCAACTTGTTTTGATTTCTGGTGTCGAGGCAACCCCACCATGCGGCGGGGCTGTCCTTGTATATGGCCAGTTTCTCTTCCACGTAATCTGGATGAGTGTTCGGGCCGTACATGAGTTCCATCAGCTTGGGGGCTGATGTGGTATACATGAACGCGAATATCGCGTTCACTACCCGTGTTTCGTAGGTCATAGTTTCTCCATAGTTAAGACAAACGCTTCTGCGCGTTGTCGTGCTGTTGCCAGTAGGCCATCTTCAAGGCTAACCCGCATAAGGTTAAGACAGTAGAGGCTGACCTTCATTTGACTGCCATCCAACTCCTTCTCAGCCTCGTGCATCGCGTTGAGGTCTTGGGTGTACGCGGGGATGGGCTCCCAGTTGTTCCATGCGTCTATTCTCCCAACGCCCCGAGCGACTTGGTGGCATACCGCGCCGTCATCACGCATCCCAGTAGGACTAGGAATGTAGCCGTCGCAGTAGGCGATCTTTCGCTTGGGGTGTGTGAGTAGGTATATCTCCCCGTTAAGGAGGGCGTCCTCTCCACGAGCTTCGAGCTCGGCTAACTCTCGTGCTTTGTATCCGGGGGTCATAGTCCCTCCACTTCCTCGCACTCGGCGATTAGTTCTACTGCTCGTTTAGCTGCCTCGCTGGTTTCAGTGAGCACACCAATCCCTGTTTCTGTTGTGGTCTCGATGCCGTCAGTGAGTACCGCTTCCAACGCCTCCAGCAACTCAGGCCCGTGGTTGTACCAGTGGGCGAGGAGTTCGGACGTTGGGCGGTCTTTACATTCGCATATGATCTCACCGCCCGGGGTTTCTTTTGTAGGGTGGGCTCGGAGGTAGTCCCCGAAGTAGCCCCCCTCGTGGACTGTTAGGGGCCCCGGTGTTGCCAGTTTTGTGGCTTCTTTGATGTTCATCAGGCGTCCTTTTCCTCTCTGCCGCTGGGGGCTATGTCTGGACGTTCATACCCTACTGTGTGGTTTTCTTCGCCTGTTAGAACTGTGAAATCTGAGGGGATGCCGTGTATGGCTCTGCCACTCTGGGCTAGGGCTTCCCTGATTGTTGCGGCCCCATAATTGTATGCGTATGCAGCGGAGGCGTGGGATGCAGCAACTAGCCACGGCGTCCTTAGACTCCTCTCGTTGGCTTCGTCACCCTCCCTTGTAAGCACCTTGGCAACTTGCTCGCACCCGCCCAGCGTATCCAGCAGCCCGTCGCGTTCTGCCTTGAGTGCCAAGTAGTCCTTTGACCACTTCACGTTCGTATCGTGCGCTATCTGCCACGCTTCATTCGATTCGACCAGCTCTGCCTTGAGGTCGCTCTGAACTGCGGCCATCAGTTCCGCGTGGTGCTTCCACTCGTCGCGGTCGGCCAGCAGATTGGCGTTCTCGGCCTCAAGCTCCTTGATTCGCTCGTTTGCGTCTTTGAGTTGCCCCCGCAACACGTCGCCAGCGTCGGCAAGGGCCGCATTCCATAGCTTTGTCTTTAGATCGTCGCTCATTGCCCGTCCCCCTTCAGTACGGCGCGAACCTTGTCCTGCATAATCTCAACTGCAATTGGGTCATAGGCGTCGCAACTCTGCGCCAGATTTAACGCAGCCCTTAGCCTCTTTATCTCAGCGGCCTGCATGTCGTATATCTCGGCAAGCTCTGCCTCCATCTTGTCGTATGCCGCCGCGTAAACATACTTCGCAACGCCGAATGTGTGTACCTGTGGCTCATTCAGCCCTTTGAAGCATTCGCCTCTTTGTTCCGTAGTTTTATCCGCTGGGAATCCTTCGCTCATTCTACACCGTCCTCTCTGCCGATGGGGGCAACCTTTATTTGACACGAACAGAAAACCTTTTCGCCTGCCTCACATTCGTGGACCCTGTAACACAATGGGCACATCCAGTTCATTCTCCACCGTCCTATCTGCCGCTGATGCCGTTACGGGCAAGGGCTTGATCTATTCTTTTGGTAAGGGCGCAGTTTCCAGAACGCGCTTGGACATAGCTTTCACACCTTTCCAGTAGCACCAGCAGCGTGGCGACCTCGGCCTCAAGCTCGGCAACACGACCCTCTGCCCACCTCAAAGATTCGGTCACGCACCCTCTTGTTCGTGCTGATTCGCTCATTCTCCACCGTCCTCTGTTTTGATCTCCACGTACCTACCCGCGTCCAGCAACCAGTTTCGACCCCAGACCTTGCGAGGGTTTCGCTCAGTGTAGTAGGTCTTTCCCCAGTCAGTGTCCTTGATCCGGAAGCGGGCCCATGGCGGCCAGTCTTTGTAGTAGTCTGGCGGTTTGCTCATCCTTCGTCCTCCATCATTCTGGTTCCGTTCTGTTAGTATTCGATCCACACGTATACGGGGCGGCCTGCGTTGACCGCGTGGCAATCGAGCCAGAAGTCGCGGGTTACTGCAACTATTCGGTCCCCGACTTTTACGTAGGAGTTGGTGTTGCCCAAGAAGCCAGACAAGGTGCGCGGGGTGA